>Ga0233438_10000098_pt1 | contig 116179 bp, 117 predicted proteins | sample SI_123_September_FD_182720 | JGI IMG/M metagenome (GOLD analysis project Ga0233438, IMG submission 182720) | Seawater microbial communities from Saanich Inlet, British Columbia, Canada - SI_123_September2016_10_MG | ecosystem: Environmental > Aquatic > Marine > Inlet | place: Canada: British... | reverse complement strand
CAGTAGTTACTGTTAAATCAACTAATCCTTGACTAGCATTAAAACTGGTAGATCCTCCAGTTACAGTTGCCGTGCTCCAAAGATTATTGTCGGCAAATCTGTGTGAAGAATCAAATAAAGTTAATGGTATAGATACTCGGTTTCTTCCAAAAGCATCAGTATTTCCTTGAGTGACTATTCCAGCAACAGGAAGGGGATTTGATGCTGTGTATTCATTATCATTTTCATCAAATATATGAGCATGAGTTGGTATTGGATTACCTTCTTCGTTTGAAATTTCTACAGTAGTTCCAATATTTACATCACCAGTAATGGTAACATTTTCGGAACCAAGAGTAACATGAAGTGGGTTGTTTTCATCACAAACTGTGCCATCTTTATTGGCAAGCATCATCACTTCAAAAAGTGATTTACTTTGTCCGTTTAATTCTTGAGCAACTTTATTAAACTGTGCCATTTTATTATCCTGTTATTGGAGTATTGTCTTTGTCATGTCTCTGGTAAACAGATGGTGTTCTGGTGGTGTTATCAGAATTTCTTGCTTGATATGCAGCTGGTGTTCTAGTTGTGTTATCAGAATTTCTTGCTTGATAGTCTGCGTTCCAATTTTTATAATCTATTTGAGTCCACCCTTCATCTCCATCAAATACAGAAATATCAATAGCTGATGGTTGTGGATCTACCTGAACATTATCTTTATCGTATCTAATATATGACATCAGCAGTTCCACGCTCTAAGAGATTTATTGATTCTGCTATCTGGATCTTTAGCAGTTTTCTTAGATGTTAGTTTCTTTTTCATACCTTTCATTCTAGCGCAAAAGGATGCGCGACGGGGATTTCCAACCTTCTTGCTTGGTGTCTTAAGGTCAGATCCTGGATTTTCTCTTTCGTAAGATTTTCGTCCCTTTTCATTGAGACCTCCTTCTTTGTTTTTGCCTGACTTTTTTGTCCAGGCTGCTTCTGTGGTGAGTTCAAAACTTTCTTTGGCAGTCCTCGCCGCCTTTTGAAAAGCATCCTTAGCGGGGTAGTCCTTACTACCTGACTTCGCTGGTGCTTCTCCTCTCTTTCGTTTAGCGTGGATATTTGCGTAGAGACCGCGCTTTGATTCACAGAGTTCTTTAAATTCTTTATAATCTCGCATGACAACCGACGAGGGTTTTTACTAATCTATTTATCTGAATTCATCTGTTTTAACATTTTTTGAAGTTCAGATGTACTACCAACAAACATTGCATTGGTAACATTTGTAGGACCAGTTTTTTTCTCCTCTGAAATGTCCTTCATTTTTTTCTGTAGGTCAATTAACTTATCTGATATGTCCGCAACGTTCTTAATGAGGTTGCCAGCGACCTCATACGCTCTTGGATGATCAGAGCTGGCCGCAACATCCAAGATACCTTTTATGGCTTGTTGACCGTCTTCAATCAAATCATACAATTTTTCTCTGGTATATTCATAATCGTTAGACAAATCGTCTGTCGATATTTTTTTTATTTCCGATGTTGTATCTTCTGCCTTCTCTATCGCAGATTCGATATTAAAAGCTTTGTCTAGATTTTCAAATGGTTCTGACATATCAATATTCTGTCCAAGTTTCATTAAATCCGAAGTTGTCATCTTCCTCCACAAAGTTATCATCCAAAGAATTAATCACTGAGAACTTGTGAGAACCACCAGTACCAGGAGAAATGATATCTAAAGAGTAACCCCTTGTAGAATTATACTTAGTTGTAGCAAGTCTGAAGTTATCATTATCAATCTTAATGATATAATACTCTTGAAGATCCGTTAATCCTCCGATTGGTGTACCATTAGCATCTGATCTATAAGTAACAAAATCATTAGTTACAAATCCATGATTTGCTAATGTGATAGTATTACTATTTACATTAATAGCTGTACCAGAAATCAGTTCTCCGTCATTGTTATAATCTTGTAACGCCTTAGGAGTTGCACTGTACCTTACATATCTAGCTCCAGTTTCAATAGCAGCACCAATATCAACGTTAACAGTTTTGATAACGTCTTGAGTTGTAACAGGACCGTATAGATATGTCTTTGCAGTGAATGTTAGTGTATGGATTAACGCCCTTCTAGTTCTAAAATCTCCTTCATAATCATCTTGAATTCCTACACTGTTTAATACAATAGGAATATCTTTTTTCTCACTAGTCTGACTTATTAAATTTATTGTGATACTAAACGATGGTTGAAAGTATGGAAGAATCTGTTCTAGAATTTGAACAGAATCATCGTTGTTTTTACTAATAATACTTAATTCAAACTCCAAATTATATGGAACTGGACTATATTGAGTATAAACTTTTTTAGTATCATCACCAACAGGAGTCTTGCATATATTAACAGGACTCATTTTTCTGCTAGGGTCATATGTAATGCCCTTTACCTCAAAAGACATTCTTGGTAGTTGAATCTGAACCTCAGATCTACCATCTAGAGATGGTTCAGCTTCAATTCTAGTTAAGAACTTTTCTCTTGGTCCATACGACAATGGAACTTTTTGTGTATTTACAATATTACCATCCCTGTCGGATCTCCTTAATTCAACATTGTTGAATAGAGTACCAAAACCAACGATAGTCTTTCTTATAATTTCGTGATAAAAATGTGTTCCTAGCATTAGAATACTCCCATGTCTCCATATTCACCGAAGGGATTAGTTTCAGTCCAATCAATGATTGAATCTGCTTCTGTTTCAATATCTAGGCTATCAGAAAGTGGATCATTTTGTTGCTGAATTGTACTAAATTCATTGACTACCCACTCTGCACCACTAGACAATCCTCTCAGGGTTTCATTATCAGTAAATGTTCCGTTGATATTTATCAATTCAATTTGTCTATTTGAATAGTCAAATCTTATGACTTTACCCTGTGGTTCTGCGGGGGATGGTGATATCAATATTTCTGGAGCAGAAGTGTAACCACTACCAGCATCTGTTATAGTTACTCCAGACACTACACCATTTGTTAACGTAGCAGCTGCTGTTGCTTGTGTCCCACCAGAAGGTGGTGCAGAAATAGTAACTGTTGGGGTTGTAGTGTAACCACTACCTGATTTGTATATATTAGTATTTGATAATTCGCCATTATTCAAAATACCAATAACTTTAGCAGTTTTAGATGTACCAGAAACAGTCTCCTGAACTTCAAAGTTTTTATTGTTTGCCAATACTATAGTAGCTGTAGCACCATTTCCAGTACCAGATATGAAAACATTGGAAGTAGTTTCAAAACCAATACCAGGTTCTATAACTGTAATATCTGAGATAACACCAGCAGTTGTAACTGCTGGTTTAATAACTGAACCAGAACCAGGAGTACTTACAGTTGTTGTTGTTGTTGCACCATATCCAGTACCTCCATTAGTTACAACCACATCCGATAAACCACCCCTTTGTAAGTCGAAAGTGAGCGAATATCCAACTTCAGCAGGTATGAGATCAATTTCATCAATTTTAGTTTCAAGTCTTTCGTCACTAAATTCCATGAGTTCACATACCATCTGATAAGTTGGTAAATCACCCAACTGTCTCAGTGGTATTTCATTCTCTACAAACTTTATCTGAAATAACTGTTTAGTTAAGGGGAAGTAAATTGCATCTCCTTCATTTGGTCTTTCATCGCTAACTAAGTTAGAGGAAGAAGAAACCAAGTCATCCCATCTCCTTCTAGAGACTACAAAAGTTGCTTCTTCTGCAATTCTAATTCCAAACTTAGTTAGTAATGTGCCATCACCTTCAAAACCTTCATAGTTTAACAAATAAACTTCAATTAAATAATTTTCATCAAATACAGAAACTGTATCTTCATTGAAAATTTGATCTCTATTTACAATTTCTCTAGGTAGATAATAGACATCATGTCCATAAATTTTTATAGACTCAATGATTAAATCTTCTACAAGTCTCTGTTCGGAGAATGTTCCGTGTGTAAAATAAACGTTTTTAGCCATGTCATCCTACAAAATCAAGAGGTGGAAGTTCGTATGTACTCAGCATTTTACCTTCGAGTTTTTCCAACTCAGCAGCTGCATCATCATAAAGTTGTCGTCCATTAAATTCAACTCCCCCCGGCATTTTAATGCCAGAAAATTTAATTAAATTTTGACCCCATTGTTTTTTAATTAATGATGTTAGATATTCTTTTACAAATCTTTCATTATAGAGTTTAGTAAAAGTTACTGGATCTAATGCTCTATAACAATCAATTACAATATATTCATTTACATAAATTCTACTCCAGTCAATATCCAAATATAATCTATTTTGTACTTTATTATACCTAATAGGTTTTTGACCTTCAAGCAAAAACTCCAATGTCTGGATATGCTGCATAGTCATCTCTAAAGTTAAGATGTCATATGAGTTAAAATTATAAAAATCATTTAAAAAGAATTGATATCTAAATCCAAACATGTTTCCAACATATGTGTTGGAAATTGGTAGAACACCTTGGACACCAATAATATGATCTGGTACGGTCAAATACCCTCTACCCTCATCAAAATCTAAAGTTCTAGAAGCAGGAGTGTCACCAGCATTAGTGTCGGTTTTTTGAGTAGTTACATTTCTACCCCTACCAGTATCAATATCATCTTGAGTAATTTTATACTTTAAGTATACACGCTCAACTCCATCATAAACCCTTTCATTAAAAAGTTGAATAGTATCGTCGATAAGATCTTCTATTTGATCATCATCGACGTTAACTTCGACAACTGGTTTACCAAGTTTACGTAAACAATATTCTTTAAGTTGAGACCTGCTGCTTGGTTTTGCCATTATTTCGTCTTAAGGGTTTAGTTTCTTCATCACCAAAAGTCCCACCATCATTTTTTTCACCAGCTTCCTGAATTTGTGCCAAAACAGAATTAAGGTATGTTACCTTAGATTCCAGCATTATATTTTGTTGAGTCAGCTGATTAATCTTATTACTCATGGTTTGCATTAATATATTCGCTTCATCAGGATTCATAATTACCTCATTGTTTTAATTATTTATCAGTAAGAACCACCATCGATTGTTGTTGACCAAACAGGAACTCCATTTGAGTCAACAGTCAGGATTTGATTTGATGTTGTAACATCAGAAGTACCAGCAGCAACTGTTGTAGTTAATCTTTGATATGCATCAAAGTATGGTACACCATTTTCAATACCAATTTCTAGTTTAGTAGTATTGAAGTATGCACTACCAACAGTTCCAGAGAACACATTACCAGTAGTAGTTGCATCTGGAATATATGTAAAGTAGTAAGTTGTGTCAACTCCTTCTGAAACTGCAGTTTGATCGTAACCAAAGAAACCAGTTTTAGCACTACCATTGTAGTAACCAAACTGAACACCACGATCCATGCTGTCATCAGCACCTCTTACAATAGAAAGTTCTACTTCAGCAGGAACAATACCATTTAGAGGTTGGTTGATTGTAATCTCTTTTGATGCAGTATCAATAGCACTAATTGTACTATTAGCTTGAATATTGGCGTGACCAGTTACATCATCTCCAACATATAGACCATCAACACTATCAACAGTTAACACACCATTTGATGAACTGGTAGTAATACCGTTTACATCAACAGTAATGTCTGTTGCGCCACCAAAGTTAGTGCTTGCAGAGAGAGTTAAAGTTTCATCATTTAAGTAGTTAGCACCACCATCATCCAGTACAATCGTTGCATCACCATTTTCATCTACAGTAACAGTAAACGTAGCACCAGTACCAGAACCACCAGTTGCAACGATTTGATATGAACCATCCGTTCTGTCATTTGGAGATGGCGCTGTAGTACCAGTTGCATTATCAAATCCTAAGACCTGACCAGCTGGAGGTGATGCAACAGTTGTAGTTGCAGTAGAGGAAGCATCACCAACAGCAATAACTGGATCATTGATTGTCATTACTGTAGAATCTACAGTAGTTGTAGTACCAGTGACTGTGAAGTTACCTCTTACAACAACATCACCACCCTGATCACCAGCAACTGGGTATGGGTCAATTACGATAGTACCTGCATTTGACTCACTGTATAAAGTATTACCTTTAATTAGTAAATCACCAAAGTCAATAGTGGTGGAAGCAGTACCAATATTTAAATTAGTTGTAGCTGCAAAAGCAGTGATTGTTGTAGGACTATCAAGTAAAGAGAATGTTGTAGAAGTTGAATCTAAAGTAGTACCAGCGATATCGACATCAATACCAATATCTAAATTGTTTCTGATAACGGTAGTACCAGTGGTTGCAGCCATTATAATGGTATCTGCATCACTACCAAAATTTACAATTGTCGCATTTGCATTAAGTAAATTAAATGTTGTTGCGGTAGTACTAAGATCACCACCATCAACATTCAAATCGTTATCAATTTGTACATTACCTGTACCGAATGTAGATAGTACAGCACCTTCAGAAGTATCAATCTTAAATACAGTTTCTGCACTATTAGCATTATCAGTATCTACAAAGTGTATCTTATACGCTTCGGTAGCATTATCTAAAGTTTGAATATGAGTTTTAGTTAAATTATTACCAATATCAATTTGCTCTGCAGCATCAGCAGTACTAATCTTTAAATATTGATTAGTTCCTTCTAGAACTGTTAATGCACCAGTTTGATTATCTTCTACATTTACTTCTAAAACTGATAGAGTGTTACCTAGGGTAACCTTTTCGGAACCATCAGTTGTTGCAACATGAATGTAATTGTTAGCACCTTCAGATACCTTAAATGCATCTGCTTTATTGTCAGCAACAACTGTTGATATTTGACTTAAATTATTACCAAAAGTGATTTGTTCAGAAGCATTCGTAGTATCTACTAACAAATAGTTATTAGTAGATTCTTTTAATACAAAAGCAGTGGAATCATTATCTTCTACTACAACTGCAACTCTAGTTAAATTATTACCAAGTGTTGTTGTCTCATCATCATTTGTGGTATCAATTTTTAAATAACTATCAGCACCCTGTTGAATGTCTAGTGCGCCAGCAGTGTTATCTATTAAGTTTAAATTTGTAGCAACTGATGTGAAGTTTACATCTCCACCATTAACAGTTAAATCACCTGAAATTGTTAAATCTGTAGGGGTTCCGACAGATCCAACGTTAAATGATCCACCTACATATAAATCACCACCAATACCAACACCACCAGTTACTGTTAATGCGCCATTAGTTGAATCTGTTGATGCTGTACTATCGCTAATTGCGATCTGGACTCCATTAGTATATTCCCAATCAGCACCTTCTACCTTTACCTTATCATTGGTAGTTTCGTCGTATTTAATTTTAGCGTCTTTATCACTACCAAAAGTTAAATATGTATCATCTACAACTATTACTTCACCTGTACCATTAGGATCAAAAAGAATATCACCATCGGTATTTGTAGAAGATAGTGTATTTAAATCTAAAGTAAGGTTATCTACATTTAAGATATTTAACTTACTATCTGAGTCTGTAATTAGAGCACTGTTTGCGTTTAATTGACCGTGTTGGTGATCTAATAAATCAGTAAAATACTTACCGCCGATAACTTCTAGGTTTGCAGCAACACCTGCACTTTCTGTTCCAGTACCTAAGTATAACTTACCGTGAGAGGTAACTGTACCTCCTGCTTGATCTGCATACGTACTAGTACCCCAAGAATAACCCAATTCACCCTGGGCTAGACTTGGAGTATTAGTCGTACTAGACCTTTTAATTTTGATTATAGTTGACATGGGTGTTTTCCTTGAGAATTAGTATGAACCACAGTTTATGGTAATACCACGGTCAATTATATTAGTTGAAGTCCAAGAACCAGTGGCAGTATCATATTGTAACAACGCCGCATCAGGTACGCCCCCATCAGGGATAGAAACGTCCGTTAGCTTACTCAAAGAATTTACATTGCCAGAACTAACAGTAATTACTTTAGGCGTGTTTGCTACAGTGACTTTTACATTATTTATCATATCGTGACTCCTGGATTAATTGTTACTATTCCTTCCAGAACTCTAGTTCTTTTTCCATCACCTGCAGTGATAACTACATCATATAAGTATCTACCTTGTTCTAGAGAAGAAGTTTGGGATGATGATAAAGACAACTGAACAATGCCACTCGCAAGTGCAGTTGCTGTAAAATCTGTAGAAGTAGCACTATAATAGGATTTTTTAATTTTAGCATCAGCAGTGTAGCCAGTCAAATCCCAGGACTGGTTTACACCATCATATACCTGGATATTGGCATCAAATGATGCTCCCTGGTCTACATATAGATTGTGAACTGCTGCCATTTTACTTCAATTCCTCTAAGTATTTATGTTTTATTGTTGGACAAATTAATTAACAAATTTTTTATTTCATTAATTTCTTGCTTTAGATTAGACAAATCTTTCTCAATGTTATTCATTTTATATCTTTCGTTTTGTTTCATCTTCGCAAGTTTCATGTAATTATCATAATCACTTTGACTTGTGTTTATAATAGCACCAGAACTTGAATCTCTATTCAGTTCTGGGTGCCCTTCAACTTTTATCTTTTTCATATCATAAAGCGAGAGCAATTGCTCTGAAGTTTCTAATTTTTGGAGGTTCACTTTGATCATTTCCAGTCATTACTAATTTGATGGAAAACTCTTGGAATTCCTCAAGACCTTTGATATCAAAATCAAAGGCTCTGAATTGATTTTTATTATCAGAAACTGGATTATTCGTGACAGGAACTTCAATATAGTTCATATCATCAAATTCTCCAGAAGAAGAATCATATTTAATTTTAGCAAATACTTTAAGTTCTACACTAGGCATTCTGATTGCATCAAATAATACTTTGATGGATGTTGATGCAGTCTCCAAAATGACTCTCTTTGTTATATAAGAAGAATGTTTTCCTCCGAATGGAGTCAATTCACTACTGATGTCTAAATCACCATCATCGTCAACCACTTTATTTAATCTATTGGAAATGGTAACTATAGAAGAACCAGTAACGTCAACTACAGGACTTACTCTGTCAATAGGAGTAGACATTGTAATGTAAGTTTTCAACGTCGAAGTTTGAGAATTCTGGAATGCTTTTCTATTTGGTTCTGATAAAACTAACTTTGGTTCATTCATTACATTTTCAATTCCATTTTCAATGTTTTCTGCTGGTCTTGATAAGAATGATTTTTGTTTATCATTTCCGATACTAGTTCCGCTAGTGGATACCAAAGAAATTGCTTTTGTTGATTCTACTGGAGTGAAAAGATTAATGAATGGTTCAATGCTTTCATATTGAATATTTCTTGTTGCAGTTGCAACAGTACCACCAGTTTGTTTAGTAGAATTAGCAGCAGAAGTCACAGTAATTTCATATTCATCCATACTAATGATATTCGTAATTATATGTTCTGTATTAATTTCATTTGATGGTATGCCATTTATATTGAAGCATCTAACTACAGATCCCGCATCATGAGCAGTTGCTGTAGTTCCTAATTCGCCTCTATTAATACCAGATAATTGTCCATTATTAGTTACTCCAATATAAGAAATAATTTCATCATCTATCTTAATAAATCCTTTGTTGGCACCAGAAACTGACGCATTACTTACATTATTCCACCCCTCAATAGAAGATAAATCAAATCCAGTATTAGTTCCAGATATGTCCAACATCAGAATATTTGAAACACTATTTGAACTTAAAGCAGTACTTATAGTGGCATTAGTAGTATCCGATGCAATTAAATTAATCGCTACTTTGTTCCCAGACTGATGCATACCATGATTAGGCTGGAAAACCTTAATAACAGAAGATCCTTCTGTAAATGTTAATGGATTCTTTGGTAATTTTTGTGGTTCTAGTGGTTTGTTTTCAAGTACGCATGTATATGTAGTATTAGTATCAAATTGTGCTCTATTTAAAGTAAATTTAATATCCTCAAATTGGTCAGGCGTCCAAATACTTTGGTTGGATGACTTATACAATACACCAACAAATGGTTGTTTATCAATAAACAAACCAGTAGTAACATCTTCTTCACCTAATCTAGAAACCCACATATTATACTTATCAGTAACTGTTCTAACAATGAAAGCATAATCATTGTTAGGTGATAAGTATAGAGGATTTGGGAATGTAAATCTAGTTGCTGCAGTTGCATCATTTGATAGTTTGACATCCGCAGATTCAACTGTTACCACAGAACCAGGTAAAATTTGACCAGAAATTGCGCCATTCTCTACAGTTCTAATATCAATAGTAACTGGAGCAGAAGGGTCCTTTGTCAAGAAATATAAATCAATAGAAGTTGCAAAAACGCCACTAATTTGACTTACAAAGAAAGATTGTGCAATAGGATCGTGGCGACCTGGTGGTGGAGGTGGGTTAGGAATAAATCTTACTTTTTCATCCGTAATTGTAGTAGCAGTTAACTCTGGTGCTTCTAAAGTAGTAATGCTGGATGTTACTGTTAATTCAGTTCCTTGTGAATAATACGAAGAAGTCGCATATGTATCAGTAAGTCCTTTAATCTGAGTATTTTGATCCTGACTGGAGAGATTGAATTGCATCTCTCCAGTTTCATATTGTAGAGGTGGAATCAAAACAAAAGCATTAACTACACCATTTTCATTTGAAATAATATCTGTGTTATTAACTTGAGCATATGCATTAGAAGTAACACCAGTTATAAAGAACTTAGATCCTAATTGTGTTGGATTAATGTCACTACCTGCTAGAGTACGGATGTCGTCAATACCAAGTTTCAGGTGACCTGATAGATAATTACCATTAGCAAAATCACTACTAACTTCCTGAGAATAGTTTGTAGCAGCAACAACAGTAGCAACCAATGGCAATGGTATCATTTGTATGGTAACTTCATCGCCTTCATACATTGGATATATGTAAACAGTTTCACCAACTGCAAAAGTTCCGTTTCTAGTAGATGATTCTAAACTCAATAACTTTGGATAAATAATGTTACCAGAATCAGTATCATTAATGTAAAAGTACATTTTTGTGGATGGTTTCAGACTCGAAACACCCATCGTCACAACTCTAGATCGGCTATATCTCAAGTCTTGGATATCTTGAATAGTATCACCAGATTCAATTTCAAAGTTAAGACTTCCGACATCATATTGAACACCTTCCCTAATATCTGTAATAGTTCTTCCACCACCACCAAAAACAGTTCCACCGGCACCTAGTTGCCAGTCGTCCCAAATTTGACCAGTTGGAAGAACCAAATCAAACAGTGCTGTATATGCATCAACTAAATTAATACTTTGATTTTCAACAATTGTTCTGTCGGTATCATACCAAATATCTTTCTGTGGGAATAATGACATGTTACCCACCCAAGAGAATACCTCATATGGAAACAAGTTTTCTACCCTACTAGCATAAGGTTGTTCTGCATATGGAATTTCCGTATATGGAATAGTAACATAAGTAGAAGCTAAATTAGCGTCACTAAGGTCATCATTATATTGGAGGTCTGCATTATTTACAGCTGGATATGGTCTAACAATATTTTTTGTTAGATCTAAAGATGCAGTGTAGTCTGGATTTTGTAAATCCGATACATTTTTTGTAGTGAAATTATCAACAACAAATCCGTTCTTGAATCTATTATTACCGTTCTCATCAAGGATATTTAAATTATTTGTATTTACTTCCAGCAAAGAAAGAGTCGTATATTCTTCTACTTTATTGAGTCTTTCATCTAACTTACCAATGTCTTGCATTGTATAATTTCTAGTCTTCTCCAAATTAATTTTTGCTTGACTTACATCCTTTAGATATGGAGGTAAATCAATAGTAGCTAAAAGTAGTCCAGCACCTGCATCTTGTTTTGATACAGGTTCAACAGAATCTGCACCTTGTACTACATTTACTTTTCCTGTAATATATCCATACTTTTCATTACTTACAGTTAGATAAACTTTATCCTTTCTGCCCATATAAAATTCATAATCAAGACTGAATACACTTTGTGGGAAAGGTACTTTAGACGATGATGGTAAAGTACTTAAAGCAATATCAAATGCAGAACCAGTTGTTTTAGTTTCTTTGTATGGTGCGGTAGCAGTACCAGATCCAGCTGATCCACCAGTAGCAGAAGGTGTTACATAATATCTGAAGTCAATCAAATCAGCCATTGAAGACTGATTAAAAGCCAATGGAATATCTCCATATTCTAATGGAGAATATGATTCCGCAGTATAAAAATCATTACTCAAATTTGTATGATTAAAGTAATCAAATACGATAACAATTTTATTTTGTGGTTCTGCAGCTGATGACTTTCTTACAAGTTTTGATACTCTATAATAATCTTTAGTGTCATTCCTTACAAACTTATAATCATCTGTTAAATCAATATATCTACCATAAGTAGATGATTTAACATATAAACCAGAAATGAGCTCATTTGTAGGTACTTTGACTTTAATAACTAAATTAGTGCCACTTTGGAATTTATTTGTAGATAGATACTGAACCCAAACCGTATTAGAACTTCTAGAAATTACTCTACATCTGATAGTGCCAGATGTAATAATGTCACCAATAGTTATATCTGATGCGTCATTTAATTCCAAACTATCAAACATGTTCTGAGATGTATCACTTTCTCTAACAGCTTCATGAATGGCATGAATTTTAATTACGTCAGGGAATTTTAAAGATATCTCTTTATCTGTATATCTAGTACCATACATATTGTTACTAGAATTCTTTTCTTTATCTACAATTAAAAATTGATATGATTGTTTTGTTTTAGTTCTTTTTGATGGATTTGATAATCTTAGTGAATAATATGCATATACATTAGTTCCAGCTGTTTGTCCTGTACCTAATGTGACAATATGATTAGCTTCAACAGTCCTAGAATTAATCGTTACATTTCCAGTAGAAGATAATAATGTAATTGAATAAGGATCAATTAAAGTACCATCTTGAGACTGAATTGTAATAGAACCACCAGCACCAACAGTAATGGTTTCTACAATTTGTCTGTGGTGAATGTAATCACTCTCCTCATCACCATTTACAGTAATAGTAGTTTTCTTTATTGGGTTGAGTGAAGCTTTTGTTGTGAGACCATTAGCACCAGAATATAATTTACAAATTAATTTGTCGATAGAATAATATGTACCATCTGCACTTGGATTAGATTCTAAAGTTACTGAGGTCCCACTAACAGAACCTACTTCTAGAGTGTTAGTAATTCCTGGAATAGAAATAGTTGATTTAGAACTAAGATCAAAATTAAATTCTGTTCCAATACCAGTAATACTAGTACCACTTAATTGAAAAGATGACCCAGTTATCGCAACTCTATCTAATTCAATTGCAGCATCAAAGTCACCGCCAGATGACTGATCTATCGTTCTTACATTTTCTATTATATATTCCAGGATGGATGATACAGTTGGATTTGTATCGGTAGTATATCTACTAGAAAGAATTGAATCTGATACTAAGAACGTTCCAGTGACTTGTCTGAGAGTTAGTGTGGAACCATTCACAGCATCAACAAATGCTGTGGCGCCAGAAACATTGCCGGTAATGAAATCACCAGACGCAATATTGTTCGCGGAACTTAAAGTTAATTTCTTATAAATGTTTACATTAGTAACATATAAGAAAGATCTAACCAATCCAAGCGCAGTAGCACTACCTATAACAGTACCATCAACATCCTTCAATTGAAGATCTTCACCAAAAGTAATAGTTCCTGAAGTTGGTGTCCCAGTATTATCTAAATCAAGTTTAAAATATGAACCAATATTTAAATAAACACCTTGGTTATTTCTTTGTTGTGTTTTTCTTGGTTTTGGTACTATTGTATATTGTTTTCTTTCATTAATTACTTCAAAACCTTCTACATATGCTCTACCTTCAGATAGTTCTAGAGCATAATAATCTTTACCTAAAACAAACTGACTAGTTCCATCAGTATATGCATTTTCGCCAATAACTGGGGCATCTGCTCCAGCAGGAATTTCTGTTACTACAGTCTTACCATCCCAAGTAACTTCATTTGGTAAATAGACACCACCATTAACTCCATCATTTAATGCTTCTCTGATCTTTATTGTATATGGTTTTGTGGTAAAACTACCATGGTTACTATATGTTCTTCTTGCTAAATTTTTCTCTAATTGATTATAAGCAGATGTATATGCAGCAGCCTCTTCAGTAATATTACCATCTTCAAATCTCAATAATTCAATAAAGTTTGCTTTATCTGTGAATGTGAGATCTTGTTTTGAAAATACTAATTTAAATTGTAATCTATCAGCTCCAGGAGAAGCATAGTTCGTAGAACCAATTGAATTATCGAATAAAGTACTGTCATCTTCTGAGTTGATAATAGCTTCTTCTATAGCTAGTCCAACTTTATATGATGGTCTATTACTATATTGTTCAAGAATAATGAGTTGTGGAGAAACCTCCACAAAATATCCCCTGACATAATAAACGCCAGCTTTAATATTACAAGTAGAACCAATATATGAACTAGCGTTCTGAACTGTTGTGAGTGCTACTGCGTCTCCATTAGCATCAATTAATGCTTCATTATTAATAAATTCTAAATATTGAACAGTATCTACAATATTTCCACCAGAATTATATCTCAAGTATAGTGTAATAGTATCTTTTTCAGACTCCTCAGCACTGAGAGTGTCGATGACTTCAGCTTTAACACCAGAAACAAGACCAGTTAAAGTTTTACCAACTAATCCGGCTCTATAACTTTCTACAGAAACTCCATTAATAGTGTCTTGTACCAAGACACATTTTGCACTCATATTATAATGAACGTTTCCTGGTATTACTACCGATCCATCCTTAAAAATATGAGAACCAAATCGCTCAATTTGATTCTGGAAAGTAGACTGGAGTGTATTTAACTCTCTAGTCTGTACAGAATACCCTGGTTTAAAAAGTATTTTTTGATAATTCTTTGACGAATCAAAGTCATCAAAATACGGCGATACTGTTAAATTAGTGTCCTGCATTTATTAGAACCTTCAGGTTGTTTTGTTTTCTTTTGACTATTTAGTTCAGAATTCAATGACCAATTTAATATCTTCAATTTGGTCATTGGATCTATTAACTGCTTTTCTGTTTTCAACGTAAATAATATTTCCACTATTTTTCTTGATCTCTGGTGTAGAGTATCCATTAGTGAAAGTAACTCCAAAATAATCGCCAGAAGTACCTGTATCTGGAGTCATTGTAACACTACCTTGGGAAGTTGTAGCAGTAATAGAGTTTGCGCCACTAAACAATACTAATTGATCTGCATTAGGTGAAGCTTGATCTTCATCAATAAACTCATTTTGATAATATCTCAATACTTTGGTAACAGAGTCCCAATGTATAACTCTACCTTTTGCCTCAGTAGTAGATTGTGTGATTATATTACCAGGTTCAAAGTTGTCAGTTGTTGAAGATGGGAACTTAATTGCATAACATGCTGTAGCTGTATTTGCAGTCAAATCAGTATTACTTGTATTCTGTGGATCAGCAATCAATCCAAATCTCCTAAACTGAGAATCTACTGGAATATCACCATCACCATCAAGGAAATCTAGACTCTTGTTAATCATAACTCTATAACCACCCAATTCCAATGCAGCATCAGAACCATGTCCACCTGGAGGAGAAATAATTGCCTCTACAGTAGCAGAACTTAAGTCTGTGGTTGTTCCAGATCTACTCTTAGCATTTGCAATAGTTGTATAACCTTCAGTTAGGACTAATTTTGCTCTAGTATAACCAGTACCAACAATTTGCATTGTAGCTGTATCAATTTTATTTGCATTAGTTCCAGTAGAAGGAACAATTATTTGTGCAATTGCTCTATTTGTTTCTGTTCCATAATCATTATCACCAACAATTGGTACATAATAAGTATTTGCAGCAATACCAGATCCTCTGTTATCAACTATCAATTGTTCAATAGAACCATCAATTGCAGCATTTTTTACATCAGTATCATCTTTAACTGGAATGAAATCAGTTGATACAAACTTAATATATTCTGGAATTGTAATCGTATACATATACTTCCATCTATACCCATCAGATAAGGTTTCGATCTGGGTACTGGTGCTTGTTGGTTCTAATGTAGATGTAACACCATTTGGATATGTTGCACTTTCACCATTATAAATGCACTTATACACATTAAAATTTTTATTAATCACATAAAACTGTGCATCATATAATTTTTGGTGACCATTAATAGATTGATTTAAATTTGTATAATCATTCTTGTACATGTCATACTTGACACCAGTCGTCCAAGTATTTCTTCTAATAACCTTTGATAAATCAGATCTAGTGACTCTCTTAACAGAGATCATATCATCATAAATTTCATTCATATCATTGAATGAATCATACTGATCGGGTGGTTCAAATTCACTCACACCTGTTTGACCATCATATCTTTCCAACGTCCATTGTTGGGATCTACCAGTAAATAGATAGATCTTACTTCTATAATTTTGTGCAGCTGAAGAACTATCAGCTTCTGGCTGGTCACTGGAATTATAGGGTTCTTCCAACGACTCAATAAACTGCTCAGCAGCAAACACCCTAAAATTATCAGTTACTAGTGAAGGCATTCTTCTAATTTCGTTTTATTTGTACTTTTATTTATCAGAGATAACTGTCGAAATATACAAGATCCGAACTTGTGTGTGATCTTGCAGTTCCTACAGCACCTCTAGTGCAACCATCCAGTGTATATGTTGGATATCCAAGGAAGGAAATACTCAAAATACCATAATGGTCATAATCTGATCCACTATTATCATCCTGAATTAACCTGAAATACACATGTTCACCCTGAACTGCAGTTGGAAGGTTGAAATCATAATTGTCTAGAACACCAGTGCCAGATCCATTAGGAACTGCATCAATTACAATACCAAGATCCACCCAAGAATTACCATCTGGTGCTGCACCAGATGATGTAGATTGATATTGTATTCTAAGATCTTCATCACCAACAACATCTGGTGTCTCACCACCATTAGAATCGTTACCTCTAACAGCATAAACACGAACAGAATTTACACCTCTAGAATCAATGGGGTCAAAAGTGACAAATCTAGTTCCACTAGTATCACCAAATCTCAAGTGAGTACCAATATCAAAACCACCAGTTGAACCAACTCCAGTTCCCCCACTAACAATTGCTGTGCCATTACCAAATTCATAAATTCCATCTGAATTTGTTGTATCAAAACCAACTGAAGAAATTGAATTTTCAGTTACATATGTATATTCAACACCTTCAGCTTCAACTTCGCCAGATACTTCTTTATAGAAGAATACTCTATTGGTATCATAACCAACACCAGGATTTTGAATAATGACACTAGTAATTGTACCAGAACTGTTTAATACACCCTCAAGAACACAACCATCTCCACCGCCACCAGTAATTCCGATAGTAAAGTCACGGTCATCATAACCACTACCACCATTCAAGAGATCAATCTTTCTTATTTCACCACCAGATACATAAACTTTAAAGTTTGCTCCAGACCCACTAGAAGAAGTAACTGTAACTGTTGGTGGATTTGATGGCAAACCAGTTCCATTACCAACATCAAAAGTCTCTACAGAATTATTAATATTCTGAAGTAACTTTGTAGCTTTTCTAATTTCCGACTTATTAAGTGGTTGTAATTTATAAACACTTGCATATTGAGTTGCAACTACAGTTGGATTTGTATAAATGTTATACCCACCATATTGAATATCAATAGAACTTTCCTCTACTCTATTTCCATAGATAGTCTCAACCAAAGCGGTTGCTTTAGCACCAGTACCAGTTCCTTTTGTTCTAATTACCACTGGGGTATCATAACCACCACCTTTATTAGATACCGTAAATCCAGTAACTTTACCACTAGAGTAAGTTGCTGTTGCAGCAAATCCTGAAGGACCGTCACCACTGTAAGATGCAGTGGTTAATATTGTTGGTGAAAGAACCGCAGTGACAGTTCTTTCTTCTTCCTCACCAGGAATCTGTATCTTATCACCAGTGTTAACTTCACTTATTCTATTGAATACTCTTACATCACCATAAGTTCCCCTGAAGTCCATGATGAATAATCTACTGAAGGAAACAGAACTAGTAAATCTAATTTTTTCATTATCAATATAATAGTCATATAGAGGACTTTGTACTTCACCATCTTTAACAACCAATAATTGATTTTCTAGTTTTCTTGGTCTATCAATATCATAATTTGGATAGTAGACGTTTCCACTCTTTGTTAACTCAAATACTGTTCCAGATGAACTGGTCTTAGTATCAAGTTTATCGAAAGATCCAACACTTCTTACCGAAATCACATCCGAAGCAACTGGTGCTGTAGTGAATACAATCTGAGTTTCGTTATCAGTAATTGGTTCAATATCAAAATCATGACCAGGTTCTAGTATATCTCCATTTTTGACAACCAATAGACTTGTTGGATCTGGAGTGTCGTCATCAGATACTGTTCCGACAGGAACAAAGTTTTCTTCACCATCAAACAAATTGAATCTGGTGATAGAACCATTGAAAGGAGTATTGATTTGATCTAGCAAATTGAATACACCGAAGAACTTAATAGCAAATAAAGTTCCTGTAGTATGATTTTCTGATAAAGTAACAGTATTATCATTATTCCATGTGAAGTGTCCAAGTTCAGCAAATCTCCACTTATTATTGGAGAATATTACAACATTTTCCCTCTGTAAAGATTCGGAATAACTATTACCAAAATTGTATCTTCTAGTATTACTGCTACCTGGATCATCCACAAGAGTTAATGCAGTATTCTCACTCATTCTAATCAACATAATAGTATCATTGTGAGCAGGAGCGTCAGTGAACGTTATGAGACCTCTGCTGGTTGATATACTATACTCCGTGGAAGGATCTAGTACAATTCCATTTTTAACTGCTAAAATATCAGCATCGGTAAGAATATTTGCAGCAATAAGATTTGCTTGATTGTAGAATAACTTAAATATAGTTCTCTCACCATTTGGACAATACTGAAACTCATCAATTAACTGTACATTTGGATACTTAACAACAAATACTTGAGTTGGAGCAAATCCATCTGAGTGAGTTAGTCTAATTGTATTATTATTGTATACAGTGAAATCACCTCTTCTCTTAAATCTAGGAACACCATCTGCATAAATTATAATCTTATCTTCATCACTAGAAGAAATAGTTGATGAAACCACGTAATCAGTTTGGTTTGTAGATACAGTTGAACCACCAGTAATAGTTAATTCGTCTCTTCCATGGGCATGTAAAACGTAAATATCTTCTGTTTCTTCAACATTAGTTGTAAATTCAATATAACCAGGTCCTACAACATAATCTTGAGTTGGATTCTGGACTACACCAGCCCTAATAATAAGTAAATCTGCAGGATCACTTATAGAGGGATTGAAACTCTGGAAACCATTTCCAGCAGTATATACTAGTTTATATCTAGTTGGGAGAATAGAAACTCCATTTTCTGTTCTAGTTACCTTAGTATAATTATCATCAATGAAGTCTAAGTATTCTACTGGATTTGAAACACCTGGTATATCATCACCAATTCTAATAATTGTAATTTTAGCACCAACAGATGTTAATGCGGTTGAATTGAATATAATTCTGTCTGTTACACTATTAACACTATATGGAGAAACTGTGTATGCAAAACCTGCTTTTTGTACAACACCATCAATTGCCACCATAATTTCATTTGCATCACTTAATGCATCAGTTGCACTACCACTAAATCGTAAGTCATATGTTAATGTTGATGTATTAGAAACTGTCAATACATCATACTCTTGACCTAGAGTTGTTTGATCAGCAAATGCAATAATATAAAGATCACTAATATCTACATCTTCAGCGAAAGTGAATGTAAATGTCTGTGAACCAGATCCAGAAGGAACATTTACACTGTATGCACTAGATAATCTTGTTTGTAAAATACCATTATTAAATACAAGGAATTTATTAGATGTTGTAGCATCCGCAGTAGCAGTTATTGTGGTAGAATTAGTTTGAGATAATGTAGATGTAATATTAACTAAATTAGAATCACCACTACCAATAATATTCAACATGAAGATGTCTTCTGTTGTTTGTGGTGCAGTAGTAAATCTAATGAATGGGAATGTGTTATTATCTTGGATCGAATAGTCAACACCAACTTCTTGAAAGACACCATTTCTGAGTACAAGAACATTTACATCATTATCTACAGTAGTATTAGTGTAATTTGTAGTTAATGCAAAATCTGTTTGTGTGCCATTTATATAATTAGCAAACTCTAATGTTTCATTCTGATTAATTCCATCATATGCATAGAAAGCGAATATAGTACCATCTTCATCTGGTGATGGAGCATCAGAGAAAGTTATATTACCACTAGTAATAGTATAATCTATACTTGGTTTTTGTAGTACTCCGTTTCTAACAACAAAGAAGTTATTTGTGACAAAACTAGACTGTAATATGCCATCAATCGTGATTGGGAAAGTTGTTCTTGAATCATCAAAACATACAAATGGATCCAATACAACATTCTTTGTTGATAATGGTGATAACTGTCTATTAAAGAATACAAGATTAATATCATCAGAAGCTTCTGGAGCATCTACAAAAGTAATTTTATTGTCATTTACCGTATGACCATTAAAAGTTCTAACTTTATGGTCTGTGTAAGAAGATACAGGATATTGTAGTTCATCATTTTTTATAACAAAAATATCACCGACATTATTAACATACTTTGGAACACCTCTATCAGAAAGATTAAACTTAGTTCTAGTACCATTCTGGACTACTCCTAATCTATCAATAATAGTACCATTTTCATTATTTGTATTTGATAAAAATTCACTCACATAATCAATCAACGTACAATTAATAGACGAGGCGTAAGCTGTAGAGAAAGTGATATTAGAACCACTAACACTATATTGATCATGGTCTAGTACTTGATTATCAATGTATACTACAAGACTTTCTTCTCCATTGCTTGGAGTGTAATTTTTACCATCTCTCTTAATAGAGAAGGTAGTAGTTGAACCATTGAAAGATAACTTATCCAGGACTTCTACATAACTGCTGGAATATCTTGGACTTGTATATGTAAATCTAGTATCAAAACCTTCAACTCTTGTAGCAGAAGCTGGGTAGACAGTACCATCTATAAGTTCATTTCTTGATTCATAAAATGATTGTGCATTTTTAACTGCATTTGACTCAATAAATTGTTGTTTCTCATTAGCAGAAGTACAATGTAAGATCGATTGGATTCTGTTTTGATTTAATAAAGCAGTATCAATACTTTCACAAGTGATAGTTTCATTTTGAATATACCAACCAAATACCAAACTTGGATCTACAGAAGACTCAAAAGTTATCTGGTTTCCACTGATAGTAAAATCTTGTGCAGGGACTAATTGAGTTTGGAATACTCCCAAATAGAAAATTAAAAGCTCGCAATGATCAGAAGGAGTATGATTTAAAGTAAATACAGTATTATTTGTTTGTGGGTTTGTGAATGATAATTTTCTAAGATTCTCATGTCTTACTGCACAGACTTTGGTATTGTCAAATCCAATATTAACACCTAAACCAACTGTATTATTGGATACAGTTAATAAATTAGGATTTTGTACTACTCCAGCAACAGATATAATAAATTGTTCCAGTGTGGAAGATGTCACAGAATAAGAAACACTATCTTTAGTGAATGAAATAGCGTTACTATTTGTAGATAATGTACTGGTATCCAATACATCAAAATTATTAATTATATTTGTTGGATCTGTAGAATCATATCTTGGTGAAATTCTATAGAGATAAATTTCATCTGTGGATAAGAAATCAAAATTTGGTACAAAATAATATTCATTATTGTTTGTAGTTGACGCTGCTACTTCAAAGGAAGTATCATGTTCCTGGTATATTCCACTAAAGAAAGCCAGAGATAAATCTGTAGAATCAAAATTAGCAAAAGCAAAATCTTGAGTAATTCTTACAATAATTTCACGAAGTTGGAATTCTTTTTTACTTCTAATTTCTACATATATGAAGTACTCAGTAACTTTAACAACTTGTGCAATAGCACCACTAATAGTTCCATAAATGTAATTGCCAACAGAATATAGAGAAGTATCTTGTAAAAGAAGTCTTCTCTGATAACATGGAGATAACTTGACATTCAAGTTAATATCACTAGAAATTGCTGCGGTGAAGATGACACTGCTCTTGAAAACCTGATCCGAGAAGAATTTCTTTCTTCTCTCAATAACTTTTTTACCAAACTGTTTGAATCCAGCTGGGTGTGTATTAATATCTTGTGTTTTTTTCCACTCCTTAGTGTCTCTGGAAGAGACTATAGAATATGACCAATTTTGATAATAATTACTATCAGTTACTCTTTGGGAGTAGTCACTAACGTTACCTCTAGTATCAGTAATTTTTCTAGGAAGATCAACTTTAGATTCTATTCCAGCAGACACTTTAGATCTCTTTGTAGAAACTAAATTGCCATAAATTTGACCATTAGATGTTTTAATTACGTCATTATCAATAAAGAATCCAGAAGTTTCATTTATTTGAATAGTAGATGATAATGGATCAAATCCAGTAACAAGTCCTTCAATTGCAACTGGATATTTCTTGGATACTCTATCTGTAGTGATAGGAGCATTTGGGAGAAGATTCTTTCTCTTAATATTTACTTTAAAAGATGCACCACTACCTTCCTGAGAAGATACTGTTATAATTGGTACTTCAGAAAAATTTGAACCACCATCAATTACTTCCACTTTAGTAATAGTACCGACACTAACGGTTGCTTTTAAGTTTGCTCTTGCAGAATCTCCATTAACTAAAAGAGTGACAACATTATCATACAAAGAACCACCCGATAAAACTTCGACACTATCAATTTCAAAATTATTGGTAACTTTTGCAGTTACTGGAGTTTTTACTTTATGTCTTACATTAATATTTTCAGTAAAAGAAGATACTGCAGAATAGTTGAAATTTTTTAATTTTCCAATACTTGTAGAATCTAATTGAACAATTGCCTTACCGTCTCCTGCTATTTGATTGTCTGAAGCAATAGTACCTTTCTTTACAATAGAGGAAATTGATGGAAGTCGTCTATAACCAGAACCCTTATTGGATATAGTAATATCAACTATCGGTCCAGTAGCACCTGCAGATTTTGCAGAATATCTTAATCTTTCATCATAATAATTTTCTACAGATTCAATAAAATTAATTACAAATTTTGTTGGACTTACATATCTGGCGACTCTATATTTACCAGAATAATCTCTAGTTTTTTGAACAATAAAGACTTTTGTAATAGTACTACTGTGTACAAAGAAAGTATCTGGTAATTTTCTTGGATCGATTATAATATAATTAGATTCAACTTCACTTATTTCAAATAGAGGTTGTTGCTTCTCTAAATCTGCATATAATTCAATATTATCACCAACAATTTTATAGATTAAAAATGCATTTATATTAATATTTTCCAATTTTGTTCCAGATAATCCAGCACTGGTTACAGCGACAAACTGAGATTCTGATCCACTTGGTGATGACAAATTAATTGTTTCATTAAAATAACCATCACCTATTAAAGATTCATTTACTTTATCATATTCAAAAAATACATAATCTCCATATATTAATCCATGAGAAGAGTCTGTTGTAAACTCTACTGATTTATTATCAGTATTTGGTAAAATTTTGATATTTGTTATTTTTTTACCACCAACTCTAGAAACAAAAGCAGAAGCTCCAGATCCTCCAGTTAAATTATTATCAAAAATTAATTTATCACCAACTTTGTAATTATTACCAGCATTTTCAATTATGCATGAATCAACAGAACCACTCGATAAACTATATCCACCATAAGATGAAGTAAATGATTTATCAAATTGAGAATTTGGAATCCTTTGTGATATAACACTCTTTGTTCTTGATGTATCTTCTGATGGATAATAATCATTACCCTCATAACCAGAATAATTCAGATCATCAGATTTAGACTGTGGTCCTTCGTAGGCTCTTTCAAATACTTTTGGAATTCTATCGGAAGTTCTACACTTATTATTGTTATAGTCGTCGTAAGTAGAAGCAAATTCGTCACCAACAACAAATGGGAAGCCAGTTGGTATAGATGCACTACTTGGATTTCCAGCAGTACTATTGGTCAAGAGAGAATTTGTTACACTATCGTATGAAGATGTAGTAGCTACATAATAATATTTTCCATCTGGGAATTCTGGTGTAACAGCATACCTACCATTGAATTTATCTAACGAACCTAAAGTAGTATCAGCAGAATATTCGTAATCCTCAATAAAACTACCAATTGGATAATCACTTATATCTGGTCCACCATCTCTACTTACCCAATATGTTGTACTACTAATAGATACAGATAATCTATTTGTTGTGCTGGGTTGAGATGTACTATACTTTAATTTATATCTTGATTTAACTTCCTCGAGCGAAGAATTACCTCTAGGATCACTATAGTGTTTATTTGATGCATAAATTGGAATACCGTCACAACTAAAACCAACTACAGGTGAATGGTATTCAGCAGATACGATGTTATTTACATTTGAGTTTAAATTTGGATATGTTGATCTAATTGCAGAGTTTCTCTGATGTATATCATATGCAACCAACTTATCAGCAAATGTTAAAATATAATATTCTTTTGAATCTAATGATTTAGCAAAATCAAGATTCTGATCAACTACTTTAAAAGTTGCTTCATTATTTGCAGAAGGTACTACATCATCTGTATTAAAAACATAACCACCATATTCATCAATTCTACCATTCCTAGACAACATGGAAGGTAAGTTAAATGTCCACTCTTTTAATTTTACAGATACTACTGCTTTCCTCTTCTCTGCAGATTTAAAAGTTAATCTAGGAGATGCAGTATAACCTTCACCACCATTTTCTATAATAACTTCTTTCAACCCTGATTTACTATTTCCAGTAATATCCAACACTGATGTTAGTGTAGCCTTTTCAGTACCGCCGGCGCCAACTTCAATAATAGGAGGTACACTATAGTTTTGTCCAATATTTGTAATCGACACAGAAGAAACTTCACCATCAGAAACATAAGCAACACCTTCTACATTACTACCAAAATCTAGTATTGCTGATGGTCTACTATCATACGTAGTAGATACATTAGGATTTTCAATTTCATTATAATTTGACTTATAAAAATTCTTGTTGGAAACTAAAGGACCTTCTGCTTCAATATATCTATCAGTACCTTTTCCAAATGGAATTTTAAATTCTGTAGTTTTTCCACCACCTCTAATATAAATTGATGGTAACGCAACATACCCAAAACCTTCGTCTAAAACAATTATATTATCAATATTACCATTAACATAACTAATGTCCAATACAGCATCTCTATGATTTGGGTGTAGAAGAGGATCAGCAACTAGTTTGAAGTTTACCGAAGAATATCCAGCAGAAAGAGTTAAAGTAATAGGATCCTTTGATAATAAAGCATCAGACTTTGTTGTATGTAACTTAATTACAATAGGATCTGTAGTGGAATTTACTACACTGACATAATAATATGTGCCATTTGATAAGTTATCAAATGATTGTAAATTATTGGTATAATTAAATAAAACTCTATCACCAGAATTTAGACTCTCTACGTCATCAGCATCAATATTTAATGAATCTACTCCTGACCCAAAAATATCGTTCTCATCTAAAACAAACTTTTGTGTGATAGAAGGTGAGTCATTTACCAATTCGATAGTTGGTTTTGATGTAAATCCAGTTAATTCGGATTGGTAATCTTCGTATAATGTTGTAAAATTAACTTTTTTAATTGATGCAGCAATTCTTAATAATGATCCAGTATTTCTATTAGTAACAGATCCACTTTGGGATGTTATCTGGAATCTGGGCATACCACCAGCCCAAACATCGTATCTAGCTGCTGTACCATCTAATCGTAATGGTACTGGATAAATTCCTCCATCAGCTATAACAATTTTAGATATTTCACCGTATTCTATAGTATTTCCTCTATATGAATTAATTTGAATACCATTTACATCTAGACCAACAGATTTTTTGTTTTTTCTACCAGTACCAACAAAATTTGCTCCACCAGGTCTTAAAGATCTTTTGTTGATCCTATAAACGGAGTTTTGGTTTGTAAAATTAACTAATTTTCCAGCAGCATTACTTGGATTTTTGTTGGAATCGAAAAGATTTCCAGATTGTGTGGTAATATCATTCCACCAAGGTGGAATTGCTGTAGATGCAACATATACATGATCACCAAATTCATATTTTGATTGAATACCAGTTGTATGATAATATATGTTGACAAATCTAGAATCATCAACATAATTTACTTGTGGATTTGGAAATATTGTTGTAAATATATCTGAAGTTTCGGAATCTGATTGATTAAATGTTGATATATTTTTATCATCATTATCAATGAATCTGTATGTGGAATCAAAATTTAAAGCTCCACCGTCTTCTACAGATAGAGTAGAAGGAACTCCTAATATTCTGAATGATGGGTCAATTACAGTAGAATCACTGTTTTTTATATAAAAAGAATAGTTGTATCTATTTTTGACTACATATTTCCATTCTACTGGGGTCGAATTTATGATTGTACCATCATAAGCACTACCAGAAGTATGTGTTGGAGCAGTAGATCCAGAAGTACCAGAATTTAATGCACGATATAGTGAAATTCCATTATATCTTAAATCATCTTTAGTAATAGATTCCCCACTAGTCCACTTATTTAAAGTTTCCATTCTTCCATAGGAAACAACTTCATTTTCAACATCAAGTGTTATATTTTCAGTCTGAATTCCAGCAATTTGTGGATATTCACAACCAAAGAACTGTTTCATAGTTCTTGATTTATAATATATTTCTACACCATCAACAAATATAACTCCATTGTTTAGTGGAAATCTACTAGCGTCATCCACAGAGATAATAAAATCTGTATCACCGATTATAATCGATTGTTCTCTTATGATAATTGTTGTTGGTTGTAAATAGATATGATTTATATCAGTTTCTCTACTAATATCTACCTGATATACATTATTTTCTAATGAGAATGATGTATCAATACCAATAGTAGCTCCTGGTATTTTATACTTCCTATCTGCATCTTGTACGAGAGTAACTACTTGAGGTAAAAAACCACCTTCCAAATCGCCAGTTAAGTACTTAAACTTTGTAATTACTGGACTTATACTGGAAGCACTAGAAGGACTGAATGTATAGTTTCTAGGGAATTCTATATTTTGTTCTTCACCATCAACCTGGAATCCATTTCTACTAGCTACGGGAGATGTAAATGACTTTGCAACGAAAGCTCTTGCTTTTTCTCCATCATCGGTAAATAATTCATCATTTGGAGCAAAATAACCAACTACATCATAAAGTAATAATTCATCAGTAAAAGAATCATAATACTCTACTCTACCACTTCCAGTTCTTGATTCATTATAAACAACTTGGTCTTCTAAAAATTTTCTATTTCTTACAACTGCACTGATTGGTCCTCTATAATTTTCTCCTTCATCACTAACAGTAATAGAAGTTATAACTCCATCAGAATTTATTCCACTTACGTCAATAACTGCAGTAGTATTTTCTCTAATACCATTAGATACTACACCAGTACCACTACCAATAATTGATATTATTGGTGGATTGACTAATGTCCCATTTTCAATTCTATTATCATAGTTAACACCACCAGAAACAATTTGAGGTGGTGGTGAAGAATCTACTTTACCTCTGGTATTATTAATCTTTAATTTAGCACCAAAACCTCTTCTTTTTAGAATAATATTAAATCTTCTATCGTTAAAAAGAATTCTGAATAAAATTCTATGAGAATTTAAACTTCCTTTAGAAGCATAAAAAGATCTAATTCTGCTAATGAAAGAACCAAGATCAATGTCATCTACTAAAACTTCTGGTAATAATGGAACTAACTCAGATTTAATTCTACTAAAGAATTCATTAGCATAAAAATAAGCAATATTAACTACTTCTGATTTGTCAAGATGTTCCGCAGTTTTACTAGAAGTTAAGACTATATCAGTAGTAACTTCTCTATCAAGAACTAAAGCTGTTGTGCCCCTTACACAATCCTCAAAAGTAGTTTTTGTTGTTGTTCTATAAAATATAATTTCATCATTTATCTTGATATATCCATCCTTCTCTGGAAATCCATCAGTGCTATCAACAGTAATAACCTCAGCAGTTTTGCTAAGGTTTGAAGACATATTTAACTTAGTTTTTTGAACTAAGTTATTTGGTCTAAAATAAGATATATTATAGTACTCCGTTAAATTGGAGGCTATATCAAGAGGTTTAAATTTTAACTCTTGAGACTGATAGTAGCTAGTTACGAAGTTTACGAACCGTTCATTATTTTCCTGAACAAAATCAGGAAACTGATTCTCAATTAAAGTGGAGAGAATTGAGTCTTTTTGATCGAGGTATATCATGAGCAGCTGTATGGATCTTCTTCTGGTACAAAGTCATCTAAATCAATTGGTGGTCCGATAATACCTTCACCGTCTCCGTCACCTGGAGTATCAATATCTGGTGGTATTGCTGGGATGTCGGGAACACCGCCGCCAGGACCCTGAGTAATTGGTGGAGTTCCTGGTGGGTCTATAGTACCACCACTGTCATCACCTGGTGGTGGATCACTAGTTATAAGACCAGGATATTCGTATCTTGGTTCATCATCAGAACCTGGTGGTGGATCACCATCATCACCTTCATTAATAGATGGAGGTAATACTGTAATTTCTGGTATTGTCCCAGGACCTGTTGGTATCTCTATAACTTCAGGGATAACTATAGTATTTATTGTAACATTATCACAGGCCTGAACTTGGAATTCTACCTCTCCTGTTAACGGATCAACAGAGCCGACTTCTTTGATTGGTTGCAACGTGTCTGCATTATACAGATAAAGAATATTGTCTGTATCACAACCAGATAGAGCTCCAACAAATACTGGACTTGGTATACCAACATGACAAAAAGGATCCGTGATAACATAAAATGGATCTTTTGTATCAGTTTTTAATTTTGTATAGAAATTTGGATCATAGTTTCTGTTAATTAATCCTTGTAAATCAACAGGTTGCTGCAAATAGACTGGTAATTCTACATACTGAATTGCATCATCAAGTCCTTTAATTTTACATCTCAATGAAAGATCAGAGTAAATACCACCAAACTTATTAAAGTCTGTAGAATTTACATATTCACCAACTACACCATTTATTAAACTTACTAAATCAGAAGATCTATTTCTAGTTTTATCTGGATCGTATTGAATTACAGGTTTAACTACAAAATTCAAGTATTCAGGATCAACAACACTGACTTTTACAGAACCAACTTTATACTTATCCATTTCACCAGCAATTCTGTCTTTTTCATAATCACTGACAAATTGACCAACTGTAGGTTTAATTGCAATAAAAACTTCTCCAAATCTTGGTGGTTTTAAGTTTTCGCCACCGATAACACGTACTAAGTCAGCATTTGGGTAAATCTGTTGAATAATTGATTCATAATCAGAAAGTGTTACTGCTCTTTCTTGAGATGCATAATATCTTGGAGCTCTATATTTAATTGACTTAATTGTCTCATAGTCAGATCCACCATCAGATCTATCCACACCATCACTTAGTTCAAAATCAATTTTTGATAAATTTAGAAGTGTACCTTCAGTTGTTGTACTAGAATCTGCAGGACTGCCGGTATATCCTCTTATCTTTCCGTTATATTTGAATTCTTTAATACCGTTCGCTTGACCACCACCAGTTACTACGTAAGATATTCTTATAATTTCACCATCTCGTACTTTTCTACCGATTACATCATCACCAAATACAATTTCATATTTTTGATCTTGTACTTCTTCGACAAAGAAAACAGTATCAGCGTTATTTACATCTACAATAGTATCTTTTTTGGTATATTCAATTTCAATATTATTTGTAGGATCTGGAATAACAAATACTCTAAAAGTTTCTGAATCTACAAAATTATTAGGCACAAAGAATCTTTGGTGTTCATTTGAACTATCTACAACATAAGAAATACTATATTCAGTACCTTCAACTAATGCAATATCACGTAATGTTGTTTTGGACTTACCTTTTACATTTGCTTCAATATCATTTCTCGTCAAAAAGGTATAATTTTTACCATTATTATTCGCTGTAAGAACAGAACCTGCTGTTAATAAAATATAATCGTAATCTTCAATACCAGTTACAGTCAAATTTACAGATACCTTAGAAGAGGTATAGGAATTTGCAGTATATCCTAGTCTCTTTGCAATAGAAACAACATTGTCTCTGAGTACAGCAGTATCGAGATTTAACTCGTTAGATGCCATATTCAAATTATAGTTAGTATATAATGTATTATATGCTAGTACATCAACCAGCATAGAAAGGTTAGAACCTTCAAAGTCATAGTCTTTGAAGTCTGTTTTTGTTTTTATATACTCTTTGATCGAACTTTTTACCTGATCAAATTCTAACGCTGATACTATTGGTAATTCCATTTAACTTTCTCTTACTAGTATGAATGATAGATTTTGAACTTCTGGTGGTGAACCAACTATTTCATACTCAATAATTACCTCAAATCCAGAGTCAATTGTAGCATCTGGTGTTGGTGGATTTACTTCAATAGCTACCAGTTTGATTCTTGGTTCATAGGTTACAAGTACCTTTTCAATTTGTTCAATTAATGCATTTGATGAGACCCCAGTATTTAATTCAAACAAATATGAAGTAGTATCAGTTCCTACAAGTGGATTAAATGGTCGTTCATTTACTTTGGTCAAAACTAAATTTTTGACCGACTGTTTTATCGATTCTTCATTCTTTAACACAACAATATCACCAGTCACAGGATTACGAGCAAAATTTAAACTAAGGTCTTTAAAGGCCCTAGAAATTTTGCCAAGGTAATTAGACTGTAAAGTCCTCTTTCCAGTTACTGAACCTAGATACTGCGGCATTACCTATAAAAGAATCTTTATATACTATATATGTGACTTTTACTTCATTTTTTCGTATTCCGCAAAATAGGTTTATTTGCACTCTTCAGATAGTAATCTGATTTCGGATTTGTGATGAGAATTACTGTTCCAAAGTCTTTTTTCATAAGTTCTGGTGCATAATCCGGGTTTGGTGAATTAGCCATTTTACCTCTAGAATCATTTCCAGAACTTTTTTGGAGGTTCTATCTCCGATATAGTCCATACAGTTCCAAAACTGTAGGTTAGGTAAGTCTAAATCAGGTTCAGGGGTCTCTGGGCGGTCCAGGAACGCACTGATTGGGAGTTTGTCATACATTGACCCATATTCAGGAAGATAAGTCTCAAAATAAAAGCGCGTCCAGGTATAGACTTTGCCGATACCCAGACGCCCTCAACAAATTCGCCAAAACCAGATTGATGATCAGTGAGATATTCTTTTCTCACATAGACTTTTCTTGCTGGTAAATTGACGACTAAACTCATTTTCCTTGACCGCGATATGCTTTTCTAGCTTTGTTACGAGACGTTGCAGCGTACTTAGTAAATTTACCTTTACCCTGACGAGTCATTTTGGGCTTACCCTCAATGAAAGTACCACCAGACAATCCGATTCGTGATTTAGCCATTTGATTTCTTAAGAACTGACGTAATTATACCAGTGACAACTGGTGGTGTCAACAGATTCTAGAACAAAACTCTTGGAGCTCCAGTCACTCTGAAGTGAAAACAGGTATCTGGTGCGCCAACAGTTGTCACTGGAGTGCCAGTAATTAAAACTGTTGGAGATATAGTAGTTGTTACTGATACGTGAGTTGGTTTTTCGTCGTGTGGTGCTACTGGACTTCCAGCAACTGCTACTGGACTTCCAGCAACAATCACATTGACTGCTTTAGTACCAATAATTGGAGCTCCATAAGAGTTAATGTCTCCAATTCTTGCAACTGGTCTAAATGACATGATTAAACCTCCCTGAGTCTATCGATCCAATATTGTGAAATACTGAATCCTTTGTCATAACTAGTTATAATAGTTTCTCTTGGATTATCTGACGCTCCAAACTTCTTATCTTCATCTGGAGTATTATCAGAGTTTGTTGCAAAAATTTCTACTTCACCACTACCATTACCACCATTCTTATTGGCAACAAAAACATCACCAACAGCAGGTGTACCTTTAATGTCATCCGTTAACTTTTTCCAATCAGTCGTTCCGATGTGAATAATTTTATATCTAACATCTTTACTAATTTCTTTGGCGGAAATTATTTGAACCTGATCTGAAGAAGAACTTACAGCTTCTCTAACACAATTTTGGAATTTTCTATCAGTTTTACTATCATAATAGATAATTTCTTCACCAGAATATGAGAAATAAACAGTATTATTACCAGTTTGATCGGTAACTATTTTTTTCTGATATTTTAGAATAGAAAGATATCCAGACTCCAAGAACCCTGATGTACTTTCTACTAAAATTTCAGTATCAGAACTTCCAATACTTCTTCTAATCTTAGCTAAAACTGGTTTGTCCATATATGGATTACCAAAGTTGGCAAGAGTTTCACCAATTAACTCAGTGAGTTCATTTAGTCTAAACCAGAACATTTTATAAAAATCTTGTTGATAACTTACATTCCTTTCCCATAGAACTCTTGGATATACAGTTGGAATTGGTGGTAAGATATCATCATCACTGCTACGATCTTTATAATCAAGATCTCTTAATTGTGGTGGTAATGAATTGTTTGTAGCTTCATAATACGCACCATCACCATACTGTTCTGCTCTCTCACCAAAGTAAATATTATTCTTTGCATCTTTTGGACCAATTCTCCATCCGGCACTATAGTTACATCCTGATGATGAAATTCCAGCAGTATAACCAGGTTGTCCTTCTGTTCCTGATGATGGAGTTCCTGCAACAAATGAAGATGCTTGTGCAGTTACAGCACCTGTAGATGAAGTAATGGTATCTAAGTAACCCTCAGAATCTAAATTCACAGTGATTATAATAGAAGATGTAGATCCTCCTGCTGTTACTGTAGTAGTTTGTGTGGTAGCTCCACCAGTCCAAGTCAAACGTGGTTTAGATCTAAACACAAGTCTTGGTTGATTAATTGTAGTCTCTGGTGATAGATCAAGAACTGGATTCACAAACTTATCATCTGTAATAACTAAGTCCTCAATAAAATACTTACATCTATCCATTGATGGGGGTAATTCTCTATAAGAATCAGAAATATTAATTCTACCAGAATTATCAGAACCTTCAACCTGAGGTGGTAGATTCTCAATTTTTGTATCTGGTGTAGAATTTTTAATATTTCCAGTTCCAGATTTAATTTTATTTAAAATTGAGTCTTCATCACCAACTAATCTATTATAATAGTCTTCACTTAAAAATGAAGATTGTGAAATAGTATTTGTTATAATTTCTTCAAATCTATCAACTACCTTATCAAAATCATCATATTTACCTTGTTTTTTTCGCTGTCGTTCAACTTCTTCAATAGTACGTCTAATACATGCATCTTTGACGCCTTCATCAATAGTATTACCACCTTCACCCAAATCATCAAGTTCAAGTTCAGGAATATATGATTGGAAATACTCTAACCTAACATCATTTCTACAAATAGAGTCAAAAGTTATTGCAGATTTCAATCCCTTAAGTTCTGTCTTACAAAAATCACCGACAACTCCATACATTCTGATTATGTTAGAATCTTTTTTGTAATCTCTGTAAAATTTTCTTAGAAGATATCTTGGAATAGGAGAATTCGTAAGTCCAAAATATAGAGAAGCAATCTGATATATGATTGGTATCTCAATACTTGGTTTTCTCAACACATATACATCTTCAAAATCATAACCAGAAATTATTTGATTGTCTCTCCATATAGTAGTTGCAAGTACATATTCTCCAAGTTCATCAACATCAGTTTCTTCTTGACACTGAGCATCTGCAGCATAGAAGATTGGACTATACTGAAGTTTTTTCTTACCACTTGAATAATATGTACCAACAACAGCAGATCTATTAATGACACCTTTACCCGCTCTAACAGTAATTTGTATACCATCACCACTTGTATAATCGCCATCTGCAGTAAAATCACTACCAGATCCATTAATCTCTGCATAACAAAGAGTATGTTTGCTAATTCTATTCACAGAGTTATCTGCAAATCTTACTGATTTTGGACGATCACCTACGAGAGGTTTAGTAATAAAAATTCTATTTCCTGCAGTATCAACGGCAGTTATTTTAGTACCTTCAGAAATACTGTCATCATCAACTGGACCAAAAACCTGCATATCTTCTGCTAGATCAGCAACAGTGTCTAACTTTAACCAACCTTGAGTTCTTGAATATCCATCATCACTACCACCATATACATCTTTAAATGTATCCTTACTGACACCAGGTTGACTTAGATTCTTTGGTGAAGATGATGCAACTGTTCTCTTGAGAGCAATATCAACAACATAGTTAACAATATTGGTGATGGTATGACCATTGATAGTATCACCAATCTTCATTGGTCTACTTGTAGAACCAGACTTACTATTTGATTTTTCCCCTAAAGATATTTTCCAACTACGCATGTACGTGTTAACATTATTATCCGCCTTAAACCAAACTTTAAACTTACTGGTTGATAATAATTGTATTCTAGACACAACTACATTACCACTATCTCGTAATCCAGATGCACTTAAACCAGATAAAAAAGAGATATTGATATCTGCAGGAGTACGAATATTAAATCCACTTACAGTAACTTCATAATGTTTTCTTGCATTGGAATTATCCCCACCACCGAGATCAGCAGGTGAAATTTCTTGAATTGTAAAACTGGTAGAAGAACTAGTTAAACTATTAGTTACATTTGCTGGGTCATTAAAAACATGATTAACAGTAGTTTCTACTGGATTAGTACCTTGCAAATTTTCTGGTTGATAATTAAAGAAAATTTTATTATCATCAGTGCCACCATGATAAATTATTGGATCACCAATCTTACTTGTCAAATAAGACGACTTATTACTTTGCGTAGATGTTGCACTATAATTAGTAGTACCTTTAACAACTAAATTACCTTTATCATCAAACTTTGCAGTTACGCTAGAACCATTGGTATTAGTAACATTTAAATCAACTTGTGCGTTTGTATCTGATCCGCCGCCATCATATAATATAATTCGAGTTCCATTATTTGTTACATCAAATCCACCAGCATTTCGAGTCAAATTCAACAAATAATCACCATCAGATAATGTTACTGATGAACTAGTACTACCTTTTTCTCCACTCTGTGTAAAACTTACACCACTTCCATTCCATCCAATCGTACCAACAGCAACACCTGCAGTATCTGGATCATCATCCCACTCAAATGAAATATTGATAGATGCTGAAATATCAGAAGGAACAGCAGAACCTGCTCCTTCATCACCATTAATTCTTCCTGTAGTCGGACTAAAACTTAGTTTTCTGTAATTATAATTCTCATCAATCCATAAAATTTCACTCTCAACTTTATCAAGTTCCGTAGTGCCAGTAAAGGTGACACATGGAGTAGCTACTGTATAAGTAGTTGATTGACCAGCGCCTTCTCCACACTCACAAACTGCTTGTTCTTCAAAAAATCCACAGACTTTCCGTGTTACTACAGTATGATCTGTCGGCCAATTGAAGACATGTTGAAAATATTCCTCATCATATGTAATAAAAGGTCTACATTGAATCTCCCATCGCGGAACTTGATTCTTTAATTTCTCTACTTCATCAACATCTTGTTCATAATAATACTGACCAGATGTAATTGAATTGATATATGATTTATCTTCATCATCAACATAGTCATCGACTTCATTGATGTAATTATATCGGAAATATAATGGTTCTCTTTCCGCAAAAGTAATTGCTTTTATATCGTTACCGTAACTGTCTGTACCAGAAAAAGAGCTATTTTGGTTGCCAACTTCATTATGGTTGTAACGAATCAACCCACTAATGGTTTTTTCAGTGCCAGGAGTTGATGTACCCGCTACTGCTGGTGTATAACCTGATTGACCTGGTGTACCAGATGCAGGTGTACCACAAGAAAAGTTTGGTGGGGGCGTATACGATATCGTACGCTCCCTATACTTACGTGTAGGTTTACAATTATGAATCCTTGCTTTATCTTTCTTCGCCATATTTCAGAGAAATTCGCGCTGTTTACTCACCTATCTTATGTAGGCGGAGGCCTGGAAGGCCATTGTAGTCATGATATTCCCACTCTAAAACATCCCCTTCTTCCCACTGCAGTTCATCGACAAGTGACGGGGGGATTGTTATAAAATATTCATCCTTGTCTGAATCATACTGAACTTCAGTACTAAATTCATTGATATTCATTTGATTGGTATTACAAGTCTTCATTATATATCAGTTTTCATACGTAGGATCGTTATATTTTAGATATTCTCTGAATATATGTTTCATCTCCCTCTGAGTCATTCCACAGTGTTCTGCAGCTAATGGTAGATTCATTGTTGCACAAAATAATCCTTCATTCGCTTCTTTCACATTCTCGGGAGTCGTCTTTTTCGTCATATGCATAAGTGTAAAGTTCGTTTAAAATTTCTCGGAGTTCTTCATATTCTTTCATATAATCACCACGAAGTCTGCCAAAACTTTCCTTCTGATGTTTACGTACAATTGAAAATACTTCCTGCCATTGTCTCTGTGTCATTACGTTAGTCTCACTCTGTAAAATTTGAGTTTTTGTACAAGTTCTTCATGATCTCCTCCAACTCTGATTCCTTCCCTAATCTGTGATTGGTGATACGATGGTAGTTTTTCGAGTGCTAGTAAAAGATGGTCTACTTCCTGAAGTGAAAATTTCATTTGATACTATCGATGTTTTTGTAAAAAATTCTTGTCAGATTGTCGAGTGAATTGGACATTTGTCTATATCCAGTCCCGACATAAATCTGACCGACCAGTACAGTTAAAGTCGCGGCTCCCCAGAACCAGTAATACCATCTCGTCTTTATTTGATGTCCTCTGATGTCATCTGGACTATCTGTGTATATGTCAATGGAGTTTTTCATGGCAAAAGGTCTCTGAAGAGTTTTTTGGCTTGAGAATTTTTTTATATATGAGATATTGAGAGGTCGGATTTGGTCCGTTATAGATTAGGGTAGTGACCCGTTTTCGCTCACGGACGGGGGACCAGAGGCCAGGCCCTCCCGTTTCCTCTCTTGACTCAGCCGGATGTCTTGAAGTAAGATGAGGCGTTGCCGGCGACGACTGAACGGGTCGCTGTCACAGCAGAGGGCGATGTCTGTCCTCGGCGGTTGGTGTTGGAGCGACTGCCCTTTGTCATGCTCATGGGTGTCTCTCCCTTACGTGGTCCACGTTGCTTGAGCACTGTGACCTTGACTGTCTTGCCGTTTGCCTGTAGGGCAGTGGCGATATCGAGCAGGTTTTGAGTGGAGCTTGTCATGTGTTTGGTTTCGTATGTGGCTATTGTACAGGGTCAGGAGTCAGGCGTCAACCCCAAAGAGCAGGTCAGCGATCTGCTCTACCTGATCCACACCAGCACGGCACCACTTGTAAGCAGCACCGTTGTGTGGCACACACCAGACGACACAGGGTTCGCCGAATGCATCAGCAAGGCGGTAAGCGTGGTTGATGTCGGTTGCCCACTCACAGCCCCACTCATCAAAGGTGCCGTAGGAAGCAGGTTGAACGGCGAAGTTTGAAGTGAGCATGTGTCCTTTGTTTGGTATGTGGCTATTGTAGTCTCTAGCCCCCTCCTCTGAGAGGGCCGTTGTGCCAGTTCAGAAATCGATCTCGTCTGAGCGTCCATAAGCAGCAAGTCCTGTAGTCTGGTCTGGCATAGCACCTAGTTGCTGCAGCATGCTGAGATCCTCCAAACGTGTCAGCAGTTCGCTGGTGTCGGTGGCGTCACGAAGCAGGGCGATGAGTTGTTCTTTGTTCATGGTGTTGTGTGAGTGAGTGAGTGGATGAGTAAGGGTTAGAAATTATCGTCATAATCGTTCTCTCTGATGTCATCTTCAGAGAGTTTGGGAGCATCATCGTCCCATCGTGGTTCCTCTTGTAGGAACACATCGGCGCAGTCTAAGTATGCGATCTCGTTGATTTCGTCGTTCATGTGATTTAAAAGGATGATGTGATTAAGTGGGGGGATTGACCCCTATGCGAGACGCATACCGGAACGAAACTCAGTGGTGAAAAACTCTGTACCGTTCCACAATCTGATGAACCACTCAAAGTTTTTCTGGAATACACCCTCTCCAGTGACACCGTGTTCTGAAAGAATTGCATTCAAACGTGACTTAGTGGTGTTTGACTGATAACCCCCATCATACAGTTTGATCGAATCGTCTGTGATTTCTGCGATCAGATTGTTGTGAAGATAGACAGAGGAGACACCCTCGACGGTCTCAACGCGAGTGTTTGCAGTTCTCCAGTCTGTACCCTCTGAGATTGCATTGTTCATGAGGGTTTCGATTTTACGCATGATGAAAGAAGAGAGAAGGTCTGAGAGGTGTGGTGAGGTGTGATCCCCTCCACTCCTTTAATATACACGATTTTAGGGGTCTGTGGGGGTTTAGTGGACACTTTGGTGAACTGTCCACCTCAGGATCGATTTCGCTACATTTTGTGCAATACTGATTTACCTTGATTTTTGAATCGTTGAATCATAGTAATTCATCATCTTACTATCACGTTCCGCAAGGAATAACAGATAGCAAGTCATACCCATGATAACACAGATTCCACTCAGTAAGTATTGCGTAACTCTCATTGTACCTCTACTAATTCTTGTTGATATGACATGAATTGCTCCTCTGTAACCTCATCCACACACTCTTGAATCACCTGATAGATGTAATCAATGTTTCCAACATCATCAAAGATACGTCTAATCAATGCAGTATTTTCTACCTGATGATCATAATCAACCTCACCATTTTCATCCTTTACATGTATATCATTCTTGGTATAAATCCATGCGGCACATTCTGCATCCTCCCCCTGTTGTGCAATCATTTCATTCACACGGTCTTGGAGTTGTTTGAGAGTGTAGTTCATGATTTGAGTGAGTGTTAGTTAGTGTGAATGGGTGAGTGAAACTTAAGCAAACTCAGCGAATGTGTAACCATCAACGAAATCATGGATGACTTTGTTGTCACGAATGAACCACTGAAAATCCTTCTGAAAGACACCATCAGTGAACGCACAACAGAACTCGTTGATGATAGCGTTGAGACGTGATTTAGTTGTGTTTGATTGATACCCACCATCAAAGATGGTAACAAAGTCATCACCAACCTTTGCAATCAAGTTACCATGCAAACGCACCTCAGACACACCGTCTTCAGTGGTAACACTAGTGTTTGCGTTAGTCCAGTTCTTGTTTGACTTGATCGCGTTGTTCATCTGGGTTTCGATCTTACGCATGGTTTGACTCCGTTTGGTTGATGTAGCTACAATACACGATTTTGAGGTCAGTGACGAAACCGTGTGACACTAGTCTGACTGTCACAGACCGTTCAGATAGTCTGCAAGTTCCTGATCATACTGTTCTTTGGTGTCAAAGGTGCGACCATAGATGACACAGGGGAACGTCTTGTCGAGACCTGCAGACGCGACCATCTCGCAGTCTTGTCGATCGTATCCCATCTCGACAAGGGTGTTCACGTAGGGGTTGTTTGAAAGGGTTTTGTTCATGTAGCTACAATACAGGATCAGGGGACGAAATCAATTGATCGTGGACGGTTCACCGATTGTCCATTCGTTTTACTCCGTGATTAACAAACTTCCATCCATCTTCGATCGCATCGATGCGAGACACATAACTTTCGTACCGATTCATCATTTTAAAATGGTGTCTGGGTTCTTGGTTCCTGTTGACGGTAGTTTTATCGAAAATCCAGACGTTGTACCCATACTTTCCTTTTCTGACTAGAACAGGTGAAACAGAACCTTTTTTAATCATGAGAACAATTCAGTGATTTTTGATTGGACTGACTGATGACTCATAGTATAACTGGAGGAGTAGAACAGATTAAATCCCAATCATATTCACCTCTACGATATAACATTGACTCACTACGTATACCATACTTACTGTCTTGTTCTTTATACACATTCTCTAGAGATGGGAGGACTTGATTATACATCCAGTCCTTAGCATTATCATTTTGACCTTTCTGAAGATAACCGATTGTTGTCAATAAATCACTAATAGTTTGACGAAGATGTTCCTCATGAGTCTCAGGACCGACACCCATTTTGATCATGTAGTCTGACATAGTTTGAAATTCAGTTAAACAGTTCAGTGATTTTTGATTGGACTGACTGAGACAATTCGGTCTCAGTCTCTCCATGATCTTGATAGTCTGCAAGTGCATCGTAGATCGCATTCCACTCATCTTCAGTGAAAAACTCTTTGATGATGTTGTACATTGACATTGTGTTTGATTCAGTCAAGGGTGAATGTTTTCTCAGAGATGACATTGAATTCATCGTCCATGGTCACATAATTCCATTCGTTGTCGTCCTCTCCCTCTTGGTAGAGGTGCAGAACACCCTCTGAATCGGTCTTGACGTAACAGTCATCAAAGTTCTCAGTGTCGAGAACGTAACCTGATGCGATGAGTCCTTGAGTGAAATCCATGTGGTTTTTTGACTTGAAACTACAATACACGATTTTGACCCCCATATGGGGGTCAGTGGACACCTTCTAGACTGTCACAGGACAAAGTGAATCAAATGCATCGCAAAGTTCATCGATCAAAATGTCATTTGGTTTCTTTGGAAAGTGAGAATCAACAATCTCATAGATTTTTTCAATCATTTGATCCTTTTGAGTTTGTGTCATTTTGGTCCAAATCTTGACTACCAACTAACAATACAGGATCTAGATCTAAAATCAAGTGATAATGGACAGTTCATGAATTGGTTGCAGGCCCACTGTCAATCTTCTGACTGTCACATAACTTCTTTACATTTTTGTATTCACAGTTGTATACTACTAGACGAGTTTGTTGTTGTTTAGGAAACTCATCACCTAAAAGTATACTTAATGACCATTCACAAATGAATATAACCTTTCCTGTATTGTTCTTGTAGTTTACTAGATCTCCAATTTTAAACATTATTGATCCTCTTATTATAGTGATTACGAATTATTTCCATTAATGATTGCTGTAACTTAGGATCAGATGTTTCATTATATGCTTGTATATACAATGCCATTGCATCATCTGGCCGTGGTATTGTCATACCTTTCTTTGACAAACTATACTTACTAAGTTCATATGTGCCTGGGCGTGTCTTTATCTTTTGTCTGCCAAAGTTGCCAGTGACAGCACCTTTCATCCTGGGCATCTTTGAAGCCATAGAGCATCCTTTGAACGTCTGACAGAGCTATTATACAGAGTTTCTGTCATGCTGTCAAGGGGTTGTGGAAAACTAGTTTCCCACACGTACATATTACATATGATAATAATTTCACATGTCATGTATATGCATATATCATATGTTAATAATTTAGTAAACTATCCAAGTATACTCAGAAGACCTTAGAGGGGTCTTAGAGGTCCTTCTAGGGGTCTCTGAGAGCACATATACACACATATCATATGTTAATAATATGCATACATATGATAATAATTTAAATCTCTGAGTTTTCCACAGGGCCTCGGAGGTTTTCTGAGCTTGGCGACCTTGACATTTTCATAGATTGCGGGTAAAGGTAACAACAACTCAGAGGATTACCAGAGGTTTATCATAGATTACCACACACATATGATAATAATCCCCTCTTACATACACATATGATAATAATTACAAAACTCTCAGCCACATTTAATTAACCATTCTTTTTCCACAGGTTTTTCCACAATTTATGCGGAACTTGTGGATAAAGGTCAAGCATACCATCCAACTAATGTTATTCTCTGACCTTTCTTCAATGGTTTGACTCTATGTGGCACAGTCGATGGGAACACAATGAAATCACCATAGTTAAACTTATGAGTAAAGATTGAATCATCTTGTTGTATTTGAAACTCTCCACCTACATAATCTTTCTTATGAGATAGACAATACACAATACTGATTCTTCTTATACCCATGTTATGTTTTTCATTTAGAGCAGTACACTCTGGGTAGTAATCTTTATGCCAACCATAGTGATGTCCTTTATCAGTATATCTTGTATATTGAATATGACTTTCCCATTTGTTATCTAATGGCAGTTTCCATTGTTGATCATTACAATGGCGAATGATGTTAGCGAATCCTTCATTGATGAAATTAACTGAATCTGTTGGAATCCAGTTTGTATGACACTTTCGGAGTTTACCATTGACACCATCAAGTAACGAACCTTCACCTGGTTGTTCATCTTTGAAACAGAGATTACATGTGTCTTGTACTTCATCAGTTGCTTTATCATTACCTAAGTTACCAATAATGAATTCAGGTCGGATGAGTTGTTTCATTGTCTCCATTTAGGTTGTTTGTCCCATGATTGTTCAATCAGTTGTGATACCAATTGATCACGCAAGTTGTTGATCTTATCTTCAGTGAATTGAGCGAAGTTATCTCTCTTGTCCACTTTCTTGTAATAATGCAAAGCATTCAGTATTATTGTTTGTTCAGTCATTGTAAGTTGGTACTGATGTGTTTCATGAATCAAGAAACAATCAATTGGAAATAATCCTTCCTTATTCTTAACCTTAACTTTCTTTTCTTGAATGTTCTCAAGTGTGTAAGTATAACCAAGAATCAACATCGATCGATTTGGTGCTGGTCCTGGTTGTTTAATGAGTTCAATACGATCGCCTGGTTTCATTTCTTTACGGGCCAACTAAATTCTAATGTGATTGTAAGTAGAATAATGAAGAAAAATATAAAAACACTAGACATGTTCTTGTAACTTATACTCTTTCTTATCTAGTTGATATCGACGAATATACTTTTCTGCATGTTCATAACATTGAAAATGACATACTTTATTCTCTTTACGATCCTCTAATCTCCATGGAAATGTAGAATACGGAAACAACTTAGTATCCTTTGATTTTGTCCATTTGATCTCCGTCTCTTTGACTTTACGTTTCCGTGTTGTCTTTTCTGTGAGTTTGGCAATATTACGTGCAAGAGCATTTTGTGTCTTAGACATAAGGACCTTCCTTGATTGCATTCTTATCAAAGACATACTCATCATACATTACATAATCATCCTTATCATAATCACATTGGAATACTGGATCTTGTTTAAACTCTTCCATCTCCTTGTAGAACTCATCTAGATCATCATACAATCCTTGATAGTATGAATCAAAGTGAACTAATTGATCAACTGGGAAGTGTTGAAGAAATACATTCACTGCATCATTAGAATATGTTGATGAATGCCCTTGATAGTCATCATAATACTTTTGAAACTGATCTAATGGTAGATTTTCTGTTGCTGCATCAAAGATATCATCAATGATCCAATTATGATTCTCTTTAAACGTTTGTAGATCAGTTAGATATATGAGAAGATCAGTTTCTTGTTTATCACATGATGCTTCTTCAGCAACTTCTTCAAACTTATTCTCTCCAACATCAGAAATAATACTATTCACAATCTCATGAAAGATACTGATCTTTTCATATTCTTCAGTGAGATGTTCAAATAGAATTTCATTCTTTTCTGCATCAGACATATGTTCTAATCTATACCATGTTGCAGCGGAGATGAGATCATACTCCTTAGAATCAATTTCAGAAAATACAGTCATGAGTTCTCCCAATAAGGATTAAATACATACTTACCACAAATAAAGTAATCACATTCAAGTTCTTCTAGATTCACATCATTAATCTCATCAATGATTGCAAGATCAAAACAGTTGGCAAGATCACCAAATGCAGCATCATATGAATCTTCCGCACATATGGTTTTCATATGATCTAAGAATTCATCAATTGTATTCTCATCATATGAATCAACATACCGTTCATACAAATCAAAATAGTAATCAGTCTCAAATGAACATTCTCCATACAAAGAACGATAATGATCTAAAAGTTCAGTCATCAGTGAGTTACCTTGAAACAAACAGAATTGAATTTACCTGTGATACCTTCTAATGATACCTTTGTGTGTTGTCGATGAACTTCTACATCAGTGAGAATGTATACTTCATTCAGTATACATGGTGGCCAATCATTGTTACCCCACTGTTGTTGTTCCTTGGTACAACCTATAAACTGTACACGATCACCTGGGTTCATTTCGATATTCCTCTAATATATCTACGTCGTTTCCATACAGTCCCATGTTCATGTAAACACAATCAAGAAATCTTAAATCATCAATCGATGCACCTAATGTAAACTCATCACAATAACGAATGATTGCTGGTGGAACTGGAATTTCTTGGTAATTCATTTCAATAAAAAATGGAATCATTTCCCTCCTGTGTCATAGTTGAGTTTGTCATCATCTGATTTTAGATTTGCAATTTTAACTCGATTGTGCAATTGATTTAATGCAGCAATCACTTCTGGAGTTTCTTCCCATTCCCAAGTTTCTCCACCTTTCTTAGTAAATTCTTTCTTTGTCATTTGCGACTCTCCTGTAGTATTTGATTGACTTGAGTTTTTTCCTCGAAAGTCATAGCCTTCCAAAGACTATCTATCTTATCATACAATGGTTGTTTATGTCGAGTGTCTGTCCAGAGTGTAAACCAGATGTCCAAATACTCTTCCACCAATGATACTTTGAGTTTTTCTTGCATTTCTAGAGGTGAGCAGGGTGCAATGGGTCGGAAAGAGGGAAAATATGGAAAAAACACGTCTTCCCTCTAGTGGTGGACTGGGTTCTCAGTACGTCCCGATCCAAGACCGACCCCGTACCACCGATGAACAGTATTGTTTGGTGAATACTTCTGTTGCACATTTCCACGTAGAAGTATTGGGCAAATAAACATCAAAAGAGTTATTTGCAACCAACTGATTAATTAATGTAGGGTTATCTTTGATAGACCTTGCATAATCAGTAAGATCATAATCATCAAGTTCAACACCAGGATTTAAACGCACAAGACGACCAAGTTGTTGAAGAAAACTGATGATGATTTCTTCACCACTAGAATCACGTTTGATATTACTGCGGAATGACATATAAGATGACAAGTTCTTGATATCCATTCCACATTTACCTTTCTCAACTGTCAGTAGAAATGTCAGTGGATGTTCTGGATCACGAAGATTTTCTTTGATTTCATCGTCACCATCATCACACACAATACGAGATCCATTGATAGAATACATTGCTTTTTCTTCAGCTGACATAATTGCAAGAATAGGTTCATCACGATCAAACCAAGGATTCTGTTCCAGATAGTCTAGAATTTGTTTTTTTGTATATTCAATAGTCCAGGGATTTGCATTTTTACTGTCAATATTTGGAGCACACTGAATCATCATAGTTTGTTTTTTGTTTGCAAGTCCACGACGATTAGTGAATTTTGACAGTGCATTTTGCAGTGCAAAAACTGCATCTGACATGTCAAATAACTCACAATTATCTAACCATGCACTCCTACCAATCAAGAGTTCCTTTGGACAAAATTGATTTACAATACAGAACTCCATACCAGGAGCTGGGTTAATCTTATTCAGATGTTCTGCATTGGGTGTTGCAGTGATACCAAAAATCTTTGATGTAATTTTAGATACATTCATACACCACTTAAACAAGACTGCATTATAGTCCGATGGAGTGTTACCAGTTACATTCTTGTAATTCTCAAAACAGGAAACAGTCCACAAATGTGCTTCGTCAATGATCACTGCACAATCTGTATTGGTTTTAACCAACCATTCACCAAACTCTTTTCCTGCAGTTCCACCAGACAGAGAAGCATGATTAATTGTCAAAAGAACTGGAATACCTTTGTTGATTTCTTTTTTTACTTTTGCAAACAAACGTTTGTTGTTTTTATGTCCACGAGTGCTTTCAAATTTTGCACCACACTCGAATGCAATATCTTCAAACAGATCATCCTCACGAACAGAATCTTCTGGTACTGAGTATATGGTTAACTTAGTTTTTTTGTTACGAATAAGTTCAGGAATCCAATCATATACACAAGAGTGAGTTTTACCCTGACCAGTCACACCAGTGAAGATGTGCATTTTATTCCTGAGAGTATCAAAATTATTACGATCTACTAGTTCCATGAAAGGATTAACTAGGTAGTCAATGCGTGGATCAGTCATGGACATTTGATTGATTACTTGGCTAATATACAGGTTATGGGGTCGGAAGTCAAGGGGTTGTGACCAGTTCGTAAACTGGACTAAGCAAATACCTCAACCGACTTACCTTCCTTAAAAATAGAGTCAACAACATACTGGAGACGTTTTGCAACAGCACCACCATGATTCTTATGAACTGGGACAGTCACAAACCCAGTAGATTTGCGATAGAGTTGACACTGACCTGCAGGAATCTTACCGGATTGAATATCTTTGATATCGTCAATATGCAGACGGATAACACGACCGATAGTCTGTGCCATCTCAATCAATGGAAGATTACGCAGCAAAATGCAGTGAGTCAAACCAGGTACGTTGATACCCTCAGACAGAATGGAATAGTGAAACAACAGGAATTTCTTGTTGTCATCTTTACCATAACGAGTCAGAGTGTCAAAGAATACCTCACGACTCACTTTTGTTTTGTTGACATATGCACCGTGTTTAGAGGTGATATGCATGATCTCAAAACCACGTTCTGTGAGTTGTTGAATCACATCAGATTGTGTCAACATGTTCCACAGAACGCGAGTCGATGGTGCAGCAACTAATACTTTGGATGCATTAGTTTCATCAAGTGTGTCAAGAATACTCAGGACAGTTTCACTATCAACCTGTGCAGCAGTATCCTTCTGACGTACAATGTCAGTCTCGTGAGTATGAATAGTGGGAGGAATGATCGAACCAGACTCAATCAGTTCTTGTGCAGGTACTTTTTCAATCACATCTCCGTACACAAAAGTATTATTCATACCGTTTGCATGTGGGTCGCGATTGTTACGCGGAGTCGCAGTGAAGTAATACGAACGACGCGCAATCATGGACGCAGATGCAACAGACTTGAAGAAATCTCTGCGGGTAGAGTTATGTGCTTCATCACAATACATCACGTCAATGTCAATACCTGCACTCACAACCTTGTTCAAAGAGTTGTAAGTAGTGAAGATGATGCAGGACTCAGATGCAGCACGCGCAACGTTGTTGAACATTGCGATCTTGTCAGATTTGGTGGAAGAGAAATACTCAGTCTCACCACTGTGAACATGACAAACATGCACCCATGTGCGAGAGATTTGTTCCATGAACTCACTGCAAAGTTGGTTTGCAAGGAGAATACGTGGAGAAACAACTACGATGGTCTTAGGACCACTCTTAAGAGCGTTGATTGCATCAACAATCATGCACAGAGTCTTACCACCACCAGTAGGAACAAAGATGCGACCTTTGTTGAATTCCTGCATCTTGTTAGTGATGCGGGTTTGGTGGGAACGAAGAATCATGCAGTACGTCTCTCAATGTGGCTAATATACGCGAAAACCCCCTTGGGGTCAAGGGGGCGAACGATCAGTCTCTCTTATCAGTCTACTTGTTCTGTATTAGATATTCTTTCCAACCACAAAAAGGCATAGTCGTCTCCTTCTTTTGCTGTTCCCCATTCTTTATACTCTTGCACCAAAGCGTATATGTCTCTCCACTTATTTTGTCTTTCTAGTTTGCACATCCGTTCTTCAACTATTTCTAGTTGAGTGTCAATGATTTCCTCTGCATTTGTATCAATGTCTTCAAACAGGATGAAGAACTTACTCAGTTGGTCACTCATTTTAGTTTCTTGAAGAATTTATAAGCACAGTATACTGCGCCGCCTACCAGAAGGAAAGGCCAGAAAGTTACAACCAGTAAAATTGTACCTCCTAGGACAATCCAGAAGAAAGTTACATCACTTGTGTTGTTTGAAACAAAGTTTACAGCGTTAGAAGCACCAGATCGGAATGAATCACTCACAGATCTGGTAGAAAGAACTTTGCCAGCATATTGTGCTGAACCTTGTTCACGTGCTTCTTTGTGAGTGATACAATCATCTACAGGTTTCCAACTAAGTCTACCTGAAGGTGTCCTAACTAATACTTCAAATGCCATTAAAGTGTGCCTGCGTTGTTGATGAACTCTTTAGCGTCACTTACAGTATTGAAATTCCCAACAAACTGATACTCAGGTCCGCTGTCTGTTTCAATAACTTTTTTGATCGAGAAACCACCGTTCTCTTTATCTTCGTAGATAGCACCGATGATTTCACCATTGTTGTAGACGACCTCATTGTAAAGAACAAACTTGAGATTGCGGTGGTATTTAATACCAGTAGTGTCTTCGATGTGCATCATAATCAAACGAATTGAAGATCGGGAACGTTAGTTACAGAGAAGTTATTGAGTTGTTTAGGATTCTGTCCCACGGATACGTTAGGGGGCAAGATGCTGAATTGATCATACAGAACCCAGTCATCTTCATGTTCTGCAATAACAGCAAAACCGAAAACTCCTGCGGTTGGCAACATGTAAAGACCATGTTTTTCTGCCTGTTTGAGTGATGCAAACCCACGAGCAGTGATGGTCCAGGTGATACCTGACTGATCACCACCGAAGTAAGCGCAGATGAAGTCGGTCATTCGTGTTCCTCTCAACATGGCTAATATACACCAGATCAGGGTCTGATGGGGAGATGGTGGACACTTCCCTGACTGTCACCAGATCTCAGTCCATCGTTTGTGGTTTGATTTGCTGATTCTACCTTGATTAAGCATGTTATCACACACTCTCACGAACACTTGAAACTTTTCCTCGCGAGTGAGAGTATCTGCACCGTCACATTTTGACATGACGTTGATCATTTGTGTTTTGGAAGTAATCATCAGTCGAGAACAGAAATTAGCTAATAATTAACCTCCAAACATGTCGTCGAATAGTTGTTGTCCAGAACGCTCATCATTTTCGTATTTCTTTGCATATTGCGCCATGCGTTCTAGTGCTTCATCGCGAGAGATTGACTCGGGGAAGAAATACTCACGGCCTGATGGAGTTGTGTAGCGCATTGGGTTTGTTCCCTTGAGTACCTTGTAATTATAAACCCTCCGACAACTCGCCGAGGGCCTCCTGTAGACAGTTCTGCAAGTGGTTGTAGAGACCACTGTCGTCAACGTCGTGATGGGCAGCAAGGTTTCTGGTGTCATTTAATGAAATGATGTGGATTATTTTTATTATGTAGTGCATCAAACATGAGTGAAATGCCTACGGTATTACCAACATTTACAATACCATATGGTAAATGATGATTGAACCAATATAACACACCAGGATCCAAACGGAGTAAGTTCCCACCAATAAGCATATGGTAGGTTGACTGTAATGGCAAAAAATATCTATCTCTCGTCTTATAATAATTACCGTCATCAACGTTTGGTTTGACAACAGCACCTGGGTTCATCTTAATAAAACCAGTTCTACATGGTTTTTTTACTTTTATATCTCTAAAGAAGTCTTTTACTTCACTATATTTTTCTAAAAACTCGGTACTTACTTGTTTGTCATTATCTTTTACATTACAACTAAATGAGTTTTTAACAGTAATTAAGGGTACAATTTTAGTTTGTTCTAAATTGTGCCCAAATATAATACGATCTTGATCATTCATATAGTTCCAATCTTTCCAGTTATCATATAACTTAGAAACGAAAGGACTTACATCAATATTATTTTTTACTACTACTATACTATTCATTTGTGTTACGATGTCATAATTTTTTCGTAAAGTGAATCAAACATCTCTTTGTCGTAATTAGTGCGACCACCAGCAATTCCATGCTCCCACACATCCATCATAATTTCTTGCAACAAAACTATTTCCTCGTAAGAAAGATTTTCAATAGAAAGATTGTTAATTGACATAATTAGCATGAACAAGCGAGGGCAGAGTTAAAAAATTGTGGATCTGTGTGAATGTCGGTCACTTCGTAACCATAACCATAAACACGGGAATCAATCTCACGTTGCATATCTTTTTTGTTGATGTAACGCATGGATTGTTTATCTTTCATGAAAGTAACAATTTTGAGCATGTGACGGTTGTTGGTAGTTCCATCAGCATATTTGACGGGATAGAAATCAACAACCATGGAAGAATCTTTAGAGGTGAGTTGCATCGTTTGGGGTGTTTCTCTTAACATGGCTAATATACATCACATGAGAGGGGTCTACAAGCGTCTGTGGGACACTTCAACCACCGTCTACCTGACAACCTACCATAGCACCACTAACTACACCTAAAGGAATCGACCAGATCCAATTCTTTTTAGTAGCAAGAGTGCCACCTGCTGCACCACCTAGAATACCACCAACAACAGTACCCTCAACGCAAGAATTGTCATCAACATGTTTCTTAGAGTTATGATTATGGTGTGGGTGTGGATGAATAAACTTCACCTTTTTCTTACAAGGAATTTCTTTTTTGTCTGTATATGTGCGAACATAACCAGGATTTCTTCTAGTTCCTGGGATATATTCCTCACGATATACAGTCTTGTAACACTTCACATCTCTAGAATAGCCAGAACGTGATCCAGCAATGACATTAGTCGGGAGTAAGAGAATCGTTAGCAATAATAGAATCGATTTTTTCATTTTGGAGTACCTTGTCGGTATAGTTGTGAATAATTTCAGTAATTTCATCCTCTGTCATTGTATTTAACCATGACCACACTGGATCATCTGGATCCCACTCCATTGTAAAAGATCCATCATCATTCTCACTAACTTTCAGAGTATCAATCGGTGGGGATTCTGGGGTTTCTGAATGTTCCATAATAATTTACATATGCTAAAAATCTATTGATGTTTGGTGTTACTCCCAACGAAAGACAACACTCATACCAGGATTGAAAATCTTCATTGACATCCTCCCCCAATTTAAAGTTGATGATCATAATTTACCATCAACAATAGCAGATCCTACTACTCTACTATATTGTTCTAATGTACCATCTTGTTCACACTTAAGATGCCATCGTGTCATATTGATAACAATTTCTTTTGTTAATCCAAACAGGAAATCTTTTCCTGTATCTTTTCTGACACTTTTCCATAGAAACCTAGTTTCTTCTACATAAAAAGCATCATCAATCCAATCAACTTCAGCAATCTTGGGATGTTCGTTTGTTTTTTCTCTACGTTGTGCTTCGTCAAACATTTCGTCTGGATAAGGTTCGATGTCCATTATTCTTTGTTTTTATTAAATCCAAAAGGTCCTACTTTGTTCTTTACCCTATCTTTCATTACAGCACCAGTCATTGCTTCCATGACTTTTAAAACATCTTCTGCTTTGGGTGGAACAGGACCAAGTCTTTCAGAAACAAAATTATATTTCTTAAAGAATTCATCTGCTACTAGTTTGTAGTCTTCAACTGTAATTGGTTCATTACTCATTTACCTACTCCATAATCAGGTGCTTTCTTTTCAAGATCTCGAATAGTTTGATGCAGTCGTTCAACTGACTTACGAACCTCGTCGGTTTCTTCCCACTCAAAAATGTCACCAGACTTAGTTACATGTGTTTTTTTAGTCATGTTAATCTCCAGGTAGATTTTGTTCTTTACGATATTTTTTGATAAATCGTTTTATCTTCCACTGATCATACTTTATCCTTGGCCACATTGTCAAGATCATCCATCTACGACGAATCCCAATCATTAGTTCTAAGAATCTTACATTAACTAATCTTGCGGCATTTTCATCAGTAACAATAAAATAAACTGCGATTGAAAAGATTACTAATACTGTGTAGTAAGATCCTGTATACATTCTCAGAACTCCTGATTTCTTTTAAAGTCTAGGTAAGCAAGAATTTCACTTCTCCACTCCATTAATTCATTAAAACAGAGTTGTTCATGAGCATCTCTCCTAAGATCTGGATCTGGTTTCAAAACACTCTCATAAAATAAATTAAATGCGTCTTTACGTTTAAGATGTTTTTCATCCATGATAGTCTTGCGAATATGGTGATATCATAACCTATGTAGGATCATTTTTGTGTTTTTTACGGTATTTTTTAAGAATTCCGTACCCTTCCTTTATCCGTTGATAAGCTTCTTCACTTGATAGTTTATCAGCAATTTCCATATTTACTGCATTAGTTACTACCATTTCAAATTGTCTCAGTTGTAAATCATAATTATCAAAATTATACATAATTATCCTCCTTATACTACACAGTAGCTATAAAAAAACCACCCCAAAGGGTGGTTTAATCGTTATTGGGGATAATTTAATCTCAAAGACCAATTAATATAGAACGTTCATGCGAACATTTTAGGTAATTAAACCACTCGCAGGATTTATCCCCAATCATCTTTAGTATCAAAATCTGGATCAGATTTTCGATTCCACCTCTTTTTACCTGAGATTTTATATCCACTAGCAAGTTCGTCATATTCATAGTCAGTGTTCATTGCATAATTAAGTTTTTCTTCCTTAGAAGTATTGTACTTTTTAGCGGAATACTTGCGATGAGTTCGTGCCATTGTAGTTTAGTTTCTCCGTTAATAAAAAATTACTCGTAATAAGAGTCGAAAGCGAATTCGTATTCAGATTGTGGATCATCATAGAAATCACAATCTTCTTTATCATTTATTTCAAACTTGCGATAATATTCGTCAAGTTGAATTTCATCCCTAATTTCGTCAATGATTGAACGTTTGTGGATGGGTGTTGAGAACATTGTCAGATTCCTCTGATGTACCTGGCTATAATATAGGCAAGTTCCCTCCTTGTCAAGGGCCGGAACGAAAAAAATTATTTATCTATCAATAGAGTACGAATCCACTCATCAAATTCTTCTCCGATGGAGATTGCATCTTCAAATTGTCCCTGATTTATCAGGGACTCAAGTCTCTCCATTCTCTCCTTGAGAATAAGTTTGATGTTTTCTTCAGTGATCATATTTCTTTAGACCATTTTCCAATTGGACATGAGGAGTGTTTCAATCTTGTTTTAGCTGACATAAAGCACCCACAACGTTTACATTGTGTAGTAGATGAATTAAATTCATCACATGATCTACAAATTCTTAATCTGTTATCTACAGTTTCTTTCGGGACAAATGCAGATCTACCTTTAGATATTTCACCAATAGAATCTGTAATATTTTCAGAGAGACCTTTCATTTTGTTGATAAGGTCTCTCTTCATTTTGTCCCTAATTTCTCGGGACTTAGACATTATTCTTCAACAGTTCCAGAAGCGTCAGAAGTGGTTTCTGGAAGAGTTACTTGTTCACCTTCAGTAGGTGGTTCCAAGATATTCATGCTTTCAATAGCACCTTGGAGTTTCAGGAAAAGTTCTTTCCTCCTTGCAAGTTCAGCATCGAGTTGTTGAATTTCCTCTGCACACTTTTTCTGTTGTTCGAGGAAGTTTGCACGAAGTTCTGCGGGAGTTTGTGTAGGAGTTGCTGTCATTGTTGATAAAAGTTGATTACGATAACAATCATAGATTATTTAGACGTGTTTGTCAAGGGTATTGACACGGTTAACCGAACTCAGTAGAATAACTCTGTCAGGGTTCAAAAGAGAAGCTATATTACTTATCAAATGCATGGTGTGATTTTAATCCATTAGCTCTTACATAATGAAAGAATATTTGGTGATGATATTCTGGTTCTCGTATTAATTTTCTTAGATTACTAAAGACAAAGTTATATTTGGATTTTAAAGGAGTTCTCCAGTGTTCAACATCACAACCCATATAGACAATACCATCACCATCTTTTAAATTAGCATAAACTTCTTTTCCACCTAAAGTTTTTAAACAAAAACTCCATGGTTTATGAGAAGCTTTGCTAATTTGTATTGATACTGAAATTTCACAAGCATCTCTATCTACATGTCTCTCTAGTTTTTGACCTAAAAAATAAAATCGTTCATAGTAATAGGTATTATATAATTCGTCATTCAATATTTTTTCTAAAATAGTTTTTACTTTAGAATGAGTTGTTTTATATTTTGGATAACCATATCTTGCTAAAGAACCAGATACTTGAACTTCATCTGGTTCATGCGAGTATTTGTCATATGAACCATAATAACTAAGTTTACCTCTTTCTCTTGGAACTTTAGTATAAAGTTCTTCTGGATCTACTAAATTACGAATAATTAGAAACCCATGTCTTTTTAAAAATTGTTGAGCACCAATAGGCACAGTATCATCTCCTGGGTCTATTGATATACTCATATCTCTGTATTCTCTATAATCTTCAAAGATACGTGCTGCAATTTCCATAATTACCTCCAACGGGGTCCTACAACCCAACCAACTAATGATTTACGTAAACCAGATTTAACTTTTAAAACTCTATGTTTTGTTCTAGAATCAAATATAATTATTGTTCCTTTCTTTCTAGGGGCAAAATAACTTTGATCAGTTTCGTCGAGTAACTGGAGATTACCACCAGTATAATTTTCCGAATCAGATAACTGCAAGACAAAAGATAACTTTCTTACCATTTCACATTTTTCACTTACATAGTCTTCATTAGATTTAAATTTACCGTCTTCCAAAATATTAGTTGGAGAATAACAAGAAGCAATACCAGCATCTATATGCCATTTATAGAACTCACCTGGATTATAATGTGTATACTGAATATTTTCTCCATCTACATTAGATATATCATAGAGAAAATTTTCTCTATTTGCTTTTTGTACATAGTGCCACAAAAAACCAGAAACCCAATGCGTAGTTGGTATCCACGCATTGTATGAGTTTCTTTTAGATTCATCTATTACATCATTCTGTAGTTTTGATTTCTGCACGTGCTCATCAAAATTCTTAGATAAATCTTTTCCTAATACATCTACAATATCTTCTGGTAGGTTGGTATCAAACCAAATACTTTGATATGACATAAACAAACATCAAATGTACATTATATATGCTCAAACTTTAACCACGAATCAGTATCCTCATCCCAAAAATAGTTATATTCATTATAATCATCTGGATATGGTATTGGAGGTTCCCATACCAAAGATTCCATATTTAATGTCCAAGATTCGTGTGGTTTGTTTTCAATGAAACAATCTCTATCTGGTACGTATAAATTACCTATACCAGCAAATTTACTTCTAATATTTGAATTAAATGATGTCTGTAACCATGTAGAATTTGGATCACTTACAATTTGTCTACAAAGTTCAATACCCGTAGATTCACTTTCATTACCATTCTCATCTAAAATTTCTTCATTTGCAATAACTATAGTTTTAATAACTATGTTATTTTCATCCAATTGTGTAAAATGTGCCATAATAGTTTACTGATACTTGTAAATAAATCTAACTAAACCTGATCCACCGTTACCACCAGCGCCTCTATATTGTGGGGCATCTCTTTGACCTCCTCCACCTCCACCTGCTCCTCTATTAGCACTTCCAGCACCAGCATTAGCGGTATTAATGGATCCAGCACCACCTCCACCCGATCCACCCGATCCTGCTTGAGTTTGCGCTGGTGCATAAGCACCACCAGGTCTAGAACAACCTCCGCCACCTCCAGCTCCATATCTTATCGTTACCTGCATATTAGTTTGTTCAACTGACCACACAAGGCCATTGCCACCAGGGCCTCCTCTAAAAACACGTCCATCCTGAGTTGGATAAGGACCAGGGCAATTTCTTCCAGTTTGTTCAGCACCTCCGCCTCCACCTCCAGCGCCATTTCCTGGAATTGTATAAGATCCTGTACCACCATTTTTTCCTTGTGGTGGAGAAACAGCAGGAGTATTACCATTTCCACCAGGCCAACCGCTAACTGGATTTCCTCTTACAGATCCACCTCCACCAGATCCTCCAGCATTACCAGCAGAAAATCTTCCACCTCTTCCACCACCAGCAGATGTAATTCCATTAAAAGATGATGAACTTCCATTAGATCCATTACCAGAGTTTGGTCCTCCTGGACCACCAGATCCTCCAGCACCTACAACAACTGGATAACTACCAGGTGATATATTCATAGTGCCGGTTCTCATACCACCTCCGCCTCCACCTCCAGAGATTCCGCCGCCTCCTCCACCGCCGCCACCGACGACGCAATAATATAATTCGGGTGCATCATCAGGTGCATGATTTATAGTTAACGTACCACTACTACTAAATTCAACTCTTCTCCAATTACCATTAGTAGCATTTGGTGAATTTCCAGGATATGATACTGACATATAAGTCCTATTAAGACCCCTAAAACTATTCATAGATATTGCACCTGTTGCAATTCCAATAGCTGCTCTCATTGCAGCATCACCAAGACTACGAGTTGCACCACTAGCATGTCCCACGTATGATTGAATTTGGTTTATACTAATAGATCCAGTAGGTAAAGGCATTAGTTATCTCCTTTAAGTAATTTAATTTCTTCTTTGAGTATATTTATTTGTTCTTGTTGGTCTTTAATTGCTTCAATTAGCAGACCCACCATGTTGCCATAAGCAACAGATTTAGTTCCCTCCTCATCGGTAGAAACAAGTTCGGGGCAGACTTTTTCGACATCTTGAGCGATAACTCCCATCTGTCTTCCGAGTTCTGGAGTATCTATTCTGTCAAATGTTACGCCATTGATCTGATTGACCTTATCAAGAGGGTTTGCAATAGGTTCAATGTTCTCTTTTAATTTAATGTCAGAGTATGCAGTAACGTTTCCAGTTGCTGTAAAGCTTCCATTGTCATCGAATGTGTATCTAGTTGTTGAACCATCACGGATGTAGAAGTTACCGATTCCGCTGTTAAGGTCCATATACATATGTGAACCATTACAGAAAAACTCAACATCATCACCACTTCCAAAATAGAGATATTCGTTATCTGGTAAATCTAGATGATTATTGATAGTTACTCGACCATTAAATGTCGAGGCTTTCGCAAAAGTAAGTGTACTAGCTGTCCATGAGGCAACTTCGGCGTTGTTACACCAAAACTTCAAATTACCGTCAGAGGGGCATTGAAATCCAGTATCGTTATCAGCACCTAAACAAATATCTACGTTAGTTCCTGGGTTAGAAGCTGTTCCAGCAGCAAGTTTTGTGCAATGGATGTTTCCGTTGACATCTAATTTTGCAACTGGGGCAGTCGAGCCAATTCCCACATTGCCAGAGAAATAATTCTTTGTCTCGCCGGTAATATATGTACCCCATTTAGTACCTACAGTTCCAGCATATGATCCGAAGAATAAGTATCCGGTTGTCACAGTACCAGCATTACGGTCAATGTGTGAATAAACTCCTTTTGCATCTCCAATAGTATCTTCATCACACTGAACCTCAAAATATCCACCAACGGCATTACCAGACTTACCAGAACCATTATCTGTGTTCTGTGCTCTACCATATACTGCGTATAAAGTACCTCCTGATGTATTGCCGCCTCTATATGCTATAGAGTGGATACCATAAGCATTAACCGCACCGCCTGCAGCATATGCTTGTGCATATGTATATGCACCAAAGACGCTTTGCGTGCCTATTCCAGATCCATTACCTGTAACTTTGGCAAAACTATAAAGACCTCGATTGTCGTGAGTATATCCAGTAGAGTCTGAAGAAGTGTAAATGCCGTACATATTATGACGGTTGCCGTTAGTGCTTGTAGTGTTTGACTTTGAATTATCCACATCGACTCTAAGGCCAACTTGGGCTCTATTAGCAGTAAAAGCGGCAGTACCAGACCAGTCCGCATCGATATATACGGTGTTATAACTACTATTTTGTCCTGTTTGCCAAGTATTATCTACGTGCAATGGATGATCATGCCATCCAGTATCGGTTTCACCAGTACCTGTGTTAATACCTCTCGATACTGCAAGACCACCATCAGTTGATAGTGACATAGCACCACCAGACGCATCATGAGCAGTATCTCTCCACAAGAATCCACGATCAGATTCATTATTGAATGTAAATGTCATTGCATAATCATTCAATCTACCATGAGTTCTGCCTGACATCATACCAATAGTATATGAACTACTATCCCAAACTCTTATTTTGTCTGCCGTATTAGTAGTATGGTGATTGATAATAGAACTACCCGTTAAAGTAATAGTACCACTTGTTGATAACCCACCAGCAATAGTTTGACCATTGTTTGAATGGAGTCTTCCAGTTCCAGTGTTAATATAGAATGGTCTTAAACCATTCCAAGTATCACTAGCAGCTGCACCTGTATTAGATAAAAGAATATAATAATTAGTACCATCATTTCTATGAATAACAGTTTCATCTGCATCGTTGTATAAAAGAAGTTGATTGTTACTGCCGCTAATTTTACAAGATGTACTTCCAACAGTGAGATTAAATGCAGGTCCAATTAAACTACCATCTCCATTAATACCTTTAGACGTTCCATCAACAAAGAAACCGCCATCTGCACGAATATATCGCGGGGTGTAAATGTTTTTAGCAGTGTTCTGATTAATTCTCAGCCAAGTAGTATCAGATGTGGTAATCTCACCCATCGCGGTTGTATTACGGTGGAAGAAAATACCACCACCTGTGATATTTGTTCGTTGCTCTACATAACCGCTGCCCCAGTTAGAGACTGATGGTGTGGATATGCGAAGACCTCCCTCAGCGTTTACATAGACCAATTCACCAGTTTGGCTTGCGATCTTCCCAGCAGACTCGCCAGCATTTAAGACCAACTCAGTACCATTAGAGGTTCTAATTTCTTTGGTTTCTACACGAGTTGCTGGAGTAATTGTGTCAGGTATGCGGGCATCATTAATTGTTCCAGTTAGGTTAGCAGAATTAAGATTAGTCAAACCAGAACCATTACCACTAAACGAAATTCCAGATTCAGCAGTAATTGCCGAAGTTGTCAGCGTCATTATTGTGGAAAGTGATCTGGCTGTATTTGCAGTTGAACTATTACCTAGTTCAAAATACATATTAGCAGTAGTGCTATCAACAGAACATTCAATTCTTCCAGAAGAACCAGTTACATCTGGTACACCACCAAGATGATTAAATGCTAGGTTTGCATTACCATAACCATCATTAATTGTTAATGCAACACTTCCACTACCTTTTCCGGCTTCAATATAAGAGGCACTAGTTCTAAAGGTTCCAGTTGCGCTATCATTGTTTGCATTTGATCTCAGATATGCAGAACCCTGTTGACCATCAAGTAAATCAGCATTTAGATTAGTAACTACTTGAGTACTATCTACAGTAAATGGTGACGATGTTCCAGATGCACCACCATCAAATGCAGGTCTATTGCTAAATGTTAATGTACTTCCAGATGCACTATTAACAATACAAGTACCAAATGTAACCATTTCGTTATTGTCAAAAGACCATCCAAGTGATGAAGTTCCAATTCTTAAATAACCATTCGCAAAATTTGATCCAGCAATTGTTCCAGGACTGCCAGTAATTGCAATACCGTTAGTTGACAACAATGTATCTGTTTCAGTTTGTCCAGTAACATTAACACCACCAGATGTTGTTGCTATTTTTGCGGCATCATCATAATAAAGAGTAGTTGCGGCATTGTGAGTTACTCTAACACCTAGTGTACCACTATTATTTGCATATAATAGTAGATCCTCATTATATGAGCTAACAATTCCTTCATCAACAATAATTCTTTTATTGAAGTAAAATCTACTACGGTCAGTTTCAACGTGAGCATACGTAGTATTACTTGGACCAATTTTAATCCACCCATTTCCAGTATTTGCAGTTACATGTCCAGCTGTAGTATTAATACCACCAGTTCCAGTAACTGTTAAGTTACTCTGGACTTCAGTACCACCAACAAAATCACCAGCATAGTTAACGACTAGTTTAGCACCAGCATTTTTTACAAGAGCTCTTGAAGTACCAGAGTTTCCTCTAGATGTCTGGTTTGATGCACCAAGTCTAAAATCAAATCCACCATTATTGACATTTCCTGTTACAAATGCTTCTCCAGAAACATGTAATTTATACGTTGGTGTAACACCGATACCAAAATTACCATCTTTATCTAATGTTACTTTTGTGGAATATCCACTACCATTGTAAGTTCTGAAAAATACGCCACCTGCAGCTGCACCATATGTAAGATAAGTACTATACTGCGTACCATGATGGAAATGAGTGTTTCCATATCTGGTTATGTTAATCTCATTACTAAAAGTAATTGCGCCAGTAGCAGTATCAGTAGCGTCAGATCTTAAAAATGAAGATGCATGTAATCCATCAACTTGGTCCACATTTAGAGAACTTTCGTCGTTTGTGTTTAATACTCTGTACTTAGTTGAACTACTATATCTACCACCAGTGTATAAATCTCCAGTAACATAAACATTAGTATCACCACGAACATCAAAAATCGTATCTGCGCTATTACTTGTAGCACTTAAGTCTGCTGTACTTTGAGCTGTTCTTCCCCTAACATCAAAAATACTTTCAGTTCCACTATCTGCATCACTAGAAATAATGACTGCAGGAACATCATTTGCATCATCATTTTTGTAAAATACTGCAACTGGATCAGCATTTTGAGAATTATTAGTTACAAATAATCCTACACCAGCATCTCCATCTACTCTAAGTGCAGCAGTACTATCATAGGTTGCGTGACCACCATTATCATCATTACCAATAACAAGATCTTTATTGAATTTCCAGTTATCTCCAGCAGAAACATAAGTCAATGTTGCACTAGCACCATCAATAGTAATACCAGCACCATTTGCAGCTGCAGCATTAGCAGCACCAGATGCTAGAGTAATATTGAGATCATCTACATTTACTGTAGTTGAATTGATTGTAGTTGTAGTACCATCAACCTGTAAATCACCAGCGATGACAAGAGTTCCTGTATTGTTGCCAACTCCTGCTGGATCGATTGTAAGAGTTGCTGGACCACTAATTGTATTAGTTGAAATATTAATACCTGTACCAGAAGCACCTGTTGATAGTGTTGTTGCTGATGCAGTTCCAGTTACAGTAACACCACTACCATTTGTCTGGAGTTTTATATTATCTGATGTGCCAGAGTGATGTAATTTTACAGCACCAGTATTACCAGGTTTTAACTCAATATCAGTAATTAGTGCTGTATTATGTTGACCAATGGTAATGTCATCACCGTTTTTACCAATTAAAACTCTTAAATATCCACCATCATCAGTATAGATGGTACTTGATTCTGGAATTACAAGAGCAGCATTGGTTACAGTATGTGATGCTGCTGCATAAGTACCACCGTCAGACTGGAAAACATCTGCGTTTGATAGTCCAGTTGTACTTGTTCCTAAAGTGGTAGTATTAAATTTTTGTACATTATCATAGTAGAGTTGAACATCAGCATTTGTGTTAAACACCGCCATATTTTCGGCATTAAATCTCACAACAACTTGATTACCTACAAGTCTTAGAGCTCCATCTCCAGTATCATTAATGTAACTATTACTGCCATCATGATAAATTTGTAAGTCGTTACCAGTTCCAAAATTGGCAGTTTGGTTATCACCAAAATATTGATTACCAGATAGTGTAATATTACCAGTGAAAGATGCACCAGTTGTTGTGGTCTCAAATTTCTTGGAGTTGTTGTAGTAGAGTTCTACTGATCCATTTGGATTTGCGGCAACCATTTGATCGCCAGTAGTTTTAGTTATGAAAACTCCACCAACACTTGATCTCAAATAAAGTTTTCCAACTCCATTATCATCAATAAAACTATTAGATCCATTATGGTAAAGTTTTAAATCTTCACTATCACCAATACTCAAATGATCATTGTCACCTAAATTGACATTACTATCAAATATAACATCGCCAGTAAATCTACCAGTACCACCAACATCCAAATCATAAGAAGGGGTGGAATCTTTAATTCCAACCCTATTATTTGTGGGGTCAACAAACAGTGTATCGCCATCAACTTCTAAACCGTTTTTGACAATAAAATTTCTATTAGTTGCCATAAGACTCCTTGGGGTTCACTTTCCCCCCATATTTGTCTAATTATTTATAAATCAATACTTGATTGCAGTAGCAACAACTTTATAGGTAGTGGTGTTAGTAGACGATGCAGTTGCAAGCAGTCTGATTACGTTAGAAACAATATTAGTGTCAAATGTAGCAAGAACAGAACCAGAATGAACAGTACCATATGCAGTCATGTATGCAGTTGTTCCATCATGAACTACCAATACTTTTTCCATATGGAAGTTTGCATTTTCTGATACTTGAATCAAGAATTCGACAGATCTGTAAGTAGAACCATTAATAGAAGCAATTAGTGTTGCAGAAGTTGATGTTGTTGTAGCAGTGAATGACTTTTGTAGTGAATTTGCATCTGCAATTTCAGTTCCAGTAGTAACTATATCCCCAGTTACAGTAACACCAGATGTAGTGGTTTCAAATTTCTTAGAATCGTCATAATAAAGATCAACTGAACCATTAGTAGTAAATGTTGCTTTTACTTCATTTCCAGATGAATCATATACAACAATATTGTCACCCCAAATATTTAAGTCACCAGTTCCATTTTCTCTAATATTAGATGAGGAACCTGAATGATAAATCTGCAAATCATTACTAGATCCAAAATTTATTCCAATAGAATCTGGTAAACTAATGTTATTTTGGAATTCTGAAGTGCCACTGACTTTAATACTACCAGAAACATCCAGAGCAACAGTAGGAGCAGAAACACCAATACCAACTCTATTGTTATCACCATCTACATATAAAGTATCTCTACCAAGAATATTTTTATAATATTTGATATCATCTGTACCAATAGTATGCCCAGTGGTTTCAATATTAGATCTCCAGAGAGTTGTATTTGATGGGAGACCGTTTGAAACTAGAACATAACCAAGAGACATCTCAGCAACAGTATCATAATCACTAACTCTTGTCGCTGTAAATGCAGAGTTTGCACTACCTACAGTGGTAATTTGATACAGACCATTCTCTTCTGCATTTGTCTGACCATTGACCAGAACAATATCATTATTTCCGAATGTGACTCCATCTGCTGATGGGAATACACCATTTACAGAACCAGTTAGTGTAGCACCTACACCAGCAGTACCATTATTATAAGTTGCAGAAATATTAGATGTATGAATACCTTTAGCAATTGCAATACCAAAATTTACCCATGAAGGAACACCATTACTTACTGCAAGTACATTAGATTGATTACCAATACCCAACTTAGAAATGGTTGCACTACTGTTACCATATAAAATATCACCTTGAGCGTAAGTTGTGATATTAGTACCACCTTTACCGACAGGTACAGTAGCAACAAGATTACCTGGGTTTAGATAATATTGATCGTTATTACCATTTAAAGTTAGAGCATCAACAGTACCACCAGAAGATGCTGCCTTAATTGTAACATCACCAATAGAAGAAACATCAAATTGTTGATGGTTGTAAGCAGAAACACCTAATCTAGTATAACCAGAAGTACCAGTACTGCTACCAGTTACTGTTTGAATACCTATTTTAACTCTATTATAGTGTACAGTTTCATTCGGATTTACTGTGTTATCTACAAAACTATCACCAACTAAAGTAAGAGGAGAATCACCATCTTCCACAATACCTTGAACTGCTTCAGCCCATATAGAGTCTCCACGTAAGAATGTTTTATTATTTGCACTACCACTGGATGCAAGTCTATCTACAGAAATTACACCAGAAACAATGTTAGCAGCATCAACACTAGCACCAGACAAGACAGACCAGTTTGTTGTTGGTATGTTTGAGGTATTACATTCACCATCAATAGTGATATTGAATACCCTCAGACTAGTATTGCCGGAACCAGTTGCAGTAACATTAACTGCAGAAACAACTAATCCCCCAGTAGAAGATTCAGCTGCAGCTTTTGTGTTATGAAGAGTGAATGTGTTTGTAGTAACGGCACCAACAAAATAAAATGCTGTGTTAATTAATCCAGTAGGTAATGTAGTTCCCTCAGCTTTTACAGCATCACCAGTTGATAAACCATGTGTAACAACATAAAATTTATTTAAGTCTACATTAACATTGTTAAACGACAGTGAATGTGTTCCAGTTGATGATGACGAGAAAGATGCAAAATACTGTGTATCTAAATTGTAATTTGTATACAACTCAATTGTATTTCCATCGATAACTTTGACAAAATAATGACTACCATTAGTTAAACCACCAATAGCAACATTAGGTGATGAATCATATTCTAAAAAGTCACCATTAGAAAGACCATGTGAAGTAAGTGTTATTCTGCTAGTACTATAGTTTACATCATTTGTAGCATCGAATGTAAATGACGTTGAACTTGCATTATTAAGTGTTTTTATAGGAGCATTATCATCATAAATGAAATCTGGTGCTCCAGATGAAGCACTAAATTTAACCTTCTCACCAGTCAAGTTAACAAAAAGTCTTTGGATTGTATTCACAACTGTAAACACAAAACCAGAACCAGTTCCGCCCAAATCGGAAGAACTTGCACTTAGTGTATCATTAGCGGCATAACCAGTACCACCTTTTCTTAAGTCAACGTTAGTGATTGTTCCATTCGTAACTGTGATATCAGCTCTAGCACCTGAACCAGATGAAGAAACATTAGTGAGAGCAACATTGGTATATACTTGAGATGCGCCAGTTGGAGTATATCCAGAACCTACGTTAGTTACTGTTCCACTAAAAAGAACACCCTGTTCTAAACCATTAGTTCCTAGAGAAGTATCTACAGTTCCTTTAGCACCAGAAAGAACAGCTTCAATAGTTGTGGTATTTGTAAAAGTTGGACTTGTGTGTAAATTATCAATTACAAGGAATTGTGATATATTATCAGACTGAAGAACATAACTTGTATCAACACCACCAACTTCTTCAGTAACAAAGTCACCAGCACCAACACTAATAAATGGAATATCTAAATGAATTTCTGCTCGTGCATCTTGACCAATAACTTTATATGTATTAAAGTTTCTAATTGGTGGAATAATATCAGTATTAAGTTTACCAGCAGAGTTTAACTGTACAACAGAGTTTGGAACAGAGTTAATACTTACAGATTTATCAACAAAATCACCAAGTCTATTTGTAATAAAATCTCTTGATGCTTTTTGTGTGTTTAATCTAGTATGTGATGCACCACCAACTTCATTATCACCCAAACCAGCATCAAGTGAAATTTCTTCAATGGTTACGTTTGAGATAGATAACTTAAGTGAAGACAGTTCACCGATAACAACTCTCTGAGAGAAGGTAATTTCACCACTTCTGTTTTCTGCTTTAATAAATTTACCAACTTTAAAGTCACCTAATTCGTCAGTACCAGAACTATAAACCCTACCTGGTAAGTTTTCATATTGTTCATATGCTTCTATTTTCTGACCACCGTTCTCTGGTAGTGCGTTATAGTCAATACCTGCACCAATAAATTCCCAAGTATGACCAGACGAGTTTACAATCGATGGTCTATGTAAACTAATATCTTTACTTACAGTCTGGTTGATATTTTGGATTTCATTACCAGCAATTGTACTCTTTATAATAAATTCAGTAGTATATAAGTCTGTTCTTGTTTCACAAGTTCCAATTGTTACTGTCTGTGGAGTTCCTGAATGATCACTAATTGTCATTCCCTCAACAAAAATATTTCTCAACAGGGCATCACCAATCTGAACCTGATTTACAGATACAGTGAGTTTTCTTGTGGTTGCATCCCAGTCAAATACAGTTCCATTTGAATTGGTAGAACCATTAGTACCAGAAATAGTTTGACCAATAGTAAATGTATATGAACCCGCAGGAATTGTGATATTTTGATAACTATTGTGATGGTTATCTACTTTGCTAACAAAGAATTCTTCTACATCTTTTTCTAAAGAATGATCTGATTGATGTGTGATACCATTAGCATCTGCAGATACAAAAGTATGCGTTGATAGATCAGTAGAACTACCAACGTTGACTGTAAATGTATTTGTGGTAACAGCAGTAATACTTAACCAAGTATCAGCTGCAGGGTCTGTGGAACGAGGATAACCAACTTGAGTCTGATGATTATCATAAGAGCAAGTAAATACTAAAGATCCAGTAGCAATTTTAATTTTTTCACCAACTTCAAAACCATGACCAGCAATAGTAATTACCGATAAACCAGTTGAAGGATCATAGGTTGCATTAGTAGCGGTATATGACTTACCAATAACATCAGTTAGATCAACTTTGAAAGATAAAGACTCATCTTCATAGAGTTGAATAGTATTTGCATTAATATACTGTACAAAATATTTTGTTCGGTCAATCAATCCACCAATTGGTTGATAAGTATTTGATTTATATTCAATACCATCACCATTACTTAAACCATGATTGGGAATTGTGATATAATCGTCAGTTAAATTTACATCAGTTGTTGGGTCGAATGTAAACGTAGTACCAGCAGTTTTATATGTACCAGTGATTGCAGACCTTAGTTTGATAGCATTTGTTGCTGCAGAAACAAACGTATGGGTCGAGAGATCTGTAGACGCACCAACATTTACATCAAATGTATTTGTAGTTACGTTTGAGATATATAACCAATTATTTGCTGCTGGGTCAGTAACTCTTGGGTAACCAGTCTGTGATACATTATTATCATAATCACAAGTAAATACTATAGAACCAGTTTTAATAAAAACTTGGTCACCATTGCTGTAACCGTGTGCATTTGCTGTGAATGTAGATACACCAGTAGAAGGATTATAAGTTACATTACTTGGTGTAAAGTAATCTGTATCATATAATTTAACAACATAGTGGTTGATAACAGGTCTTAGTGTACCAATTACCTCAATAGCATCTTCACCATCAATAAGACTTGTAGCTGATACGTATCCATTATCAAAGATATATGAGTTTTGTCTAAATCCAGTACCACGAAGAGCATAGATACCAAAGTTTGATGCTGAGTTGGTAATTGAAGCATAACCACCAGACTGAGCATAAACACCATGTTTACCAAATAGTTGGAAACAAGAAACCAACTGACAGTATGCATCATTAATAACGTGCCATGCTGTTCCACCAAAAGTTAGAATGGTGAAATAAGCAGCAACCATGGACTTACCTTGTACTGGTGCAGCACCAATAACAGGAAGTTCTACCTCACTTTGTTTAATTGGAGTGTTAAATTGATTAATTCTACTACCATCAATCAATACACCATTACCACCAATAAAAGAAATCAAAGAACAGTCTTTGATATATGGTGATGTTGAAATGATAGGTTTAGCTGAAGATAGACCACTATAAACAGTACGATCTACATCTACATCATCTACATCATCAAACGCTAATGCATATCTAAATGTATAGTCTGCCTCTCCATTATTGTCTAAGTGGTCTCTAAAAACTACACCTTCAACTAAAATTTTATTCCTTATTCTAAAGATATCTTTCTTCGCATTTTGAGGACGTATAACAACGCCTCTAAGGTTATCACCAATAATTGAAATATTATCGTTAACGATAATGGGGTTATCTTCTACGTAATCACCAGTAGCAACATAAATTGTTACTGGTTTTGCCATTCCAGAAGCAAGAATACATGCTTTCTTAATTGTCGCTACTGGAAATTCTATACCGTCATTGTTATCGTTTCCTTTTGCTGCAGAAACGTAAACTCTATTACCACCATAACGATCAACTGGGTTTAGAGAAACAATCTCTTCGTTTGCACCCTGTTGTCGTTTAATATACGCTTGACCGTCGTATGTATTTAAACCTACTTCTCCTAGATCTAAATCTGACGTTGTTGGAACTCTGCCAGCTACAGCAGATCTTTTAAGCTTAATATTTGATGCCATAGTGCGGTATATACCTAGAAAAAAAGAGGGTTATATAACCCTCCTCTTATTTATGTTGGTAGGTATATACCATCGTCTGTTTCAACTACATTACTAACAGTGTCATTTTTATCTGTCTCATCATTTTCATCAGTAAATTGTACTGATTTTGTTTCTACTGGATCATCAGAATCTACTGGTTCTTCTTCCTCTTCTTCTACAGTCACAGTGACTGTAGATGGATCAAAGATAGCGGCAGAAACACCAGATAGATGATGATGAACGTAAATTCTATTGCCATTTTCTGTAGGAGTAAATGATACTGTATAGTAACCTACTCTGGGATCAAAAAATGGGACAGGAGAACCTGTTTCAATTGTCTTTTCGATGAGATCCCTAAACTCCTTAGGGATCTCTGTTTGATCAATTTGTTCATTACAGACTTTTAAGTTTTCTTCATTTAGAAATTCATTCAGGGCAACTTCTTGCTCTTCGTTTAGGAAAAATGACATCGTGACTCCATTAAATGTATACGTTGTTAACTCGGATGGTAGATGGGTTTGAGGTAATTGTTACCGCTTGTTCCAAGTGTACCTTAGGATTGAATCTAGTGATCATAATGTTCATTTGTGACCAGTTAAGACCAGATAGATCACCAGCAGTTACTCTGATTGACTTGTGAGCGGCACTCGAACCCCAGTACCACCAGTAGTTACCAACTGCCTTCACTGTATTTAGTGTGTTATTAGTTGGAGAAGTGTTATAGTTTCTCTTATTAATAATGACACTCATATTGTAGTTGTGGGAACCAGCCATACCAGCGGAAACAACAGACTCACCAACTTTCGATGAAAGACCATCAGAACTACCATCAGGAGCATACTTATCAAATTCATAATCATGAGTCTTCAGACCTTGTGGACGATAGTAATACAATTCATAATCAGTACTTGTTGTCATTGTTTGACTATCAATCGCAGTTGGTAGATTTTCAGATAGAATAATTTCATTAGTATCATTCTCACCACCACCACCACCTACATATCTAACTTGACCAACGTAAATGTAACCAGCAAGACCAGCAGTTGGACTGGATGGTTTTCTCAAGTAAATCTGGTCACCTCTAGCAATCTGTGTTGTATATGCACGAAGTACTAATGTTGATCCAGCAGTAATTGTAAAACCAGTTACAGTTATTGAAGAACCACGAGCATAAGATGCATAGTTTGAATTATCAGCAGCTTCTACACTGTAGATTCCAGCTGGAACAACATCACCAGCATTATATAGTTTTCCTTTTCTGAGGTTTCCAGTTACAGTGTTGGAAGCATTTTTATTTACAAGTGTCTGTTTGTGGTGTTTATCTGTAGATGATCTATCAGACAATCTAACACGTATACCAGTATCAACAAAGATGTCAGCAGCGTTAGTTGCAGCACTATTAAGTGGACCTGCAGAATAATGTTGGATGTAATCAGCAGTGATTTGTTCCGACAATCTTGTCTTTCTACCAGAACCCCAGTTGATGTTACCACCATTATCACCCTTTCTAAACGAGAGATCTTGTAATTGATAAGAAACTCTGTTTGGAATAGTAATTCTAGACTCGGCAATTGCATCGAATGTACTTGCCCACTGGTGTGGTTGATAAGTAACCGATCCAAATCCACCGTCATAATATCTTCCAGACCACCAGTCTTCTCTTAGGAACTTCTTAGAAGTCGAAAGTGACATTCTAATTGCATCAGATGTGCTTGTGATGTGGTTGATTGGGTTACCATATGCAACTCTATCAAACACCTGATTATCTTCTGGGAGATAATTTAGGAAACTAGATGAGAAGAAGGAATTAGTTCCGTTTGTATAGAAGTATCTTTGTGCAGGAGTAAATGCAGCACCGTTATAGTTAACGTCAGTTGTAACACCTCTATGAGTCCAGATAGGACGTACAGGTTGTGCAGTCTTCCAAATACTATTCGCTCTCTGTCTACCCCAGTTAACGACGAGTGAACCAAGTGATGTGAATCCAATTGGTCTAGACCCATCAGATAGTCTACCCCAGTTACCAACCCATCCATGAGAACCATAGATACCATAACCTTTGTTCTGAGATCCTTGTCTATACCAGTCATTCCAGATATTATAGTCATTAAACTCCATAGTACCACCCTTTTCACTATGGAAGATTCTCTTACATACAGCACCATCTTTAGCAAATAGGTCGGATGTGTGAGAGATCTGTATATCACTTACTGAAACCCAATCTGTAGTATCTGGATATTCTTTGAACAGAATATTATCTGGTGAATCCAGTGTAATTTCAGAATAACCGTCAGTGCCAGGAGTACCAACAGTGACAACAGTACCAGTAACTCTCTTCAATGATGGTTTTGGTTTAGCAAATATGAGTTTCATACCATTTGTAAATCCACCTTGATAGTTAAAGTTGAAGTCAATTAGTTCACCTTCTAGAGTTGGTACTTGTGCTGCAAGATAGACGACAGAACCACTAGTTGTATCAATAAAGATTGAATTATCTGGAATGTATATACCATCAGAACCTGCTGTTGTGGTAGTATCATCAGAAGATCTGAATGGATGAGGATCAGATGATGTAAGATCAGTTAATGTACCACTATCTTCTCTCTGAATCAAGAATTTAGCAACAGTTGAATCATATCTTGCATACAGTACACTACCACTACCATTAGGAGAATTGTAAGAATCAGATTCTAATGCAAGGCGTGGTTCAAACGATAGAACACCACCATTTGAATCAACATCACTGACGTAGAAGTAGACATCTTTTGGATATCTTGGGTTATCATAACTGAATACAGCACCTTCGACTAGAATGTAATCATTAACTTCATAACCAGTACCCGCAGCAAGGATAGTAGCTTGTTCAACAGTATTGTTAATTACTCGGAATCCAATGTTACATCCAACACCTGCTTTAGAGTTGGATCTTACTAATGAATTTCTCCAAGGATCAGCTGATTGTTGTGTAGCACCATTAACATCATAAACACCCATAGTATCATTATTAAAGTCTTGGTTTAGAGCAGTCTCAATTGCTGTTGCATCACCTGTGATGGATGAGTAATCCCCAGCATCACCATTCGTAGTACCTCCACCAATATCAACGAAGAATCCATTAGAATTATCTGTTAATGAATTTATATCAACAATTGTACTAGTTGAATATCTATACTTGGTTGTTGGTTGATCTTCACTGAAGGTTGCACCATTCCAGAAACTGTTTGCATTTGAGTTACCAAATGCGTAGTTATCAGTTTCTTCACCTTTAGTATTTTCATATCTAACGTGGAATACATTATAAGTACCATTATTCTTGAATCTATCGTAAACACCGATGTTATTAATAGAACTTATATCTAATCCTGATAGAGTATCACCTTCTTCAACACTAATACCTCGTAGATAGAATCTACCTTTGTTAATGTCTCTGTAACTATCTCTACTAATCTGTTGAACAACCTTACTTGCTTCATATGTATAGGCGAAACTATCACCCGCAAGAATTCTTCCACTGAAGTTTGGTAGAGTAATCTTATTACTATTACCATTACCACCATCTACAAAGATTCTTGCCATATTTGATGGTAAGTAACTTGCACCACTTCTTGGGAATGTCCATCCACCATGGTTAATCGAGATAAATCCAAAGTATCTAGATTCTGCAGAAGTAATGAAGTTTGTTTGTTCTGTACCATACCTTGTAGCATAATAAGTGTTTAGATCCATCTTACCATTATCACCAGAAGAACCATAGTCAAATGGATCTGATAAGTGAAGTCTAATTACCGCACCAGCGTCACCATTTTCAGTATTCGTCAGTTTCTGAATATCAGAAATTCTTGACTGGAAGATCTCATTATGTCTTCTCCAAGCATGTCCTTCAGTATTGAACTGTGGAACAATTTGGAACTCATCTCCTACAGCAAGATTACCGAGAAGTGGGTTGAATAGTTCAAATTCAAGATATCTTCTGTTGTCAAATGCAACAGGGAAGTTAGCAGGTAATGCAGTTAGTGGTTCCTTATTTGCTAAGATAGCATATGTATAAGAACCGGCTGAAGAACCTGATCTAGTTACAGATGTAATTGTTGTATTCTCTTCCCAATATGCTGTGGCACCAGTAACATTCAAGATTGAAATACCTGGTACAAGACCTTTACCAATGTCCTGATCACCATCCTGAGCGATAGTGAATTGTCTAGTTTTACCAGAAACAAGTGCTGCATTGTTATCACTGGAACTCGAAGCATTATTATCGGCGTGTGGTTTACCTAGAATCGTGGAGAAACTTGTCAAACCTCTAATCAAGGTCAATGGATCAATCTTATCATAGATATTATGAGTAGTTTTTCCAGTAGACCAAGTATTTGATGACTGGACAATATGATGGAGACTGGTTAGATTATTTGATAATCTTGCGTGACCATCATTCTTATCAGTACTGTCTTTAATATCAGCATATGCTGGTTGGTCAGTAGTTACATAAGCACTAATTCTAGCATCACCAAGTCTATTTGTAGAACCAGAAAGACCAGGATCACCTTCAGCAGTAGTAACTGTTACCTTAATATTGGATGGTGTATAGTGATACTTGTCAGTATATCCAGAACCAGTGTCATAACCTCTATTGTTTGAACCTACACCAAGGTTTCTCCAAGGTAAGGAGACAATTTGACCAACTTCATATTTCTCAAGATCTTGATTTAGATTGTCATCAGATGAATAGATGTCAATAAATGCACGCTGTTGAGTCTTGATACCTTCTTTAGAGAGGTATTCCTCATCTAAATTGATATAACCAATAGACTTAACTCTCTTATATGTACAAGAAGTTGTATCAACAGGATCTGCAAGTTTAATTGGGGTTGACTTAACAGTACCAGTTGCAACACCAGGAACAGCTTCAGTTGGATTTGCTGGATCCAAACCAGCTTCAAAAGCAGTTGCAATTTCTAAACCATCCCAATCATGAATGTATGATGGCCAGAAATCAATATTACTTCTATTGAGAGTAATCTTATAACCTTGGTTATCATCAATATAAGTCTTAATGAAGCTACAGAGTTCAAGTTCACCGATTTCTGCTCTACCAGCGGTTGGCCAGTATCTTAGAATGTTATCATCTTCATAAAGGTAGAATCTAGTGATTACTTCATCTCCTCTCTTCTTGGTGTAATTAATCTCATAAGATGTTTCTTCAAGTCTTACAACTAGAGAAGTTCTAATATCTTCCGCATTTATTGGATTTGCATATTGGTGAATACCTAGGTATGGTCTACCTGGGAGACTATATGCAACCTTGTAATACTGACCACCATATTCAATGTAACTACCAGGAGAAATAATTGACTTAATTCTCTGCAATTCACCCTTGATACTGGTTAGGTTTGTTTCGCGGAAGTTATTAACAAGGAACGAAGCATTTTCTACATTATTGACAACCTCACCAGGAGCAAACATATCATAGTTTGTATCAGTGTCAGAAGTTCTAGTAGAAGTAGTTTCCAACATGGTTATCTTGAAACCATTGAATGTAGATTCATTTACAGATGTAAATGTAGTACCATTGTAGTAAAGAACATCATCTTGTGCATTATTAATTCCTAGAGAAACAATACTACAAGAAGCAACCTCATTATCAATATTTGTCTGTAGAATTACTCTTACATCATTATCATTGTTATTGCCAGTAGTATCAGCTTTTCTGAAGTTGATAATATTTACAGCACCAGATGCTTCCTCACTTACAGATACACCAGTACCTAACTTCTGGATCGCAAAATCCTTACTATTAGCAAAGATTGATTGGTTTTGTGCTTCATCAAATCCTAATTCATACTTAGAGTGACCACTAGCATCTGCATTAGATCTCTTAATGTATCTGGTAGTTAGTGTAGAAACATAGTTGAATCTCTGAGAAGGAATATACTTCGTCAAGAACTGTAATTCAAAGTCATCAAAATCACCAGTAGGAGTACCACCATCATCCATTCCTCTCATGTCATCTTCACCTTCGTATTGAACGTTACCAGAGTAACCAATCTCGAAGATTGCTATGTTTTGATCAGTTTTCTTATAGAATTCAAAGGATGTTACTGTACCGAGAACAGAGTCCTTGTTACCATTTCTGATAATTTCGGTGAAGTTTGGAATAATGTTCTTCGCAACTTCTTCTGCTTTTCCCTTATTAGCAGTGTTATTATATGGCAACTCGAATGTAATAGTTTTTGGTTCTAGATCTCTAACACCGTCAGTGTGACCACCTTCATCTCTACCAAAGTCGCTTGCTCGGATAACAAGACCACTAGAGTTATTAAATCTAAGTCTCCTACCAGAGAAGTCACCAGATGGTGAAGCAAGTGTAGAAATTTTGTCAGTCAAGAATCTTTCGTAAATATCTACAGTGTCATTCCACTGACCAGTAGAGTTGAACTTAGGAATAGCATTTACAGTACTAATTGGGAAGGTTCTTGAGTCATAATCAACGATTTCACCAGTTGGTAATTGATTTGGTTCAATATAGAGGTTATTTTCATCTCTAAACATTGTGTAGTACTTATAGTTGATGTCTTCTTTACTTACATTCAACTCTTTATATGCACTATTACCAAGTTTGGAAATATTAATGATACCAGCAGTTTCAACCAAATCTACAGAGTGACCATATGTAAATCTGTTCTCGGATGACAATCTAGCATCATTATCCGTAAGTAATCCAGACCAATCCAAACTCAAGTTACCACGGAATCTTACACCCTGGAGACTTACAGTACCATTGTCGATTGCAATTAGACCACCATGATAACCACCACCATAAGTGTTTGATCTATCATTAGCATCACTCATTGCGCCAATAGTACAATTGACGAGTTTAACAGTATTTGATGTACCTGGAACACCAGAGACCTTGATGAGTGTAGCACCCAAGTTACCAACAGTAGGTGGTGTTGAAGTTGGGAACTTCTTACGATTCACTTTATAGTTTTTAGCATAATTACATGTAACTCTTCTACCGATAGTAGTCAATCCAGAACCAGACTGTCTATAACCAGTTCCTGCTTGTTGTAGGTTATACTTTGCAATTGCTTCAAACTGTTGGTCACTAGCAAACGTAGTTCTTCTTCTATCCTTAGGAGTGAAAGTAACATCACCCACCGTAATATTAGGTGAATTTTCATTAAAGTTAATGTCCTGATAACCAAAACCACTGAATTGTCCTTTAACAGAACCATTCACTCCATCATTATCACCAAGAGCTCCCATTTCAGATGCCTTGACTTCAAATAGAACATATCTAGTATCTTGTCTACCATAAAGTCTTCTATAACCATTTGCAAAACCAGGAATAGTTACAGAATATTCTTCACCGAGATGTGTACCGCCACTATTTGTTAGATAGACGGAGATTGATGGATAGAATGTGAATAGGTTAGTTGCAGGATATTGTTTCTTAGCAGGATATAGACTACCAACTGTTAATGTTAGGTCATTCGTTGGAGAAGTACCACCAAGAGCAGTACCCAAAATCGTTACTGTATCGTCTACAGCAAATCCAGTACCAGCATTTAATTCCTCAACAGTAACATCATATCTATAGAAACCACCATTACCCGCAGCAATATCAACCTTGAATGTAGCACCAGAACCACTGCCAGATGTTGATACACCAGTAGAAGAACTAGTTAATGTGAAGGATGTCTCTGAAGATGAACCATTTGCAGCACCAGATCTTGAGAACGATCTAATACCACCACTATCTTTAGATGGGTTTGTATCAATAACTAGGTTAATAGTATCTGACTTATAACCAGCAACGATACCAAAGACAACTGGGATATCATATTCACTATCGTCAAAACCTTCACCACTGGTTGACATTGACTTAGGAACAATCTGGTTTCTCTTTTGTTTACACCAGTTATAAGTTAGAGTACAGAATTCATCACCATTTCTATTAACAAATATAATTTGAATACCAGATGTTAGAGAGTTGGGACTAGAAATACCGGCATCAAGCATTCCGATATCACTTAGATCAATATCAGCATCACCTCTAGTTCTAGTAGTATTTGAAGGTTCAAATACAGCACAAATAACTTCAATAGAATCAATCGTAGTTACACTATTTGCAGTTGATGTGTTTTTCTTAACATCGAGAACTCTGGTTCTCTTAGTAGATGCATCTTGTGTTTGACCTGACTGGTTGGGGAAATAATATAAAGTAGTACCAGGAATTACATATTCTGTTAATTGATTAAATCTAGCTTCATTTGTAGAGAACTTAGATCTCTCAAACTTGAACTTGATGTATCTAGCATTTGGTGACTTCTTCGTAGTTGTATCTACAGTTGGAGATTTCTCATCTCTATCGTCTTCAGTAATTTCTCCACTATTAATAAAGTATTCAAAACTACCTTGACCAGTACTATTTGTTCCAGTGTACTTGGTTTGGAAACTCATTCCACCAGAGACACCACCAGTAGCAGATGTTGAATTATCAAAGTCCTTAGACTCTTTAACATACCATGCTTTTCTTACTCTCCTTCTTGCAGAAACAGTATAACTATCTGTTGAGTATGCATTGTCTAGAATTTCATTTCTTGTGATTGATTCATTGAGACCCAAGAAGTGTACATTTTCAATATTAATACCACCAGTTGATTCTAATCTATCACCAACACTATTGATGTATAGTAAATCTGTTCTACCACCCCAACTATTACTAAATTTAGGACTTCTGTAGAAACTTACACTATCACCAGATTTGACAGTTTTATTTGAATAACCACCAATTCTTCCAGCTGGTTCATTAGCAAGTTCTTTAGAATACTGTTCAGTAGTCTTCTTAGAACCACTACCATTAATCTTCAACTGACATGGGAATGTAATTTGTGAGCCGTACTCACTATCACTATCTGAATATAGTCTATAATAACCTGGTTTCATCATGACTTCAACAATATCATTCTGAGTGAAACCTGCATCCTGAGCAAAGTCTGCGACCTGCTTAAGATTTTCAAATGGTTGGAACGTCTTAACAGTTCTCTTGGTTTGTAGGTTAGCACCTAATGCTTTAGATGTAACTGGGTTTGGTACAATACCTTCAGTATAAGTATCATCGATTCTGCCAGTAAATGGAACTGGTTTGGTTGGCAATTCGTATAGAGTTGCACTTTCGATGTCAACGTCTTCACTGATCTCTTCTACATCAGGAATAAATGCATTTTCTACAGTCCACTTATCACCATAAGATGAGTATGTTACAGAACCAGAGAAGTAGATTTCTGAACCATCGGAACTAGTATAAGATATACCAGTGTCATTGTTGGACTGAGTTGTTACTTTTCTGAGTAGTGAAATTCCTGGTGATGTTCTCTTTACGTATACGAAAGTACTATATTTAGTTTGTCCACCATCAACCTTTCTGAAGGTTACGGCACCTCTAGATGGTAATTTAGCGTGGAAGTTTGTTGCGATATTAACAAGTACACCATTATTTCCACTACCATCAGTTTCAGTTCCACCCTCACCAACTACTGTAGATGAAACACTAGCACTTACACCAGTGGTTCCTCCATTCACAAGAGCACCGTAGAGATACTTTGGATCTAATAGTTCTTCTGAATCTTCAATTACTTGTACTACTGATGGATAATTTTTAATAATAGTATGTAAATCATATTGTGTTGCTTCTGGTAATACAGAATTTACATAATTTTCATATGCAGCAAAGTTTTGTGAAGTTGAAACCGAAACAGTGTTTGTGGTATAATCAACTTCATCATACTGTAGTGAAATGTTGATAACTGGATTCAAGTAGTACTTAACGTTACTAATTTCGATATAATCTTTTGATGTAACGTGATCTAGAGTTTGTTCAACATCAATTCTACCAAATGGTGGCATACCACTAGTATCAACCAATTCTAATTGATCAACAGCGAACATATCAATTGAAGAACCAGATGCAAATGATGCAGTTGTGTCCGAATTTACATATGCGAGTTGAATTGTAGTTGAAGTTACTGAAGTAACAACTGCTTCTTCTTTAATCTTATCTTTGTTTCTATTGGTCTGAGCAACTCTCATTCCAACTTTAATTACATCATCAAGAGATGATCCAGAATTTTGACCACTTAATGTGACTGAAGAAATAGCACCAGTACCATTGATACTACCAGTGAGTGTAATTGGTTCTGCAAGTGCAGTAGTCAATGATTCATCATTCTTCTTAGCAGAAGTAAATGTTCTACTGAGTGGTTCAATGTAAACTCTGTTATTATCTAAGTTGATGTTAGTTGCGGAAAGAATCTTCTTCTTAATTCTCCAAGCATCAAGGAACTTAGGTGAAACATATAGTCTATCATTGGTATCAGTAGCAATGTAACCAGTCTTCTCTGGTCTTGCACCCTTCGTGAAACCATAACCTTCAGGACCACCTTCTGGGAATTTCTCACCATTGAGGATAGAGTTGTTTGCAATAAACATTCTATCAGTTACATATAGAGTCTGGATGTTTGCTCTATCGGTAACAGTTAGTCTAGCGGTGGTAAAGAAGTTCGATAGACCCTTGAGGAGATTCTGTTGTGCAGAACTCTTGTTAGGTGAAGCAATAACGTTGATAACGTTGTTTGCAATTCTATTCTCTAGGTCACTGACATCAACAGCGTTAGATTCGGATGACTTACGTACTTTAGGTACGTTTAGAGTAGTTGTTGATTGACCACCAGCCTGAATGACTTGATTACCAATATAGAAATCACCAGCAGAGTTAGTACCAGAAGATGCAACGAAACCACCAGCGTTTTCGTAACCCTGTGCAATAAACTGTTCGTATGCCTTGAGGACTCTTGTTTGTAGGTTGGGGAAACCAGTTGAATAGTTACCAGGACCAATACCAATATATTCCCAAGTGTGTGAAGAAGCACGTAGGATAGAAGGTCTTAGGAGTGGTACAACTGGTGCGATCGACTGTGGGTGGTTACCTGGAGTATTGCCAGTTACAGCGTCATGTGTTCCACTAATAGTAGATGTTGTTGCGGAACAAACTGGGATCTTTCTTTCTTCATCTGAAAGTGCAAAACCATACTTGTTAGCATCAACAGAATTTTGATCAGTGATTGTACTGGTTCCTTGACCAATACGATAAGATTGTGATGATGTAGCAGTACCATAAACATTAAATGATGTAGAAACAGTGCTATAGTTAGACGTATCAGAAGCACGATCATCCCAAGATGCAACTGGTGCAACCTTTACATTTACTTCAGTACCAGCAGTTGACTTGATATAACATAGATCAAGTGCTTTTACCAATCTATGACAAGCTTCAGCGGTTAGTGATGTTAGAGCAGGAACTTCATGGAATGGAGTTGAATTATCATTTGATTTGTGATATTTCTTGTTTGGTACAGAGACATCTTTTGGTCTGAAACCGAAGTAGTTAGCATTTGATGATGTATCACCAGGCATCTGCTCGACAATTACACGAGAATCTGTCTGTGGTGGGTTCCAAAGTACTCTTGGGTTACCAATATTACCTTCTTCATTGGTTGAAGGATATAGGTAGTTAACGTTAGAAGAAACTCTATAGTTTCTATCATCAAATGATAGTTCAGAAAGTCTGTCAGCAATAATGATATCATTATTGTCTTCTCTCTGAAGAACGTGTGGTGTATTTTCATAACCAGTTCCATCAGAACCATCTATAAACTTATCAATATCTGCTCTTAGGATTGTTAGATAATATTCACCATCTCTTACACCTGCTTGCCATGTCTGTACTTCTTGTACATCCCAAATAGTAAATCTATAGTTAGTATAAGGAACACCATCTTTATCATTTTGTGGACTTGTACCTTGGATGATAAATCTCTTTTCTGGTGGTTTTGGTGTAATTTTTTCACCATCAGTATTTACATAGTTCTTTGGAATTATATACTTAACTCTCCAAAGTAAGTCATTAGGTGTAGAAGCTCTCTGGTCAAGTAACTTAGCAGTAGTTACTGAACCAGGGAAACCTTCCCAATATTCTAGAACATTAATGTCTTTAGTAGTTGAAACAACAGAAGTACTTCCGTCGTCATTTGTTATTGTTTCAGTAACGAAAGTAGTTTCAACAATATCAGCGAAAATAAATTCAGAAACATAAGTTCTGGTATTTGATTTTGTTGAATCTAGTTCAACATAAACTTTTTGACGAACTCTATCCCACTTATAACCGACACGTTCATGGTTCTTTGTTTCACTATCGTTAGTTGATGTTGCAATGGAAACAGTAGCTTCGTAAGTGGATAGTCCACCACCTTCACCATCAACTTGGTTTACGATTACGCAATCATTTGCACTTAAGACACCACTTGTATCATAATATTCTCTGAATAAATTGTAGTTATTACCAGAACCATAAGTCAAGAATCTCTTGACTACAGTACCACCACCATTAAGATCTTCCGATTCTACTACTAGTTCTGGAATCTCTTCTTCTTTTGTTACACCAGGAATTTCAAAGTATAACTTGAAGAATGAGTTGCCGGATGTACTAAATCTTGTTTTAGAACTTGCCCATGATGTCTCATCCTTCGTAGCAGTTTCACCTAAGTTAACTTCCCAAGTAGTATCAGTAGCAATAGGATAAAGTTCTGAATACTGCGACTCCTTACTAATACCTGCGGGAGGAATGAGAGCAGTGATTTTACCAAATGCAGATGGTGGGTCAGCTTGGAACTTATGTCCTGCTGCCCTGAGCGAAATTTGACCGAAGTTGGAGTTAGAGTTGGTGATTGACATATCACCACCATTAACTGCTAAGAATTGGTCTGCGTAACCAACTGCGAAAACAGAAACGACCTGAATAAATGCACTGTTGGATGCCTTGATGTGGAAGTGTCTCCAATCATGTCTATATTCAGCATCTGGGTCAGCATAAACTGGACCTCTCTGAGTCGTATTGTTTGGATCAACAGCAGGGTTGTTTACGACACTATCATTGTCTGCATTAGTTGCTGAACCACTGGTATAAACTTTACCAGTTTTGTTTCTTGGTTGCCAATATGCGTTAGGGTCTTTCTGAAGCGAGATACCCGTGAACTGTGCAACAACCATCGACTTGAAGCTGTTTGCTTTAACCTTGCTTCCATCGGTATGCATACCGTTGAGACCAAGAACAGAACGTAGCGAACAGTTGAAGATATATGGTGAACAAGAATTAACGGTATCGATTGTCTTCGTAGATGAAGAATCACCAACAATCTGGAATTCTTCTGTACGAACTACTCTGTTGTTACCACCGTCAATTGTTGTATCCCATGCGTCAATTCTCTTATAGTATCTCTCTAGTTCACCGTCAGTTGTTCTCTGGTCAGCATATGTGAAGGAAACAACTCTGTGGTGAGAATGTGCATTAGGTAGGTTACCATTTACATCTGGTGTTAGTGACCATGTTCCAGAATACTCAGTAAATGTTGGAATACCACTTCCATCATACTGAACCTTGACTGTTGGAGTGCTCTTAGCATCCTTAAAGGTCATCTGCCAGAAATAACAACCACCAGTTACCTTAAAGATTGCAGTCTGGTGTGCAACTGGTACAGTCTTCTTAATTAGATCGTTATATGTATCTGGGTTACCAACGATGGTTGTCATCGCTAGAGTTAAAGTATTGACTGCATCCCTAGCTTCAGCACACTCATTTGCAGCTGTCTCATTACCATTATAATCTACATTATTATTAATGTCTGGTCTCCATACAGTCTTATTGTAGGTAGTACTACCAGCAGTGATTGATGTTAATTCATTATAGTATGATCCAAGAGATGTATCACCATGAGTAGATGTACCATTACCATTATTATTCCACTGACTTTGGATATCATAGTCTAAAGCTGCCTTCATGATATCGCGTGCTTTATTATAAGCAGCAATAGCAGCAGTTCTTTCGGTAGAATTATTATTACCTAGATTAATAGTGGTTGAACCATTGGTGTAATATTCACCAGCAATAAATGTATTTGCGTTACCACCTTCTCTCAAGTCACGAATAACTGAATCGATGAAGTAACCGATATCTCTCCTACATTTTTCATTAATATCAGATTCGGATGGATATGTATTCTTGATATGTAACCAAGCTTGTTCTTGAATATATCCACGACATTTTTCAATAATAGTAGCAGCGTCATAATTGACTGAGCTTACCTGATAAGAATCACCATCAATTGCACCACCATCAAGGTTTGGTGTTGGAACGAACTTAGGACGAATAACAGTCTTTCTGAGGTCATAACCTACAACAGAAGTACCTCTTGGAACGATGACACCACCGTTTCTTGGGTTGAATCTGTAAAGGTTTGCTTCAAATGAAGTTTGTTCGTGAAGAATACCACCAGTGGTTGCTGATACAAATGTATGAGATGCTCTCTCTGCAGGATTGGCGGTCTCACCAACGTCAACAGTAAATGTGTTGGTTGTTATGTTAGAAACACTTAACCAAGTATCGTAAGCTGGGTCTGTTACGCGAGGATACGAGTGTTGGGTAGCATCACTATCTAGAGCGCATGTAAATGTTAAAGATCCAACTGTCAATTTAACACGATCACCATTCGAGAAACCATGATTAGGAACGGTAATTACGGAAAGACCTGTAGCCGGGTCGTAAGTAGCAGTTGTAGCAGTATATGTACCATCGGTTACTGGTGATGTGACAACATCATAACCTGGTCTATTATCAATGGTGTAATCACCAGGCATAACCATAATGGTATATGCTTCAAATCTATCATCAGCACCCGAAACATAACTCTTTCTCGATGCTTCGATAAGTGCTCTTTCAATAGTTTTGAAAGGCTGGTTTAGATTACCACCATCATTTGACGACGAGTCTGATGCGTTCTTATCAGACTGGTTAACATACATGATAACGTTGATTGCGTTATCAAAGTCTGGGTTAGTACCACCAAGAATAGTACCATTACCAGAAATAATCTGACCGTCTCCTTTAATTCTGAGACGTTCTACGCCAGATGTTGAAAAAGCGATCTCATTCGTCGCTGGTTGGTACATACCTGTACCATCATCGCTAGAGTTATCAAAAGATAACGCTGGATTAGTGGGTGTATTATCACTATCAAACTTAATTACAATACCAGGTGCTATACCACCTGACGTAACTCTTGTTAGAGCCATATTTTACTCCGAGTGCTGGAACTTTACCTGGTTTTATTTATAGACTTTTTTGCTTAAAAAACCCCTGTATTTATAGGGGTTGATGGAGTGCATTTTTGAGAAAAATACGGATAAAAAATCAATAAAAAAGGAGGACTAAATCCTCCTCTGATCATATTAATGTATTTTTGTCAAAAAGGCCTAGAGTTAATTTTGGCCTGGAATTTTTTTCCCGAGTTTTTTGTAACTAAAGCCCGATTTTCATTGGGGTTTTCGAGAATTTATATGGTAGTTCCGCGATGAAATTAGTAAGTATACTCTACCATGTCTTCGGTCAAAGTTTCGTTAATAAAGTTACACATCCTAGTAAATTCGTTACCAGTATTGTTTGGAATCTCTACTTCTTCTCCATCATACCCGATTAAAGTAACATTTCTCGTTAGGACATTTACTTTTACTTTGTGTAACAAAGAGTTTTGACGAACTTCCATAAGATTCTCCTTTTAGTAGTAATAGTATACCATATGAAAAGGTTAAAGTCAACCAATAGAAATAATTGGCGCTTTGACAACAAAAGGTGATAGACTAGTCTCTGCAAATAGACCTTGTGCATTATCAAATAACAATCCAGTAGTTGATTTGAAAGCAGCTCCAATAGTTATATCTAATGAAGCAGATGCTTTTGCAAATTGAGTTATACCTAATGTATTCTCAGAATCAACACCGAGTTTGTTTTCACTCCAAACACCCATACCAACCTGTTGATGAGCACCACCCCACCATTCAGTTTCTGATCCAGTTTGGAAATAATTTGAAATTCCAATACCAGTATCAAATTTAGTTCCTAGTCTAGATAATATTTCATTACCAATAGTCATCTCCATCATGTTACCAGCAGTGTATCTATTGTAAAAAGTTGATGTGATATTAAACGATCCCAATGCAAAGTGATTTTGTTCGGTACAGAATGTAGTTGCAATTGGAGAATGCAATTCGTATTGACCAGATGCAGACAAACCAATCTTAGAAGCAACAATTGCTAAACCATTGTTAGCTTCCAACTTAGAATCATTCTTGAAATATGTAGCATGTTCTCCCATGAAAGTAACTTTACTTTCTTGGTTAGCAGTTATATTATACATTCCGAGAACTTCTAAGTGATAGTCTCTACCAACTTTTAGATGGTAGTCACCATCAACAATCATTTTTACATTACCATGAACAATGACTTCTTGATCTTTAATAGTAACTTCTGTTTTCTTTGCCGCATTAGTTACTTTTACGTCACCATTATCATAAACATGAATACCAGATTTACTTGGACCATGTTCAATAACCAATCTAGTATTATATGGTGTGTCATCCATAGCAACCATTGTGCCGGACTCAGAAAATGTTCCAATAATTTTTGAGTATTGTGGATTCCATTTTCCTTTCACGCCATCCATCCCTATTCCACTAATTCCTTGTCCGCAGTCAACAACTGCTGCAATAGAACATCCAGAAAAAGAAATGTCAAATGGATCTCTAGTATCTCTATTACATCCTATTCCCAATAGAGAGAAAATAAAATCTAGTATACTAGTAATACCTAGTTGTGATATATCCGACAAATATGACATATCACCAATCGCACTGATAGATGAGATGAGATCATTAACTGTGCTAAAAATATCATTAACAATATCAACCAAACTAAAAATAGCATCAAAAATAGCATCAAAAATACACTGGATCTGATCAATTGCATCCATGATTGTATCAATCACAGACTGGATTGCATCTTCAATCGCACCAAAGATCATTTCAACAAGAGATTCATCCATAATACATGCAATCTCTCTCAAGATAAACATGATTATATCAGTTATTGTTTTCCCCATCATCGGAAAAGGAAAAATTGCTGCGACACCTATAGCGTTTAGAATCTTTGTAATTTGTCCCATCACAAAAGATTTTACCTGGTTGATTAACCACCAAATAGAATCTTTAATAAATTCAAGTTGTTTATCTATAAATCCTTTAATATCAACTAGAGAGTCTGTAAACGTTCCAATTACGTCTCCTTTCTTCGCAGTTTTTCCCTCTTGTTTTTCTCCAACATATTCACTTTTTAAAATTAATTTAACCTCATCACCCTTCTCATGATCTTCTGGTGTAGTAGCGTCAAAACCTCTCTTAGCTAGAACTAATTTTTTCTCCGCCTTATTTCCATAACCAATTAATTCTCCATTGATTTCTACAATACCTCTCTGTGGAAAATCTGTAGAGTCTTCAATTGGTATGGTTTGCTCTTCTTTATCTAGATCTAATGTTAGTTTTGATTTTGTATTCTTCTTGATTCTTCTGACATGACTAGCAGTAGATACAATGTTAGTTACTGCATATGAAACATTAGAATCAAATGTTTTTTGTCCACCGCTTTTTCCATTTGCTATAGGAATTTCGTTCACAACTCCAGATGGATTAGCAGCAGAGTGATCTGCTGCTGCAGCAGATACAGATGTCGAAGTTGCATCACGACTTGCTAGTGATTCTGCACTTTGACCAGTGTCTGTTGCATCATTACCACTGACAGTATTATTAAATCCTCTAGGATAATCTCTAGCTGCTTGTGAATCTTTTTTAAATATTGGTTTGATTTTACTCAATAGAGAACCAATAACAACTGGTTGCTGACAATCTGGATAATCTAAAAAGAATCCGATTACAAAACTACCAGGTTTTAATTGATTACCCCCAGATCCAACACCATTTGCTCCAGCAGAATCTGTTGGTGACATTACCATTGCCCATGGTAACTTAGAAGGCTTTTCTCCTGGTTTATGATAACCAAGAATATTTACCTTCACCCTATTCAGTCTTGCATCAGGGTCATCAGCATTTTCTACTGTACCCAACCACCAAGAAAAATCACCATTACCGATGAAACTTGATGTTGGAAGTGTGGGGTTAATAGTTGACATTAGTCCTCATATATACGACATTCATCTGCTTCTGGGTTAGCATCACAATACATTTCAAACGTTGTTGGATCATGATGATCATTTGGATTATGTTCATGATACTCTTCTAGATCATGAAGTTCTGATTCGATGTGTCTACGTCGTTGTGGTGAAATGTTTGGATCTTCAAGGATTTTTCTGTCCTTTTCGATATGGTCTTCGATAGATTTTTCCATTAGTTTGTACCGTCTAAGTTTACTTGTCCTCCAGACACTTCGATATCTGGTAATCTACTACCGCCAAACGAGTCTCTTGAGAGCGTAATGTTAGTCCGAAGTTCACTTCTATTTAGAATGGTATGTTTGACGGCAGCTACAATATACCTCCCGCTGATCCTTTTGTCAATCTTTACGCGATCTGCTTTTTCTTTCTTTGGATCTGGGATTGCAATATTTATAACATTACCTGCACGATTTCTTAAGTCACCAGGAACCGCAATGTCTAATTGATTATATTCAATGAAATAATATCTATAGAAAGCTTTCTCAAAGTTCTTATTAATATCATCTATATTATTTTTTTCCGAATCATCAATGTTCTCCCAGTCACCAAACGTACTAATTGTTGATGGTCTGTAAATAAATCTACTTCCTCTACTCAACATCTGTCCTATACCACCAGCAAGATATGGTTTAGTTTTTTCTAAGTGAGAACTAGAATCCCAGAACTCATCTGCATTTGTTCTAAAGACTCTATAAGTTGCTCTGTTAACATCGACATAGATAGAGTCATGACAAAAAGCACCTCTCCTCAAGTCATCATAGATGTTGAATGCCTTTGGTGATGCATAATTCATAATACGATACTTATCAGCCGCAGTTAATCCTGGTCCAGTAGTATTACCTGGAAAATATGTATAAGTAAAATCTTTCTGGGGATATTCATCTTGATCCAACAAAGCATCTATAGACTTGTACCTGAATCCTTCAAATGTTTCATAGAATAAAAATCCAACAGAGTTTTGTTTATATTCGGGTACTGATCTTGTGGATAACCAATTGAAAAGATCAAACACTCTCCAATTTGGCACGTACATATCAAATGGGAAAACAGTTTCGTCAGCATCTAATCCTTTTGTGGAGAAACTATCTCTACGTAAAATTTCTGTGATAATTTCGTTAGACTTCTTACCTTCAATCCTTTCACATATTCTATAGTTTTCGTTTCTTATACCTTCTAGTGAAATGCAACTCAAGACATATGTTTGCGCTCTCTCCTTCATAGATCTACCATCTACCATGTAGACATAGAAGTTCAAGTTGTAATGATACCCATCACTGGAAATTATTATTTCAACTCTCTCCTGACCCATAATGGGCAAACTTGAAATTAAGTTCTGTCCAATATCTTCTATAGCAAGAGTTGCTTGAAGAGCAGAAGATAATATACTTTCATATAAAGTTATTTCTAACACCAAAGCTTTGATGTCGATCTTTCTTCTTCCATCCATTGAGTAAAGATTTACCTCACGTAGAGAAAAATCTCCTGGGAATTGGTTTGCCATTATATCCTATTAAGTACTAAAGTTTCTGAAAGACCTGATGTATTATTTAGATCCATACTTGTAGCGTTCATAACATTATAGTTATCTCCACGTTTAATTGTCGCGATAATTGATTGATTATTGGTTTGTCTTGATTGAAGAGTCTGTGTAATTGAGAAAGAAGAACTCAATGCAGGCATAGAAGCAGACGATGGTGTTGATGGAGTTATTTGTGCAGCTGGTATTGAATGTGCAGCAGAAGTTAGTGTGTCAGCAGATAAAGCAGGCATACCTGCCTTCTGGAACATTGTTGACTTCTGTTCTGGTATTGAATGTGCAGCAGAAGTTAGTGTGTCAGCAGATAAAGCAGGCATACTTGCCTTCTGGAACATTGTTGACTTCTGTTCTAGTGTTAAAGGTGTAGGAGTAACTCCAGGTGTTGCTGATGCAGTTGCTGATGGTGTAGTTTGTTTCGGAGACTTTTGCAGGTGTTGCAGTACCTGTTGTGCATAATGATATCTTTCTCCTACCTCTCCATATCCCCAGTATTGATAAGATGCTTTCTCTAATTGTTGATCAGTAGAATTTGGATCCATGAAAACTTTATATGCTCCAGGATAATAATTCTTCATTTCCCATAGCATCGCATTAATCTGTTCGCCGTCAGAAGCTTCTTTAATATTTTTACCTAAATACTTTTCAATCTTACCTAGACGAGCGGGGTCATCAGACCACGATGCCCAGGATACCAAACCGCCATTACGTGATGTACCATCTCCCAAAACCTGTCCCCAATCACGTTGACCATTCCAAGATGATTCCTGTTGAATATTGCCAGCCAAATATGCAGCGCCCTTATCGGGAACTCCAGCATTTCTAAGCATTTCAGCACCTTTATTCATGTTACCTGCTTGTCCAGAAACAGATGAGGTAGTTCCTGATGGAGTGTTACCAGCACCACCTCCAGCACCACCGCTAGCGCCACCACCTCCTCCACCACTAGTTGCTGCCTGAGCTGGTCCACCAAATAAAGATCCAAATATTGATCCACCACCTATCAATAACATTTCACCAATCTCTTTGAAGACATCCTTACCAAACATTTTGTCGAGATCTTGCTTCTCTTTTTCATTGTTGATCTTATTCGTAATAGTTTCAGCGTTACCTTGTGTCTTTCCAATATCTTTATCTGCAACAGCTGTTTCCATGCCAAATAATTTCATAGCAGGAGCTAATACACTAATAGCAATTGGTTTTACAAATCTACCAACAGAACCCATAGCATCAACTACTGCAAATATTGAACCAAGTATATGAGAACCAAGTACCTTGAATGGTAGAGTTAATATCTCTGGTATCTTTGCAACTGGTATTACTGCCTCAGTACCATGGAGAATTGCAAGGAATCCTTTTTCTGGTCCAGATACTACACCGCCAGAAGCTAACTCAGGAGTATCTTCTTTCTTTTCTTCTTTCTTACCACCAAATAAACCTTTGACTCCCTTGTAAATTGATACAGCAATCCATTCACCGGCAAAACTTCCGAGTACTCCTCCTGCAGTAGCAGCTGCCTTACCTAGTAATAAATTACCAATAACTGGTAAAACACTACCAAGTATAGTACCGACAGTTCCTGCTAAAGTTGCACCGAGAGCACTACCCAACAATGCGCCAGCAGCTCTTACTAAAGCTTCATCAATTGGTGCGCCGAATGCTAGGTCAACTGCAATTCCTATCAGTGGACCTATAGCAGGTATCTTTCTGACAACTTTACCAACACTCTTAACAACAGTCTTTGTTACAGCAACCATTCCTTTTGTTATTGCTTTACCGAATACTTTTAGTAATACTCTTTGTATCATTCTACCAAGAGTCTTTCTAAATGCTTTTCCAGCTAACTTTAATATCCCACCAAAAGAATTCTTTAAACCTTTATCACCAAGTTTAAATATACCTCTGAATATTTTAGTAAATTTTTTGCCAAATTTAAATATATTTTTTAGATCTTTTAATATTTTAAGTGGATTTAGTAACCATCGCAAACCAACAACACCAAGAACGAGTTTAAAAAACCCACCTATTTTTTCTAACATGCTATCGCCGCCAACAAGCTCGGCAAAACCAGTCAGCAAATTATCTACTACACCAGTTACAAACCAATTAAAAAATGATGCAACATGCTTAAAGATAGTAGTGAATGTCTCTACTATCTTTTTATTTTTTGGATCTCCTATCCATGACAAAACATAATACTGTAGAAGATCACCAAGCATACCAAAGACATTAAAGGATGCCTTAGCAATACCTTTATTGATTGTTTTGCCCATTGGCATTGGACCACTTTCTTTTTTAGTAGTCCTTGTCTTTGGTGTTGGTTGTACAGAATCTAAGTATTTTTCGTGTAGTCTTTTCTTCTCACTCTTTACTGTTACTAGTTTCTTAAATACAGATTCAACTTCAATAAATTTTTCTCTTATCTTAGTGTAATCTCTTTTAGGTTCTGATTCTTTCTTTTCTACCGTACCCTTTTCTGAAGAAACTATCGCACTAGTATCTTGCACCGGCACCGGAGTTATTCTTACTATACCGCCACCGACTCCTCCATCTCCAGATTTCTGATTACCAGCAACTCCACTACGAAATGCCCCAACATTAATGTTGGACTTCATCTTACCTTTTTTAAATAAAGATTTTCTTTCCTGGGGAGTTAGGTATTCCCCAGTCTCAGAATCAACACCGTGAGCAATTGCGTTTAAGTCTGACATTTAACTAGAGATTTGTTTTGAAAACTGCCCATAATCCATTGGCAGGTAAAGTCCCACCAAGAGACTGGGTTGTTTGAGTTGTTGATTGGAATGAAGATTTATCTTGACCTCCACCTAAATCAACAATGGTTGGAGTAGCACTAGAAGATGTTTTAGCTGATGATTGTAACTGTAAACTTTCTTGTTGCGTTGATTGTAAAGCACTACCAGAAGCTGAAGCAGTGGGAACTATACTAGCTGCAGGATTTTTGTTTTGTTTAAGATCTGTTGCAATATTTGGTGCATTAATGTCAGCATTTGGTCTTCTATAAATTTTACCTTGACTACCATAATAATTATTATATCCTTGAGGACTAGCTTCCCAACTAAATGATGCTTTACCAGAAGAATTGGAAAGAACATTTCCATTAGCAAGAACAACTCCAATATGCGCTTGAGGTGGTGTTTTTCTATCATACATGACCATAACATCACCTGGTTGACGTTGATCATATGAAACTTGGGCATAACCAGTACCAATCATATCTTTTTCAGCTGTAGGTACATATAATGATGAACCCCATGGTGGTGTAATTCCTGCTTTCTCATATACTTTATTAACTGCCCACACGCAACCATTAGCACCACCATCAGGACCAGAAGCACTAGACATTCCTCTCAAAGATTCAGCGGCCGCTGCGAGACTTGGAGATGGAGATGATGCAGCAGCCATTTCAGACCAACCAGTTCCATCTTCATTTTTTTGATAAGACTTTCCAGTTTCAGTATTACTATACTGTGTTACTCCAGCAGCACCTGCATCAGCGTGAGAAGCAAAGGACTGCATTGGTGGTGAACTACTTCCACCTCCACTAGTAACACCAGATCCACTACTAGGAGATCTCAATGAAGCCTGCGCTGGTGCAGAAATTAAATTACCCAAGAAATTACCAATACCACCCATCACCTGACCAGCACCACTGAAGAAAGATTGAAATACATTACCCCCACCTTCTTTCTTTGCGATCTCAACAGACTCTTTAACGTTCTTAATACTTTCCGAGAACTTTTCTAATAGTTTTTCTTTATCAACCTCTTTTATTTCTCTATCTTCTCTTGTCTGAGTTTTTAATTGCGTCAATACATTTGTCGGTACACCGAATGTAGATGCAGCCATTCTTATGATAGGTTCTATAATGTTGCCAACAAATGGAATTTTACTAACAGTTTTTAATATCAATCCAACAATGGCAGTACCAATAATTTTAAATGGCGCAACCATCATATCCATGAATGGTTTCATTGCCTTAGTTAAGTTCTCAGATATTCCAGCTACATCAACTATTTTTTCTAAAGGATGTACAGTTACACTACCCTGAGTAAGTGATTTATCATCAGTACCTTTAGCACCATCTATACCATCAGATCCAGAAGATCCATCAGTACCTTTAGCACCATCTATACCATCAGATCCAGAAGATCCATCAGATCCAGAAGATCCATCAGTACCTTTAGCACCATTAGCTCCAGCTGGAGGAGAAACAATACCACCTTCTTTTAATTTTGGCAGTGACTCTGTATCTACTGTCTGTTTATCTCCACCGCCGAACCAATTCATTGGATTCAACATGGACATTACACCGCCGCCACCACCTGTTTTCTTTTCTTGTGGTGGTTTTTGTTGAGTCTCTCCTTCCGAAGTAGTAGAAGTTTCTTCAGTTTCTTCTTTACCAAATCCTAATAATTTTAGTGGATTAAAATTAGATATAATATCACCAACCCATTTACCAAGATTCTCAAACAATCCAAATGTAATAAAGTTTGCTAGAGCCTTAAAAAGTTCTGGTATAGTTTCAAATAATATTTTTGGTATGTTTAATATATTTTTAAGAAACTCTTCGGGATTAGTTAACCATTTTAGTGTGATTAAATCCAATAAAGGTGTTAAAAAAGCGCCAAATATTTTCAACGCTGGGCCTATAACAGCAATCATTCTCCCTAACTGACCACCAATAAAACTAAAAACTGCACCAAAGAATTTTACTGCACCTTGAAAAAATTCTACGATTCTTTGTACATTCTTTTTATTCTTTGGATCGCCAAACCAATCTAATATCTTATATAGAATAAAGTCTTTTACGAAGTCACTTATTAAACCCCAGATTCCTTTAACTGCCTTTTTAGCACCTTTTACTATAGGACTTTCTGGTTTTTTTCTAGCTCTTCTTACTCTATCTTCTTCTTGTTTTTCTTGTTCTGCATCTCTAGATGCTCTTTCTTTCTCTCTTGATGCAGAAAGAATTCTATCCTTTATATTTTTCTGTTCTTCCTCTTCAATACTTATTATCTGTTCCAGTAAAGATTTTATATTATCTAGAGATGAAATAATTGCCGCATCTCCGTCATCACCACTACTAGATTTTTTTGCTACTACTGTTTCACTCTTTGGTGCAGGAACAATTGCTGACGTATTAATGGCAGGAACTAGAGCACCTCCCCTAGGAACAATTGCTCCTCCACCACCACCTTTAACTGTACCCGATTCCCCTTCTCTCAATAAGGATTTCATCTTACCTTTTCTACCACCAAGAGTTCTCTTTACAGCACCTCTTGCTGCTCCTCGAACACCTTCTCTTATACCACCAGTTATTGTCTGTTTAGCAGCACCCATCGCTGCTGCCCTACCTCCGGCGAGAGCCCCTTTAGCAAATATTCCTCCTAGTGCGGCGAGTGGTGCTGGCATATTACTGTTGATTCTTTTGACGTTCGTTTTCTTCCTTAATGTATTCAACCAACATCGTCACATAAATCTCTCGTTCCCAAGGAATCATATTTTCTAACTCAGTTAAACTGTACTTATGATGTTGCATCATTGCAAAGTTTACTCTGAAGAAATTTTCTAGAGACTCATGTGATAGGGCTACGCGAAAAAACTTGCTAATCCCTCAATAACAACCTCACTTTCAACTTTAGTATTTGGATTTTTTACCGTAACTGTATGTGATAATTTAGGCATGGTCTCGAAGAATTTCTGGATACTAATGAACTGTTTAGTGTCCATACCCTCAAGAAATTCTAAGATCTCTTTCTTACTAAAGTTTGAAGATTCATATACTTCTTCACCTTCTACAATCTGATCAATACACATCGATGCAATTTCAAATACATCATCAACCTCAGACGTAGATTCTTTCATGTTGTTTTTAATAAACAGATCCATACTTGGATACTTCATGACAACAGAGACATCATCATTCATTTTAATGATGTTATCATGATCATCAGACTTCTTGACTTGGATGTCATCAAGATCAATAACTACTGGAACTGTTGACTCGCCATCATCAGGACAAATAATATTTAACTCAACAGTTTCACCAACAGATTTACCTCTAATGTTTAGAAAAATATACTCAATATCAAATAACGAAAGAGTATCAACTTTAAATCTAGAAGTCAAAATACAGTTAGAAAGAATTGTCTTCACAGCATTCGCCATCTGTTTTTCATCTTCAGTTTCCATGGCAAGAAGAAGAATTTTTTCTTCTTTCACTAGGAAAGGTCTATACTTAATCTTTTTACCAGTTGAAGGAACAACCAACTCATATGTAGGCGCAGAAAGCTTTGGTAAAGGCATAATAACTCCTTATAATATAGGAATACTAACTCAAATTATTTATAGACCTAGAATAGATTAAAAATGTCAAACGCTCTGTCACCAGTGCCATCATTAACTGTGTCTATCCAATTGGTTGCTCTACCAGCGTTAAGAGCCGTAGTTGTATAAGTTTCATATTCAAAACCAACTGATAGTTTAGATAACTCGGAAGTTCCAGAGTTCAAAGCAATAGAAGAAATATTTGCTGGAAAAGCTTTAAATAACTTGACAGCATAAACTGGTATTGCTTTGTAAAATTTTGATCCTTGAACCGAAGAAGTAGAATCTGGAATAATATCTCTTAGAGAAAATGAAGGTTTCTCTCTCACATTACTATTCTTATCACTACTCATTGCTCTTTCATATTTTATTATAGTAATGTCAATTGCATAATCATCTCTATATCTAGTTCTAAATTTATTACGTGTGGAGACATCTCTTAATTGTAAGATATCTGCTATATTATTACCACTATTCATATCTAAACTATAACCATAAATCCAGTTAGTCCATACATCAAAGATACTTTTAATAGTAGCATCGGCATCCATGATAAATGAAAATGTTGCTTCACTAAAAACTGCACCGTATACATACTTCAGAGTAGGAGTATTAGTAACTCTATACTCTGATGTCGATAATTGCAAACCAGGTAGAGTTGCTTCATCAGTATATAATCGCATCAAATTGCGATTTGATTTCAAGTCAATTAAATTATTGGCAACTAATTGATTGTGCAATGGTACAGCTTCAGTAATCTCAAATTTAATATCATAAAAATTGTTTAGACTGAAACCATATTTTTGAACTGCGCTCTTAAATTCAGCGTAGTTCGACATTTCTTCTTCTATTCCTTTAATACTCATTGAGATGTTTCTCCCCAGACGGCTGATTTACTGTATTGTTGATACATACCTTTCCTTCTTGAAACAAAATTCTCAACGGGAAGAAAGATAGCTGTTTTATAATCTTCTCTATTTATTTTGTACATCGGAGTTTCTAATCCTTCGATGACATAATTGTGGTAACACTGTGTAGGAAATCTAACGCTACCTTTTTCAAGACCAAGTATTACATTCATTCTAGATCTGTAACGAAGATAATGTAGGTTAGCACCATAAAATTTAGGTCCGCCACTCAACACATATACTAGAGGAAACTCATCATAGAATTTTAACTTCCTTGCATACGTTGCCTTATACTCAAAAAGATAAAGATCACCAGCAGAAGGAACCATAGTTTCTTCCATCTGTGTCATGTCTGAATATAAATCAGACCGTTGGAAATGCATCCTAACGGCATCCCTATACCAAGAGTAGGACCTTGGTTCTCCTCCTGCTAAATCTGTTATCTCTTGAAAGATACTCATACCTTAAGTTCGTCTTCTGTGATTAACATGAACTTATAATTTCTATCTTCACAAAACTCCTGAGCAGCTTTCCACTTAGCTTGATTTTTTGCGTACTCAGTAACTTCATTGATGTATCTTTTAGTCACCTTCTTTTGAACCTTGGGTTCTCTAGTTTGTTTTTTTGGTTTCACTTCAATAAGATACTTCTGGATATTGTTGTTAACATCTTGAACTTTAATATAAAAGTCAACAAAGTATCTATGAACTTTACCGTCTAGCGGAGATCTATATGGAATTACAATCTCCTCACTACCCCATTCCAGAATACTTCTATTCATGTCACAGTATTTCATAAACTTAAGTTCCCATGATGACCTATAAATAATAGATCTATGATCACCACGATATTTTTTAATATTTTTGGGAGAAAATTTTCCCTTTAAAGTATTCATATATAGCTATAGGAAAATGTCATACAAATATTTATGAGCAGAAGAGAATATGGGGGATCCCCAGGCTTAAACTCAAATAATTTATATTGGCCTTCTAACTTGGTCGATACGTATGATTATATGCAACTTGATATATCCAATTTTAAACCAAGTGCAACGGCTAACTCACCAAGTGCTACAGAAACTCCTAGTACTCCAAGATCAGGAGGACTAGATAGTTTCTTTCCATTTGGACTTAACTCACCATTCATGTCATTTACATCAGCTGTTTTAAACAGGGAAAATACTATACTATTGCCAATTCCTGAAGATTTATCTTTTAAAGATAATCCTCAATGGTCTGACCAAGCAGTTGGTGTGTTGGGTAAGTTCGGACCAGAAGTTTTTAAAGGATTAAGTGGCGATGAAGCAGCTTCAGAAGTAACTGAAAGTATTCAAAAACTTGCATCAGGAGGCGCAGTTGGAAAGTTACTTGATTTAATTAAAAAAACTGGAGCAGATCCTAATGCAATAACACAAAATATTAATGGTAAGGTTGCAAACCCTTACATGGAACAGGTGTTTAGTGGTATTGGTCTGAGACAATTTGATTTTAATTGGAAACTAGTTCCAAGAAATGCTGGTGAACAAGCATCGATTCATAGTATAATTAGAAAACTAAGAGAGTCTGTTCTACCAAATAAAAATGATTCATTTAATGATGGCGGTGGTTCTGGATTTGGTTCTGGTACAGATAGATGGTTGACCGTACCAAAAGTTTTTGATATCACTTGGAGAACAAAGGGGGAAGAGATAACTTCACTACCAAAACTTAAGAGTTGTGTATGTAAAGATATCCAAGTTCAATTTACTCCAGATAATGTTTGGGCAACACATATGGTTTCGGAAGATAATCCATATCCAGTTGCTTACAACCTAACATTATCATTCGGTGAGATGGAAATTATAACTAGCGATCTAGTAACACAAGGATACTAAAAATGTTTTTTACAGCAACACCAGATTTTCTATATCCAGACTTTAAAGAACGTGGAAAGTTTAAACTTTCTAAAAATCTTTTTAGAAGAGTAAGAACTAGAGATAGTTTTAACGCAATCTATGCTTCTTCAAAACAATACACTATAACACCAGGTGAAACTCCAGACTCCATCGCATACGATAAACTAGGTGACGGCGGTTATTATTGGGCAATTTTATTATTGAACAACATACTTGATATGCAAACTCAATGGCCTCTAGCTAGTGACGAGTTAGATAAACACATTGAAGAAGTATATGGAGATCTAGCAGATAAACCTAGACACTGGGAGACAAATGAGATTAAGGATATTGATGGTAATGTTGTACTCGAACGAGGAGTTATCGTAGAAGTATTTCAAAATAGAGCAGACCAAAATCTAGTAACATACTACCCAAAAATTAGAGATCAGACTGGTGGTATAGTTTCATCATTTGATGTCATTAATCCAGGTTCTGGATACTCTGTCGGAAATAGTATACCTACTATTAGTGTTGGAAAAGATCTTCAAATAGATATCACATCAGTTTCTTCTGGTGGAATTACTGCAGCAGAAATTTCAGATGCTACAGGTGAAAATGGAGTTGGTTATAACGTAGGAGACTTGGTTACCGTTGGAGCTGGAAATAAAAACGCAGTTCTAAAAATAACTGGCGCATCTAGTCTAGAGAAAAACTGGGAGTATATATATGTCTATTCCACTACAGAAACATATGACACCAACACTGGCGATTTAACAGGACGATCAGTTACATATAGAACTGCAACCGTAAGTGATTTGACAAAAGTCACTAATAGAGAATACGAAAATTCTATTAATGAACTGAAGAGAGAAATTTTTATTCCTACATTTAATGCTGTAGAAGTTATGGAACAGGAAATTACCAGATTGCTCCGTTATGATACACAGTATAAGATAACAAAAGAAGGATACAGATTATCCGAAGAGATATAAAAAAAGGGGGTCGTTAGACCCCCTTCTCTGTATCAATCATCTTCTTCTGCGAGTGCAGCAAAGAAACCTAGATCAGCTTCTTGTTCAGTTGCAGTCACCCGAGATTGAACTGGTTCCTCACGAACTGGTTGAGGAGTAGGACGAGACATTGTGATGTCTGGATCGTTGAATCCTCCACCCATCGGAGTATCGAAGACAGCTTCGTCTTCTTGAGTCTCTGCATCAATACGAGGTTGAGACTTTGCAGTCAAGACTGCAGCAAGACGTTTCTCAAGTTCATCAAAAGTTTTAAAGTTGGAAGGATCAGTAAATGCAGTCAGAGAATACTGTTTACTGTAGACTGATTCCAGTTTATCATCATCAAAGTTACCAAGAGTTCCTTGTGATGCGAACTCAGAAGAATCATAGTTCCAATAACCTGCAACCTTCTTGATCTTCAGTTTGAAGTCAGCACCCTGCCAGAAATCAAACGGGTTGATAGGAGTTTCATCTTCAAACTCAGGTTGCATTGCTGCGATGATTTTGTCGTGAATCTTCTTACCATACTTGAACAGGAAGACTCGACCCTCGTTCTCAGGATGCAGAGGATCACGAACAACATAGATGTTGCTGTAGTAAGACAGTTTACGTTTCTGTTTCCGAGCGACTTCCTTATCGGAATCACGACCACTGTTCCAGAGTTGACGATTCAGTTCACCAACGGGATCAGACTTGTTAATAGTGGTCAGAGAGTTTTCAATATACCATCCACCAGGTCCTTGGAAGGCATGACTGAAGACTTTTGCCCAAGGCATATCTTCACCTTCAGGTGCGGGAAGGAAACGAACTACAGCATAACCATTACCAGACTTATCAAGTTCTGGTTTCCAGAGACGATCATCAGCACCTCCAGACTTCTCACTGTTGGAAATCTTATCCAATTCTTGAGTCAGTTTATCGAAGGAAGATGCAGAATTTTTTTTAAGTGCAGCGAAAGACATGTGTGTTCTCCGTATTGTGTACGTATTTGGCCTGTGGTTTTTCCTGACCACCTGACTATAGTACCAGGTTTCAGGGGTGGTGTCAAGGTTCTTCGACGAGTTTTTTCATCTGGGAAATCTCCTCTCGCATACGGCGAAAGACTTGACTAGCATCCGTCTCTCCGGCTTGAGCGACGAATGGTAGAGTCCTAGTTAACATAATTACAAACTCCTTAGCATCATCTTCTGATGAATACCTTGCTCTAAAGTAAAGCATTTCTTGGAGTTCTAGAAGTCTTTCCATTTTAGAAAGATATTCTTTTCCACCTTCTTGAGAACGAAATTTATAACTCGACATGAGGTCATGGATATCCTCATATATTTGCATCATTTCTGCTGCTTCAGATCGAATTATTTCGTTGTTAAAAAATTCCATGTGTTAAGAAGGATTCTCTTATATTTAGTTCGTTCTATTGAGATGAAAGGTTCGTATTTCACTACTCTTTTCTTAACTTCAGGCCATACGATAGGTTCAGAAATTTGATTAGTGAAATGTGGAATGTAATTGATCAACTTCTGAAGTATAACCATACTCTCAAGACTTACATTTCCAGCAAGATGTTCCTTTAACATAATAGGATGTTGTCCGTTTTCAATCTTAAATAGACTATCAAAGTCTTGGGAGATATCTGATAGTGAATCCATTTCATTTTGAAAGACAAAAGACATACTCTGAATTTTGTTTTGCCACTCAGAGTATGTCTTTGATTTGTTTGGGTTTATGTTTCCTATCCAACAGTTACTGTCTTCTACAAAATGACTTACGAGAAACTGAACTATTTCATCTTGTTTATATTTTGTTCCAAGTTTTTTGAAAAAATACTTATCCTTCCTATTCTCAAACGACTTTAGACTAGCACGTGATTTACCATTGAATGTAAAAAAGTTGTAGTTGTCTTTAGAGAAATGCAGTTTTAACGAAAGATAAATTTTATATACTTCAAATCCATCCATATTAAATAGGGAGTTTCGCCTTAGAAGATTTTTTCATGAAAGAAAGTCTTTGAGCATCATACTTAATCTTTTCTTTCAAAGCTTTGGATAATAGTTTAGGAACTGATTCTATTTCAATCTCATTCTCTTCGCAAAAAGTAAGAACAGCCTCAATGTAATTAAGTTCTCCGTTACTTTGCAGTACGACCCTCTCAATTTCTAGAGAGAATTTTGATGATGTCATAAACTTATCGTTTATAACTTCATTGATGGCTTCTTTACTTTTACTCATTAGCAGCTTTCCACTCTTGTATATACTGAGCAAGTTTTCTAATGTATTCTGATTTGTTTCGTTTTTCATAGACTTTGCATTCTCCATTTTCACAGGACATAATGATAACAAGTTTCTTGACTATTATACCAGTCATTTCATACAACATGCAAGCGTATGCAACAGCTTGAACAAAGTAACTTTCAATCCATTCTTCTGGTTTTGGTTTCTCTGATGTCTTAAAGTCTATTACAGCAAGTTCTCCTTCGTATTCTGCAATACAATCGACAGTACCAGCTAACCCTAATGTCTTACTATATAGGGGTCTTTCCAGTGCATGAATATTATTTATTTTTTTTAATTCTGGTTTAGCAATATTAAATAATATTTCTGGTAGAGGATTTGATTTTGGTAAAGGTTCATTTTTGAGAAAATGTTCTGTAAGAGTATGCATACCAGTTCCTCTACTAGTAGCACGTTTTGTTTTAAGGTTGGCAGCTTTCTCACCAACACGTTTTCTCCACTCCTTAATTTTTTTAGCAGATTGAAAACTAGTTATTGTAGTGACAGAGACTAGTTTTATATCTTCACCAGGAATTTTGTAATATCTTTTACCATCTATATGAACTCTTTCAAGTTTATGTGGTAAGTCAATTTCTATATGATTAAACATCAGAAACCAAGATTAATTTTGTTGATTAGGTAACTACGGATTAAACCAGATCGTACAATATCCTCAACACCAAATTCAATCATACCAAACTCATCCATGAGTCTAAGAATACTCATAAAATCTATAACACCATTTCGTTCACCAGCTTTAACAAGGTCTGACTGATGATGATCCCCACAGAAAATAATTTTACTATCTTCACCAACACGAGTAATGATACTATCAAGTTCATGAAAATTTAAATTCTGACATTCATCAACAATAATGATTGCACGATCAAGAGTAGTACCACGAAGGAATGATGTAGACCAGAAAGAAATAGTCTCTTGTGTTTTAAGATTTTCATAAAGCATTTCAAACGAAGGATCGTCTGGCATCTCAAACATATATTTTACCATATTCTTATAGGGAATTTGGTATAGAGATGCTTTATCTTCATGTGTTCCAGGAAGAAAACCAATTTCACGGGTAGCAACTAAAGATCTAACAATATAAACTTTATCATATTGAGATTCTTCTTTTAAAACTTCTCTGAGAGCAAGATGCAACGCAACAAATGTTTTACCAGTACCAGCTGCACCAGACATGAACAAGTTCTTGCCATTATCCCAATACTCAAATACCTTTTCTTGTGCTGGAGTTAGTGGTTCAATGTCCACTAACATATCAGAGTTAATCGGTTTCCTACGCTTCATTTGTTTTGCAGACATCCCATTGATGTCAGGCGTATTCTTTTTTCTTGCTCTTGGCATACTCAAAAACCTCGGATAGTGGACCCGTGATGTCCTTTTTTAATGTTATTGATCTTTGTTTGTAGATCTTTCGGAACTTTATTTCGCCAGTCTCCAATTTCACCAACAGCAGATGCACAACCTTGAGACCAGTCTTTATCCCAGTCTGGGTTATCTTTCTTCCACTGTTCGTATTCAGAGACTGTCATAGAGAGTTCTTTTGTCTCTCCTGTGGTTTTATTTATTACTGGATATGTTGGCATAATTAGACCCAATTTGGTTTTCTGGATTCGTCACGAAGATAATTAGATGCAACCCAAGGTTTGCTGCTAATGTACATTTTGTAAGCAGTAAAAGTGTCAATGCTTGTGTCATGTTTAAACTCATTTGGCATCGCCCTCACAAATGGTGTATGGTCCGACCATAGTGACTGTGGAAATAATTTTTCTGCAACTTTTAAAGTTTTCTCACATGTATGTGTTTTATCATATCGATGAGTGTATTCTTTACACAACATCAGACCATGTAGAATTAACCATCTAGCATTTGGTACAGTTTCATTTGCCCAAATGGTACATGGGTGGTTGCGAAAAGCACCTTTTTCAGTTGCATATGGTTTACCATCTGCTTTGGGAAGATCACCATATCCATGTCCCCATTTATCAGACGCAACAATAGAAAGCATCTGACAACACTCCAGAGGCATCTTGACAATATGTTTGTCAGGAAGAACTTTGGCGGATGCATGTGGACACTCATCAGTCACAAAAATGTTCATAGTATTTGGCACTCAGGGGTGATTCTGATCCTATCGTAGTCTGGGTTAGAACCTTTGACTCTCTTTACTATAGTACAGAATTCCTCATATGTCAAGAAACGACGATAAGGAATCCAGATATCATTATGATTTTTTTACTTCTACTTTATACAGTCCACTCGAGCGACTCGGCGACCGTGGGGAACTGTTCGATAAAGATTTTCCTACACCCTTCTGCGATTTGCATGTGTTCTTTTTGTGTTCCATGTGCCGACCTCAGATCGATGTAATGGATCCATGAACGACAAGAGCCGGACATGTAGATTTTGGTTGGAGTGCAGAGTGGTAGCACATTACGAGCACATTCCTTAGCAACGCCTGCTCCCAACATTTGTTGGTATAGTGCCATAGAAGAATCAAATAGAGTTTGCATTTGCATCTCTAGTTTCTGAACAAGAAACGGATCTAGATTATCAATGGAGTTTTGACGATTCTTATCATCTTGTCGTCGCATTTCTGGAAGTGGGATTTGGTTTCCAAGGAGACTACTATCTGCATACCGTTGTGAAAATTCTTGAAATGTAAAGCTACGATGACGAAGAATTTGAGCTGCAATAGCTCTGGTAGTTTCAATCTCCAAAGTCATGAAACTTTGTTCAAACACAGACCAATGTTGATGATCAACACAATACTTTAGAAGTCTTGAAACTTTAGGATTATCTTGATTAGCGGGATTACTCACACGAGCAACATACCCCATAGTTTGTTCAGCGTCGGGAGTGACGGTAACGAGACTTACTTTCATAATTACTTTTTCTTGGATTCTTTTGGTTTAATTCCCCACAGTTTGGGATTTACTCTTCCTTCTGTTTGTGTCATGTTCTTGAAATCATGACGGTAATTATCATAGTAATGGTCAAAAATCTCTACTCGATTACGACCAATTACGATGTCAAACTTAGTCATCCCATCTTGCAGGTACTCAATTAAGTATGCAGTATAGGGTAAACTTCTGTCATTTGCAAGCGATGGATCACAGTCGCTATGGAGTACCTTCAAGCCCTATTCCCCCATTGAATTTCAGGATACGCTTCAGAAACACATGCTTTAGTAATCTTATAGCGTTTACCAATTTGTTTATCTTTCACCAGACAAATTACATTTGCCTCATCAACATGTAGACCTTCAAGTAACTGAATAAAGATCAGCTCACGACGACCTCTTTGCAATCCATCATTACCACCTCTAACAAAATTATATAGTTTTTTGTATTCATGAAGTAGAATTGTATGTTCAGTTCCTTTAGGAGAATCGTTTGGTGTAAACGGAACTTCACCCACAGGAAGCATCGATACTACACTCTCATCAAAATTCCAAATAAGAATTGATTGAAGTGCTGGTGTTTTAAACTTTTGTAGTAACGTAATCTTTTCTTTTTTTGTTTTAGCATTAGATACTTTCTGTAGCACCTCAGACAAAAGCATCTTTTCAACTGGTAATTCTGAAGCCATTTTAAAAGTCCTCCATTTCAGACAATAGTGTAGTTAACTTATGTTTTACGAAGTAGTTAATTGGTACTCCTCGTTTTACGTTACTATTTAACAACTCAAATTCATCAATGATTTTCTTAGTGATTTCCTCTGGTATACAACTGAGGTCAATAAGTTTCTTATTCCTCTCATAGTTTTTGAGTTGTTCTTTACTACAAAAAGTTTCTGGCGTAGAATCTATCCACTTACAGAGATTCTTTTTGCTGATAGGTTTTTGTCTTTTACCAGAAATAAATGTGTCATCATCTGATAGGAAGTTTGGAATACCATCACTTCTATCTCCCTTGATGATGTGTTCTAGTAAAAATTGTTTGGGATTATCTAGAGTCAGATACTTTTTCAGAATAGGATTATATTGACTTACAGAAGAATGTTTTGAGAGCTGTAGGAAGTCTTTATCACCAGAAAGAATAAGAATTTTTTCATCACAATTATTCACAATGTGATTTGTAATAACACTGATAATATCATCAGCCTCCGCACCATAAACTTCTATTACAACGTAAGGAAAGTTATCACGAATTTCATCACGAATTGTATTCAGACAATTAAAAATTGCACCCCAATCATGAGCAGAATTTTCTCTGTCTTTTTTTCTATTCTGTTTATAGAAAGGAAATAATTCACGTCTCCAATAAAACTTGGAATCATAACACAGTACTAGTTCTCCGAATTCATCACTAAAAGTTTTTTTATAATACTTTAATGATCGGAGAACCATATGTCTGACAAGATTGATGTCAAGACCATCATTAGATTTCACTTGCATCATCAGATTGCTGATCATGCATTGATTCATGTCAATTAAGATCATAATTAATCCTCGTCGTCTTCACTCCAATCTTCTTCATCAATAAATCTAACAGCAAGAAGTTCTTCAGTAACAAGATAACCTTCGTTATCCATCATCTCTGGATGAATGTTTTCTCCCATCTGAGATTCCATAAAAGCAGTGAAGTAGTTGTTGCCAAACCACCCAAAAATAAATCCAATTGCTGTCCCTGTGACGCTGAACATGATTGTCAAAAGGATACTAGTTACTTCCGTCATGTTCTTTCTCCTATGTATTTTCTCTGGTAAATTTAACCTCCAACCTAAAACCTTTCTTAAAAAAAGAAATAACTGTGTCTAGATGGAGGATAGGTTTTCTTGACGGATCTGGAATTTCTTCCACATCTGGTTCTGATTCTGTTTCTGGCTCTGGCAACCCTCCACTTACCATGGCCCTCACATTAGTATTTAGATACTTGTCAGGGATTGATGATTTCATTGTAAAACTTTTATCAAAGCAAAATTAGGAGACACTGTACTAGGTACAGATCGTGATTTATTTGGTAGTGAGTCAAAGATTGAACAACAATTGTATGGAGTGGAACTCAAAATTAAATCAATAGTATTAATAACTTTTTTTAATTTCTTAAGTCCAGATAAATTGTTGTATCCAGTAATCTTTGCTCCTTTGCAACTTAAAGACTCTCCGTTTAAGAATAGAAGATCATGAGTTACTGTATTGAATAAGAAAACCGACGTAGATCCAATAATTTGGTCAGTCGGCACTGAAGTGTATTTGTTCTCTCCTATTATAAAGGGTTCTGTCTGAATATGCAAGCCCCTGACCAGTTGTTCAGGTGTCTTTACCTTTTTCCTACGAACAATTTTTTTATGGTCTTTATATCTCTCAACATCAGAAACAAATCGATTCAATAATGATTTAAATTCCTGAAGTTCTGGTTTTTTAAAATGTGAATATGCTTCCTGTAGAAGTTCATCACCATCTAACGCACCACTGATCTCTTCTATGATATCAGTAACTTGATAAATGTAATTGGAAGCATATTCATTAATCACTCTACGATCAATCTCTTCAGACTGAAAGTACTTATAAAAATCAACTCTTATTTTTTTCTTCGTAGCTGAATATTGATCTACAATAGTGTCTACGAATTCACAAATTGTATCTGTCTTGCTCATAACACTTGATTGACTTGAAAATATTGAAGTGTATCTTTACATCCACCTATATGTTTATTATCTATAGAAACTTGTGGGAAAGTTGCTCCTTCTCCAAACTCCGAATAGAATTGTTTTTTGGTGAAATCTTTATCATATTTATATTCAAGATAATCAATTTCTAAATGACTAAGTAAATACTTAACCCTATCACACCACTGACAATTTTCTTTTGTGTAAACTACTGCTTTCATGTCTTGTCTCTGTCTATAATTTGAGCAGTGTAATCTTTTGCTTCCAATTTCAATCCCATGTATATGGCACCACGTTTAGGATTAGCATCACCACAAGTGAATACATCGCATATCGCCATACCATTTTCAGGCCAAGTATGAATACTAATATGACTTTCTGCTAGTAGAGTTACAGCAGTTACTCCTTGAGGTTCAAACTTATGTGTATGGGTGTTTATAAAAGTAGCACCCATAACATGAGTCGTATCATAAAGAAGTTGTCTTATGTATTCCTCATCATTTAAAAGATTACTATTACAATCATACAATGTAAATAAGACGTGTTTCATATGATTGTGTTTTATTTAGTATCCATTTTATTGATAATGGTCATAAAATTTTTCTCTCTTCTACGAATGGTCTTGAGTGCTCTATTAATTTTAGTAATTTTATCTCTCTGAAAACTTCTAAGTTGTTTATCAGACATCTGTGGAATTTCTTCTTCAGATTCTTCAATAACCTCAGCGTCAATATCTACTGCAATTTCTTTGTTTTCTTCGGACATAATTTTAATAGATAGTTGAATACTAATTATACAATAAAAAACCACCCCCGTCAAGCAGAGGTGGACAGTTCCTAGATTGGTTTCATTGGATTGCAAACGCAGCTTGTGAATAGTAATAATTAAACACAGCATGTCCTTTACACTTTACAAGTGACATATTATCAATGCGTTCTTCAAGAGTATGATGTGATGGTGGATTACTATTAGGATCAGAAAAATATCTATAGAAAGAACTACCACTAGGAGGCATTTCTCTTTTCAATTGTTTTTTTAGTTCCATCATTGCATAAGCATTTTTATAGTTTTCTAATGCTTGATAAAAGTTTTGCGTGGTCATTGAATAGCAAGTGGTTGTAGTCGGTCAAGGATCTCACGATAGTCAGGTATGTGGTGTTTCATTATTTAAATAATATACTACAAAGTGCAGACAATCCCATTGCAGACCAGTATCCCAAAGTTGACAATCCAAAAATACCTGGTATGAAAGCATTCCATACCACCATAATTATCAAAGGTTCTGCAAGGAGAATTATAACTGCAGCTATAATATTTTGACCAAGAGGTGATGATTTTTTCATTGGATTGCCAGTGGTTGTAGTCGGTCAAGGATCTCCCGATAAGCAGGTATGTGGTGTTTCATTTCACAACAACATCCCAGGCTTTGCTAAACTTCTTATCAAAGTTATCGCAATACGGAGGATAGAAAGCATTCAGTGCAGCAGTAGTATCAATAATTTGTTGAGAATCACCAGCATCTACTGCTTCTTTCAGTTGGTCAAGAAGAAATGAGAATGTATTAATCTGATTGAATGCCTCTTGAAGATCATTCATTACAGTCCAAGTTTTGTCAATCATTGATTTGTTTTGTATGAGGTCATTATACAATAAAAAACCACCCCCGCCAAGCAGAGGTGGACAGTTTAGGAGGTGGTCTGAATGGACAATCTGGGCACCCAGCACCACAACATCCTCTATTCGTGATCACTAAATCGATTATGAATAACATTAATACGCTCATCATTATGAGCAATGATATCTAATTGTTGTTGAATAGCAGCAAGCACATCAGGGTGCTCACCGATACCAACAGGATTGTGTAGGTATACTTCTATGTTTGCTTCTGCTTTGGCAATGTTACCATTAGCATCAGCAAGTAGAGCATCCAACATTTTAACTCGAAGATTACAAGACATAATAATTTTAGATTTGTTTTATAGTGTGAAGTGATTAGGGATACTTAATCACTTCATGTTTTAATAAGAAGAATCCTTATTAAAGTTTAGAGTGCGTTGCCACGGGGGAGAACTTCTTCAGGGAAGATAAAGTTCTCATGTGGTTGATCAGCAGGTGCCAACCAAGCACGTAGTCCTTCATTCAACAGGATGTTCTTGGTATAGAACGTCTCGAACTCAGGATCTTCTGCTGCTCTAATCTCTTGACTTACAAAATCATAAGCACGAAGATTAAGAGCAAGCCCAATGATCCCAATACTTGAGACCCAAAGACCCATGACAGGAACAAACAACATAAAGAAGTGAAGCCAACGCTTATTGCTAAACGCAACCCCGAAGATTTGGGACCAAAAACGATTAGCCGTAACCATCGAATATGTCTCTTCTTCTTGAGTGGAATCAAATGCCTTGAATGTGTTTGATTGTTCTCCATCTTCATACAATGTGTTCTCTACAGTTACACCATGGATAGCACTGAGCAGTGCTCCACCCAGTATACCAGCAACTCCCATCATATGGAAGGGGTTGAGCGTCCAGTTGTGGAAACCCTGAAGGAACAACAGGAACCTGAAGATCGCCGCGACACCAAAGGACGGCGCGAAAAACCAAGAGGACTGTCCCAAAGGATAGATGAGAAACACACTGACGAATACAGCAATAGGACCAGAAAAAGCAATAGCATTGTAGGGACGAATGCCAATGAGACGTGACAGTTCAAACTGTCGTAGCATGAAACCAATTAGGGCGAAGGCACCGTGGAGAGCCACGAAATTCCAGAGTCCCCCAAGTTGGCACCACCGCTGGAAATTCCCCTGAGACTCAGGACCCCAAAGTAGAAGAAGAGAATGACCCATAGCGTCAGCAGGCGTTGAGACAGCTGCTGTGAGAAAGTTAGCACCCTCAAGATAGGAAGAAGCAAGACCATGGGTGTACCAACTCGTGACAAAAGCTGTGCCAGTAAGCCAACCGCCAATGGCCAGATAAGCAGTGGGAAGAAGTAGGAGTCCAGACCAGCCCACAAAGACAAAGCGATCCCGTTTAACCCAGTCGTCCAGGACATCGAACCACCCCCTCGTTGGTGTTGTTAGTGTTGAAGTTGTCATTTTTTGTTTACCTTAGACATAAAACTTTACAATAATAAAGAAAAGAAAAGGGGACCGAAGTCCCCTAATTATGTCCTAATTTATTCCAAATTAGGAGTTAGTATCAACCTACAGAAGGAGCAATCAAGGCCACAGGTGTGGACTCAGCTGCTGCAAGATCAAGCGGGAAGTTGTGCGCGTTTCTTTCGTGCATGACTTCCATTCCGAGACCTGCTCTGTTGAGCACATCTGCCCATGTGTTGAGCACACGTCCTTGTCCGTCGAGGATGGACTGGTTGAAGTTGAATCCATTGAGGTTAAATGCCATGGTGCTTACGCCCAATGCAGTGAACCAGATTCCAACTACAGGCCATGCTGCGAGGAAGAAGTGCAGTGAACGGGAGTTGTTGAATGATGCATATTGGAAGATCAAACGACCAAAGTAACCATGAGCGGCAACAATGTTATATGTCTCTTCTTCTTGACCGAACTTGTAACCATAGTTCTGGGACTCGGTTTCAGTTGTTTCTCTTACGAGTGAAGATGTAACAAGTGAACCATGCATCGCTGAGAACAGTGAACCACCGAAGACACCAGCGACTCCCAGCATGTGGAAGGGGTGCATCAGGATGTTGTGCTCAGCTTGGAAAACAAGCATGTAGTTGAAAGTACCAGAGATGCCAAGTGGCATTGCGTCAGAGAAAGAACCTTGCCCGAATGGGTAGACGAGGAAGACTGCGGATGCTGCTGCAACTGGTGCAGAGTATGCTACACAGATCCAGGGTCTCATGCCCAGGCGGTAGGAAAGTTCCCACTCACGTCCCATATATGCATAGATGCCAATGAGGAAGTGAAAGACTACAAGTTGGAAAGGACCACCGTTATACAGCCACTCGTCAAGCGATGCGGCTTCCCAGATGGGATAGAAGTGGAGACCGATAGCGTTGCTAGAGGGGACAACAGCACCAGAGATGATGTTGTTTCCATACATGAGTGAACCAGCTACAGGTTCACGGATACCATCGATATCGACGGGGGGTGCTGCTACGAAAGCAACGATGAAGCAGATGGTTGCCGCCAACAGTGTTGGGATCATCAATACACCAAACCAACCGACATAAAGACGATTGTTTGTTGAGGTTACCCACTCACAGAAATCATTCCATGGGGATGTTTGTTGTCTTGAAAGAGTTGTAGCCATTGTTTTAAACAAAAAAGTAAGACCATCAGGGAATGGTGGAGTTACTATTCCTCTGCACCCTAAGCAGAGGTATTAAAGACGTGTTTAGACACCCTATAGGTCTTGGTTTGAGGAGTGTTAAGAACAGTTAAGAAATGTTTTGATTCCTTAACCTGTTGACTTATTTATAATACTACGGTTTCCCGTCCCTGTCAAGGGGCAAGACAAAAAAAATCCCCTCAACTTGAGGGGACAGTGGATGGAATCATCATTCCACCACCAGGACCATCGTTGTCATCGTCAGTTTCGTCAGCAAAGATAACCGACCATAATATAAATGATCCAACTAACGTTGCTGCTAAAACTAACATCACCAAATGCCTGGAATAATTTGTCCTGTAGTAGCATAAGTTCCAACAGCGATGATGAAACCAAGCATTGCTAGACGTGAGTTGAGGATCTCTGCCTCAGGGGTAAATCCAAATTTCATTGTTTTTTCTCCAAAGATTTGTTGATTATGATGACACGCTTGCCATCGTGAGTAAATTGCAACTCATCATCAGGATGCCACAAAAGTTCTTCGTATAAATCGTCTAACTTTTGGATATCCTCCCAGAGTGCGTCGGGGTTAGTCATATTGTTCTACCAACTTTTTAATGTTTTGTGTGATATCCATACCTCCAATTTTCCTATCAAGTAAAGTCCCATTGGGAGATGTAATAATAAGAACAGGAGTTGCAGTTACACCATACTCCTTAGCAAGATCAAGTGCTTCTTGTGTTGGAGTTGATCCGAAATCTTCCAAATCAACATACTCAATCATACTCGTATCAACTTTAATAGTCTTAAAGTATTTGTCTACCAAAGCACAAGGACCACATGATTTTTTAGAGAAAAGATAAAACTTATTCATTAATTTCAGGTGGTTTGGACGGTACAAATGGATCGCGTGAGCGATTTTTAATTACAATGAAAGCATCTTTGTTATACTTACGGGTGCCTTTAACAGGAGCCCATTTAGTACCAGCACCATCAATCTCATAGACTTGGGTGCCACCAATCTCAACATGGATGTCATCATTACGAACATCCCATCCAAGATCTTGGACTGCTTGGATGAGTGATTCTTCAACATAGAGCATCTTCTTGCTCCGCAAGGATGGTCACATCACTAGTAGGATATGCTACACAAGTGAGAACAAACCCTGTTTCAATTTGATCATCATCAAGGAAAGATTGATCACTCTGATCCACACTACCACTCAAAATTTTACCAGCACAAGTGGAACAAGCACCAGCACGGCAGGAATAAGGTAGGTCAATACCTAACTCATCAGCAGCATCTAGAACATACTGATCATCTTCACAAGGAAAAGTAATTTCAGTATCGTCAGAATTTTTAATAGTAACGTTGTAAGTCATTAATAAGTTTCGCAGATTTGTTCAAAAGAGTATGCCAGGAGGACGAACCAGGCAACTGTAACAGTTGTACAGGAAAGTGGTATCATTGTCAAGTATGTCAGAAGATACCAAAGAAGAACTTGCCGTTAATTGCATAGGTTAGGAATCCGAGAATGATACCCATCATTGCCCAGCGTCCATTATACATCTCACGCTGTTGCATGGGTGAGAAAAGACCCTTACGGTTGTAGGATTCTACTACCATTTGAGGTTCTTTAGCAAACAGATTATTCTGCCCAAATTCGTTTGTTGTTACAGTCATTTTATAGAGTGTTGTAAAACTTTACATATTATATAGTAAAAAAGGAGACTAGTCAAGGTTCCTTTGTAGTCATTTATACTTAATAGTCTGAAAGATATCTTTTACAGGTTTCGGGATTTTTTTTACACCATGCTCTTACATAAGAATCGGCATCTTTTTCTATAGTGTAGTGAACATGGTTATGAATCACACCAACTAAAATAAAAAACCCAAAAACTAAAACATTGAAATGGGTAACTGGAGAAGTTAGTATTTTTTTCATAAAAAAGGGGGACCTAAGTCCCCCAAATTATGGCAAGATCAGAAGGAATACTTCAGACCCAGCTTAGCACCATATCCACGGTCGAGGTCTTCGTCACCAGATCCGACGAAAGAAACCTCACCATATGCACCCAGTGCATCGGTTACAGCAACGCCAATACCTGCCTTACCAGAGGGGACGGTCTCAGTCTCGCCACCGTCAGGAGTCAGGAGGGTAGCACCGCCCTGAACGTAGTAGGAAGCAGACTCACCGATAGGACCTTCGTAGCCCACATGGAGATCTGTTGCTGCCCCGTTATACTCCGAGCCAGTCCATCCAGCATTAGTTTCAACATTGACGTAAGGACCTGCAAGGGCAGCACCAGCAGATACGGACAGGGCAGCGGTTGCTGCGAATACAGATTTGATCATTTTGTTTAATTACTTTGTTTGCTTGTGGAGTTAAACCCACAGATGATAGAAGACTCGACGTGTCTTCGTTGTAAACCGTAACATTTTGTCACGGTGATTTATTTATACCAAATTTTACTGTTTTTTGGTACGGTTTGTGACACTATTATAGGTGTCACAAAGCGGGAGATCGGACTCGAACCGACGACATCTAACTTGGAAGGATAGCGTTCTACCGCTGAACTACACCCGCAGAAAAAGACTGAATTTATTCTTCAGTCAAAAGAATTTTATCATCATTATACTGATAAGAGGTAACTTCACCAGGCCACATAGGAAAATCTAAATTAACATCTCGATGACCAACCATCAAAGATTTTAGATTTACTGCCCTATCCAAACTAGTTTTATGATATGTAATTACATCATCGATGCAAGATAGCATCTCTTCATACGTTTGTTTGATTGATACTCGATCATCTTGTAGGTAATCGTCGATAGCATCTTGCATACGACATTTGCGTTGCTTCTCATAGGTTGCATCAGGTCCAAGAAAAGGTCGTCCTTCAGTGATCATAGGTTGATTTCAGAACAGGTTTATTATAGAGGAAATGGTCTCGGTTGTCAATCCATGTAACCGTTTTGTTTCAGCCAGTCTCCAGTCATTTTTGTGGGAGGATAGACTTTCCACATTTCACCAGCGGCACATGCAGCAAGAGCATCCTTGGTCATGTTCTCTGTTCTACCCGCCCATTGTGCTTCCGCTTCCCACGGAACTGCTGCGGCAGGATATGTACGTTCTGCCATCACACGCCAGATCATAGGAACTTCTTCCTCAGGTTTGATAATAGCAATCATACTATTATTGATAGTACCTGCCATACAATCTTGAGCAGCGTGCCATCCTTCATGACGCATGACTTGCATTAAAGTACCAGGACGCCCCATATATTTTTTATTCAAATAAAAATTATTTGAAACAGTATGATACACACCACGATGAGTATCTGGAAAATACTTTGAATCTGCTAGAAACACCTTAACTCCGACTGAGTTAAGAGAGACGAGCATGTTGTTGAACTCGTTAGCAACAAAAGTAAACTCATCAGTATTAGGATACTCAGAAGATACATCAAGTAAACTGAATACTTCTTTGACTCCATCTATACACTCTCGTAACATCATGCACCCCATGGAATCATTTGTATTCCATCCTTTGATGTGTCCTTTTTGATGATCCGCCAGTACAGGACTGGACATCAACATAAGGGCTGCTAGTAAAAATTTTTTCATAGTAATAAACTCATGTAATATGCACGTAAAGGGACTTGAACCCCCACGACCTAAGTCACTGGAACCTAAACCCAGCGCGTCTACCAATTCCGCCATACGTGCTTGAGGGGGGGGTCAGTTCCCCCCAGAGCAGGCTCGCCACCTATTTTTTATTCAGATGGAAATAGGAAACCAACCACACGGAAGGGGTTTGGCACCACCACTATATTTTTACTGGAACATAGAAACCAGGCGGCAACGTAATCACCCACACCAGGGCGCTTTTAACGTCATCCCGAGACGTTTGGGTCAATTGACTCCACTAGGGCACATTTATTGTCTGTCCGAGACTATTCTGTTGGCATATCCGAATCTAAAGTATCTTCCATAGGATCTCTAATACCTTCATTGGGATCTTCTTCTACTTCTTCCTCTACAGCTGGAGTTTCTTTAACTGGAGGAGACCAAGATGTTTCTGTAGTAGATTCTGTAAAACTATCACCAGGTAGTGTAGCTACAGTTTCATTACTAGCATGATAAATTTGTTCTCTAACTTGATCTAGACAAAGAACTACATCACGATGATTTTGAATGGATCCACAATCTTCAATGTCAACAATCCAACTCAAGACAACCTGTTTTGTAATTTGATCAAATGGTGTGAACGTGGAAGAATCTAGTTCAGATGAATTAAATTCTACAGTAGAAGTTAATTCATAATAGTATTCATATCCACCGATACCACCAAGACTATCAGATACAGTATCTCCAGACCACGCTTTTGCAGTATAGTCTGCGTTAATAATAACGTCAGAAAGATTACCCGAGTCAGAAGTTTCTATAACATTCTTCTTGCGAACATTATCTATAGTAAATGAATAGTTAATACTCATTGGTTTAATTGAAATTTTTTGGTTACCCTATATTTAGGGAAAGCCACATGTCGGACTTGAACCGACGACCTACGGTTTACAAAACCGTTGCTCTATCCAGCTGAGCTAAAGTGGCAAACTGATTTATTTAGTTTTTGTCTAGAAGGACATGCGAGTAGGGAGACTTGAACTCCCACGGGATTTACTCCCAACAGATTTTAAGTCTGGTGCGTCTACCGATTCCGCCACACTCGCAGATGCTTCCTGAGAGGATCGAACTCTCCTTAGGCAAATTATGAGTTTGCTGCATTCACCAGATTGCTAAGGAAGCGATAAGACTGCTGGGATTTGAACCCGATTCACACCGTTATAAGCAGTGGGCCTTAACCAATAGGCGACAGTCCCAAGAGTTATGGAGCGTCGTTATTTAACTCTTTGTGTATTCGCATAATGTCACCATCAAGAGGTGTCATGACTGCTTTCTGTCCTTTGTGATTTACAATACCTATAGTCTCTCCATTCTCGACTCTACCAAATAATTCTTCCCAGTTTTGTTCCCAGTGTTCGACACTGTAATACTCATTGATATGATCCCAGTATTCGGGAGGATAAGATTGCATAGATTTTACTAGAATGTAGTAATCGGGCATAAAGGATTTGAACCTTTGACCTCTCGCTCCCAAAGCGAGCGTTCTACCAAACTGAACTAATGTCCGTGATGTCCCCTTATTATAGTGGGGGGACGACCACTTGTCAAGAAATAGCTTGGAAGTCTTTTTCAAAAATTGCCAGACCAGAATCGGTCAGGACATGGTTGTACATTTTGTCGAACACAGCAGGTGGCAACGTGCATACGTTAGCACCATAGAGGAAGCAGCGGGAGACATGGTGGACATCTCTTAAACTGGCGGCAAGGATCTTGGTACGAACACCATGAGCACAATACAATCCAGAGATAGCACGAACAAGTTCAACACCACTGAAGGAATTGTCATTCATACGACCCACGAAAGGTGAGATGTATGTGGCACCTGCCTTTGCTGCCATCACTGCCTGAGCAGCACTGAAGCATAGAGTGACGTTAGTTTCAATACCATCATCGGTAAGAACTTTACATGCAGACAACCCATCTTTAGTGAGAGGCAGTTTGATAGTAACGTTTTCTCCAACCTCAATATATTGTTGGGCATTACGAATCATTTCTACATCAGTATCACCATCAACTTCAGCAGAAATACTTTCAAACTGAAATTCAGAAGCAAGTGTCTTAATAAAATCAAGGTAGTTTACACCAGACTTACGAACTAGTGTAGGATTTGTAGTGATACCATCGACTAGACCAGTCTCATAGCGTTCAGCAATTGCGTGGTAGTCAGCAG
>Ga0233438_10000097_pt1 | contig 117908 bp, 121 predicted proteins | sample SI_123_September_FD_182720 | JGI IMG/M metagenome (GOLD analysis project Ga0233438, IMG submission 182720) | Seawater microbial communities from Saanich Inlet, British Columbia, Canada - SI_123_September2016_10_MG | ecosystem: Environmental > Aquatic > Marine > Inlet | place: Canada: British... | reverse complement strand
GCTTATGTCTTGATTGAAACTAGAGTTATTATTAAATAACGAACTCATGTTGGTAATTCCTGTTGTACAAACACAGCTTACATCCTGGTTAGCTGCGATTTTTGCTTGTAAATCGCTACGATCCACTCTTGTATACTCTATGCCATTAACAGTTCCAGTACTCCCATTAACTAAATTAGGGCAGAGAATAGTCTTGTTATTCGAGGCGAGACTGAATTGACCTCTAATAAAACTTGAAAACAATAATATAGTAAATAATAAAATTGCTTTTTTTAAATTAAAAAACACCACCGATATGGAGTTTGGGTAAGAATATGCCATAAGATTTACATAATGTATTTACTTAACTTCAAATATAGGCCATGCAGTGTATTTTCTTTGTTATCACTGTCAATAAAGCCGCTATTGAAGTATAAATGTAGTAGTAAAGAAAGCCTCAAAAGGAATTATTCCGAATGCTATTATAGTGTAAAATTACAAAAAATAAAATGAGATATTTAAAAAAATTTAAAATTTATAGATGAGTGGCAAGGTATCTTTGACGTTTTCTTTTAATTTTTCAAAAGAGTTGTTTTCTAAAAACTGGTGTGACTACAAAATTGGCTCCAAAAAACATATGTTGTAAGGCTGCTGCATCAGTTACAGAACCAACACCCAAAATCATTCCTGAGAGTTCAGCAATAGAGAACTTGACTAGTCCTTGAAGGTTTCAATTGCAAAATCTCCTCGGCTGGTAAATTCCATCTAACGAGTTCCGCCCTCATTACTGGCTTTCCATATTACTTTTACAACATTTATGTCGTGTGGTAAAACAAGGGAACCATTCCCGGTTCTTGCAATTGTTGAACAACTTGAAGTCTTGTGTATTGTGCCATACTTTTTTAGCTAAATAACAAGTTATCCCCCCTGACAACCCTCCTTTAAAACACAAAACCCGTGAAGTGTTATAAATTAACACCTTACGGGTTTAGGATGCGGAGAGACAGGCTCTCGGCCTAAAGCGGCTTATATTGTTTTTATTTACTTTTTCTTATTTAGTACATTAAATAAAACTAAAATAAAGTAACTTACAAAGCGTTAGTCGTACCCCTATACGTACCCCTAATAAAGAATATGGCACTTGTTCTTTGCTATTGTTAAAGCTTACTATAACCTTTTCGCCCACAGCCTAAAGAAAGAATAGAATTACTTATTAAACTACTCATTATTTGAATTTAAATAAGGAGGTGAAAAACATAAAGCCTAATAATAACCCTTATAATACCTTCTGATTTATTATTCATATTTTTTAAAATTCAAAATTTGTATAAACTGTAAAAGTTTGAGCATTTATCTCTAATGAAGACCCTGAGCTAAGAGTTATATTCTCTTCCATTGGAAGAGGATAACCATTATCATCTGTCATTCTATTCTTTTCTTGATAAACAAACTTTTTCAGCCCGATTAATGTTTCTCCGTTGATTAGTTTGAGACTCAATTCGAAATTCTCCGTATGCATGTTATTTATTGCAATCATGTATTTCCCATCTTTGTAAACTGCTATTGCATCTAACCCAATCTTTTTTGGAGTATGAACTTTAAGAACAGTACTTCCTTTTTGCATGTATCTAGCTAAAAGAGAAAAAGCATAAAAATGAGGACGTAATTCTTCTTTTTCTGGTTTCCCAAATAATTCCTCTCCAAGAATATTCCAGTAACCCCAAACTTTTAAATCTTGACCCGAAGTAGAACTGCTATGCATTGCATCATCTAAGTTCCAATTAATCGCACCTACAAAACCAGAGTTGATTATTTTAATATTTAATGCCATTAAATCAACTCCATGAAAATATTCTTCCACTAATGTATTTGAGTCTACGCCAATAAAAGGATCAGAATTGATATTATTCTGGTTTCTATTATCTAACTCAGCATCTAAGTTAGAATCACCAGTTTCATATTTAAACCCAAACTCACCAATAACAGCTTGTTTATTAGCAGGCATAAGATCCGTATAAACTTTAAGTAATCGTTCAAACTCACCATTAAACATATTTCCTCTAGATGGGTAAACATGGAGATCATACAATCCTATTTTATCACCGAAATGGAAGTCAGAATCTGTTATCCAGTTTGTATCATTCTCATTAAAAATAGCGATATCTGGTCCTGCTATTTGCACTTGATTCTGAAGACCTTTTTCCTGCATTTTATCATAAAAATATGCAGTCATATCTCTCCATAATAGATAGTTTCCTCGAGAAGCAGAATCTTGCAAATTTGGTTCATTAATTGTGTTGTAATATTTAATACATGTAAAACCTTGGGTATTTACCAGAAAATCTAAGTAATTAACTGCGTTATCAATTCTGTTTTCAAAGATTTCATTCTGATTTGGGTCCACCTGATTGTATCCCCAATCACCCAACATGACAGAAATGTTATTGTCTTGACAGTATTGAAGTATTTTACCCAAGCCTTCATATAGTGCCGTTGGATCATACTCATCTGCTCCACCAACTGCATATTTATCATAAGAACCTATTACAACTCTCACAAAACTAGGTTTCATATAATCTAAGCGATTGTACATTTTATTCCAGTCTGCGTCTTGAATTGGTAGATTCCAATATCTATATGCCTGTGGGTATGGATCCCATTGAACACCATTCCCAATATATGATGGAATTAATACTTCATTTGTTATAACTAATTCATTAGATACTTGCTTTAACTTTATATCGAAATCATCATTTTCGCAACTAATGTTTAAGGATATAAACACAAGTAGTATTGGTATTAAAACCAGATATTTAATTTTTCTCATATTATCTAAATTATTGAGATATAAAGTTGTAATAGATTGTAAAAGTAGATAAATGTGAGATTCGGTTCCCTAATGATCGTAGTTAAACTGATCGTGCCATATGTCAAATGCTATTCTCCATTGCAATAACCATTTTTATATGGTATGGGGGTTTTTAGATAACTTTGCCTATACGTACCCCTATACGTACCCCTGCAAATAAAAAGCCCCTGAAAATCAAGGGCTTACGCTAATATCTGCGGAGAGACAGGGACTCGAACCCTGGCGACAGTTACCCGTCGACAGATTAGCAATCTGCTCCATTACCACTCTGGCACCTCTCCAAGGTTTCTGATAACAGAAGTGCAAATGTAATTTTTTAAATAGTATTATACAATGGTTTTCTTAAAAATTGTAGCATAATTTATTCCGGATATTCTATGCGTAAATGATAAATATTAATCAGTTTATCGATGAATACTTTTTTAACCGTTTCGATCTCGGCTAAGGTAATGTTTGAGTTCATGAATTGCTTTTCTTCCAACTGTTGGTTTACAATCTTGTTGACGAACTTTTTCACCAATTCAATAGTCGGCTCTTTCAAGCTTTTTGAAGCAGCCTCAACACTATCGGCCATCATTAAAATGGCAGTTTCTTTAGAAAATGGCTTGGGTCCTAAGTAGCTGAAATCTTCTGAATTTGCTTCTCCAAAAAGCTCTTCTTGCTTTTTATAGAAAAAATAAACTTTTGAAGTCCCATGGTGGGTTCTAATAAAGTCTACTACACGATCGGGAAGCTTGATCTTTTTTGCCGCTTCAACACCTTTAATGACATGATCAATGATGATTTGAGCACTTTCTTTCGGGCTAATATCATTGTGTGGAGAAATACTACCCCTTTGGTTTTCGCTAAAAAAAACAGGATTACTGATTTTCCCTATATCATGGTACAGAGCCCCTACTCGGGTCAGCAATGCATTTGCTCCAATTGCACTTGCAGCAGATTCCGCAAGGTTAGACACTTGCAAGGAATGATGAAAAGTTCCCGGTGCTTTGTCCGAAAATTCTTTAAAAAAATCAGAATTGGTATCGGACAATTCTAAAAGAGAAACATCAGACACTAAATTGAATAGTTTTTCAAACAAATAAATCAGCGGTTGTACAAATAAAGTAAACACACCGTTGAGCACAAACAGTCCAATGATTGGAAAAGAAATTCCCTCGATTCCCCCTTCGTGAATTACAAAAAATGCAAAATATCCGATTAGATAGATGCAAATAATTTGTCCTACAGAAATAAACAGATTGGCTCTTTTATACAGTTCGGATACCGACAAAACAGTTACGATACCGGCCATGATTTGAAGAAAAATATACTCAAAGCTATTGGGCACAATAAACCCTAATAATAAAACAGTTAACACATGAACGAAAAGGCCTACGCGTGCATCAAAAAAGGCTTTTAAGATCAAGGGAAAAATACAAATAGGAACGATATACAGAAAAGAACTATCAAAATTCAAAACGGTTATGGTAGAAGCTACAACCAACATAACATTAAAAAAGATGAAGGTCAGTTTGGTGTTGTTGTTGAAAATGATGGGACGGTACTTATAAATGAATAAAAACAACATCAAAAGCGTCAGTCCTACCAAAATGATATAGCCCACTAAAATCCAATAGATGTTAGCATCCGTGTAAAGACGTGTGTCGTATTGAAGCTTCAGGGATTTTAATTCTTGAAAATTAGTTTCATCTACCAGCTCTCCATTAGAAATCAGAATACTCCCCATGGTAATTAAATCACGAGAAATAGCGAGTTTCGAATAAGCGCTTTCTAGCAACTGCTCATTGAATCGTTCATCATAGATTAGATTGGGCTCTATGATTTCAAACAGGAGTTTATAGTATTCATTTTTAAAACGAATAAATGTAGTTGAGGATAATTTTTCATCTAAAAACCGAGAAAGCTCAGCAGGCTGAAGCAATTGATTAAAATCCAGTTCAGTTTCTGCGTGATCTTGAATCAGCCCAACACGATCTCCCCCTTCATGCTTATAATTTAGAGGTAGAACACCCGTGCTGTATATTTCCTTAATGATATTTAAACCAAACTCGAAATGTCTTTTGTAGCGTGAAGAATTTACAGGATATGTAAAATAGGTTGAAAACTTTTGTGTATACATCGCCTCCACCTCTTCAATTACAGCAGTGTTCTGATTAAAATAGGTGGGGATTTCTTTTTTCAGTTGGTCGCGCTCCAACAAAAGTTCTTTTTCTGATTTTAAAATAGCAAAGTCAAAAGGAGCATATAAGTTTTCGTACTCCCAAGTCTGGCCTTTATTGAACTCATATTTAAATTGACCCTTTTTAGGAAAGAAATAAACAATAAACAAGCAGGTAAAGACGAATAAAATCGCCTTATAAATCATGGATTGGTAATTGAAAAACGATTGCAATATTTTTTTCATAAAATCGAAGCCTAACTTTTAAAATCAATTCAGCATACAATACAGTTCAACTGAACTTCAAAGGTAAGAAAATGATTCTTCACACTAATTTTAAATCATCAGCTCTCTGGATGGATTAAAATTGATTATTTTAGCTTCAGTTTTAAACGAGTTCTTATTAATTATACTTTTTGAATTGAAGTACGGTATTTGTCCTTTAGGGATTGTCCCTCTTAGAAATGATTATAATCACGCAAGTGAGCAGGTTTCTCAGCTCCTCTATGGAGATTGTTTTAAAATCATTGATCACAGAAAAGACTGGTTGAAAATAAGAAATCAATGGGATCGTTATGAAGGTTGGATTTGCTCGAACCAATGCATCGAAATTCCAGAAGAAATTTATAAAAGCAATTCCGAGCTTGAAGTAAAACATTCAGCCCATCTATTGGACTATGTGAATTTACCGAATTCAGAGTTATTCCCAATCCCACTGGGTAGCGACCTGAGACAGCTTGATGTTTTAAAACATCAATTTGAAGGAGAATTCACCAATTCGCGCGATAAAAGCCAATTGGTTAAAACTGCTTTTGCATACCTTCATGCTCCTTATTTGTGGGGTGGAAAAACACCCATGGGTATCGATTGTTCTGGGTTTACTCAAATGGTGTATAAGCTTAATGGGATACAACTGAAAAGAGATGCCTCTCAGCAAGCAAAACAAGGGGTAACCCTAAGCTTTATAGAAGAAAGCGAACCCGGAGATCTAGCGTTTTTTGACAATAAAGAAGGGGACATAACCCATGTAGGTATACTGCTACAAGACCACAGGATTATTCACGCCCATGGAAAAGTGCGAATTGATCCAATAGATCAAACCGGTATTTACAACAAAGAAATTCAGAATCATTCCCACAAACTTCGAATGATTAAGAAAATAATATAAGCCTACTGGAAAACAAAAAAACCTTCAGAAATGAAGGTTTTTTTGTTAGGGTATATGAACTAAAACTATTCTAGTAATTTTTTCATTTCCATAAAACCTTCGTTATTACCTAAAGTTGCATAGATATTCATAAGGGTACGAGCCGCTTCTTGATTAGAATCAGAAATAGAGATGAGCTTTTTGAGAATCGGTACACATTCCGAATAAACACTCTCACGCTTTTCTTTCAATATGTCATACTTTGCGTTATCTGCTCTGGAATTTCCTAAAGAATTCATTTCCTCAACAATTGAGGTTTCATCCTTTAAAATGAGTGCTACCAGATTCAAGTAACCGTCTTCCATTGAAGGATCAAGTTCGATTGCTTTTTCATAGTAAGTTCTTGCTTTTTCATTATCTCCTAAGTCTGCAGTTACTACTCCGAGGTTGTAGTATAAGTTTGCGTTTTCTGGATCCTGTGCAATAGCTTCTCCCATCAAAACTTTGAATTTTTCTTTCTCGCCTAATTCAATGTAGATATTCGCTTCGGTTAGAATTAAACCTAAATCATTTGGACTTTCGGCACGAGCAGCTATAACCGCTTCAATTGCTTTCTCTTTTTCTCCTAATTGATTATAAATCAAGGCAATGTTTTTAACAATCTCTGGAAATTTAGATTCTGTATCTTCTGTTCTAAAATTGGTGTAATCTTTAGATTTTTGATAAATAGAATACTCAGATTCTGTAACTTCTATTTCCGTATTGTTTGCCACCTCAGTCACATATCGTTTGGTCGTAATACCAGTGTACTTGATATCCTTTAATATTTGATAGTATTTGAGTGATAATTCATATTCAGATGCATTGACAGCATTTGAAGCTGCATAATAAAGGTAATCAACATTTGCCTCAGGATCAATCACATAAGATAAATATAAGTTTTTTGCAGAAGCAATAAATTCTTGTTTTTCAGATTGCTCAATTGCGGCGTTAATTATTGCAGCAATCAAAAGTCTTTTTTGTTCGCTCGTTTTAGAACTTAGTCCTGAATCTTTTTGAGCCAGCTGTAAATAATCATACGAAGCTTGATAGTCTTCTTCTGCTAAAGCAATTTGAGCGCGCAAAAGGTTATAAGGCGCAGCATATTTCATTTCGGCTGATTCCAGTAGTGCTTGGTTAGCGTCTAATGAAGCCTTGGCCTCCGATATTTTGGCGGACTTATATAACTTTTGAGCCTGTTTAAGTTCTTTTTTTTGAGCCCACCCAAGGGTTACCACTAGAGTTAAAAGAAATGTAAAAAAATGTTTCATCGTAGAAATTTTATTATTGTTTGGTTTTATTCAAGATTCGTGCCATCAGTTTCTGAAGTCGGAAGGTCATCTTCAGAAACTTCTGAGATTTCTTCGTCATCTTTCATCACTTTAGCTACAGCAGCAATGGTATCACTTCCTTTAAGGTTAATCAATTTAACCCCTTGAGTAGCTCGTCCCATTACACGTAAATCGGCAACATCCATTCGGATGGCAATTCCCGATTTATTAATAATCATTAGATCATCCAGGTCGCTTACGTTTTTAATCGAAACCAAGTCCCCTGTTTTGTCTGTAATTGATAAGGTCTTTACTCCCTTACCGCCTCTATTAGTAGTACGGTAGTCGTCCAAGCTAGAACGTTTTCCATAACCGTTCTCAGAAACAACTAAGATTTCGGTTTCAGAGTCACTAACCGATACCATTCCAATAACTTCATCAGAAGGGCCATTCAAGGTTATTCCTCGAACTCCCGAAGCACTTCGACCCATAGGCCGCGTTTTGTCTTCTTCGAATCGAATGGCTTTCCCAGATTTAACCGCAAGTAAAATCTGACTGTTCCCTGTTGTTAATTTGGCTTCAAGCAATTCATCTTCGTCTTTAATCGTGATGGCATTGATCCCATTGGCTCGGGGTCGTGAATATTGCTCCAATAAGGTTTTTTTAACCTGTCCTTTCTTGGTGGCCATGATTACATAATGACTGTTGATGTATTCTTCATCCTTAAGATCTTGCGTATTGATAAAAGCTTTTACCTTATCATCTTGCTCGATATTAATTAAATTCTGGATGGCTCTCCCTTTAGCGGTTTTAGATCCTTCTGGAATTTCATATACCCGCATCCAGAAACACTTCCCTTTTTGTGTAAAGAACAACATGTATTGGTGGTTTGTTCCAACAAACAAATGCTCTAAGAAGTCTTCATTCCGTGTAGTAGATGCTTTCTGACCTACTCCACCTCTATGCTGTGTTTTATACTCTGAAAGTGGTGTTCTTTTTATATAGCCTGCATGAGAAATTGTAATTACAACTTTCTCATCTGGAATCATATCTTCAATACTGAAGTTACCTCCAGCAAATTCGATTACAGATCTGCGCTCGTCTCCGTATTTGTCTTTGATAACAAGAAGCTCATCGGTTATGATTTGCATTCTACGCTCTTTTTTATCTAGGATGTCTTTAAGGTCTTCAATGGTTTTCATTAAGTCGTTATACTCCGTACGCAATTTGTCTTGCTCAAGACCCGTAAGCTGACGTAAGCGCATCTCGACAATTGCCTTGGCTTGAATTTCAGACAACTTAAAATTCTCAATCAATTTGGCCCGAGCTTCGTCTGCATTAGAGGACGAACGAATCAAAGCGATAACCTTGTCTATATTGTCAGAGGCGATGATTAACCCTTCTAATATATGAGCGCGTTCTTCTGCTTTTTTCAATTCATACTTTGTTCTTCGAACAACCACTTCGTGGCGGTGTTCTACAAAATAGTGAATCATTTCTTTCAAGTTCAACAACTGCGGTCTCCCATTTACGAGTGCAATATTATTTACGCTAAAAGAAGACTGAAGGGAAGTATACTTGTATAGTTTATTGAGAACTATATTAGGAATAGCGTCGCGTTTTAGAATATAAACTACCCGCATTCCGTTTCTGTCAGACTCATCTCTAATGTTCGAGATGCCTTCAATTTTCTTATCGTTGATCAATTCGGCAGTCTTACGGATCATTTCCGCTTTGTTTACCTGAAAAGGAATTTCAGTTACAATAATACATTCGCGGCCTTTTACATCTTCGATATTGGCTTTGGCACGAAGAACTACTCTTCCTCTTCCCGTATGAAAAGCATCGCGAACGCCATCGTAACCATAAATGGTCCCTCCTGTTGGGAAATCCGGTGCTTTGATGGTTTGTATTAATTCGTCAATGGAAATATCATTGTCGTTTATGTACTGAATTGTACCATCGATTACTTCGGTAATATTGTGAGGCGGCATATTGGTTGCCATACCTACCGCAATACCCGAGGCGCCATTGATCAGCAAATTCGGAACACGGGTGGGAAGTACCTTGGGCTCTTTTAATGTATCATCAAAATTCAACTGATGATCTACGGTATCTTTATCGATATCCGCTAGAAGATCCTCTGACATTTTGCGCATACGTGCTTCTGTATAACGCATTGCAGCTGGACTATCACCATCAATGGACCCAAAGTTACCTTGACCATCGACGAGTAAATAGCGTAAACTCCATTCTTGAGCCATACGCACCATTGCATCATATACAGAGGTATCACCGTGGGGGTGATACTTACCAAGCACCTCACCTACGATTCTTGCAGATTTCTTAAAAGCAGTACTGGAACGAATACCTAGTTCGTGCATTCCAAATAAAACGCGTCGATGCACTGGTTTTAAACCATCCCGAACGTCGGGAAGTGCACGTGACACAATGACAGACATTGAATAGTCAATGTAAGCCGATTTCATTTCCTCTTCAATGTTGATGGGTATCAGTTTTTCACCTTCAGCCATAAAAATATTTTTTTTTAATCCTATCAGCTAAAATATGGATTTAAACAAGAAATACGAACCCTTATTAGACTTTTTGTGTTTGAATTTATCAACATTATTAAACTGTAAAAAATGTAAAATTTAACAGCCTGCCGTTTTGGTATTTCAAAAATATTTTGTCTATTAGCTAGTGTACAGAATCGATTGGAATAGTTTTTGACTATTTAATGAAAAAGAAACCGAATAAATATGGATGATAATTTTTCACCTAGAGTAAAAGATGTAATTTCTTTCAGTAAAGAAGAAGCATTACGCTTAGGACATGATCATATTGGAACGGAGCATCTAATGCTTGGTATTTTAAGAGACGGAGGAGGAAAAGCAATTTCAATTTTCAATGCTATTGATGTAGATCTTGAAAATTTGAGAAGAAAAGTTGAAATCCTGAACCCTGCCCTACTAGACAGCACCGGTCTGGGAAATTCTAAGAAAAATTTGCACTTGACACGTCAGGCTGAACGCGCACTCAAAACCACCTTCCTTGAAGCTAAGTTATTTCAAAGTGATTTGATCAACACAGCCCATCTGTTGCTTTGTATTTTGAGAAATGAAAATGACCCAACAACCAAGCTGCTCGAAAAACTAGATATCAATTACGACTTAGTTAAAGAACAATTCAAATTGTTGCTTACTTCCGATAATGAATATACAGACTTCAATCCTGCTGCCTCTTTTCCAGATGAAAAAGAAGATGAAGCTGGAGATGGTAAAGAAAATCCGTTTGTACCGACTTCAGAATCAGCTAAAGGAAAAAAATCCAAAACACCAGTTTTAGATAATTTTGGAAAAGACATTACGGCGCTCGCTCGTCAAGATAAACTGGACCCTGTAGTTGGTCGTGAAAAAGAAATTGAACGTGTTTCTCAAATTTTGAGTAGACGTAAAAAGAATAACCCCTTACTCATTGGAGAGCCCGGAGTTGGTAAATCTGCAATCGCAGAAGGATTAGCCCTTCGCATTATTGAGAAAAAAGTTTCTCGTGTTTTATACGGAAAACGTTTAGTCACTCTCGACTTAGCCAGCTTAGTTGCTGGAACTAAGTATAGAGGACAGTTTGAAGAACGCATGAAAGCAGTGATGAATGAATTGGAAAAGAATGATGACATCATTTTATTCATCGATGAAATTCACACCATTGTTGGTGCTGGAGGAGCAACAGGAAGCTTAGATGCCTCCAATATGTTTAAGCCTGCGCTTGCTAGAGGAGAAATCCAATGCATAGGAGCTACTACCCTCGATGAATACCGCGGAAGTATTGAAAAAGATGGGGCATTGGAACGACGTTTTCAAAAAGTAATCGTAGAACAAACTACCGAGGAAGAAACCATTGAAATTCTTCAGAACATCAAAGACAAATACGAAAGTCATCACAACGTAACCTATACAGATGAAGCACTGGTTGCCTGTGTTGAACTGACAAGTCGTTATGTTTCCGATCGTTTTCTTCCAGACAAAGCAATTGATGCTTTAGACGAAGCCGGATCACGAGTTCATATCAACAACATGAACGTTCCTCAAGATGTTATTGATCTTGAAGAAGAGTTGGAGCGTGTAAAAGAACATAAGAACGACGTAGTTAAAAAACAAAAATACGAGGAAGCCGCTAAACTCAGAGATGATGAAAAAAGAGTAGAGCGTAACCTTTTAACAGCGCAAGAAAAATGGCATGAGGAATCTAAACTGAATCGTGTTGAAGTAACAGAAAAGCATATTTCAGACGTAGTCTCAATGATGACGGGTATTCCGGTCAACAAAATTGTGAAGTCTGAGAAAAATAAACTTTCAAAACTTACAGAAATTATAGGTGATAAGCTTATTGGTCAGCAAGTTGCCGTTGAAAAAGTGGTTAAAGCCATACAACGTAATCGTGCTGGGCTAAAGGCTGTGGACAAGCCAATTGGATCCTTTATTTTCTTGGGGCAAACTGGGGTTGGTAAAACACAGTTGGCAAAAATTTTAGCCAGCGAAATGTTTGAATCTGAAGATAATCTGATTCGAATTGACATGAGTGAGTACATGGAAAAATTTGCGATTTCTCGACTCATTGGAGCACCTCCAGGTTATGTAGGTTATGAAGAAGGTGGGCAGCTGAGCGAAAAAGTAAGACGTAAACCCTATTCGGTGATCTTATTGGATGAAGTAGAAAAAGCGCATCCCGATGTTTTCAATATGCTGCTGCAGGTTTTAGACGACGGTTTTTTAACCGATAGTTTAGGTCGAAAGATTAATTTCCAGAACACCATCATCATCATGACTTCTAATATCGGTGCACGACAATTAAAAGATTTTGGCACAGGAGTTGGCTTTTCAACGGCTGCACAAAAAGCACAAACCGATGATATCGAAAGAGGAGTTATCGAAAGCGCATTAAAGAAAACATTTGCACCGGAGTTCCTCAATCGTGTAGACGATATTGTCATCTTCAACGCTTTGGAAAAAGAAGACATCATGAAGATTGTTGATATCGAACTTGAAAAACTACAAATTCGTATGAACAAGCTGGGCTACAATATGAGTCTTACTAAAAAAGCTAAAGAATTTATAGGCGAAAAAGGCTTCGATAAAAAATATGGAGCAAGGCCTCTATCACGCGCAATTCAAAAATATCTTGAAGATCTAATTGCTGAAGAAATTGTAAATAGTCGTACGAAAGACGGTGACAAATTTCAGCTCGATTGGGATGGAAAAGAAGAAAAGCTATCTCTTGAAATAAGCGCTTAAATCAAAATAACCGCCGTTTTTTACGAATATTCTGTAAAAACGGCGGTTTTTTTATGCAAAAAAAAGAGCTAATAAGTTTCAAATCAGAACGATTTGAATTATTTTTGCTTTATGAAGTTAATCTCCAGCTTGATTTTTGGCTCTTACAAAAACAATACGACCGTATTGACAGGAACTTCTACCTTTATTTCAACTACAGTAATGACCCCGTAGGGGTATTCATTAACATATAATCTGTAGCTCTTGAATTCATTTCAAAAAAATAATAATTATCGTACAACTAAAAACAATGGGTTTTACTCTTGTGTAAAGCAGTTTTTTAGTATCGCACAAAATATTAGCATATGAAAATTCTTAAATTTGGCGGAACATCTGTAGCCAATTCTAAAAACATAGAACAAGTGTCCGACATTGTTGCCTCTCAGGATAAAGACAATGTTGTTGTTGTTTCTGCTCTTGGGGGTATTACCGACTTACTGATGTCGGCCATACAAACTGCTGAAAAAGGAGACTCTGGTTTTACCCAAACCTTAAAAGAAATTGAAGAACGACACTTGGAGCCTATCCGAGCAAGTATACCGCCAGAAAAACAAAGCGGAGTTATAAGCTTTGTAAAAGCAGAACTGAATCGTTTAGAAACCATCTTAGAAGGGGTGATGATGCTCAAGGAAGTTACCCCAAAAGCTACAGCTACAATCACTTCTTATGGAGAACGCTTATCCAGTACTATAATTTTTGAGATCTTCAAAAACAAAGCTTACGATGTGATCTTAAAAGACGGTCGGGATCTTATTGAAACTCAAATTCAAAACAACAGAACGGTTGTAAACTGGGAGGGAACAAGAAGTAAAACAGAAGCATTTTTCAGAAAAAATAAATCTAAAACCGTTTTAGTACCGGGCTTTGTAGCGCGAGATGCTCATGGAAATTCAACTACTCTAGGAAGAGGAGGTTCCGATTTTTCTGCTGCCATATTAGCGAATATACTGAATGCCGATGTATTAGAAATATGGACGGATGTAAGTGGCATGTATACCGCAAATCCTTCGTTAGTGAAACAAGCTACTCCAATTGAAAAACTTTCCTATCTCGAAGCCATGGAATTATCCCATTTTGGAGCGAAGGTTATCTTCCCTCCTACACTTCAACCATTGGTAGAAAAACAAATTCCTGTTCGTATTAAAAACACCTTTACTCCGCAAGACAAGGGTACACTAATTGACCATAGTTCAGCAGAGCGTAACGCTGCAGTAGTAAAAGGGATCAGTCATATAGATCAAATTAGTTTGATTAGTTTAGAAGGAAGCGGTATGGTCGGAATTCCTGGATTCTCTAAGCGCTTATTCGAAGTATTGTCAATTGCACATATCAATGTGATTATGATTACCCAGGCATCTTCAGAACACTCCATCTGTATCGCGGTAAGGAATTATGACGACCAAGAAGCCAAGCTTGTTATCGATACAGAATTTGCATTTGAAATCTCGCTGAACAAGGTTGCCCCGGCACAAATTGAAAATAATCTTGTCAACATTGCCATTGTTGGAGACAATATGAAAAATCATCAGGGTATTAGTGGTAAAATGTTCAGCTCTCTAGGAGCAAACAATGTCAATATTCGAGCGATTGCACAAGGAGCATCGGAACGGAATATCTCGATCATGATCAATAAAAAAGATACACAAAAGGCACTGAATACCTTACATGAAACTTTTTTTGAAAATGACATCAAAGAGCTTAACTTATTTATTGTTGGGGTTGGAAATGTAGGCAGCAAGCTTCTAGAGCAAATCCAAAAACAAGAACAATATCTAAAAGATAATCTTTTGCTTCGAATTCGAGTGATCGCAATCTCCAATTCGCGCACCATGGTTCTAGGAGAAGATGCCCTGGACCTCAACCAATGGAGCAGTGCTCTTAAAAAAGGAAAACCGACGAATATTGATCAGTTTTTCGAGCATGCCAAAGGGTTGAATTTACGTAACAGCATCTTTGTAGACAATACCGCAAATGCAGGAATTGCATACGAATACGAACGTTATTTGAACAACAACATTGGAGTAGTTACTTGTAATAAAATTGCATGTGCAGACAGCTTGGAAAATTATATGAGCTTGAAACGATCGTCTCGCAAATACGGAAGTCCATTCCTTTTTGAAACCAATGTAGGTGCAGGCTTACCCATAATTGACACCCTCAATAACCTGATTGCTTCAGGGGATCAAGTAGTGAAAATTCAGGCCGTACTTTCTGGAAGTTTAAACTTTGTTTTCAACAACTTCAAAGCGGGTACCTTATTCAAAGATGTAGTGGTTCAAGCCCAGAAAGAGGGTTATACAGAACCCGATCCAAAAATTGACTTAAGTGGTATCGATGTGGCTCGTAAAATCCTAATCCTCGCCCGTGAGAGTGGTTTGAAAATTGAACTAGAAGACATTGAGAATGTTCCTTTTTTACCAAAGGCGTGCCTAGATACTCCAGACAATGAAAGCTTTTTTGAATCCCTTACGGCGCATAAAGATCATTTCGACAAACTGCTCGATGATGCACATTCTAAAAATGCACGCCTGAAATACGTTGCTCAACTAGAGAATGGAAAGGCCAAAGTTGGCTTACAAGAAATTCCAGAAGGACACGATTTTTATAACCTTGAAGGAAGCGATAACATCATCTTATTTTACACCAACCGCTACACAGAACAACCTTTGATTGTCAAAGGGGCTGGTGCTGGTGCTGAAGTGACTGCTTCGGGTATCTTTGCAGACATCATTAGAATTGGAAAACGTTAAGCTATGAATGAAATTAAAATTTTCTGTCCAGCGAGTGTTGCCAATGTATCTTGTGGCTTCGATGTTCTTGGTTTCTGCCTAGATCCTATTGGAGACGAAATGATAATTCGCAAGACAGCTGAAAAGGGGATTCGAATTACAAAGATAGAAGGTCAAGACTTGCCTTTAGAAGCGCATAATAATGTAGCAGGAGTAGCAGGCTTGGCTTTATTAGAAGCACATCCAAGTGCTTTTGGATTTGAAATAGAGATCATAAAAGGCATTAAGGCAGGAAGCGGGATAGGAAGCAGTGCAGCCAGCTCTGCGGGGGCCGTATTCGGAATCAATGAACTTTTAGGAAGACCATTTACGAGGGGCGAATTAATTCAATTTGCAATGAAAGGAGAAGAGCTTGCGAGCGGTACTCCCCATGCAGATAATGTAGCTCCAGTTTTATTGGGTGGCTTCACCTTAGTACGGTGCTCTAAAGAACCCGATGTAATTGGCCTGCCCAGTCCTTCAGAATTATACGCAACTGTTTTACACCCTAAGATTGAATTAAAAACTTCAGATGCTCGTGCCGTTCTCAAAAAGAATATCATGCTGGAAAAAGCCATTCAACAATGGGGGAATCTTGCCGCATTGGTTAGTGGTTTGTATACAAACGACTACGATTTGATCGGAAGATCGCTTGTTGATGTTGTTATTGAACCGCATCGATCCGCCTTAATTCCTGGCTTTCCAGAATTAAAAAAAGCGGCTACCGATTCGGGTGCGCTCGGAAGCGGGATTTCTGGGTCTGGACCCTCTATGTTTGCACTATCTAGAGGTGAAGCGGCCGCTATTCGTGTAGGCGAAAGCATGCGGCAGGCATTTTTAAAATACAATATTGAATTTGAACTTCATATTTCTAAAATTAATCCAAAAGGAATTCACATTATATCGTCTAAATGATCTACAACAGTTTAAATAAAAAATCCAACCCAGCAGCGTTCCCAGAAGCTGTTGTTCGCGGCATTGCTCCTGACAGAGGCTTATATTTCCCTGAAAAAATACATCGTTTGCCCGATACTTTTTTCGACAATATAGAACAAGAATCTGTTTTTGAAATTGCATTTCAAGCGATTGCTCCTTTTGTTGAAGGAAGTATTCCAGAAAATGAGTTGAGAAAAATCATCGAAGAAACTTTAGATTTTGATTTTCCTATTGTACCCATTACCGATCAGATCGGAACCTTAGAATTATTTCAAGGTCCTACCCTAGCCTTCAAAGATGTTGGTGCACGCTTTATGGCACGTTGCTTAGGCTATTTTAATAAAGAGAACACTTCACAAAAAGTAACGGTCCTTGTTGCAACTTCTGGAGATACTGGTGGAGCTGTTGCCAATGGCTTCCTTGGTGTACCTGGAATTGAAGTGGTTATTCTCTACCCAAAAGGAAAAGTGAGTGAAGTTCAAGAACAACAACTAACAACCTTGGGCCAAAACATTACTGCCTTAGAAGTGGATGGTGTATTTGACGACTGCCAAGACATGGTCAAAACAGCATTTCTGGACCAAGACATCACCCAATACAAACAACTTACATCCGCCAATTCAATCAACATTGCCCGTTGGCTCCCCCAAATGTTCTATTATTTCATCGCCTATAGAACACTTAAGAAAAAGAATAAGCCACTTGTTGTTTCGGTTCCCAGTGGCAATTTCGGGAACATTTGTGCTGGACTTATGGCACGCGAAATTGGCTTGCCCATCGACCATTTCATTGCCAGTACCAACATAAACGATGTTGTTCCGGATTTTTTAACTACAGGCGTATATACCCCTAAAAAATCTTCTCCAACAATTTCAAATGCCATGGATGTTGGAGATCCCTCAAATTTTATACGCATTCTGAAAATTTTTGGAGATGACCTGGACAATTTGAAAGAAACACTTTCGGGCTACCGCTTTACAGACGACGAAACCCGTGAAGCCCTTAAAGAGATTTACACAACATCAGGCTATGTTGCCGATCCTCATGGTGCTGTTGGTTATTTAGGCCTAAAAGCGTATCTCAAAGACCATCCAGAAAAGTACGGGATTTTCCTTGAGACTGCGCATCCAGTTAAATTCTTAGATACGGTTGAAGACAGTCTGAATATTAAAGTTGATATCCCTGAGCGTCTTAAGGAAACCCTTTCTAAGACCAAAAAGAGTATCCCGATTCAAGATTACCAGGGGCTAAAGGATTTCTTATTGCGCTAAATTATTTTTCTAATTCTGGTAAAAGAAACTGATCCAAAGGACTGGACTCTTTCATCAATTCTTCAATCGCCTCCCAAGAACGTGGTGCATTTGCCGACAAGTTGATTGGTCCATTTTCCGTAATCAAAACATCATCTTCAATGCGGATACCAATTCCCCACCATTTAGGATCACAGGGGCTGTTTTTTGGGATATAAATCCCAGGTTCCACTGTAATGATAGCATTTGCTTTAAAAGGGCCGTAGTTCGACAGGTCATGAACATCCAACCCAATGTGATGCGCAGCGCCGTGCGGATAATAGGTTCTAAATTCATCTTCTTGAGCGATGATCCCCAAACGAACCAAGCCTTTAGCAACAACTTCTTGTGTAATACGGGTGATTTGACCTGAAGTACTTCCAATTACTGCAGCTTCTATACCGGCTTCTTGAGCGTCATATACGATTTGATACAGTAGTTTCTGTTCTTCAGAAAAGGTTCCGTCTTTTGGAATTGTTCGGGTGATATCGGCAGTATACCCTTCGTATTCTGCGCCAAGATCCATCAGCATCAAATCAGTATCCATACCAACTTCATCGTTCTCAATATAATGCAATACACATGCGTTAGACCCAGCTCCGACTATGGAGGGGTAGCCTTCGTAAGCTGCCCCGTATCTTTTAAATACAAATTCGTGAATACCTTGAATTTCTCGTTCAGACATATCGGGTCGCATAGCCTTCATTACCTCGCGTTGTCCAACTACCGAAATACCGATTGCCTTTTTCAACAAAGCAATTTCTTCAACGGTTTTTACCTCCCGCTGATCTCCTAGAAGTTGTCCTAAGAGTTCGACATCAAAATATTGATCTTTTAAAAGAAAGGCTACTTGCATTTTTAAATCCTCAGGAACTTCTAAAGTAGATGTTTCTAAAAAGTTTTTAATGGCTGGATCCTCGGCAATGGATTCATTTCTCCCCGCATACCACTTAATTTCATTTTTAAGAGCTTCCACATCTTCTTGGCCAACCGTACGTATACTTTTTAGGAGTCGGTGGCGTAAGCGATTAAAATCTTGTGGGTAATTTATGTTTTCCTTGAACGTTCGCTGCAAATCGTACAGGTCATAGGGATCGGTCTTATCGTCACGTACATCATTTTTGAATTCAAAAATCAAGACCTCTTCAAAAGAGGTAAAGTTGGTTTGGTTTTTAATGAATTCCGATTGCAACAATACCCGATCGACACCCAAGGCCTTCGCTCCTTCTACTCCTAAACGATAACCATTCCACTGTTCTTTAGTAGGGTTGCGTTCTTGTACAAAAAGTTGATCAACGTACTGCCCCTGCTCATCTTGTTGTGGGTTTTTATAAACAACCAAAACAGCTTGTGGCTCTTTAAAGCCCGTTAGATAATAAAAATTAGGATCGGGATGATATACATAATCTACATCATTTGCTCGATTCCGTACGGGATTGGAAAATAAAACAGCAACGCTATTTGCAGGCATTTTAGCCCGTAAAGCGTTTCGTTTCGATTTATGAAATTCCGGTGTTAATACAGCCTCTTGTGCAACAAGTGGCGACCACAAAAAAGCAAGTAGGGAAGAAAATAAGATTAATTTACGCATATTCATTTTAATTTTGAGCATCTAAAATAAGTTAAAAACAACTTACCTTTACGCTCAAATATACCATTAAATTAAAATAAAATGTTAAAAACCACACTTTACGATACGCATGTTGCATTGGGAGCAAAAATGGTCTCTTTTGGAGGTTTTCTGATGCCCGTACAATATGAAGGCGTCACCAAAGAACACCTTTGCGTTCGAGGTGGAGTCGGAGTTTTTGATGTTTCTCATATGGGAGAGTTTTTTGTGGAAGGTCCCCAAGCACTCCCCTTTTTACAGTATCTGTGCAGTAACGACATCGAAAAGTTAGTGCCTGGAAAGGCTCAATACAACTACCTTCCCAATGCAACCGGCGGGGTAGTCGACGATCTGATCGTATATCAATTGGATGACGAGCGTTATTTATTAGTAGTCAACGCTTCTAATATTGAAAAAGATTGGAATTGGATAAGCAAGCAGAATGAAGCCTTTGGTGCTACAATCCGCAATGCTTCTGAAGCATACGCTTTACTCGCTATTCAGGGGCCTAAAGCAATTGAAGCAATGCAAGCTTTAACCGATAGTATACTAGCCGAACTCCCCTACTACGCTCATCAAACGGCTACTTTCGCTGGAATAGCGGATGTCATAATCGCCACAACCGGATACACAGGTTCTGGTGGATTAGAATTATACATACCCACCACACAGGTTCAGGAGGTGTGGGAGGCTGTATTTAAAGCCGGAGAAGCCTTTGGAATTGCTCCTATTGGTTTAGCCGCTCGAGACACCCTCCGACTCGAAATGGGTTATTGCTTATACGGGAACGAAATAAACGAAGATCAATCGCCAATCGAAGCAGGATTGGGATGGGTCACACGACCACAAACAAATTTCATCAACTCCGAAGCACTTGGAAAAGAAAAAACAGAGGGGACATCAAACAAATTGGTTGGATTTGAACTTCAAGAACGAGGAATTCCAAGAAGGGGGCATCAACTTTTTGATTCAGCTGGAAACCAAATTGGTCGCGTAACTTCGGGAACCCAAGCACCAAGCCTTGGAAAGGGTATTGGATTGGGCTACGTAACGAAGGAGTTTAGTGCTATTGGATCAAAAATTCAACTTCAAGTTCGCAACAAAATGCTTGCAGCTACCGTAGTCTCTTTACCTTTTTATAGGGCTTAATCGATTTACGTTTTGAAAAAAATACTAATTCTTGGTGGAAGTGGTTTTATAGGCAACTGTTTGTACAGAGAATTGTACCCTTACTTTAACCTTTTTGGAACCTATTGCAGTGCCAGTCGTTTTTCGAAACAAAAGAACTTTTTTTATTACAACCTAGAAGATGACAACGTTTTAACCGTTGTTAAAAAAGTAAAACCGCAACTAATAATTTCCTGTTTAAGAGGCCCCTTTGAAGCCCAAGTTGCTTGCCACAAAGACCTCGTCGAATACATCCAAAATTTCGATTGCCGCCTGATGTTTATTTCTTCAACCAATGTGTTTGATGCATTTGAGCATTATCCCTCTTATGAATTTGACAAAACCCTATCTGAAAGTCCCTACGGGCGCTTTAAAATAAAAATAGAAAACAGCTTATTGAATTTAGCACCCAGTAAGTATGTCATTGCTCGCTTACCCATGGTATTTGGCACCAATGCGCCACGAACAAGAGAAATAGAAGCACAAGTTGCCTCGGGTACGCCCATTGAAGTTTTTCCAAACACCATTGTCAATGTAACCAGTGACCGAAAGTTAAGTCAGCAAATCCATTACATCATCAATCAAAAATTAACTGGCATTTTCCACCTCGGAAGTTCTGACTTGATTACCCATTTCGATTTCATCAAACGAATTGTTTCTAGAAGGAAATTGAAGGGAGCGGTTTTTAAACAAATTTTCACAACCAATCAAATGCGCTATTTGGTTGCCCTTCCAAAAGAAAATAAGCTCCCACCCCATTTACATGTTTCCTATGAATCCATCTTAGAAGATTTATATTTACCCTAAAGAGGTTTCTCAAAGCCCTATACTTTTTTATATTTGTAATCATACAAAAAAACTACAATGGGAAGAGCCTTTGAATTTAGAAAAGCAAGAAAAATGAAGCGTTGGTCAGCTATGGCCAAAACCTTTACTCGTATAGGAAAGGATATCGTAATTGCTGTAAAAGATGGTGGTCCCGATCCTGATAATAACGCACGCCTTCGCGCTGTAATTCAAAATGCTAAAGCGGCCAACATGCCGAAAGACAATGTTGAACGTGCTATCAAAAAAGCATCGGATAAAAATACAGAAAACTATAAAGAAGTTTTATTTGAAGGATACGCTCCTTTTGGTATTGCTGTTTTGGTTGAAACTGCAACAGACAACAACAACAGAACGGTTGCCAACGTTAGAAGTTATTTCAACAAGGCCAACGGAAATATGGGAACATCGGGTTCTGTAGAATTCATGTTCGATCGTACCTGTAACTTTAGAATCAATCCTGAAAACATAGAGCCAGAAGAATTGGAATTAGAATTCATTGACTTTGGTGTTGAAGAGGTATTTGCTGACGAAGATGGTATTTTACTATACGGTCCTTTTGAACAATTTGGTGCCATTCAGAAAGAATTGGAACACCGCTCTTTCGAAATTTTATCTTCAGGCTTTGAACGTATTCCACAAACGCTGACAAAATTGAATCCAGAACAAGTGGAGGAGGTTGAAAAATTACTGGAAAAAATTGAGGAAGACGTCGATGTGATGAATGTGTACCACAATTTAGATCTTACAGATTAAGAATTCCGTTTTCGGGATTTTTACCTTTTATCCCCACAAAGTAACTTTTCATGGTTTTGTAATCTTTTTTGATATCGTCTGTTGGAGTAAATAAAGGATAAAAATGTATGGTCCTTTTTGAATAATCGAACCCTACCAAAAGAATAGGAACTTGTGCGCCCTTTGCGATATAATAAAATCCCGTTTTCCATTCACTAACAGGCTTGCGTGTTCCTTCCGGAGCAATAGCTAAACGGAACGTTTTTCTCTGGTTGTAAATTTTCACAATGCTTTCTACCACATTCTGATTTCCTTCTCTACTCAATGGAGCTCCACCCAAACCTTTAAAAAACCAAGAAGTTAACGGATTGAATAATTCTTTCTTTCCCACATAATTAATTTCTTCTCTCAATACGCTTCGTATGAAGATGCCGACAAAGAAGTCGTAATTACTCGTATGTGGGAAAACGGCAATTACAAACTTTGGAATTTTAGGGAAAGACCCGACAACCTTCCATTTCAGGATCTTAATTAATATTAAATTTGCAAAAAAGCGAAACATAGTTCAGTACTTAAGAAGGGTTGTTTAAAAAATGCTCCGCTTTTTTCAAATCTTCAGGGGTATCAATTCCAATGGCCGATTGATGCGTAACAACCATTTTCATTTTTTTTCCCTGCTCCAAATAGCGGATACACTCAATTTTCTCTGCTTGCTCCAGAGGAGTCATTTCTGAGGCACTAAAATGAAGTAAAGCTTCCCTTCTAAAAGCGTAAACTCCTAGATGTTTGTAATAATTTTGAGGAAGGTCAGTTGAACGATAATACGGTATAGGGCTTCTAGAAAAATAAAGCGCACAATTCTGTTGATCAACAATCACTTTTACATTGTTGGGATTTTCAATTTCTTCTTTTTCTCTCAGGGGAGTCATCAAAGAAGCCAGATCAATCTGTTGATCAACATCCTCTCTAAAGACCTTCAGGAGTGCTTTGAGGCTCGGTTGATTTAAAAACGGCTCATCGCCTTGGATATTGACTACAACATCCGCATGGTGATTCAAAACTGCCTCCGCAATACGATCACTGCCACATTCGTGTTCTTTTAAACTTCTAAAAACTAGCCCGCCAAGTTTTTCGATTTCACTCTGAATTGCATCACTATCGGTCGCCACTAGGACTTCCGAAAACAAGCCGGTGGCAAGCACGTTTTTATAGGTATGTGCAATCAAAGTAGTATCCCCTAGTTTTTGCATCAGTTTTCCTGGAAAACGAGAAGCGTGGTAACGAGCTGGAATAACGGCAATTATTTTCATAGGGTGCTTGTGGATATCAAAAATACTAAGTGTTGACTTAATTATGGCTTCAGATCGTTATTATTTCTTGAAAAAGTCATCCTTAAACCCTACGAGATACAAATTAGTTTGAGCCCGAGTCAAAGCGGTATAGAGCCATCTAAAATAACTCAAATCGGGACCATCGGGTAAATAGGGTTGCTCGATAAAAACATTTTTCCATTGGCCTCCTTGCGACTTATGACAGGTGATGGCATAGGAGTATTTCACTTGTAAGGCATTAAAATAAGGATTGTTTTTAACTGCTAAAAAACGTTTGTACTTTGTACTGAGGTGTTGATAATCTTCTTGAACAGCTAGGTACAACTGATTTCCTTCTTCATAAGTCAGGGATGGACTTTCCAAACTTAGCGTATCCAATAAGAGGACCGTTTCAAAAGGTTTCTCGTCCGGATAATCAACCAACTGAACTTCAACCTTTGCGAATTTGAAGTCATACAGTTCGTGATGACTGAAAATACGAAGTACTTTCACCAAATCTCCATTGGCAATAAAACCAGGATCAGATTCTGGTTCCAACCAAAAATAATTATTTTTAACTACCATCAACTGATCACCAACAGACAAATCGGCTTCCAAGAATAAAATTCTCCCTCTTATCTGTTGGTTGTATAAATTGGCTCTTTTGTTTGAACGAACAATAAAAACAGTTTCTTCTAGACCTCCATTTCGAAGTGCATCATCGAGTAATTCCAAAATTTCATTTCCGTCCTGCAGACGTTGTACATCACGAGCAACAGTAAGATCAAATGAAAATGAATCAAAATCTTCTTCATCCATCTGCCTTCTAAGTTGTGTTGCATTTCCTAAAATACCCGAATCTTTTTGCTGACGGACAACTTCTTTCAACTCCCATTCGGTTACCGTTTTGTTGAATTTATTTTCTAAGTATTCCCCGTCCAAAGCAGGGCTTATTGATAGGTGAACCGGAGGAAGCTGTGCCGGGTCTCCCACCAAAAGCAACTTACAGTTGGTTCCCGCATCAACATACTGCATCAAATCATCTAATAAAGATCCGTTCTCAAATAACTTAGCATTCTGACGATCATCACCAATCATAGACGCTTCATCGACAATAAAGAGAGTGTTTCTGCATTTATTGGGTTTTAATACAAACTGCACGCCTGAACCTTTTTCTGTCTTGGTGAAATAAATTTGCTTGTGAATCGTAAATGCTTTTTTACCTGAATAATTTGCGATTACTTTTGCTGCACGGCCTGTAGGGGCCATCAATACTGCTTTGTAATTGGCCTCATGGAGGAGTTTAACCAGGTGTCCTATGAGTGTAGACTTTCCTGTTCCTGCATAACCTTTGAGCAAATACAAAACATTTTTATCGGCTGTATATAAAAAATCAACAATCGATTCCAACCAGAATTTTTGAGAATCAGTAGCATCAAAAGGGAATCTTTTACTCAGTAGTTTTTTAAATTCTGAAGAATCCATTTTTGATTATTAATTTTCGGGAAGATAATTCATTTCCTAAATACTTTCATGAATAAAAAAAAATTGTAGATTTGTTTTCAACAAAAATTAAAATAATGAAGATTGCACTACAAGCTGTACTTTGGATTCTAATTGTATTTTTTAGCTATAAGATATACGATTCGATTAATGGTCCTATAAATTTTAACGAAACTAAAAACGAGCGTTACGCAGATGTAATTTCTCGTCTTAAGGAAATTAGAAAAGCAGAGATTGCTCATAAAGATGTTAAAGGTTATTACGCTGACAATTTCGATAGCTTAGTTAGTTTTATTGATAATGGTATTTTCACCTTGATTCAAAAACGCGACTCTTCTTATCTTGAATACGACAAAATATATCGTATTGATATGTTGAAAGAAGTTATTGTTGTTGATACGCTAGGTTTCATACCAGTTAAAGATTCCTTATTCCGCAACTCAACAGATTATGCAGATTTAAGAAAAGTACCAGTAGAGGGTATCGATGCAGAATTTTCAATCAAAGCAGATATCATCGACAAAAATGGATATAGTGTTCCTGTATTTGAAGTTAAGGTTTCAAAAAGCGTGATTTTACACGATCAGAATAAAGACTTGTTAAAACAAGAGAACGAAACATTTTCTGTTGACGGTGTAAATGGTCCAGACATTGTATTGGGCTCATTGACAGACGTAAGCGAAAACGGTAACTGGCCTTCTTTATTTGATGGTCCTAAAAACTAACAAACATCAACCAAATGATTTATCCATCCTTGTACTCAGGGATGGATTTTCTTTTTGTACCCAAAAGAAATCCTGTTTCTATGCAGTAGAGGATTCAAGCACTATTGACCCCAAGGCAATATCTGATTTTTTAGACCAAGAAGAATTGGTTTCTGAAACAGTGCATCTAATCCACTTAGAAGGACTTTCAAGTATTGTTCCTTTAGAATTGTTTGAAAAAGAAAATGCATCATTTTACCTGTCCAAAGGATTAACTATAGAATCAAATCAAAAGGTTGTATTTGATGTGTTGGAGCCCTACAATCAGGTTGTAGTATATTCAAGGGATGAACAAAAATGGGCAGTCTTAAAAGAATTATTCCCTACCCTTAAAGCAAAACATGCCACCACTACCTTGCTCGCTCCGTTGACAGATTTCTCGATGGGAACTCCCAAAAAGCAGCTCTTCGTTCATCTAAGAGAGGGTGCATTTGAGTTGTTTCTCTTTCAAGGGGCACAGCTTTTGTTCTTCAATTCTTTTGAGCAACAACAGCTGGATGAGTTTTTATACTATCTTTTTTATATTACCGAACAGTTTTACTTAAAGCCTGAGAGTTTTAAATTAGCTTTCCTAGGAGAATATGATCATTTTGCTGAATACTACCAGGGGGTTCAAGAGTATCACAACGACTTTATTTTTCTGGATGCTCCCTCAGAAAATCATCAGACGAAACATCCTGTTCCGTTTTTAGAAAACAAAATAGGCTGATGCGGATTATTTCTGGCTCCTTAAAAGGGAGGCGAATTACAGCTCCCAAAAAGCTCCCCGTTCGTCCCACCACCGACCGTTCCAAAGAAGCCTTATTCAACATACTAAACAATTGGGTTGAATTTAGTGAAATTCGAGTGTTGGATTTATTCTCGGGTACAGGTAACATCAGTTATGAATTTGGTTCTAGGGGTGTGAGCGATATTGTGGCGGTAGATCAAAACAAATACTGTACGCGTTTCATTGAAGAGACCAGCACTCATTTCAATTTGAATGTTGCCGTAGTATGTAAAAATGTTTTTGATTACCTCAAAAAACCGCACCAGAGTTTTGATGTTGTCTTCGCAGATCCTCCTTATGATCTTCCAGAAGAAGAGTTCTTAAAACTCGTTACTCTAGTTTTTGAGGGCAACTGGCTGAAGGAAGATGGACAACTTGTGGTAGAACATTCTAAACAATATAAATTAGATGAACACCCAAATTTTGAGTCTTCCCGAAATTATGGTAGCAATACGTTTAGTTTTTTTGAATAAAAAAAAGCAGGCCATAAGCCGGATTCTGTCGAGTCTTATCATTTATCTAGGCTTTTGATTACTCAAAAGCTCCAACCGCCTACCCTTTTACATCGAGCGAGCCGCTCTCAAGCGCAAATTTACTTGGCGTTGCACCGTATAGAGTTTACCTGGTTTCACTACAGCCTTACCTGTACATACTTTCTGCTGCACTTGTCCTATTCGCCGAGGCGAACGACGGGCGTTACCCGCTATACTGCTCTATGGTGTCCGGACTTTCCTCCCCTCATCTAGGATGAGCAGCGATAAGAGACCTGCTTGCGCAAAGGTACATATTATGTTAATAATTTAGATGTTATTTTGAAGCAGTATAGTCGAATATCCATTTAGATTTTTTTACTTTTATGGGATATGGAACCCTTTGTAGTATCTGCTCTAAAATATCGTCCACAACAATTCAAAGATGTTGTTGGGCAATCGGCTATTACCGAGACTTTACGCAATGCTATTCTTAAGAATCAACTGCCACAGGCCTTACTTTTTTGTGGACCGAGGGGTGTAGGGAAAACAACCTGTGCTCGTATTCTAGCTAAGCAAATCAACAGCAAAGATCACGAAAATATAGATCCTGATCAGGATTTCGCTTTCAATATTTTCGAACTCGATGCGGCTTCAAACAATTCCGTTGACGACATACGAAGCCTCAACGATCAAGTTCGGATTCCACCACAAACGGGAACGCACAAAGTGTATATCATTGATGAGGTGCACATGCTCTCTACTGCGGCCTTCAATGCGTTTTTAAAAACCCTAGAGGAACCTCCAAAACACGTAATCTTTATTTTAGCTACTACCGAAAAGCACAAAATAATACCCACCATACTCTCCCGTTGTCAAATCTTCGAATTCAAAAGGATTACGGCAAGCGACACACAAAACTACTTGGCAGATTTAGCCAAAGAGCAAGGAATTACCTACGAAGATGAAGCCCTGCATTTGATTGCCCAAAAAGCAGACGGCGCCATGCGTGATGCCTTGTCTATTTTCGATCGAATGAGTAGTTTTTGTAATCAGAATTTGACTGCAGAAGCTGTTGCAGAAAATCTAAATATTTTAGATAAGGGTGCTTATTTAGAATTTACAGATCACCTCATAGCAAAAAACATCCCCGACAGTTTAATACAATTCGACACCATTCTCCAAAAGGGAATAGAAGGACATCAATTTGTATCAGGACTTGCTTCTCATTTTAGAGATTTACTGATAAGTAAAAACCCGAAAACAATTCCGCTACTCGAAATAAGTGAAAGCTTGCAACAAGCTTATGCAGATCAGGCAACAAAACTCAATTTGAGCCATCTGATGGATGCAATTGATTTGGCTCATAGTTGTGAACTGAATTTCAAAAACAGCAACAACAAACGCTTACACGTCGAATTGTGTATCATGCAGCTAGCCTCACTCCACTTTGATGGAGAAAAAAAAAAGGGCAGCTAATCCCAACCCATAAACTCAATCCCTCCCAAACAAACCCAGTAACTTCAGCACCAAAAACTGAGGCCCCTAAAGCAAGCAGCGAACCACCAGCCGAAGCTGTTGCTGCTGAGCCAATAAAAGAGGTTCTTCCCAAACCCCAAATAACAATAAGTTCGCTTCAATCCAATCAGGTTTCGAGCTTGTCTCTTTCTAGCATCAAAAAGAAAAAGGATTGGGAGCAACAACAAAAACCAACAGAAGTTGTAAAAGACCTACCCAAAGAAGTCTTTACAGAAGAGCAACTCTTGGATTTTTGGAATACGTATCAAGAAATGAAGTTTAAAAAGGGAGACCAAAACATAGCCTCCCTCCTTAAAATAAGTAAGCCAGTTCTCGTTGACAATACAACAGTTCATTTCAACGTTCCTTCAGATCTCAACAAGGTAGAACTCGAGCGAGAATTCACTGCCTTTGTTCCCTACCTCAGGTCGAGTTTAAAGAATTATGACATCTCCGTAAAGGTTATTGTTGACGAACTAACGGAAAAGAATTTCATCTATACTCCAGAAGAAAAATATGAACGGTTAAAGGAAATCAATCCTGTTCTTGATTTACTGAAAAAAGAATTCGATTTGGATCTGTAGATTTAAGCGTTATACTTCTTATACATCATCTTAATCATCCCGTCTGCCAAGCCAATTTTAGGGACGAATACTTTGGTTGCGCCGCTCCATTTTAGGGCTTTAAGGTATATTTCTAATGCTGGTAAAATAACATCGGCACGATCTAGGTTTAGATTGTATTTTAAAATCCGCTGATCATAGCTTAGTTTTTTCAAATCTTGGTAAAAGGTATTGATCTTGATATAAGTAAGCGGCTTCCCTTCTTTAGTATTGGAAAGTTTAAAAACTTTGTTGATGTTTCCTCCTGACCCTAAGAGAGCGATGTTTTCGATGCCTGCCGTATGGGTTCGTATCCATTTTTCTATTTCGAGCCAGACTTTTTCATTGACCATATTATTGAGCATACGCACGGTACCCGTTTTAAATGATTTAGAGACCATCCGTTTTCCGTTCTGAAGGACACTAAATTCTGAGCTTCCCCCACCAACATCAACATAAAGGAAATTTTGACTTTGACCGAAGTTGTTTAATATCGTAGTATTGGAAATGATTTCTGCCTCTTTACGTCCGTCAATAACTTCAATCTTAATTTTTGCTTTTTTCTTTACACGAGCAACGAGTTCGTCCGCATTATTAGACTCGCGAAGAGCAGAAGTAGCGCAGGCCATATAATGTTTTACACCATAGACTTTCATAATCAGTTTAAAAGACTTCATGGCTTTTACAACCCGCTTCATGTTTTTCTTTGATATCTCACCAACGGTAAATGAATCTTGCCCTAAGCGAATGGGCACTCGAATCAATTCACTTTTCATATAAACAGGGTGCTCTCCTACTTCTTGAACTACGTTTGTAATCAATATCCGAATTGCATTGGATCCAATATCAATTGCTGCTAACTTTTTTACTTTCATTACTTCAATAGGGCTTTAAAGTATTCGTGCATTTCCCACTGGGAGCGCAAAGGTTTTCCTGTTGTTTTTTTGAATTTATTTTGGATCGGCCCATTTAAAATTCGAGCCTTGACGTTGTCGTTCCAACTGATCATAAAGGTGTCTAATAATTGCTTTTGTAAATCTAAATCATAGATTGGACAAGCAACTTCAACCCTGTTTTCAATATTACGGGTCATCAAATCTGCTGAAGAAATATACATCTTGGGTTCCCCTCCATTTTCAAAAATATAAACTCTGGGATGTTCCAAGTATTTATCGACTATACTGATGACTTCGATCTGTTCGCTCATCCCCTTAACTCCGGGAATTAAGCAACAAACTCCCCGAACGATCATGTGAATTTCAACTCCTGCATTACTGGCTTCATAGAGTTTTTCTATGATTTTATTGTTCGTAATGCTGTTAAGTTTTAGTTTTATTTTTGCTGGTTTCCCTTGGAGTGCATTTTCAATTTCATTATCAATCAGTCGGTTCAGTACTACAGCAGTATAATGCGGAGAAACGATCAAGTGTTTGTAGGAATTTATCTTGTAGTTTACTTCAAAAAAGCCAAACACCTTCCCAACATCTTTCAATACTTTCTGATGGGCGGTAAAGAGGGTATAATCCGTGTAAATTTTAGCAGTACTTTCGTTGAAGTTTCCTGAACTAATGAAACCGTATCGCTTGAACTTTTTTCCTTCTTCTCGTTCTACCAAGCAGATCTTCGTATGTACTTTCAATCCGGGAACACCAAAAATAAGTTGTACGCCTGCTGCTTCCAAACGTTCTGCAAAGATGATGTTGTTCTTCTCGTCAAAACGAGCCTGCAATTCGATTTGCACGGTAACCTTCTTTCCGTTTTTAGCTGCATTGATTAGGGCACTCACAACCTGAGAGTTTTGAGACAAACGGTATAAGGTTATTTTGATAGTTCTCACCTTAGGATCCAAGGCTGCCTCCCGTAAAAATTTGATGACATACGCGAAGTTGTGATAAGGCGCATAAAGAAGAAAGTCCTTCTCGGCAATGGATTTAAAAATATTACCATCCAATCGCAAATCTTTAATCAACAAAGGAGGTACAGACGGATACATAAGATCACTTCTGTCTAAACTTGGGAAGTTCATATAATCTCTTCGGTGATGGTACCTCCCACCCGGAATTAGACTGTTGGTCGTTCCGATGCCAAGTTTTTTCATTATAAAATTCAGCGTATCCTCAGGAATGGTCTTATCATAGACCAGACGAACCGGATCTCCAATCATACGATCTTTCACACTATTCATGATCTTTTCTACATAGCTTTTACCTACATCTTCTTCTAAATCAAGTTCAGCGTCACGGGTGATTTTGACCATATGCGCTTCAATCGAAGAATAATTGAACATGTTGAAAATCAAATGAAAATTATAACGAATCAAATCATCCAATAACATTACATACTGCTTGTCTCCATCTTTTGGGAGGACTGCAAAACGATCCAATTGTTTTGGCAACTCGATTAGAGCGTATAAAGGGGAGGACTCTCCTTGCTCGTCGACTGTAAGGGTAACTACCAAAAAAGCTTTGTTGTCGCTTAAATCTTGTTCTTGATCGTGCAGAATTACGGTCACCAATGCTGGCCCAACCTTTTCAATGAAGAAGTTATTTAAAAATTGCTCTTGGTCTGGGCGGACTTCTTTTTCATTTAAAAAGATAATGTTCTCGTCTGCCATTTCATTTTCTATGTCCTGAAGAATATCCAAACTTTCCCGTTGTTGATCAATAACAATTTGTGTTATTTCCTCGAGCAACTCAGACGCTGCAATCCCCCCGAGGGCTTTTTTCCCAGTCAAAACAGATTGAGAAATACGTTTAACAGTAGCAAAACGGACTTGAAAAAACTCATCTAGGTTATTAGAAAAAATTCCTAAGAAACGAAGTCGTTCAATTAGAGGAACGGTCTTTTCTGATGCTTCTTGAAGTACCCGAGCGTTAAAATCCAACCAGCTTATTTCCCGGTTGACGTATCGTTTAGATTGTATTTCTTTCATAAATTGGATAGCGATTTTCGAGAACCATGTAGGGATGTTCCTTGTTTAATTTCTGACCAGCGGTTGGCTTCAAAGGTCAATTGTGCCCAGCAAGCAGTACTGAGTTCCGGAACGTTATTCTCTGATAATTCTTGGGTAACTACAGAAAAGGCAGGGTTATGACCCACAAGCAACAGGTGATCATAAACATCATCTAGCCTTTTAATGTATGTGAGTAAATCGCTGGAATTGAACGTATACAGCGCTTCATCAATTTTAATTTTATTCATATCGTAGTCTAGACTGTGGGCTAAGATGGTTGCTGTGTGTAGCGCCCGGTTTGCTGGACTGCACATGATACACTGGGCAGCACTAAAAACAGTGTTCCAATGCATTGCAACCTGCTGAATCGCTTGTATACCAGAATTTGAAAGCGGTCGGTTACGATCCGAAACCGGACGGTCCCAACTCGACTTAGCATGTCTTAAAAATATCAGGTTCTTCATTTTAGGGTGCTAGACGTGTTGTTGTCCAGATTTTTTTTTCATTTAAAGAAAATTCCATTCGATCGTGCAAACGGTTGGGTCTGCCTTGCCAAAATTCATAACTATGGGGTACCACTAAAAAACCACCCCAATAATCCGGGCGTTTTATTTCTTCTTGTTCGTATTGCACTTGAAATTTCTGGAGCCGAGTTTCTAAAAAAGTACGGTCCTCTATGGGCTGACTTTGAGGAGAAACAACAGCTCCTATTTGACTTCCTATCGGACGAGAATAAAAATAAGCATCCGAAGTTTCTTCTGAAACTTTTTGAGCTTCACCTTTAATTATAATTTGACGTTCCATTGCAGGCCAGAAAAAAGTCAATCCGACTTTGTTGTAAGCTTCAATTGCTTGCCCTTTTTGACTTTTATAATTGGTGTAAAAAACGAATCCCTCCGAGCTAAACTGTTTTAATAACACCACACGAGCCTTTGGAAAGCCGTCTGTGCCAAGGGTAGCAATACTCATTGCATTGGCTTCTTCTACTTCGGGATGAGCATCAGCAGCAGCAAACCAATCTTGAAACAACGCAGCTGGATGCATTGCTTTTTTGTCATCGCCTAAGGCACCTTTTTCGTATGACTTCCGTAAGTGTCCGATGTCGTTCTCTTCCTTCATAACTGCAAGTTACAATAACCGAGAAAGAAATTTAAATTTTGAGCCTTGAAAGGAGGTGAAATTCGTTTTTCTTTAGATAAAAAGGCAGTACTATATTTCAAAAACCTTATTGTCTTCAGCTAAATATACGTTTTGAAAAGACGCCTGTGCTTCATCAACAAATGCGTTTAAATCACCATAGCGGGTAGAATAATGCCCAAGAATTAACCCACCAACCTGGGCTTTAGCTGCAATTTGTGCCGCTTGTCCTGCTGTACTGTGCTTGGTTTTTGCGGCTAAATCGAGATGATTTTTCAAAAAAGTAGATTCGTGATACAGCATCGTTGCATTGGCAATGATGGGAACGATGTCTTCTTTATAAGCCGTATCGCTACAAAATGCATAGGATTTTGGGGGTTCAGGGTCTAAGGTTAACTCTGCGTTTGAAATTAATTCACCCGCAGTATTCAAATAATCTTTTCCAGCTTTTAGGTTTTCCATATCACAAACCTCAACAGCATGTACTTTTGCAGCTTCACTATTAATCTTGCGTGGACCGATTTTCTCTTCAAAAAAGTAACCGTTCGTATACACACGATGATCCAGAGGAACAGTAGAAACTTTGACTTTCTCGTCCTCAAAAACAATTACAGATTCTGTACCATCCAGTTCATGAAAGTAAAGCGCATAATCGGTCCAAGACTTAGCCAATTTAAGTTGTAGGCTAATGATTTCTTTGATTCCTTTTGGCCCATATATGTACAGATCAGCGGCTCTTCCGAGTAAACGAAACGTACTGATCAGTCCAATCAAGCCATAAAAATGATCTCCGTGTAGGTGTGAAATAAAAATATGCTGAATACGAGCAAATTTAACCCCCAACTTACGCAACTGCATCTGTGTACCCTCTCCACAGTCGATAAGCATCAAATGTCCTTTTATTTCAAGTAATTGAGCAGTTGTTTGAGCGTTTTTACGAGGAGTTGCTGCATGACAGCCGATGATGGTTAATTGCATAATTCTAAAATCCTAAGTCGCGTTGTATACGCTCCAATTCGATGAAATCGTTTGCCTCTTCTAGGGTTGGGACAACAACCCATGTTTCTGGAAGGTCCGTGTATTGTTTGGGTAAAGCAACGGTAACGCAGGAGTACTCATCATTTTGGAAGGCTGCTAGAACAAAGGTAAGTGCATCTTTGTGTGCATTCAGATTTGGAAGTTGCAAGGCGTCAAAAACGACATCAAGCTCTTGTGCTTCCTCGGTGTAATCGGAACAAAAAGCCTTAGGGTTTTTAATGTTTTCCTCATCTAGTCGCAATACAAGGGTGTTGTTTTCTTTACTTAAAATCATTGTGCAGGAATCATTATTTTTGAGGCTAAAAGGTAGATCACGGCCATGCGAATTGCAACTCCATTTTCTACTTGATCTAAAATGATGGCTTGGTCAGAATCAGCAACTTGAGAACTGATTTCGACACCTCGATTGATTGGACCAGGATGCAAGATCACAATTTCTTTATTTAAACTTTTTAGAAGGGGAAGACCCAAACCGTAGAGCTGGGTATACTCTCGGATGGAAGGGAAATAACTTTTATCCATACGCTCGTTTTGTACCCGAAGCATATTCGCCGCATCACACCATTGTAGGGCTTTCTTAAGATCCAATTCAACCGCAACACCTAAAGACTCATAATGCTTAGGCAAAAGACTTTTAGGTCCGCAGAGCTTCACTTCTGCACCTAGTTTTTTGAGAGCAAAAATATTGGAGAGTGCTACTCGTGAATGCAAGATGTCACCAACTATTACTATTTTCTTACCCGCTACCTCTCCGAATTTTTCTCGTATTGAAAAAGCATCGAGCAAGGCTTGGGTTGGATGTTCATGGGTTCCGTCTCCTGCGTTGATGATACAGGCATCGACATTCTTAGATAAAAAAGAAGCCGCACCGGGATTGGGGTGACGCATCACCACCATATCGACCTTCATCGCCAAGATGTTGTTTACCGTATCGATAAGGGTTTCTCCTTTTTTAACAGAAGATTGTGCTGCGGAAAAATTTATGACATCAGCACTTAAACGTTTTTCGGCTAATTCAAAAGAAAGCTTTGTTCGGGTACTGTTTTCAAAAAAAAGATTGGCGATTGTAATATCGCGCAGGGTGGGCACCTTTTTTATTTTTCTGTTGATTACTTCTTTGAAGTGATCCGCAGTTTCAAAGATGAGATGAAGATCATCTTCTTTTAAGTATTTTATTCCCAATAAATGGTCTACACTTAATTCACTCATAGGGTTTCTTTAATCAAATATACCGCATCTTCGTCGGTTACTTCTTTCCATTTCACTTCCACCTTATCGTTTTGTAAGGAATCTATTTGACGTCCAACATAGTCGGGTTGTATAGGAAGATGGCGGCTGAAGCGACGATCAATAAGGGTCAATAATTCTATTTCACTTGGTCGTCCATACGATTCAATTGCCGTTAGAGCAGCTCGAATACTTCGTCCGGTATATAAAACATCGTCTATAAAGACAATACACTTGTCTTCGACAGCAACATTCATTTGGGTTGCATTGGCCGCATGCGGCTTATCCGTTCTTCTAAAATCATCTCTAAAAAAGGTAGTGTCAAGTTTCCCGTGGGTTATATCAACGATACCGTAGTTTTTGGTAAGTAGCTCGATCAAGCGATCCAAAACAAAAGCGCCCCGAGGCTGTAAGCCAATAAGCACTGTTTTTGAAAAATCGAGGTGGCGTTCTATTAATTGACATGCAAGGCGATGCAGTAGAATGTCTATTTGGTGTGCATTAAGAAGTAACTTGGGTTGCATGCCTTTTGTTTTATACTACAAAAATATTATTTTTTATCCAGCCCACTTGATTTATGGCATAAAAAAACCCCCTTTAAATAAAGGAGGTTTTTACAGTTATAGAAAAAAGGATTATTTCCCTTCCATCTTTTGTTTCAATTCAGCTAAAGCATCTAGATCTCCAAGAGTCGTCTTTTCAGCGTTACTTGCAGCTATTTTCTTAGTTGCCTTACGTATGTTATTACGCTCTTCTTCTTTGAAAAGTGCTGTATGAGATGCTACTACACGTTTGAATTCTTTGTTGAATTCAATGATTTTGAATTCAATTTCTTCACCCAATCCGAGTTTGCTTCCATCTTCTTTTTCAAGGTGACGAGAAGGAACAAAAGCAACAACGTGGTCGTTGAAGTTAATGGTCGCTCCTTTGTCAACGATTTCAGCTAATTCAGCTTTGTGCGTTGTATCAAGTGCAAATTCAGTTTCGTATTTATCCCATGGATTGTCCATTGTTTGTTTGTGACCTAAACTAAGTTTACGTCCTTCAACATCCAATTCCAATACTAGAACTTCGATTGTATCACCAACCGTCAGAATTTCTGATGGGTGCTTCACTTTCTTAGTCCAAGATAAATCAGAGATGTATACTAAACCGTCGATTCCTTCTTCTAATTCGATGAATACACCGAAGTTAGTAAAGTTTCTTACGATTCCAGAATGCTTCGATTGTACAGGATACTTAGCCGTAATATCGGTCCAAGGATCTTGAGTCAATTGCTTGATTCCAAGAGACATTTTACGTGTCTCACGATCTAAGGTCAAGATAACTGCTTCAACTTCGTCTCCAACTTTCACGAAATCTTGAGCCGAACGCAAGTGCGTAGACCAAGACATTTCAGAAACGTGGATAAGCCCTTCAACACCATCTTCGATTTCGATAAATGCACCGTAATCTGCGATTACAACAACTTTACCTTTTACTTTTTGACCTTCTTTGATTGTATCTCCCAATTGATCCCATGGATGAGCGCTCAATTGTTTTAATCCTAATTGGATTCTAGATTTGTTATCATCAAAGTCTAAGATTACCACATTGAGTTTTTGGTCTAATTCCAAAATCTCATTCGGGTGATTGATACGACTCCAAGAAAGGTCTGTAATGTGGATTAATCCATCTACACCTCCAAGGTCGATGAATACTCCGTATGAAGTAATGTTTTTAACAGTTCCTTCAAGAACTTGACCTTTTTCAAGTTGTCCAATGATTTCTTTTTTCTGTTCTTCGATATCAGCTTCGATCAAGGCTTTGTGCGATACAACAACGTTTTTGAATTCTTGGTTGATTTTAACCACTTTGAATTCCATTGTTTTATTTACATATTGATCGTAGTCACGGATTGGTTTAACGTCGATTTGAGATCCTGGTAAGAATGCTTCGATTCCGAAAACATCTACAATCATTCCTCCTTTGGTTCTACATTTAACAAAACCATTAACGATTTCACCTGTGTCATGTGCATTATTGACACGATCCCATGCCTTAATCACACGTGCTTTACGGTGAGAAAGAATCAATTGACCTGTTCTGTCTTCACGAGCATCAACGATAACCTCTACGGTATCTCCTACCTTAAGGTCGGGGTTGTAACGGAATTCGTTTAACGAGATAACTCCTTCAGACTTTGCATTGATATCAATGATCGCTTCACGTTCTGTCATAAAGACTACCGTTCCGTCAATCACATCCTCATCTGCTGTGTCTACAAAATTTTCTTTTACTAGGGTTTCAAACTCCAATAATTGAGCATCTTCGATTACGTCGATACCCTCTTCGTAATTATGCCAGTTAAAGTTTGAAAGGAAATCCTCTGCATTATTTGCAGTAGGTTGTGCTTGGGCTTCTTGTGGAGCTTCTTGCTCAGTAGCCTCTTGCGGTGTATTATTTTCTTCAGCCATTGCCGATAAATATTTGTATCCCGTTGTTTTATAGAACTTTAAATGAAAAACAACAGAAGTTGTTCTTAATTTTCTTTGTGTACTCTCGTTCTATTTAATCATAAGAGTGCGCAAATGTAAGGATAATCTGTTGACAGACAAAGAGCATGGTGTTCTTTTATAATTATTCTGTATTTTTGCGAAACCAAATTTTACCCTATGCAACTAACCCCAATACTCAAAAGAAATTCATCTGTAGGCTACGAAGCAAAAACAGGCCCTACATTTTTCTGTAAATCCATAAAAAAACAAGGCTGTAATTCAAAATGGAATTCAGATGAATAGATTGCTTTACCTCCCCCTCTACCTTATCGCAATCCTTCCTTTTCCATTGGTGTATTTCCTTTCTGATTGCCTTTATTTTCTTTTCTACTATATACTTCATTATCGAAAAAAAATTGTCCGAATAAACTTAAAGAATTCATTTCCGTCACTTTCTCCTTCGGAACTTAAAACAATTGAACAGGAATTCTATCACCATTTTTGTGATGTACTTTTTGAAGCGATCAAGGCACTTACAATTTCTAAAAAAACCATCCTCAAACGCTTTAAAATAACTAACCCCGAAATGTTGGAAGCCTTTTATCTCGAAAACAGGAGCATCGTGCTCTACACCGCACATATGGGCAATTGGGAATGGCTTTCTTTCACACCCCATTACACACGCTTTGCAACATCAACCTTTTACCAGCCCTTATCGAATTCGTATATAAATAAACTGATGTATCAGATTCGAAGTCAATTTGGCACCCATTGCATTCCATCACAACAGGGGTATAAAGAGTTATTGCGGTTTAAAAATGAAGGGGTGCTTTCACTCAATTGTATTATTGGTGATCAGAGTCCCAAGCACAATTCGCAACGATACACCGCTACTTTTATGAATCAAGAAACTGATTTTATGGTCGGAGGCGATCGCATTGCTGCTAAACTGAAACAGGCTGTACTTTATCCAGAAATCAGGAAACCCAAACGCGGACATTACGAATTGACGTTTAAAGTTATTGAACAAGGACCAGCACACAAAGAGAAAAACAAATGCATCAATGCATATATTGAATTATTAGAACAGAATATACGGAAGCAACCCGCGCTGTGGCTATGGAGTCATCGACGCTGGAAAGACAAACACAGCTATAATTAATATTATATCTTTATGTTGTATCTTAGATCACGATTAAATTTTTACCATGCAGCCAGAAAAAAAAGAACATTGGGAACAGGTATATAAGACCAAAACACCGGACCAAGTAAGTTGGACCCAAGAGAACCCCAAAACATCACTGGATTACATCAAGGCATCGAAGCTGCCCAAGAATGCTGCACTTATTGATATAGGGGGAGGCGATAGTCTTTTGGTTGATTATTTGCTAGATGCAGGCTACAGTGAAATAACCGTATTGGACATCTCGGAACAAGCCATCAAAAGAGCCCAAAAACGCCTGGGAATTGCGGCAGATAAGGTAACATGGATCGTTTCGGATATCCTTGATTTTAAACCCAAAAGAACCTATGACCTTTGGCATGATCGAGCAACATTTCATTTTCTAACAACAGCAACTAAAATTGAAGCCTACAAAAATACCGTCACGCAGTGGGTAGACTCCTATATGGTATTGGGTGTTTTTTCAAAAGAAGGCCCATTAAAATGCAGTGGACTTCCCATTACACAATACAATCTTGCTGAACTTACGGCTTGTTTTGGTGCTGCATTTGAAGTGGTGCACGCTCAAACCGAAGACCACTCAACTCCGTTCAACACCCTTCAGAATTTTCAATTTGCACATTTAAAGAAAAAATAAACACATGGAAATTATTCTTCTAATCTGCATACTAAGCTTGGTTTTTATTGGGGTTGGTTATCTAATAACCGAACAAAATGCAGCTTACCTCCTCTCCGGATACAATACGATGAGTAAAGAAAAACAAGAGCAAGTAGACCTAAAAGGACTTTTGCGTTTTTCAAAGAAGTTTCACATCAACTTAGGGGTTTCACAGGCTATTATTGGTTTTTCTCTTTATTATTTAGGATATGGTGAAGGTTTAAATCTATTTCTATCAACCTATGCTATTGTTGCATACATCTATTTCATTTGGAAGAGTGCTCCCTTTCAGCCAGAGCAACAAATGCGCTCTGTATATTTTGGAATTAGCGTATTGAGCATTTGTCTCTTGGGAATTCTTAGCTCATTTTTTTAAAAGACTGAACTGCTAGCTGATTTTAAACTTCTATTGCTGACATCATTTGCTCAAACACTTCGTCTACAGAAAAAGATGTTGTATCAATTTCGATCGCATCTTTTGCTTTTCGGAGTGGGGATATTGCTCGGGTACTGTCTTGATGATCTCGATCGACAACATTTTTTAGAATCTCTTCAAAAAGCACCTCTTCGCCTTTTGCTTGCAATTCTTCCAAACGACGCTGTGCACGAACCTTGGGGTCTGCAATTAAAAAAAATTTGTAGTCTGCATTTGGAAAAACTACCGTACCGATATCCCGACCGTCCATTACCACGCTTCCCAATTGGGATAAAAGACGTTGCTGATTGACCAAATGCTCTCGAACAAAGCCCAATTGCGCAATGCGACTGACCCAAGAAGAAACCTCTAGGGTTCTTAGTTCGTCTCCATAAGCCTTTCCGTTAAACAACATTTGCTTTGAACCAGCAGCGGTACTCCAACTAAAAGAGGTCTCGGAAAGAGCAGCCTCTAACGCTTGTTCCTGAATAATGTCATCTTGGATCAAATGGGTAGTCAAAGCAAAATAACTCGCTGCACGATACATATATCCCGTATCCATATAAGTGAAATCAAGTGCCTTTGCTAAACGTTTCGATAAGGTACTTTTACCCGTAGAGGCGAAACCGTCAACTGCGATTACTGTCGTTTTCATACGTCAAAGATAAGAAAGAGATTGTTCTAGCACCTACTCGATTTGAACTGACTTTTCAAACACAACAGAAGCATCCTTTCGTTTGTATTGAAATTCAAAATTATTCTTGGTTCTTCCAATGGATGAAACACTTAAAGTTTCAACAGGAATATCATCTGGAACTCGATCTCCGTAGATGGCGACTAAAGCAGACCGCTCAAAGGGAAATTCAGAAAGCTGAAAATCCATAACCTCAGCTTGGGTGCGTTCTTTCGGCTGTGTCCAGTCTTCTAGCAACGTATAACGTTTCTTTTGCCAAGTAGTTGGATACAAGGTAGCCGATGACCAAAGGTGTAATGCGGAAGTAGAGCAGGTTTTTTCATGTACTGTATTTCCATCCCAACGAAGTTCAAGCAGCACCCCTTGATCAAAGATGATGAACGTAAAAGGTTCCATGCCTTCAAACGCAAATGTGTTGATGAAGTCACGATGACCAGCGTATTCAAAAAACTGAAGTGCCATTTTACCCCTGCTAAGTCGATAGGACCCTTGGGGTAAATGAGGCTCAAAAGCTCCATTGAGTACACATACAAATTGATTGCTGTTCGAAAACACAAACCAACTCCCTTTGGCTTGGGTGTCTTGCGGAAAAAAGAGGGTCTTCTCCCCGACCGCTATCGAATGTAATGCAGTAGCTGCTCGTTTGGGGCTCTCATCTCGATTCGAAGTGAAGATAAAGCGCTCATCAGCTAAAGGAATAAAACTAACTGTACACATACAAGTTTATAACTTTTTTGTGTTTTTTACCTTTTGATTGGTCAAGGCCAAAGCAAGTACTTCTCCCATCTCTTTTACAAAGTGAAAGGTGAGTCCTTTGAGGTAGGAATGCTTAATTTCCTCAATGTCTTTTCTATTACTTTCACACAAAATGATTTCTTTGATCTTAGAACGTTTTGCTGCTAAGATTTTTTCTTTAATTCCTCCAACGGGCAATACCTTCCCACGGAGTGTGATTTCTCCCGTCATCGAAAGATTCTTCTTGACTCGTTTCTGCGTTAAAAGAGATACCAAGGATGTAAGGATGGTTATTCCCGCACTGGGGCCGTCTTTGGGGGTAGCTCCTTCTGGAACATGAATGTGGATGTTGTATTTATCAAACTTAAAATCTGCTAAACCAAGCTGAAGTGCATTTGCCTTGATATACTCCATGGCGATGGTAAAAGATTCTTTCATTATTTTTCCGAGGTTTCCGGTAATGTTGAGCGAACCCTTTCCTGGAGATATAGCCGATTCGATGAAAAGGATATCGCCTCCAACTGAGGTCCAAGCCAAGCCGATGACCACTCCTGCAACTTCGTTTGTTTCGTATAAATCCCGTGAAACTTTTTCGGGGCCCAAAATTTCTGTCAAATCGGATAAGGCTGGTTTTACCGCATAGGTTTCTTCCATTGCAATGGATTTGGCGGCATAACGTGTAACCTTCGCAATTTGTTTATCCAAGCCTCGAACTCCCGATTCGCGGGTATAACCTTCAACGATGCGTTCCAATACAGGATTAGCCAGTCGAATTGCTTTCTTGTCGAGTCCGTGCTCTTTCAATTGTTTGGGTAACAAGTGCTGCTTCCCAATCACTACTTTTTCTTCGATGGTATACCCACTCACATTTATGATTTCCATACGATCGCGCAAAGCTGGATGAATGCCCCCCAAATTATTGGCGGTAGCAATAAACATCACCTTGGACAGATCATACCCTAATTCTAAAAAGTTATCGTAAAAGGCATTGTTTTGTTCCGGATCCAATACCTCAAGTAAGGCAGAAGAAGGGTCACCTTGAGAACCACTACTCAGCTTATCAATCTCGTCGAGAACAAAGACAGGATTTGAAGTGCCAGCTTTTTTCAAGCTTTGGATGATGCGTCCCGGTAAGGCACCAATATAGGTTTTTCGATGTCCGCGGATCTCCGCTTCGTCTCGCATGCCACCTAGTGAAATTCGAACATAAGAACGGCCCAATGCTTCGGCTATGGATTTCCCTAAAGAAGTTTTCCCCACCCCAGGAGGTCCGTATAGACAAAGAATAGGAGACTTCATGTCATTTCTCAACTTCAAAACAGCCAAGTACTCAATGATGCGTTTCTTTACTTCTTCAAGGCCAAAATGGTCACGGTTCAACACCTTTTCAGCTCTTTTCAGATCGAATTTATCTTTTGAAAAATGATCCCATGGCAGGTCCAAAAAAAGATCAAGGTAGTTTCGTTGTACAGAATATTCTGCAACCTGAGGATTCATACGCTGCATTTTCAGCAGTTCTTTTTCGAAATGGGCTTCTACTTCCTTGGTCCAAACTTTTGCCTTGGCTCGGGCTTTCATTTCATCTATCTCTTCCTCATACGAGATACCACCCAATTCTTCTTGAATGGTTTTCATTTGCTGTTGCAAAAAATACTCTTTTTGCTGTTGATCAAGATCGTGACGTACTCGGGATTGAATATCGTTTTTCAATTCCAATTTTTGATACTCCACATTCATACACTTCAAACACAATAAGGCGCGTTCTTTAATGTTTTTGAGAGAAAGAATATCTTGTTTCTCCTTTACCGAAAGGTTCATATTCGAAGAAACGAAATTGATTAAAAAGGAATAGCTGTGTATGTTTTTAATCGCAAAAGATGCCTCGGTAGGCAGGTTTGGATTCTCTTGTATGATTTGTAGAGACAATTCTTTTATTGATTCTGCAACGGCCTTAAATTCTGAATCATCCTTAGCTGCCGCTTCATCCACTACGGTTCTTGTAGTTGCCTTTAAATAGGGCTCTTCTGCAGTGATCTGATCGATCTCAAAACGTTTTTTACCCTGGATGATGATGGTTGTATTCCCATCGGGCATTTTTAGAACACGTAAAATCTGAGCTACAGTACCCAGGCTGTAAATATCATTTGCCCCTGGGTTCTCTATCGTTTGATCCTTTTGTGCTATCACACCGATGACCTTAGACCCCTTGTTGGCATCCTTGATTAGTTGAATGGATTTGTCTCTTCCAACGGTAATTGGAATAACAACCCCGGGAAACAATACGGTGTTGCGTAAGGGCAATAAAGAAACCTCAGCTGGAAGGTCTTCTTTTTCAAGAGCCTCTTCGTCTTCTGAGGTAAGCAGGGGAATTAATTCTGCCTCAGACTCTAGGTCTTGAAGTGACAGATTGTCTAAGTTTGAAAAGATTGGTTTGGCCATAATATGTTTTTACGTCATTGTGTCATTTGATCGGAAATTCAACCGCTGTAAAAGCAGGAATTGCGGGTACTCCTTTTTAACAACTCTACCAGTCCAAGAGTTGTGCCAACTCATTTAAAAAATAAATTTCGCACAAAAGTGTAACATTTTCAAAAAAACCCATCTTATATACAGAAATGCTCCTCATTAAAATTGAATGATAAAACAGTTGACGAACTATTAGAATTGTGTAGGCACCAGCATGTGCAAGCACAAATGGAAGTGTATGAACGCTATCATCAGGCCATGCATGTAACCGCCTTGAAGATTGTTCACAATACAATGGATGCTGAGGACATTATGCAAGAGAGTTTTTTAATCGCTTTCAACCGGATTGATCAATACAAAGGGGAGAATAATTTCGGGGGCTGGCTTAAACAAATAATCATAAGAAAAAGCATACAGCATCATCGGGATCAAAAAAAAGAATTAAAGCTGGTTGAGGAATTAAAAACAAAGACCCAGGATGAGCCCTATGGTGAAGTGAAGAATCCCATTCACCAAGAACTTCTTAATGCATTGGATGAATTGAATCCTAGGTACAAAAATGCACTCAGTCTGATGTATTTAGAAGGTTATGATTATGAAGAATTAACTGAAGTACTTCAGTTGAGCTCTGTAAAAGAAATAAAAAGCTACTAAGCCTTATTTTCTCGCGGTACACGTAACAGCATCAGCGCACCGATAACAAAAAATACAAAGAAAAATAAAATTGAGGTGCGCATGCTTCCTGTTATCTGATCCAATACACCAAACAAAAGCATCCCGATAACAATAGCGATCTTCTCGGTTACACCGTAAAAGCTGAAATAGGAAGCGGTATCGTCGGTTTCAGGAAGGAATTTGGAATAGGTCGAACGGGATAGGGATTGTAAGCCCCCCATAACCAAGCCCACAAAGCCTGCGATAAGATAAAATTCTTCTGGCGTAGTGATGAAATAGGCATACACACAAATTAACCCCCAGATGATGTTGATTACAAATAAGGTTTTTAGATTTCCAAAACGCTCCGAACAGCGAGCTGTGAGTATTGCCCCCAGAATGGCTACAAGTTGAATGAGGAGGATGCTCGTGATGAGTCCTACTGTTTTATCAGAGTCGGAACCCCAGGCAATTTCTTCTTCTCCAAAATAAGCCGCAACCAGCATTACTGTTTGTAGGGAGGTACTGTAAATAAAAAAGGCCACTAAATACCGCTTCAGGCGGAGGTTTTCTCCTAGATCATTCCAAACCTTGCGAAGCTCTCTAAAGCCATTCCATATGATATCCTGGGTTACCTTTTGATCCGAAGTACCCACGGGTAAATAATAGAACGAATACATACTGAATAAAGCCCACCAAATACCGACAGAGACAAAGGAATACTTCATAGCGAGTAATGCGGCTTCTCTTTCGGAGCCTCCTATACCATACATATCAGGCATCATCACCATAGAAAGATTAAATAACAGCAGCAAAACACTGCCAATATAGCCCATAGAATAGCCTCGTGCTGAGGCTCGATCTTGTTGTTCTTCAAAAGCGATATCCGGTAAATAAGAATTGTAAAAAACCAAACTGGACCATAAACCAATCATGGCAAGGAAGTAAAAAAACAAGCCCAGATAAATTGTTTCCAGATCAAACCAATACAATCCCACACAAGAAAGGGAACCCACTAGAACGAAAAATTTCATGAATTTTTTCTTGTTCCCGATGTAATCAGCAATTCCAGAAAGTATGGGTGAAGTGATCGCAACAACGATAAAAGCCAAGGCCGTGACAAAACTAATCATGGCTGTATTTTTAACCGCAAAACCAAAAAAATCAATCTGGTTGTTCTCGGAAAAAATCATCCCGTAATAGATCGGGAAAACAGCAGAAGAAATGACTAGTGGATAGACCGAATTTGCCCAGTCGTAAAAAGCCCAAGCATTGATTAATTTTTTACTCCCTTTCGCTAATGCAACTTTTGGTTGGATCATAAAATAGTTTTGATGTTCAATATAAGGTATTCAGCGCAGTTGCGCTATGAATTGATTTTTTCTTTTGTTTTTAAAACTATTTTTTTGAGTTCGAAAAGGAGGAATCATGCAATTTTACCCAAAAATCGACTGCATAAGTAAAACTTATAGTAATAATTAAAACAATAAAAATCATATACTTATCAAGTATTAATTAAATTAATAGTTTGATTTTTTATAAGGCTTATTTGATTTATGATTAAAGTTATACTTCAACTAATACTATGGCATTCTATTTGCATGCATTAGGGAGACTAACCAAAGAAGTATCGATCCAAAAACATAGCGTTTGAAAGATTTGTATCTTCACTCAAAAATCATCTATCATGAAAAAGATAATGTTTACTCTCCTACTTCTCCCCTTCTTAGCGAGCTGTCAAACAGCAAAAAAAGAGGCTAAAAAGAAGCTTGTCTATGCCGTTCAAAAAACAGATGCTGAATGGAAAAATTCGCTTCCAGAAATGGCTTATTATGTATTGCGTCAAGCAGGAACAGAACGTCCTTTTACAGGTGAATACAATTCCTTTTACGAAGAAGGAACCTATGCATGTGCAGCGTGCAAAACAGAGCTTTATTATTCAAAAGATAAATTCGATTCCAAAAGTGGCTGGCCTTCCTTTGATCGGGGAGCAACAGAAAATTTAGAATTCGATGTGGACTATAAATTGGGTTATGCCCGAACCGAACTTAAGTGCAATACCTGTGGAGGGCATTTGGGGCATATGTTCAATGATGGACCTAGAGAAACGACAGGAAAGCGCCATTGCATCAATTCAGCTGCACTAACCTTTACACCCGCATCAACAGATGAATAAACCTTATCCATTTAATAAATCAGAAGATGCCTGGCGCAAGCTTCTCTCACAAGAAGAATACCGTGTTTTACGCGAACAAGGGACAGAATATCCCCACAGCGGAGCCTACAACAGTCATTACGAAAAAGGCACCTATAACTGTCGGGGTTGCAATCAGCCGCTCTATGTCAGTGATTCTAAATTTGATAGCGGCTGCGGCTGGCCCAGCTACGACCAAAGTATAGAAGGGGCTATTGAGTACCGCAAAGACAGTTCGCACGGAATGGTTCGGGTAGAGATTGTATGTTCTAATTGCGGGGGGCACCAAGGACATGTATTCGACGATGGACCCACCGCTTCTGGAAAACGATATTGTGTTAATTCTGCGAGCATTAGCTTTGAAGCCAAAAAGGAAGACTAAGACGATTATTCATATCCCTCTTTTTTGTACTTTTGCGCCATCTAAAAAAATGAATTTATGACAACTTACGATGTACTTGTTTTAGGAAGTGGACCTGGGGGTTATGTAACCGCAATCCGTGCCTCTCAATTGGGATTGAAAACTGCTGTTATTGAAAAAGAAAGTTTAGGCGGTGTTTGCTTGAACTGGGGGTGTATTCCAACCAAGGCACTACTCAAATCTGCTCAAGTTTTTGATTACCTCAAACACGCATCAGACTACGGCCTTAAAGTAACCGACTACGATAAAGATTTTGACGCAGTAGTCAACCGAAGTCGTGATGTTGCTGCTGGAATGAGTAAAGGCGTTCAGTTTTTGATGAAAAAGAATAAAATCGACGTCATCAACGGGTTTGGAACCATCCTCCCCAACAAACAAGTGAGCGTAGCTTTTGAAGATACAACCACAGTTTATGCTGCAAAAAATATAATCATTGCCACTGGAGCGCGCTCCAGAGAGCTTCCTAGCCTTCCACAAGACGGCGTTAAGGTAATTGGATACCGAGAAGCCATGACGCTCCCTAAACAACCTAAAAAGCTTATCGTTGTTGGTTCAGGGGCTATTGGAATTGAGTTTGCTCATTTCTATAACGCCATGGGCACCGAAGTTACGGTTGTCGAATTCCAAGATCGAATTGTACCCGTCGAAGATGAAGAAGTTTCTAACCAATTGGAACGTTCGTTTAAAAAAGCAGGAATCAACATCATGACCAACGCTGAAGTGACGCAGGTAGATACCAAAGGCAAAGGAGTAACTGCCACCATAAAAACAGCCAAAGGCGAGGAAACCCTGAAAGCAGATGTTGTCTTGTCTGCAGTTGGAATAAAAACCAATATCGAAAACATCGGCTTACAAGATGTCGGTATTGCCGTAGATCGTGATAAGATCCTAGTAAACGATTTTTATCAAACCAACCTCCCGGGCTACTACGCTATTGGCGATGTAACCTCAGGTCAAGCCCTTGCCCACGTTGCTTCTGCTGAAGGGATTTTATGTGTAGAAAAAATTGCAGGACATACGGTAGAGCCGTTAGATTACGGAAACATCCCTGGATGCACCTACAGTTATCCAGAAATAGCTTCAGTTGGAATGACCGAAGCCCAAGCCAAACAAAAGGGCTATGAACTCAAGGTTGGGAAATTCCCATTTTCAGCCTCTGGAAAAGCGCAAGCCGGCGGTACTACTGATGGTTTTGTAAAAGTGATTTTTGACGCCAAATACGGCGAATGGCTCGGTTGCCACATGATCGGTGCCGGAGTTACTGACATGATCGCTGAGGCGGTACTCGGACGTAAGCTCGAAACCACAGGCCATGAAGTACTGAAAGCCGTTCACCCCCACCCGACCATGAGTGAGGCGATGATGGAGGCCGTAGCCGATGCCTACGACGAAGTGATTCACTTGTAGACAAACTCCTCTTATATTTTCTTAAAAGCCCTCCTGTTGAGGGCTTTACTTTTTTTATTACATTTGAAGTAACAGCTCCCAAATCTGTTCTTATCAAGAAGAGTACTTCCAGAGATACAAGACAACTACAACCGCAAAGGGCTGATTTCTGAAAAAGGGGAAAAGAAAAAAGCTTTTTTTGTGCTTAAACAATATTACGATTCCAAGAATTAGTCAGAATATGTTCCAAGCTGATTACATTCTATTTTTTTATTAAATTAGACTTTTTTAGTGAAAAACTGAATCCTAGCATTTATTCTGAATAATCCAATAAAGTCCCAAACCCAAAAATTCCCATGAAGAAGAATCCAATAAAAGAAACCCTCAGAATTATATTCATCCTAGCCAGTATTGGTTCTTTGTATTTTGTTCCTTGGATTTTAGTAAAAGCATGGGTTTTACCCCTACCCGATTCGGTTCAAGAACAAGTAAACGAAGCCATTACATATGATTTTGATGGAATGCTTGTTTATGTAGACCAAGCAGGAAAAGACCCAGAATATTATGCTGCCGGCTGGCATGATCGAAAAAATAAAATCCCTGCCGATCCGCATGCCTTATTCAAAATTGCTAGTATAACAAAACTATATGTAGCTGTTGCAGCTGCAAAATTAGTTCACGATAAACGTCTTTCGCTTGATAAAACAGTTGCTGAATACTTTCCAGAGCTTGCAAATAGAATTGAATATGCAGACCAAATAACCTTGAGAATGATGCTGCAGCATAGGAGTGGTATACCCAACTTTGTTGATCATCCTGAATATTGGAGTAAACCGCCTAAAAACAAAGAAGAGACCTTAGCCTATGGGCTCGATTTACCAGCAACTTTTAAACCAAACGAAAGTTACGGCTATTCGAATACGGCTTATATGCTGATTTCTGATCTTATAGACAAGGTTTTGGGATACAGTCACCAACAATACATCAAAGAAGAAATTTTGATACCCCTTGGACTCAAAAACACCTTCGGTTCGATTCATGAAGTGAACATAGACGATGTAATGAGTGGCTACTATGTTGGATATGACGAAGATCAAAAAACGGACTTCTCTGGCTTAATGATCGCTACTGCTGAAGATGTGGGAATCTTCATAAGAGCACTAAACGATGGTTCTGTTTTTAAGGAAGGTGAGCAAGAAATTTATTCATCAGTTTATGTGTACAAGCATACTGGTTTGCTCGTCGGTTACCAAAGTATTGCGGAGTACCACAAAGATATGGACACCGTTATTATTCAATTCAATAACACCGCCAACTTCGATGGATACAATTGGAATTTAGCAGAAATAATGTACGGACGTATTGTAAAAATAGTACGGAAGAGAGCAGATGAGGATTAATCCAATACCCCGTGTTTCTTCAAAACAGCATCTACACAGTTTATACCATCAATAGCGGCAGACATAATACCACCAGCATAACCAGCACCTTCTCCGCAAGGGTATAAACCATCTACATCTTCATGAGACAAGGTAATGTCATTTCTAGGAATAAGAACGGGAGCTGAAGTACGCGATTCGGGTGCATGAATCACCGCTTCGTTGGTTGCATAGCCTTTCATCTTTTTACCAAATGCGATAAAAGCTTTCTTGAGTCGCTTCGATAGCATCAAGGGTAAAACTTCATTCAAATCGACACTTGCAATGCCGGGGTGGTAAGAAGTTTTAGGGAAGTCTTTTGAAACACGGCCTTCAATAAAATCTAGTAATCGTTGTGCTGGTACTTGCTGGGTTTTCCCGGCGGCTTCCCAGCAGGTTTTCTCAACAGACTTTTGAAAATTTAAGCTAACAAAAGGGTCTTCTTTGGAATAATTTGGAAGGTCTTTGGGTTCTACACTAACCACTATTCCAGAATTCGAATATGGATTGTTTCGCTTACTCGGACTCCATCCGTTGGTTACTACCTCACCAGGTTCTGTTGCGCAAGGCGCTATTATTCCGCCTGGGCACATGCAAAAAGAGTATACACCCATACCGTCGACCTGCTCCACCAAACTATAGGAAGCGGGAGGCAAATAGGGATTGTGATCATCTCCATGATACTGAATTTTATCGATGAGTTCTTGCTGATGCTCAACACGCACACCAATTGCAAAAGGCTTGGCCTCAATCTTTATTTTTTTGGCGTGAAGCAGATAGTATACATCCCGAGCTGAATGACCTGTTGCCAAAACAACATCGTCAAATTCGTGCCACTGATCCTTATTTATTTGGATGGAATGAACTTGTTTTTCTTCAACTCGTATATCGGTGAGTTTTGAATCGAAATGTACTTCTCCCCCAGCCTCTATTATGGTATCGCGCATGGTACTGATGATCTTGGGAAGCTTGTTGGTTCCAATATGTGGATGGGCGTCGACCAAAATATCAGCATCAGCTCCAAAGAATACCAACCACTCCATTGCTTTGAGCACATTGCCTCGCTTTTTTGAACGTGTATATAGCTTTCCATCCGAAAAAGTCCCAGCACCACCTTCGCCATAACAGTAGTTCGACTCTGGATTTACATCTTGTTCCTTTGTTATTTTAGCAAGATCTCTTCTTCTGGCTCGCACATCTTTTCCTCTTTCAAAAACAACAGGTTTAAAGCCCCCTTCAATAGCTCGAAGGGCTGCGTACATTCCGGCAGGCCCCATACCGATAATGGCTATTTTTTTTGCATCCGAAACTTTTTGAGGTACAAACGGGTGAATCCCTTTTCTTTCGTCATTTTCCAACCAAATTTCGAGCTGAAGATTCATTTTTACTGGAGCTCTTCTAGCGTCAATTGAACGCTTACGGATGCGCCAATCGCGCATATCTTTTTTTAGAATCTTAGCCTTATCCAATGCCAAATCGAGCAGCAAGTCTTTATCTTCTAGCTGATGGGGCATTATGGAAATTTGTATAAGTGTACTCATTGGCGCAAATTTAACGAAGAACATCAAACGAACCGCCTTCTCAACCATTATTATCTAGAATAATTCTGGTATGGGCATTTAAACACAAATCACTTTCAATAGAACCGAAGCTTCAAATGAAAATTTGCAGGGAAAGGAGTTCACAAAAGAGAGTAAAAATAGGCACCAACAAAACACCAGATTCTCCTTTAAAAAAAGATAATTAATGTATATTTCCACTTGATATAAAGGGGAACAACATGGGAGATCGTAAAATGCAGGATTATATTAAAAAGGTACTCGTTCATATGCCAACGGACTGGATCAAACTGACTACCCATCGACTTGATGTTTACGATGAACAGTTAGCCAAAACACAGTTTTCAGAACAACTTGAAATCTTATTCAATGCCAATACTTATGAAACCTCCTCGTTAAGCAAGCTTCCAACTGCCTATGACTATATTCGATTGGGGCATCCGCTATCGTGTTTGTTGGAATGGGCTATCGCCAAATTGTTGCACATTGAATCGGACCATGTCATCAGTTTTTCGTCCAGCACTGCTCCTATTCTCGCAGTTCTAAGAAAGAATTTGTTAGGCAACAAAAACACTCGAATTTTATACACAGACCATCTCCCCGATTCTTTTGATACAGAAGTATTACAAACAGTCTATGGCTATCAATTTGAATTAAAAAAAGTAGACACGACAGATGTTATTGCTGAATTTGATGGTAGTACACTTTTTATCACACAACAAACCGATCTTATTAATTTAGAGTTCAACCCAAACATTGATTTTTTGGTTAACCTTCACCCCCAACTTGGGAGTGTTTTATTGGTAAACGGAAAACACAATACGGCATATATTTCAGAAATACAACATGTTCGCAGACGGGAGACCATCGCCATGACACCTGCCAACTGTCTTGTTGCCCTAAAAAGCCTTGTGCAGCCACTTGCTGTTGAAACGAATGAGAACCCTGAGTTAAACAAAAAAAGAGTCTTAGAGTCCATTGCACAGGTTACTGGTTCATCGACAAAGGCCGTTGTTGGTTCGAGTGGGTTATCCATCCAATATGCTATCATGATGGGACTGATTCACGATGCTCAAGAAAATCATAAAGGAAAAGACATCAAATTCATTGTCCCGCCCAATTGTTACGGCGGTACGAACGATCAAGCCCGACGCGTTGCTGCCTGCATTGATAATGTAGCAGTTGTAGATTTACCCGTTGACGGTGGAAACGATATGGTACAAAGCATTGATACCATTTTAGAGCAGCTTGCTGCCCAAGATGCTGTTCCGTATATCATTGCCGAAATCCCAACCAACCCGCGAGTCGAGGTTCCCGATTTGGTTCAACTAAAGGCAGTTTTAAGTAAAGTGCGAACTACAACATCTGGGGCAACTGCAATCGATCCCGTATTTATTTTAGATCAAACTTTTTGTCCAAACGTTCACTTTTTAGGAGCCGGTGCTATATTGTCTTCCGTTCGAACGATTTCGTATGTGAGTGGATCTAAATTCCCAAGTGGTGGACTCTGTACTGCAGGCTACTGCGTTGGAAATACTACAACGGATGCTTTGATGGAAAAAATAGAACTGCATCTGCAACTGTGCGATAACGAAGCAACTCCACTTCAAATGGAGTTTTTGGCAACGCAAATGCCATCGATGAAGCAACGCATTGAGGATGCGTACTTGAACACCCGTTCCTTTGTAAATCACATTCAAGAAACACTACCCAGTGCAAAAATAAATTTTGTTTCGGAAGGTCTAGCCAATCAAGGCTTTACCCCTTCTGTATTTTCCCTAGACCTGCCCACCCAGGGTAATACAGCCAAAGAAAAAGAAGCACATAAGCGCGCACTGAACCTTAAATTGATTCATCTGATGATTACTGAAATCCCAAACGAAAGTAAGTTTTGCGTAAGCTATGGGCAACTCAGTGGTTGTTATTGGACCATTCCGGCAACTTCCACACAAGGCACCACAAAAGAAGGTGATAAGGATTATATCGTACGCGTGTCCATGTCGCCCTCCCTAGATCTCGAACATCACAAACAAGTATTCTCAAAATTTGCAGAGGGTATTTGATCTTGTAAAAAACAGTTTTGATCTTTAAAAATCTAAAATGAAAAAATTTAGAAAACACATAGAAACAATAGTCTCCTTTTTTAATAATGATGTTGGGCTTGGGAAAGTTAATGTAGTTGTAGTTGTTGTTTTCTGAAGCACCAATCACAAAAAAATCCCCGACTGTGATCGTTGAAGATGTACTTTGAGAATAAAGTGTAAAGGAGAAAAAAATAAGTGCAATAGCAAATCGAATATTTTTTTATGGCAAAAAAATTATAATTTATTATTAAACTAAAACAAGTACGATACAAGAATATTTATGACGTTAAAGAAAATTTTAACGTCATGAACACACTGTGATTACTGAGGTGAAAATTGTATTTTCAATATTTTTATTAAATAAAAAAACACGAAAATCGATTACAGATTTAGAAATTCACAAAGGTGATCAGGTTGAACTGATCTCTACTGCTGGTTTCAAAAATTTGATTCATATACCCAGCTTCGATACGAACGTTTTTGCTCAGCTGATAACCCAAACCACCATACACCCGATTGCGATCAAACGCAGAAGACTTGGTGTTTAAAAAGATTTCGTTGTAGGCTGACAAATAAAACTTAGAAGGCAGCTGTTCTTCTCCATCTTCTTCTGAAGTCTTTGCCTTGGCCAAAGGGATTTTAAGGGCTAAGAAATAGCGTAAGCGTGCTTTGAAATCCGATTCAACAAAGCGTTGCTCAAAACGATAGCGATGGGTTAGTCCAATTTTACCCACTTTTTGCTTTGCTGTAAACTGCTGAAAAATTCGATGTTCGTTTACCGTTGTTTTATCGTCCGTGTTCCCTACATAATTCTCCGATGCAATGAAACCATACCCCAAAAGTAAGTTGTTGTTGTTTTCGGTAAGGTTATACCCTATTCCCGTTCGTAACAACAATTGTTCTAGGTCGCCAATGGCGTTGTAGTTTCGGTATTGAATTTCATTGTGCAGATTCCACTTGGTATTTAGTTTTTTGCTGCCAATATAAACAAGCCAATTTCCGAATTCACTGTCTTGAGCCTGAGCTAAAGAAGGTAGCATTAACATAAACGCTAATGCTACCATAAATACACTTTGTTTCTTATTCATAGAAATTGACATTTCCAGTTGCGATATCGTACATACCTCCAACAATTTTTATAGCACCGTCAGCTTCCATTTCTTTTAGGATAGGGCTTTGGCTTCGGATATTATCGATGGTCATCAGCACATTCTTAGCAGCAACTCCGTTTACGAAATCAATGTTCGATGAGTTTCTTAAATCTGCTTCTGCTGGAGAATCAACCGCATCTACAGCAGGCTCAAGCTTGTTGATCAATGCCGTAAGGTTCCCTAAACGTGCGTGATCACAAGCACCTTTGATTGCACCACAGGCTGTGTGGCCGAGTACAACTAGAACTTTGGTTCCTGCTAGTTTACAAGCAAACTCCATACTTCCTAAAATATCTTCGTTTACAAAATTCCCTGCGATACGAATACTGAATAAATCTCCTATTCCCTGATCAAATACATGCTCAGCCGATACTCGGGAATCAATACAATGCAAAACGGTTGCAAAAGGATATTGTCCGCCACTCGTCTCATCAACTTGTGCGTTTAAGTTTCTGGTAACTTGATTCCCTTTAAGGAATCTATCATTTCCGTCTTTCAAAGCATCTAATGCTAAGCTGGGAGTCATTAAATCTTGTGTTTCTTTTGTATGTGCTTTCATAATGTTGTTTTTTTAATTATTTAGTTTGAATTAATTTGTTCTTGGGGTTAGTTGGAAAAATTGAATGAAGCTATCCGGATTTTCTTGGATTCCTCTTTCGGATATTAAATTAATATTAATCTTTCTATTTCTTGCTTTTTCAGAAAAATCTTCTAAAATTTCTATAATATCATTATCAAGATAACGCGTTTTTCTAACATCTAATTCTAAATAACTCTCTAACGGTAAACTGTCGAGTTCTTTGAGAATTGCACCTTTGTTAAAAAAAGTAACTTCTTCTGCTAAGGTCATTTTAATTTTATGTACTCCATTACTTTTATCTTCTATGTGCAAGAAATGTGAGTTTTGAAAACTCTTGATTAAAATTACCACAATACCAACCATTAAACCTAGTGCAATACCAATTAAAAGGTCGGTAAAAATAATTCCAGTTACGGTAACTGCGAAGGGAAGAAATTGTTTCCACCCCAGTTTATACATGGAGACAAACAAGGAAGGTTTTGCCAATTTATATCCAACAATAAAGAGAATAGCTGCAAGAACTGATAATGGAATCTTATTCAATAAAGTAGGAATCAAAATCACAGAAATAAGCAATAGCACCCCATGAATGATGGCTGACATTTTTGTTTTTCCACCCGACTGAATATTCGCCGAACTTCGAACGATAACCTGAGTTACCGGAAGACCACCGATCATACCTGACAATATGTTCCCAACTCCCTGAGCTAATAATTCTCGGTTGGTTGGTGTAACTCTTTTGTAAGGATCAATTTTATCAGTTGCTTCAACACACAACAAGGTTTCTAAACTAGCAACTAAGGCTATTGTAAAAGCTGTAATCCAAACTTGTGGATTGCTTATCGCTCCATAATTGGGGAAACTAAACTGATCAAAGAATGAAGAAGCATCTTTTGGAACTGGAACACGCACTAAAAGGTCCGATGAAATTCCCCAAGTTGCATTGCCCTGAGTTATTAAAAAATAAACGATACCACCAGCAACAGCGACCAAAGGCCCTTGGATAAGCTGAAAGATCTTACCTTTTTTAGTCAATACATTACTCCATAAAAGGAGTATGAACATAGCGATAAACGCAATTAAGGTTGCACCAGGGCTAATAAAATTGAGGGAATTAATTATTTCAGAAAAAGTGTTCTCACCATCCAGATGGAAAAAAGCAAAATTTCCTTCTAGGGCAGAATTGTATCCAAAGAAGTGTGGAATTTGTTTTAAAATAATAATGATTCCGATTCCCGTTAGCATTCCTTTAATTACTGAAGATGGAAAGTAATAACCAATAACTCCAGCTTTAAGGATTCCAAAGATTAATTGGATAACACCACCAAGAACAACAGCTAGTAAGAAGTTCTCGAAACTTCCGAGTGTACCAATTGCGGTCAAAACAATGGCGGCCAAACCAGCAGCTGGGCCACTTACCCCTGTAGGAGAGCCACTCAGCGTGCCTACTACAACGCCCCCTATGATTCCTGCTATTAGCCCTGAAAATAGTGGCGCTCCACTCGCTAATGCAATACCTAAACAAAGAGGAATTGCTACAAAGAAGACTACGATACTTGCAGGAATATCGGATTTGAAATTTTTAAAAGGATTTGAATTATTCATTTGTGTTTTATAGTAAATTGAGACAAAAAGCAGTCGAATGACTACCTCGTGAATATTAAAAAATGGGATACGCTTTAAATTATCGTGCTACACACATTGAACTATGAATAGCTTTTAAAGCAAAAACAAAGGAAGAATTACATTTGTTCGGGAGGCGGAATATGCGTTTCGAGTGTAAAACCCATTAGATAATTTTGCGCACTATAAATGGTATTCCTCTTGATTGAGTTCGGATTATCTTGAGAAAAACTCAAAAGAAATACCTCTTCTTTTTCGTCCTTAGTATCCTCTTCCTCTTGGCTCTCTTTTTTGTTTGATTGTTTCTCAAAACTAACATCATCCAAAACAAGTTCGATGTTGTTGTAGTGATCAATTGAAAGAACTAAAGGAGCAATTACCATAGAACCAACAACTATGAAAAGAGTCATCAAACCAACTATGGGCAATAGTTTATGTTTATTTTTTCTCATTAGTTAGCAATTGTTTTAAAAACTACATCGGTATAAAAACGCACAATATTATTTCCTCCTTTTCTGACATCGGTTAAGGATGGAAGATGTTTAGAAAAATAGCGCTGATGATGTGCACCTTCGATTACAGTTGAAATCAGCATGTGAGGGAATTCATAAGTCGGATTGATTTCCAATACAATCGCACTTACTCGTTCTACAACATCTTTATAAGTTTTGTAATAGCCTTTTTTATTTTCTTGGTCAACCGCTTTGGTGTGGTATGCTTTTGAAGACTCAGCAATAATAATTTTATTAAGCATCACTTCGTTGATGTAGGAAAAGGAATTGTCTTCTAACACTTCTTCGGTTAAGATAGCAATTGCGGTATTGAGTTTATCAGGAGCTGATGCAACATTAAGGGTTGCGAAAACCAACTTATACTCAATCCAACTCCAGTACCAGTTCATTAGGTAAACCAGCAGCGCATGCTTACTTTCAAAATAGCGATATACCGAACTTTCATTAGATCCAATTTCAACTCCTAGTTTTTTGAAGGTAAAATCTTCAAAGCCTAAATCATCAATCATCTCGATACTTTTGGACACAATTTTTTGTCCAAGCACAGAAGATTCAGGGTTCTTTGTAAAAAGATCGGGACTGATTACGATATTGAGCTGTAGGTTTTTCATATACTTGTGTGCAAATATAATAGTAATACTATTATATTCAAATAGTTTAACATCTTTTTTAAATTTAAAGCAATGCATTTATGCAACATAGATGCGCTTGTAGAAGCATTTTTATGCCCATGCTCTCTCTTAAAAAGCAATAATTATGTATTATTTTAAGAGGTTTATTTTTTTTATTATATTTGAAAATACAGCACCCAAATCTGTTACATACTATGAAAAACCTACACATACTCCTTTCTACGAGACTTTCCTTATTGTGGGATTTATCCAAGTTATTTATGAGTAAAGTATTAAGAAAAAGAAGTCTTTTCAAACCCGAAAAAGAACTGACTCATCTTATAATTGAGAAAAACAACAACTATCCGTTTGACAGAAATACCATTGAATGAGAATAATTAATGTAACAATACCGAGATTCGGTTATAAATTATTTTAAAAAATCGTTTTTATTAAAAATGAAAAAATATGAATAGTAAAACCGTATCTCGAATCGGCATTCTTGGGGTGCTCCTTTTTGCAGCTTCCAGTATCCTAGGAGGATATTCGATTGAAGGCTATGATTCACTCCGTAAACTCATCAGTGAAACTTATGCCATTGACACTACTTACGGTATATATCTTAGAATGTTTGGGATCATTCCATGTGGGGTTTTATTTACCCTCTTTTTCTTTTTCGCAAAAAAACACTTTCCTAAGCATCAAATCATTACAATTGGGTTTTATGGACTTGTCCTTTTCTATGGTCTATCAACCATAATCGTTGGAATTTTTCCTTGTGATCATGGTTGTAATCCAGAATTTACCAATCCAAGCACAGCTCAGATAATCCACAATCTATTCGGATTTTTAACCTATCTGACAGTACCTTGTTGCATACTTTTGTTGGGTGTTGGACTTAGAAAAACAAATCATTCAAGGCTATCCAATCACGGGATATTTTTGGGGAGTCTTAGCAGTCTGTTTGTGCTTTACTTATTCCTCAATCCCTTAACGCACTTCATAGGAATGTACCAACGTATAATAGAAAGCATATTTTTACTCTGGATTATAAGTTGTGCTACAACCCTTAAAAAAATGAACCATGACGATTGAACATCTAGCAATTTGGACCAAAGACATTGAAAAAATGAAAGCATTTTACCTTGAATTCTTTGAGGTCAATGCGAATGAAAAATACTTTAATCCCATAAAAAAATTCAGCTCATATTTTCTTTCGTTTTCAAGCGGAGCTCGAATTGAATTAATGCATAGGCCTGATATTTCGATGCATTTAGAAGGTTTAGAACAGAATCTTGGATTAGCTCATTTTGCAATCGCATTGGGAAGTAAACAAATGGTAGATGATTTAACACACACCCTTCGGGTGAAAGGATATTCTATCCTTGGAGAACCGCGAACAACGGGTGATGGATACTATGAAAGTGTAGTTGCTGACCCAGAAGGAAATCAAATTGAACTTACAATTTAAGGATTCAAAAAACCAGAAATCAAATAAGTAAATGCTTCGAAATTTCTCGTTTTACTATCTTTAGCTTGATTAAACTATCTTGAAATTTTAAAGTAAAACTATTTTATGGCACCCTTCAACTATACCATTCGCGAAGCTGTAACTGATGAACTCAAAATCTTGCAAGAATTTGAACAAGGAGTCATTCAATACGAACGTCCGTTTGCCCCAAACTTAAAAGAAGACCCAATCGTTTATTACGACATACAAAACCTTATTGAACGAGAAGATGCTCACGTATTGGTTGTTGTAGTAGACAACAAATTAGTAGGTTCTGGCTATGCCTTAATTAAGAAATCCGCACCTTATAAAAATCCAGATCATTTTGCCTATTTAGGTTTTATGTACATAGCCCCAGAACAACGCGGCAATGGACTTAATGGAGCTCTTATAATGGAGCTGGTGCAATGGGCAAAGGATCGCGATATTCATGAGGTACAACTAGATGTTTATTTGGAAAACCAAAGCGCGATCAAAGCCTATACCAAATTAGGATTCAAGCCCGATTTATTAAAAATGAGACTCTAATAAGAAAATCAATGTCCCAAATTAACCTCAACAACAAAACCTTTATCCTCCTTGATAATTCAGAAAACGGAGAAGTAAACTCAGAAACATGTTTCCATTACAAACAACAAGGCACGCTTGTTACTGCAGACTATTCAGGCGGAACTGTCATAAAAGGATCCCTTGTCGGGCAGCTTACAGCTTCCGAATTGCTCATGCTATACCACTGTATTACCACTTCAAATGAGCTGAAGGCTGGCAAAGCCACTGCGCAGCTTACTACAAATTCTGACGGGAGAATTGAATTACACCTACAATGGGAATGGCTGACTTCTGAAGGAGCTGGGAAGTCGGTTTATGTGGAGCGTATTTTGGATTCCTAGAGAGTAAAAAATATTCCCTAAATTGACCGCACAACAAAAACCCATTCTTATGAAAACAATGAGCTGTAAACAATTAGGCGGAGCCTGTGATCAAACCTTTAGTGCAAATACCTTTGAAGAAATGGCAAGCCTCAGCAAAGAGCACGGAAAAGAAATGTTTAAAAAAAATGATGCTGCACATTTAGAAGCTATGAGATCCATGTAAAAACTGATGGAAACTCCTAATGCTATGCAAGATTGGTTTGAAGAAAAAAGAAAGGCATTTGATACACTTCCGGAAGATTAATAAGGCTTAGGCTATAAAAAACTTTGAACCGCGAGACGGTATGAATCCATTCCAAATCCAAGGATCAATCCTTTTGCATTGGGGGTGATATAAGACGTATGTCTAAAGTCTTCTCGGGCAAATGTGTTCGAGATATGAACTTCAATTACAGGCGCATCAATTGCTTTGATGGCATCTCCTATTCCTACTGAGGTATGGGTAAAAGCAGCAGCATTAAGAATAATCCCATCAGAAGTAAATCCAACCTCTTGTAATTGGTCAATCAACTCTCCTTCAATATTCGATTGAAAATAATCAAATGTGATTTGAGGAAATGTTTCTTGTAATTCAGCAAAAAAAGCATCGAAGGTTTGTTTCCCATAAATACCCGGCTCGCGTTGGCCGAGGAGATTTAAGTTTGGTCCGTTGATGATGCTGATTTTCATATGCCTAATTTTAAACAAAAGTAAGTAAAGTTTTTTTAGAATTATCTTCCCAGACATTGAACGCTTATAAAGAAGGCAAAAATGTTTAATTTTGATTCATGCAATGGAAACAAGCACTTGTACACTTTGAACAGTATCTTAAAATTGAACGTGGGTTGTCCATCAATTCGATCAACAGTTACTCGCTGGATGTATTGGCTTTGATGTCATTTCATGATGAAAACAGTTCATGCACCCCGCTGAACTGCTCTAAGGAAGACGTACAGCGCTTTTTATACGAGGAAGCAAAAGAAGTGGAAGCGCGTTCACAAGCAAGGAGAATATCGGGCTTAAAGAGTTTTTTTAATTTTCTGATTTTTGAAGGCTATCGAGAAGACTCCCCCATTGACCTCATTGAAAGTCCAAAATTAGGACGAAAGCTTCCAACGGTATTATCCCTTTCCGAGATCGAGCAATTACTCCATTGCATTGACCTTAGTCATGCACAAGGGCATAGAAACAGAGCCATGCTTGAAACGCTATATGGAAGTGGCTTGCGCGTGAGCGAATTGGTAGACCTCAAGATTTCTGATTTGTACTTTGATGAAAATATGATGCTCATAAATGGAAAAGGAGATAAACAACGTTTAGTCCCCCTGGGTGCATTTTCCAAAAAGTTTATTCAACTTTATATCGATGATGTTCGGATACTAAACAAAATAAGCAAGGAAGATCGGGATACCCTCTTTTTAAATCGCAATGGAAAAAAACTAACCCGAGCAATGATTTTTACGATCGTACGTCAGTTGGGACAAGTGGTTGGTATTGAAAAGAAAATTAGCCCACACACCTTTCGCCATTCCTTCGCAACGCATCTTCTAGAAAATGGAGCAGATTTAAGAACCATTCAAACCCTAATGGGACACGAAAGCATTACAACTACAGAAGTGTATATGCACTTAGATACACAGCATTTGAGTCAGGTGTTAAAAGATTTTCACCCAAGAAACAACTAGCTATTCCGCCATAACATTGACAACCAATCGGAAGCCTTCTCCGTGGATGTTCAATATTTCAACATTTGGATCTGCACGAAGGTACTTCCTCAATTTAGCAATATATACATCCATGCTTCGTGAAGTGAAGTAATTATCGTCGTGCCAAATTTTATTCAATGCAGTTTCCCGAGAAAGTAAATCGTTGACATGCAAAGCAAGCATGCGCAACAATTGATTTTCTTTTGGAGATAATTTTATAGGATCTGCCTCTTTAAATGCAAGCATCCTAAGTTTTGAATTGAATTCAAAAGAACCGATTGTAAAATCAACCTCTTCAGATTCAATTGAAGGTTGCGTTACTCTTCGGGATAGTATGGATTTAATTTTAGCCAATAAAACTTCCGAATCGAAAGGTTTAGAAATATAATCGTCTGCTCCTAGCTTAAACCCTTTCAAGACATCTTCTTTGAGGGTTTTGGCGGTTAAAAAAATCAAAGGAACTGCATCGTTTTTTTGGCGAATTTCTTTGGCCAAAGTAAAACCATCTTTATAAGGCATCATCACATCTAAAAGGCAGAGGTCATAAATATCTTTCTTGAATTTCTCAAAACCTTCAATTCCGTTTTTAGCAAGGGTTACATCATAACCGTTGATTGATAAGTATTCTCTAAGTATACTCCCAAAGTTTGGGTCATCTTCAACTAATAATATCTTTTTATTTTCTACTTTCATTTCTCTAATTTTTTTTCAAATTAAATATGGATTATGAGGGTCGCAATTGGTAATCGAATTTGAAACGTTGTACCAACTCCTAATATACTACTTACATGAATCGTGCCGTTATGTAATTCGATGATTTTTTTGACATAAGAAAGACCGAGTCCATGCCCCTTAATGTTGTGAATGTTCCCTCCTTGTTGACGGTAGAATTTTTTAAAAATTAACTTCAATGTATCCGAATCCATCCCAATACCATGATCTTGTATTTCAAAAACCCATACGTCATCTTCATTAAAAGTACGTACTTCTATGAGTGGTGCATTAAGGGAATACTTTATTGCATTGTCTAACAAATTGACAAAGACATTCATGAAATGGTTTTTATCAACAACAACACTTTGTTGGCTGGCCTTCAAGTCACTCGTAATGGTTCCATTTTCGCTTTGAACGATCAAGGCAACATGACTAATAGCTTCTTCAACCAATGGGTTCATTGCTGAGGATTGTAAATCCAAAGGGGTAGATCCTCGATCGAGTTGAGAGATCATTAGAACATTTTCAACTTGATCTTGCATCCGCTTATTCTCCTCTCGCAGCATGTTCAAATAACGATCTACCTTTTCTTCGTCTTTCTTTACATTCTTATTTTGCAGTGCGTCAATTGCAAGATTGATTGTTGCAATAGGAGTTTTAAATTCGTGCGACATATTGTTGATGAAGTCCGATTTGATTTCAGATATTTTTTTCTGCTGTACAATCTCATAAACAGAATACGAACAAACTATAATTATCAATAAAGTCAACACTAAAGACAACAGCGTTATCCCTACAATAGACGAACGCAAATAGGTGTTTTTTTCTGGAAAAGACACTACAAGATCATAGGTGTTCACGCCTTCATTTTCTAAGAATAATGGAACCGAATACTGCGGTCCTTTCTGGTTTTCTATATAATTATTTGAAGTTACCTTTGTTGCTAAACCATCACTAAATACGCCAAATTCAAAGGGAGTGATGATGTTTCTCTCGATGAGCGCACGTTTGAGAATCACATCGAGTTCATAGGAATTTAAACGTTTATGAATTGGAAATGTATTGGCAATGTTGGTGAAAAAGTTTTTGTACGTTGCTTGATCAAATGCATTGATTCGTTCAAAGTCTTTTAACTTTTCTATGGTTAAAGAAATCCGGTTTTCACGATTAAAGGTCTCCTTTAAAATTGCAGTTGTTCGTACGCCTTTAAAATTTTTGATTTTCGGAGCTGCAGCGTTTACATCACCAAAATCTCCTGATGGAATATTGTAATCTTCTTCTAGGATACCAAAAGCGTGCAGTGCCGAAAGGTTTGAAGGCGCGTCGTTGTCATAGAACAAAAACACATCACGGAATTCGGAAGTTTCGGGAGAACCTGCCGAATCGATAACGGTTTCAAAACGATCAAAATAATATCGCAATTCCCGCTCTTGCACTTCTTCCGCTACAGAACTCAAGGCCTGACGAATTGTAAGGGAAAATTCCTCTTCTATATTGCTCATCGAAGTATAAATCCAATACCCTTGAATAAAGATAATCCCAGAAAGGGATAAAAGCATGAATACAACAAATGATAAAAAGTAATTTTTTTTCATATAAAATAGCCTAGTTGCTGAATGCAAATTTCACTATAAATTAGCGAACAGTTTGCTAAAACAATGTTAATTCCCTTTAGCACGAGCATTTTGGATTAATTCTTGATGGATTGCGTCGATTTTCAATAGGGTGTCTTCCCACTCCAAATTCTCAATATGATAATCAGCCAGAGGAATTTTTCTTTCGTCACTCCATTGTTTCGACATGCGGTCCTGAATGGCTTCGACTGAACTTTTATCGCGTGCCAAAACACGATCCAATCGTACAGCTTCTGGTGCAGTTATTAATAGTACACTATCGCAGAGTTTCGACCCACCATTTTCAAATAAAATTGCAGCCTCCTTGATGACGTAAGGAGCATCTTGCTTTGCTACCCAATTTTGAAAGTCTTGAGCAACTTCAGGATGAACCAATGCATTGAGCTGGGCTAAAGCAGTAGCATCTTTAAAAACAACACGCGCTATATAAGGGCGATTCAAGACATCCCCTGAATAACTTTCAGGTCCAAACAGCTTGCATATGGCTTCTTTCAAATCCGCAGAGGTGTTCATGAGATCCTTAGCACGGTCATCAGCGATATAACACGGAATACCCAAGGCTGAGAAACGAAGAGCAACCTTCGACTTCCCACTCCCTATCCCACCTGTAAGTCCAATAATCTTTGGCATGCTTATTTGCGGATTAAATATTCAACTTCTTTAGGGCTCCAACGCAAATTCTGTAATTGATTCGGAGCTTCAACTAATTTTAATTTCATTAATTCATCTCCAGTTTTTAATACGCTATAATCACAGGAGATTATAAAATCTGATTCCGTTATCGCTTTAATCTTTGCAAGACTAGCAGAAAAAGTTAGGTCTATACTGCTTGGAAATAATTTCAATGCAATGGAATCGGGAACGTTAAAAAGTTTGATGGGAACCTTAATTGTTTTTTCAGAGAATCGATCAATAACAACTTTAAGGCTTGTTTCAGAATCAGAAAACTCCAGCTGTTCCGGTGCTGGATTTAGTAAATTAAATTGATCAACAAAGGATTCTTTTATATCGGTCTTAACTAAAGTGTTTATAAAAACAGTTTGTAAAGTGTCGAGTATATTCGATGCTCCAATAACATTAATACTATCAGGAGAAAAAATCAAGGGTTCAGCAATCCCAAAACCAGCCGCAACATTCAGACTCTTTTCTAAAGCAATCGGAAGGCGCTTATTGTCCAATTGCGAATAATTGAAATAGACCGTATTTGGAAAAATCGTTCGGATTTCGGTTGTACCTGAAAGTTGTTCTTGAATTTCAGGAATACTCAATTGCAGCGGAATCGAAGCGTTTCCATTTTCAAAAACACCTTTTCCAGAATCTAGGGTTATTGAGGTGTCAAAAAAATTATAGTACAACAATTGAAACCCTGAAGCTGTTAAAGTCAATTCAACTTCGGAGCTTGTATCGGATATAGGTACAATCCCCATAGGGAAGTTATCAAATCCTACATTGAAAGTGAGCACCTCAGTATATTCATTAGAAAATTTGGTGATCATCCAAAACAAAAAAGAAAGCGCTAAAAAAATCAAAAACGAACGTGACTTCCCTCTTTCCAATGAAAAATCTTGTAAAGAGTGGAGAAAAGGGAATCGTTGTTCCATAGACCTATACTATTCTTTTTGAAGCATGTCAATAACTTCTTGACTCACTCCTGTGTTAGAGAATCCTCCGTCATGAAATAAATTCTGAAGGGTGACCTTTTTTGTAAAATCAGAGAACATCATAACCGTGTAATCTGCGCATTCTTTAGCAGATGCATTCCCTAGGGGGGACATTTTTTCTGCATAATTCAAAAAGCCATCCAAGCCTTCAACACCTTGTCCAGCTGTGGTTAGCGTAGGAGACTGTGAGATGGTGTTTACACGAACTTGTTTGTCTTTGCCCATAAAGTATCCAAAGCTGCGTGCAATAGACTCTAAATAAGCCTTGTTGTCCGCCATATCATTATAATTTGGAAACACACGCTGGGCGGCAACGTAGGTCAATGCTACAATGCTCCCACCCGGTCTCATTGCGTCTTTATTGTATAAAGTTTGCAGTAATTTATGAAATGATACCGCCGAAACGTCCCAACCTTTAGTCATCCAGTCATGGTTCAAGTCGGTGTAGTGTTTTCCTTTTCGTACGTTTACAGACATTCCAATTGAATGTAAAACAAAATCCAATGGACCGCCAAGATGTTCAACTGCTTTATCAATTAAGTTTTCTAAATCTTCGATTGAAGTCGCATCTGCTGTAATTACGGGGGCATTTACTTGTGTAGCAAGCTCATTGATTGTACCCATTCGAAGTGCTACTGGTGCATTGGTCAATACGATTTGACCGCCTTGTTCATGAACACTTTCTGCAGTTTTCCATGCGATGGATTGATTGTCGAGTGCTCCAAAAATGATTCCTCTTTTCCCAGCTAAAAGTTGATGAGACATATTTATATAATTTGGTTAATAATAAGCAAAGATACGTTAATTCAATAATTCTTTGGCGTGTAGAATCGCAGTTTCAGAAATTTCTTCTCCGCCCAACATTTGAGCAATTTCAAGAATACGATCATCCGGTTTTAGCTTTTTGAGTTGCGTATAGGTGCTCTGATTTATGGTTTCTTTATAAACTTTAAAATGGTGGGCTCCTTTAGCAGCTACTTGTGGTAAGTGTGAAATGGTGATTACTTGCATATACTGACTCATTTGATGCATTACATCTCCAATCTTATAGGATACTTCTCCCGAAACTCCCGTATCTATTTCATCAAAAATAATGGTAGGTAGCGTTTTGAAACGAGACAAAATCGCTTTGATTGACAACATAATACGAGACAATTCGCCCCCAGACGCTACTTTCTTTAAAGTTCCAAACTGAGACCCTTTATTCGCCGAGAACTCAAAAACCAGTTGATCCTTGCCATGCAACAAAAATCGGTCGCTTGGAATTAAATCTATATTGAATCGTGCATTGGGCATTCCTAAAATATCGAGTAGCGATTCGAGTTCTTTTTTTAGAGATGGAATGGTTTCTCTTCTCTTCTCCCTAAGAACTTCTGCTAGTTGCTGTACTTGGGTTTTTAGTTGATCGCGTTCCTCCTTCAGCCCAATCAAGTCCTCTCCAAGAGCAGCGGTCGATTGCACTTTCTGATCTAAACTTTCACGAATTGCAATCAATTCTTCAATTCCCTGACAATGATGCTTTGCCTGCAAATCATAAATTTTCTGAAGTGCTTCTTTCACTGCGGCTAGTCGCTCGGGATTGGCTTCGATTTGTTCGGCTTGTAACTGGATTTCTTGATTTAAATCAAGCAACTCAATCTTCAGACTTTCTAATCGATTGAATAAGGGAAGGTATTTTTCAGACAGCGTAGAAACTTTTAATAAAGCCGAACGAACTTCGTTCAGTTGTACTTCTACTCCCAACTGCTCTTCATTAATAATCTGAGACACTTTAAGTAAACTCAAGCCTATTTCTTCAGCGTGAATTAATTCTTGCTCCTCTTCTTCCAAAGGTGCCAGCATTCCGGGTACTAAGGAGGCTTCTAAAAGTTCATTTAAGAGAAAAGTGGAATAGTCTAAATCTTGTTTCTGTGAATCTTGCAATGCAGTCAATTCCGACAACCGTTCTTCTACTTTTTTATAGTGCTTAAGCTGCTGTTGATAGTGATCGAGGTTCGCTTTATTATTTGCTAAGGCATCCAATACCTCTAATTGGTAGTCGGATTGAGTGAGTGATAGTGTTTGATGCTGTGAATGAACATCAATTAAATCTTGCCCTAAGCGCTGGAGTATATTTAAATTTACAGGGCTATCATTTACAAAGGCACGAGACTTTCCAGAAGGCAAAATCTCCCTTCGAATTAATGTAATCGCATCATAATCTAGATCGAGTTCTTCGAAAAGGGTTTTAAGATTGTACTCTTGAATGGAGAAAGTAGCCTCAACAAAACATTTCTGATCTACGTTTTTGAGGGTAGATAAATCTGCTCTATTTCCTAATACCAAACCCAAACCACCGAGAAGAATGGATTTCCCAGCTCCTGTTTCCCCAGTAATACTTGTCATACCCTCAGAAAAGTTAACTTCTAAGTGATCGATTAATGCGAAATTTTTGATAACAAGTCCTGTAAGCACTGCAATTGAGGTTTATGAATTCCAAAGATAAATCACAAACGAGCTAATTTAAAGAAATTCGCTTAGTATTTAATGCGTTTCCATTGGGGACCAAAGAAGGGCGCTATTTTATTGAGTAAATCCAGTGTTCTTTGAAATTCTACTTTGGGTCCATCAGAGAATATATCGACAATTTCATCTGCCTTTGCATCAAAAAATATTTGGTTTAAAAAAGCATTTGGTCTTCGGGAATACAACCGATTCAGCCCTTGAATAGAATTCATTATGTTTTGCTTGGCTTGGGAAGGGTTTTCTGTCATAAGGTCAAGTCCCTTGCGGTGGTATTCATACATTGCCGTTCTGTATTCTTTAAAGGTATTGGACTGCAAGGTTTCGATCAACCAATATCGATTCCGATTTCCATCAGCTTGATTCCATCCTTTTTTCTGATTCTGACCAGCTAAATTTGCTATTTGCTGCGCTACAGCATAAAACGGGCTACCTCCATTTTCTTGAAAGGTATCCGCTTCCATTCCTAAACTAATAAAAGCATAAAAACTAAGTAAGGAAACTAAATTAGACTCATAGGTAGATGTGTTATAAAAAAGAGGCTGAAATTCTTGATAACTAAAACTAATATCCTTGTCGAGGTGATTGAGAATGGGCGTTTTATAATTGGTGTTGAATACTGGGCGTTGAATTTGAACCTGAAGTGTTCCTTCAAATTGGCTCCCGCTATAGCCTGTGAGGTTGAGCACCATACTGCAATCAAGTTTTTCCTCATTGGCTCGATCCTGATTGGTCCAGGCTTTATTGACCATAAATTCAGTAATACTCGTTTCTAGGGTTTTAAAAACCTGTTGATTGGTTTGATTAACCAAATCCGAATTAACAACAATTTCAAAATTAATTTCTTGGGCATTCCCAAGTACAACCAAAAAAAGGATTGCGTAGAGGTTAAGAAGTCTTTTCATAAGCTAGCAAGATTTGATCAAAAACATCAACTGCAACTGCTGTCTTTGTTTTTAACTCGAATGCAATTGGTTCGGCATTCGGTTGAAGATAAGTGATTTTATTTTGATCTCCACCAAAACCAGCATTGAGATCATTCAATGAGTTCAAGACAATGGCATCTAAATTCTTTCGTTCTAGTTTAGCCTGAGCATTCTCAAGCTCATTTTCTGTTTCAAGAGCAAATCCGACTAAAAACTGCTTTCCTTTGGTAGCCCCTAAATGAGCTAAGATATCAGGAGTTGGGATTAGATTTATTTGATTGAAGTTGGTTTCTTTTTTTATTTTCTGAGTCACATGGGTATTAGGCTTAAAATCGGCAACAGCTGCAGATGCAATAAAAATAGCTGCATCAGTATAATGTAGTTTGGACGCTTCGAACATTTGGTCAGCCGAAGTAACCCGTATGACCGTAATCTTAGCATGATCTACATCCAATGCAGATGGTCCACTGATCAAAACAACCTCAGCTCCAAGAGCTGCGGCTTGCTTGGCCAATTCGAAACCCATTTTACCGGAGGAATTATTTCCAATAAAGCGAACAGGATCTATAGATTCGTAGGTAGGACCGGCTGTGAGTACAACTTTCTTCCCAAACAAAGGGAGTTGTTTGGAAATATGATTTTCCATAAAGGATACCATATCTTCAGGCTCTTGCATACGCCCTTTTCCCTCTAGGCCGCTCGCCAAGAACCCCTCTTCGGTTGGGAGTACTACAACACCATTGGCAGATAAAGTCGCTAAGTTTTTTTGATTCGCAGGATGTGCATACATATCTAAATCCATCGCCGGAGCTACGAAAACTTCGCATTGTGAAGAAAGATAGGCCGCTAATAATAAGTTGGTACAACGGGCTTGCGCCATGGAAGATATGGTGTTCGAAGTAGCTGGAGCAATGAGCATATAATCCGCCCAAAGTGCCATTTCAACATGGTTATTCCAGAGTGGGTTGTCTTGGTCTTCCGCAATAAAGGAAGAATAGACTGGGTTTTGAGAAACCGTAGCAAGTGTTAATGGAGTAACAAAGTCTTTGGAGGAAGGGGTCATAATAACCCGAACCTCCGCACCTTGTTTGATAAAAGCTCGAACGAGCATAGGAGTTTTGTAAGCCGCTATTCCGCCTGAGATACCCAAGAGGATTTTTTTACCGCTGAACAAAGACATCTGCTGTTATTGTTCTGTTTTTCTGTGGTATACGCGGTTTTGCAGCCATTCTTCTACCGCCAATGCATGTGGCTTTGGAAGGCTTTCATAGAATTTAGAAACTTCAATTTGCTCTTTGTTTTCAAAAATCTCTTCTAAGCTATCGTTGTGGGTAGCAAATTCCTCAAGCTTTTCGTGCAATTCTTTTTTGATGTCTAAATTGATTTGCATCGCACGTTTAGAGATGATCGATAACGCTTCGTATATATTATCTGTTTCTCCTTCTACTAAATTTTTATCGTAGGTTGTTGTCGTAATGGGTGCTTTTGATTCTCTGTACTTTGTCATCCTAGCTATTTTGTGTTAGTTGTGAGTTGATCTATAAGGGTAAGTTCTTTTTCTATATTTTCAAATTTTCGGTCAACGTCTTGAAGAAATATAGACTCTGGAAAGTATCGTAAAAGGGTATTTCCTATTTCTTTGGCTTCAGCCAAACGCTCTTTCTTTAGCGTAAAGATACTGTTTATTGCCAATTCGAAGTTAGAAAGGAATTTATAGTATAATGCTTCTTCCTTAAATTGTGTCCCGGGATAGTCGCTGATGAAGTTGTCAAAGGAATTCATTGCAGCTTTATAATCTCGTATGGTATAATATTTTTTACTAATTTCAAAAGACTTTTTTTCTATTTTAACCTGTAATTCAGCGATTAACGTATTGGCTTCATCACTAAATTCGCTCTCGGGATAGTTGTCTAAAAATATCTGCAACTTATCGATTGCCTTGTACGTATCTTGTTGATCCAAGCTAAAGCGTGGGGAAAGCATATAGTATGACTTGGCAGACATAAAGTTTGCTTCCTGTAGGCGATCGCTTTTGGGATAAGACTTTGCAAAACTCTCAAATTGATAGGCTGCTAAATTGTAGTCTTTGACTTGAAAATAAGTATTGGCGTAAAAGTAGATGATTCTTTGTGCCTGAGGTTTTCCTCTATAGGAGGGAACGATTTGTTCAAAAAGACGATTGGCTTTTCTGTAGGATCCAGATTTATAATATTCTTCTGCAGCTTTATACTTCAGATTATTATCCGGGTTATTGAGTATTTTTTGGTAATCGCTACAGCTTAAGAATGAAAGAAATAACGCAAAAACTACGGTTGATTTGATGGTTTTTAAAAACATGATGCAAAACTACTAAAATATAATCAATGTGAGCTATTAAAATTCAAATGTAACCGCTAAAAAAAACTCCCGCTATTATTTGTCAAAATTTTAACTTCCTGACTTAAAGGAATACTTTGTTAGCTTCTGAAATTGCAACACTTAAAGGTTCCGATGCTGGTACCAATGGAAGGCGAACATTTCCTGTACAGAGGCCTAAATGCTTTGATAAATTTTTAACTCCGGCTGGGTTGCCTTCTCTAAAAATTAAATCAATCATTTCAAGCAATTGGTTGTGATATACCGTAGCTTCATCTATTCGATTTTCCAAAGCAAGGCGAATCATTTTTGAAACTTGATTTGGTAATGCACCGCCAATAACTGAAATTACTCCAGATCCACCAGATAAAACAACAGGGAGTGCTAATGCATCATCACCCGATATCACATGAAATCCATCCGGCACAAGATCCAAGAGCGCAATTACAGACTCTAAATCACCTGTAGCGTCTTTTATGGCTATAATGTTAGCACAGTCAGTCGCCAAACGAACTGTTGTTTCGTTCGATATGGAGACACCGGTTCGAGCCGGGACATTATACAAGATTACTGGAATAGGAGCAGCCGTGGCTATGTGCTTGAAGTGCTGGTAAATCCCTTCTTGACTTGGACGTGTATAATAAGGGCATACAGACATGAGGGTTTTGAAGGCTGTAAGGTCGGTTTGTTTGATCGTGTCTACAACTACTTGCGTGTTATTCCCTCCAATCCCTAAAACCAGTGGAACTCTATCAGCTACAACCTCAACAATCAAGGCAACAACTTTGGCACGTTCCTCTGAGGTTAATGTAGCAGTCTCAGCAGTAGTACCCATGAGAACGATATAGTCAATACCGCCACTGATGATATGGTCAACAACACCTTTTACCGCAGGGTAATCTACTCGTCCTTCTTCATCAAAAGGAGTAATCATAGCAACTCCAGATCCTTTTAAAAATTTCACTTATATTTTATTTAAAATATTCATATACTTCAATAATTCCTTTTTAAAGGTTTCTTTATCCTTTGGATCAAAATCAAATACAACATCATTGATTCGTTCATCTGCTCCCGAAAATCCAACACTTATTTTATGTTTAGTTCTAACACTTATGAGTGAGAAATCGTGATCAATCTTGTTGTAATAATTAATCAACAAATCGTACTCCGACTCACAAAAGTTCAACAGCTCTCCTTTAAAACTCCCCCAGAAATTGACTTCTTGCGGGTTGAATATTTGTTGATATTGCTTTTCTAATTCAGCGTTTTTATTCAACAACAATAGACTAACTTGTAGCTCAGAAATCTTAAACATCTTGGCTAGGTTTAAAAGAAACTTACTGTCAACTGCTGTAATGGGGTCAACCAAAATAGCAATTTTATTGATTTTAAAAGACGCATCAAGTTGCTTGCTGGACATACTTTTGTCCAACTCTTTTTCAAAAACCCACTTGCGCAAAAGCTTACTCATCAAACCCGTCTAATTTTGAAATACAAAAATACCAAAACCCCAGTCCCGACATAATAAAATAGTGTTTTTGTTTAAAAAAGCTTTGAAGTGTTATGAATCTAACAAATCCAAGAATGAAGACTCCGTCATCAGGGGGATTGCTAACTTCTCAGCCTTGACCTTTTTGCTAGGCCCCATGCCCTCTCCTGCAACAATAAAGGAGGTTTTCGAAGAAATTGAACTTGAAACTTTCCCTCCGTGCTCTTCAATCATTGCCTTAAGTTCATTTCGAGACAGTGTTTCGAAAACACCGCTCACTACTATATTCTTTCCCTCCAATACATTTGAAGTTAAAGCAAGCGTTTCATTTTCCATTTGAACACCAAACTGTGTTAATCGTTCCACTAATTCTCGATTATTTGGAATTTGAAAATAGTGCACCAAACTTTGTGCAATTCGAACGCCTATATCATCAACAGCTATCAGCTCTTCTTCTGTCGCTTGCATCAGCTTGGACATGGAACCAAAATGTGAAGCTAGTCGTTTGGCTACAGTAGCTCCGACAAAACGAATCCCCAGTCCAAATAACACTTTTGCAAAAGGCTGTTTTTTAGAAGCTTCTACCCCTAACAATAAATTGTCAACTGACTTTTGAGCCATACGTTCTAAGGGCAATAACGCTTCCTCTTTCAGCGCATATAAATCTGCTATATTATTTACCAAACCTTCGTTAAACAACAAAGTGACTGTTTCGCCTCCCAAACCTTCAATATCCATTGCAGTTCGGCCGATATAGTGTTGCATTTTACCAATAATTTGAGTTGCACATCCAGTAGTATTCGGACAATAGTGCTGAGCTTCGCCAGCAATTCGAACCAAGGTAGCCGCACAATCTGGGCAATTCTCTATATAGGTAACTCGATGTTCTATTAATCCTCTCATCCTGTGATCTACACCAACTATCTTAGGAATGATCTCCCCCCCTTTTTCTACATAAACTCGATCACCTAAGCGTAAATCTAGTTTCGCTATTTGATCTGCATTATGTAAGGAAGCCCGTTTGACAGTAGTACCGGAAAGTAATACAGGACTTAAATTTGCAACTGGTGTAATGGCACCCGTTCTGCCCACTTGATAACTTACGGTCTCTAGAGTAGTACTCGCCTGTTCGGCTTGATACTTATACGAAATAGCCCAACGGGGAGATTTTGAAGTAAAACCAAGGAGCTCTTGATGTTTTAAATCATTAACTTTTATTACAATTCCGTCGATCTCATACGGCAGTTGGTCTCTTTTATTTTCCCATTCATTTATATAATGTAAAATACCTTGTATAGAATCCGCTTGAACTAAGGTATCAGGAACAGTAAAACCCCATGATCGCGCTTCAACTAGAGCATTGTAATGGCTCTTAAAGCCAAGATTTTTACCAACCAATGCATATAACAAACAGCTTAACGGGCGTTGAGCCGTTTCGCTACTGTCTTGCAGTTTCAATGAGCCAGAAGCGGTATTTCTGGGATTCATATACGGTTCTTCTCCAGCCTCAACTCGTTTTTTGTTAAGGGCTTCAAAACCTGCCAGGGGCATTACGATTTCTCCACGAATCTCAAATAAGTCAGGAAAATTCCCCTGTAACTTGAGGGGGACATTCGGAATGGTTTTGATGTTCATTGTCACATCATCACCCTGAGTTCCATCTCCGCGAGTTACAGCTCTAAGCAATACGCCCTTTTCGTAGGTAAGATTGATTGATGCTCCGTCATATTTCAATTCACAGGTAAATGTTGGTATTTCCCCATCAAGATTTTTAATAATGCGATCGACCCATTCTCGAATCTCTTCTTCAGAATAGGTATTCCCTAAAGAGTACATACGTTCTGCGTGGGTTATTGTTTCAAAGTTTTTAGTAATTAGACCTCCAACGCGTTGAGAAGGTGAATTTGAATCATAAAATTCAGGGTGCAGCGCTTCTAAGTCTTGAAGCTCTTTCATCAATTGATCAAACTCAAAATCGCTTATCAAACTTGTATCATTGACATAATATTCAAAATTATACTGATGTAATTTTGAACGTAAACCTTCAATCTTTTCTTGGGCATTCGTCATACTATATACTGCTTTTAATGGCTTTAATCATCCTTGGACGATTCAAGTAATCGTTTCGAACCTCAACAGATTCAAAGGTAAACTTTTTAAAAAAAGTTACAAGTTCATCAACAAAAATAGGATTAATCTCAAAGTAAAGTGCTCCAGAAGGTTTTAGGTTTTGCTCTGCAAACTCGATGATTCTTTTATAAAAAAGTAACGGCTCTTCTTCTGGTACAAAAAGTGCCAAATCGGGTTCGTTTTCTAAAACATTAGCTAGCATCTGCGCTTTTTCTGAGGGTACTACATAGGGAGGGTTTGAAACAATAACATCTAAAGGAGTCAACCACTGTTTCTTAACTAAGATATCTTCAAGGTGAAATTGAATGGGAGTTTGATTTTTACTAGCATTTCTGCCCGCAACTTCGAGTGCTTGTTCTGAAACATCCAGCGCTGCAACATTCCATTGTTGAGCAGCTTTTTTTAATGAAATCGCAATACAACCACTCCCCGTGCCTATATCCAATATTGTTAAGGGGTTTTGTTTTTCTTCTCCTGATAAAATCCAATGAACCAATTCTTCAGTTTCGGGTCTGGGAATTAAAACAGCTGCATTTACTTCAAGTTCTAAATCTAGAAAATAAGCAGTTCCCAATATGTACTGTAAGGGTCTTTCTTTTTTCAATTCAATCAAAGCTAGCTTCAGCTTCTCTTCTTCTACTGAGGTGAGTTTATAATTTGGATCTAAACCAATTTTAATGGGTTCCCATTTAAAATAAGCCTGCATTAGACGTTTCAAAAAATCATCACATTCTTCAAGAACATAAACATCCTTTAATTGAGCCCTGAAATAGGATCTAAATTCAATTAATGTCATTTACAATTTTTTAGTAAGCCAAACATTACAAGAAGTATGACCTGTTGAACCCATCGGTCCATCGATGTATTCAAAACCTTTTTTGAGATAGAGTTTTTGAGCGGCTTTCATATAGGGCAAGGTCTCCAGATAACAATTTTTGAAATGCTGTTCTTTTGCATAACTCAAACAGTGATCAATCATTTTTTCTCCCAGAGCCTTTCCTCTTGCTTCGGGTAGGAAGTACATTTTTTGTAATTCACAAACAGTAGGATCACCCCCCCGAAGAGGAGCAATCCCAGCACCTCCAAGGAGTGTTCCGTTTTCTTCTAAAACAAAATAAGCAGCCCGATCTTTTAAATACGTTTTGTGCATATAATCCAATTCTGGATCGGCATAGGCGGTTCCCACTTTTGGGACTCCTATTTCGACAAGGACTTGTCGGATCACTGAAGCCAAATCAGCATTATCTTTTTCTAATACTTCTCTAATAATGATCATCTTCATTCAATTCTTTAGTATTTTTATACTTTCTAAAAATAATACTATTTCAATTCTTAGCATGAATAAAAAAGATCCTATTCACATAAAATTTATGCAACGCTGTCTGGATCTAGCAAAATTAGGTCTTGGACAAACCTACCCGAATCCTTTAGTTGGAAGCGTACTCGTTTTCAAAGGAGAAATAGTAAGCGAGGGATGGCATAGGAAAAAGGGGGAAGCACATGCAGAGGTTCATGCGATACAGAATCTAAAAGACAAAACACGTTTAAAAGAATGCACCTTATATGTGAACCTTGAACCTTGTAACCATCAGGGAGCAACTCCACCCTGTAGCGACCTTATTATTTCTTCAAAAATACCCCGTGTAGTTATTGGCTGTTTCGATCCCTTCAAATTGGTCAATGGTGCTGGGGTCGAAAAATTAAAAAATGCAGGCTGTGAAGTTCTTGTTGGAGTTTTAGAGCAAGAAGCACAAGAAATCAATAAACGCTTTTTTACTTTTCACCTAAAGAAAAGACCTTATATCCTATTGAAATGGGCACAAAGCACCGATGGCTTTATTGCCCCACTAAAACAAAACAGAACTCAAATCGAACCTGTTTGGCTTAGCAATGAGTCTTCCCAGAGGTACAGTCATCTTTGGAGATCACAGGAACAAAGTATTTTGGTTGGGGTACAAACTGTAATCGATGACAACCCCAGCCTTACAACTCGAAAGGTGCAAGGAAATTCTCCTTTAAGAATAGTTCTTGATCCTCAAGGCAGGATACCTGAAGATTCGCATGTTCTAAAGGATGAATTCGATACGTTGATTTTTTCTACTAAAAAAAGGACAACATCTAAAGAGCTTGTGTTATCAGACTTTAAAAAAATCCTTGATCAGCTTTGTGCTTTTTTACACCAAAGAAACATTCATTCCTTAATAGTCGAGGGAGGAAGCAAAACCCTTCAGGGGTTTATAGATGCTGATTTGTGGGATGAAGCGCGAATATTTACTTCGTCTAAGGTCTTAAACGAGGGCATCAAAAAGCCTGTTATTAATGGGAAACAAAATAGAAACTACCTCATCGAAGGAGATCGGTTAGAAATAATACTTCCTAATCCTCAAAAAGAGCGCTAAAATTTTCTGGACAACGCATAGGTTTTCTTGTTTCGGCATTCAAAAACGCCAAAGATGTATGCCCCAAACAAACAACTTGATCTTTTTGGTTTTTTATTTCATAAGAAAATTTAATTTTCACCCGAGGAATTTCTTCTAGTTGGATATGGACAATCAACGAATCTTCGAAAAATGCAGAGGTTTTATAAGATAGGTTTGCATCAATAACGGGCATGAGAATCCCATGTTGTTCCATTGAAGTATAAGATACGCCAAGAGCAGTAAGCCATTCAAGGCGAGCCACTTCAAAATAACGCAAATAGTTGCTGTGATGTACAATTCCCATTTGATCCGTTTCGCCGTAGCGAACGAGAATTGGCTTGGAAATAAATTGTTTTTTAAGCTGTGTCATCTTGTGTATTTATTCGACCCTATAATCTGCGAAAAAAAAACTTCATAATCAATAGCAAATGGACTTTTTTTTTAAAAAAAAAGTGTTAATATTTGTATTATAATTATCGAGAGATAATTCATCTATATAATTACTTCTTATTACTTAATGCAAAAGACTGCTCAATCTTCCTGGAACAACTGTTTGGCCTTTATTGAGGACAACATTCAACCACAAGCATATAAAACTTGGTTTGAGCCAATCACACCCATAAAATTAACTGACAAAGCCCTGAGTATCCAGGTACCGAGTAAGTTTTTTTACGAATGGCTAGAAGAGCACTACGTAAAACTACTTAAGATTGCGCTCACGCAAGAATTAGGTGAAGACGCACGATTGGTCTACGTAATTAAAATGGAGAATACTTTAGGTAGTAAGCAACCGTTCACTGAAAGCATTCCCAGTTCGCAACAATCACGAGTTTTAGCTCAAAATGTGGAAGCGCCTTTAAGCTCTCTAAATGCAGAACTGAAAAATCCTTTTGTGATTCCAGGAATTCGAAACCTGCAAATTGAATCTCAACTCAATCCAAATTATAATTTCCAAAACTTCTTAGAAGGTGATTCTAACCGATTGGCTCGTTCAGCAGGATTAGCTGTTGCAAACAAACCCGGTGGAACCTCGTTCAACCCCTTACTCATTTTTGGAAATGTTGGTTTAGGGAAAACACATCTTGCCCACGCTATTGGTGTTCAGATAAAAGAAAAATACACCGACAAGACCGTTCTCTATATTTCAGCTGAAAAATTCACACAACAGTATATCGAATCGGTTAAGAAAAACACGAGAAACGATTTTATACATTTCTATCAAATCATTGATGTTTTAATCATCGATGACGTACAATTCTTATCTGGTAAAACCGGGACACAAGATGTATTCTTCCACATATTCAATCACCTACATCAAAACGGAAAGCAAGTAATCCTAACTTCGGACAAAGCTCCTGTTGATATGCAAGACATTGAACAACGCTTACTCTCTCGTTTCAAATGGGGTCTTTCTGCTGAATTACAGCAACCCGATTTTGAAACTCGTATTTCGATTCTAAAGAATAAACTCTACCGTGATGGTGTAATCATCGAAGAACCAATTATCGATTATGTTGCCAAAAACATCAAATCGAATATTCGAGAACTCGAAGGGGCTATCATCTCATTGATCGCGCAATCTTCTTTCAACAAAGTTGAAATCACACTTGAATTGGCCAAAGAGATTGTTGAGAAATTTGTTAAACATACCAAGCGTGAAGTTTCTATTGACTACATACAAAAAGTAGTTTCCGAATATTTCCAAATGGATGTAGAAACATTACAATCAAAAACCAGAAAGCGTCACATCGTTCAAGCGAGACAATTGGCCATGTATTTTGCTAAAAAATACACCAAGGCTTCTCTTGCAAGTATTGGTAGTCAAATTGGAAAACGTGATCATGCTACCGTTTTACATGCGTGTAAAACGGTCGATAACTTGACTTTCACCGACAAACAATTCCGAAAATACGTCGAAGACCTCAACCAAAAGTTAACGCTATAACTTTTCTTTCAGATGAAAAAAGGTAATGTACTTATGGTTTGCCTTGGAAACATCTGTCGATCTCCACTTGCACACGGAATTTTCGAACACCTCAGTAAAGACTTTTCAATAACAGTAGACTCAGCTGGAACAGCAAACTACCATGCAGGAAATGCTCCTGATCCAAGAAGTATTAAAACCGCTGCAGCAAAAGAAATCAATATTGCAAATCAAAAAGCACGACAATTCATTGCCGCAGACTTTGTTGCTTTTGATTATATTTTTGTCATGGATCAAGAGAACTTAAACAATGTTCTAAAACTGGCTGAGACAGAATCGGATCGCAAGAAAGTTCGCCTTTTGTTAGGATCAGATGAAGTTGAAGATCCTTATTACGGAGGAGATCAAGGGTTTGAAATTGTCTTTGATAAAATTGAAAAAGCGTGTAAAAACATCATAGAATCATGGAATCAGTAGACCAAGCTGTAGAAAAGGGAATCTTATATTTAATCCCTTCCCCTTTGGGAGAAAATGCACCAATGGAGGTCTTACCGTTGACAGTTCGGAAAGTAATTGGAGAGGTTACACATTTTATCGTTGAAAACGAAAAAGATGCAAGACGATTCATTAAAAGAATCAGTCCAAAAAAGGATCAGAGTCTATTACAGTTGTATCTCTTAAACAAGTTCACTTCACCAGAAGAAATCCTCACCTACCTTGATCCAATTCAAGAGGGCATTACTATGGGTGTTATTTCTGATGCGGGATGCCCGGGTGTTGCAGACCCTGGAGCTGAGATTGTAAAAATGGCGCATCGTAAGAATATAGTAGTTCGACCTTTGGTGGGGCCTTCATCAATCTTGCTTGCTTTGATGAGCTCTGGTTTGAATGGACAAAATTTTGCATTCAACGGCTATCTTCCCATCGATAAGTCAAAACGGCAAAAAGAAATAAAAAAATTAGAGAAAAAATCATTCGACTACAACCAGTCGCAACTCTTTATAGAAACTCCGTATCGAAACGATCAATTACTACAAGATTTACTCAAAACATTAGATCGTAACACAGAAGTCTGTGTCGCTTGTGATATTTCACTTCCGAGCGAATACATCAAGACATTTACTGTTAAGCAATGGAAAAAAATAAAGCTGGAACTCCATAAACGTCCTGCTATATTCGTCATTCACAAAGATCCGCTATCGGTATAACTTTTGACTGTTAATCCAACGATGATACGCTCTACTATTCCGAAGATGCTGTATATAGGTTGTAGCAAACGTATGATATCCCTGTTGTTTTGGATTTGCAACAAAGTATAAGTACTTATGCGAATCTGCCTGTAATACTGCATCAATTGCGTTGATGTCCGGCATTGTTATAGGGCCTGGAGGGACTCCTTTATTTTTATAGGTGTTGTATGGGGATTTAATTTTCAGATCTTTTCTTAACACCCGACGGATAATCGTATCAAAATTTTGATGCTTCTCTTTTAGGGCGTAAATAACAGTAGGGTCGGCTTCCAGTCGCATACGCTTCCGCAAACGATTTAAATATACGCCAGCAATCTTCGTTCGTTCTTCAACCTGTACCGTTTCCTTTTGAACAATTGCTGCAAGCGAAATAACTTCTTCGGCTGTCAATCCGATGCGTTCTGCTTGCTCTAAACGCTGGGAATTCCAAAACCGTTTGTACTCCTTGAGCATGCGGTTTCTGAATTTTTCGGGCGTAGTATTCCAAAACACTTCATAGGAGTTTGGAAGGTACATAGCAAGGGCGGTTTTTGGAGTGAAACCATGGGTTTCTAAAAATACAGAATCTCGAAAGGTATTGAGCAAAGACAAGCTATCTGCCTCGAGTTGTTGAGCCAGTCGTCCGGCTAAATTCTCCAAACGCTCTTGGTTATTAAACACAACCTTTACGGCTGTGTTTTTTCCTCGAAGTACATTTACGATTTCATGATTATTCAGCCCTTTTTTAAGTATGTACTTTCCTCCCTTAACACGCTCTGTATACCCTTTTTTCCGTGCTGCAAGCTGAAAATCATCCGTCGATATCAATAGGTTTTCCAGTTCTAAAACCACACCCTGAAAACTGAAATTGTTCCCGATAAACACATAGGATTCCGAATTTGTAAAGGCTGTATTGGGCTTAAAAAAAACACGATAGAAGGTGTAGGTAAAATAGCTCCCTACCACCATACCCAGGAGTAAAATAATACTGATGATTTTTTTTCTATACATCTAAAAGTTTTTGAACGATGATTTCATCGTGAAATTGATTCTCGTAATAACTCCAATCTTTTTTGACAGCAGTTTCTATATAGCCCGCAGCTTTAAACAAAGCGCGACTTGAAGTGTTCTCTATGGATACCTCAGCATAAAGCTGATGCAGGTTTAGTTTTTGGATTGCCTTTTCCTCTAACAACTGTAGTGCTTCTTTTGCATAGCCCCTACCTCTATATTCTTCTACAATCACAACCCCAACAGCCGCTCGTGCATGCTTTGGTTCATAATCAAATAAATCGATCAAACCGAGTTTGTTGGAATCCGAATCTGCAATCACAAAACGCTGTTGACCAGCCTCGACAATATCTTGCTTTGCATTTTGAATATAGATTTTCAAAACTTCATGGGAATAGGGTTCAGTTGTATTCGAATATTTCCACAAGCAGCTGTCGTTTTCAATACGTTCTAAAAATTCAAGATCTGAAGACTCTAAAAGCCGTAAGCTGCAGGTTTTGTGCACAACTAAAATTTAAAGGTTCCACGATATACTTGTTCTGCTGGTCCGGAAAGAAAAATCTGAGAATAGCCCTTGTCGGTTAGCTCAAATTGAATCTCTAAAACACCACCTCCAACACTGATCTTAATCTTCGTTGCTGTTGTTTTTTTATTCTGATGCATTGCCAGAGCAACTGCAGTTGCTCCAGTTCCACAAGAAAGTGTTTCGTCCTCTACTCCCCTTTCGTAGGTTCTTATTGCAAATCGATCATCATCCAATTGTTCTACAAAATTCACATTTGTGCCAGTCGTATTATACGGGGACCCCTGGCGGATTCGTTTTCCATTTCCGTAGACGTCAAATGTTTTCAGCCCCTCTACCATTTCTACATGGTGGGGAGAGCCTGTATCTAAAAAACTATAGTTTTCAAACGTTTGAATTTCGTTTACATCATGCATTTGCAATGAAATGATATCTCCCTCGATATGTGCACTGTGCAAACCGTCGACAGCTTCAAAGGTTGTTTTATTCTTAATACAGTTTAAGAAATTTGCAAAGGCGATTGTACAGCGTGCACCGTTACCACACAGAGTGCTTTCATTCCCATCGGCATTAAAATAAACCATCTTGAAATCTGAAGTAGCTGCATTCTGAATTAAAATTAACCCATCAGCTCCAATTCCAAAACGACGATCGCAAAGACGAGCTACTAAAGAAACATCCTTTTCAGGAAAATTAAGCGACCGATCATCGATTAAAATGAAGTCGTTACCGGTTCCTTGATATTTGTAAAATTCTTGTTCCATATAAAGAGCAAATTTACACAATATTTTTTGTTCCTAAGAGGATGTTAAAAACACGTTAAACCGATAAAAAACCCCCAACGATTTTCTAATTTTGAATAAAAAATTTAGTCTTATGAAAGCAATCCTCAAAATTAGTTTAGTGTCCCTAATTAGTTCAGGGCTTACTTTTATGTTTTTTATTTCATTTTACAGCCCAGAAAAATTAGATCCCAAAGCAGAACCAGTTCCTGTTGTACCGATCAATTTTTCTTCTAGTTACAACGCAATTAATTCAGCACCAACAGACTTTGTCCTTGCCGCTAACAAAAGCATAGGAGCTGTGGTTCATATAAAAAATACTGCAAACGGTTCTTCCGACAATTACTTAGACTACATTTTCGGAGAAGATAGAAGAGCACGTGTGGGGACTGGATCGGGGGTTATCGTTTCTCCTGATGGATATGTATTAACCAATAATCATGTTATTGAAAATGCAACCAAACTTGAAGTAACAACAAATGACAACAAACGATATCAGGCTACACTCATTGCAACTGACCCAACAACCGATATCGCTGTGTTGAAAATAGACACCGACAAACCTTTGCCCTACTTGTACTTTGCAGATTCCAATCAGACAAAAATAGGCGAATGGGTCTTAGCAATAGGAAATCCGTTCAATCTCAATTCAACAGTAACGGCTGGGATTATCAGCGCAAAATCTAGAGATTTGAACGCTCGTGACAGTAAAAGCCAATCCTACATCCAAACCGATGCAGCAGTAAACATGGGGAATAGCGGTGGTGCACTGGTAAATACATCTGGGGAATTGATTGGAATCAATACCGCAATCACCTCGATGAGTGGAGGTTTCGAAGGCTATTCGTTTGCGATTCCAAGTAATATAGCTCGTAAGGTATTTGAGGATCTCGTTGAATTTGGAAGTGTTAAAAAAGGATTGATCGGTATTTTTGGAACTCCAGTAACCCCAGATTTAGTTGACTCTGAAAATTTAAGCCTGCTGGAGGGTGTATACATTCGAGAGGTTCAAAAAGGAATGGGAGCTGAAAAAGCTGGGTTAAAAGAAGAAGATATCATCACCAAAATCGATGACATCCAAATAAAAACTTTTTCTGATCTAACCGGTTATATCGAAAGCAAGCACCCTGGAGATCGCGTCACTGTTGAATACTACAGAAAAGGGGAAGCAAAAACAACAATTGTAACCTTAGAAGTAATCAATCAAGTACGTTTTATGCAGATGACCATTGAAAATTTCACTGCAGAAGAAAAAAAAGAAAGGAACCTCGACTACGGCCTTCGGGTACTTGAGTCGGGTGCAGATATGTATGAAATAAGTCCGAACTCTGTACTACTAAGGGTTAATGAGCAGCCGCTAAACACCATCGATGACTTGAGAAAGTTTGATCGAAATAACATTCAAAACTTAGAATATTTAAGTCCAAATGGTGAAAAAGAACGTATTTCATTCAGACGGAGGTAATTTTAATTTGAGCTTATTCTCAGGAGTGATCATTCGGGTTATTTAAAAAAAGCCGCATCTTTGCATTTCAAATATTGCTTATGCGCATCGACATCATCACCTTGTTCCCAAAATTACTACAAAGCCCATTCGAGGCTTCTATTGTAAAGCGCGCTATAGAAGGAGAAAAAGTTGAAGTAGTTTTCCATGATCCGAGAGATTATACGGTATCCAAATACAAACAAGTAGATGATGCGCCTTTTGGAGGTGGAGCTGGAATGGTTATGATGATTGAACCCATTGACAAGTGCATTACAAAACTAAAAGCCGAACGCAGCTACGATGAAATCATTTATATGACTCCCGATGGGGATCAGTTGAATCAGCCAATAGCAAATGAGTGTTCACTCAAAGAGAACATCATCATTTTATGTGGCCATTATAAAGGAGTAGACCAACGTGTACGCGATCATTTCATTACCAGAGAAATTTCGATTGGAGATTTTGTATTATCAGGAGGTGAACTGGCGGCTGCCGTTTTTTGCGACAGCATCATCCGATTGATTCCTGGCGTTTTAGGAAACGAATCTTCCGCATTGAGTGACAGTTACCAAGATAATTTACTCGCACCGCCTATCTACACAAGACCGGCGAGTTACAAAGGCTGGGAAGTCCCTCCCATTCTCACCTCTGGAAATACACCTGCGGTAGAGCTTTGGAGAGAGGAACAAGCTTTTGAACGAACCCAAAAACTACGCCCAGACTTATTAGAAGACTAATATGCAATCAAAACAATTATTACATATTCTAATTGGATTATCGTTCCTTTTCATGTCGTGTAAAAAAAAATCATCCCATAATCAGGAGGAAGACTTACTGGCTTGTACTTTGATATTCGTTACAGAATCTGTTACAGTTTCGGGTTCAATTCTAGATGACTTTTACAGCCTACGACTTTCGACTGGAGTTACTTTACGATTAGAGGATTACAATGCAGAAGACCGCTTTTACCCTGTACTAAACGACAATTCTATCCCCCAGACTAAAGGGATTGAAGAGCAAATTGAGTTTGTTGCCCTCCGTGGAGATCAAATCCTAAAAACGCCTTACACCTTTACTTCCGATGGTTGTCATATTGTTAAATTAAGCGGTTTAGAAATGCTGGATTTTTAAAAAGCAGCTTTTTTTTATTTTTTTCTACAAAAAAGGAAAACAAAAATAAAATAATTGGTACTTTTGCACTCGCAATGTAACCTCTGACGAAAATCGTGTATGTTGCTCGCTACAATTATTTAAGCATATCGAATGGAATCATTAATTAATTTTGTTCAGGACCAATTCATCGAAAAGAAAGAATTTCCTGAATTTTCAGCTGGAGACACCATCACAGTTTATTACGAAATCCGAGAAGGAGAAAAAGTAAGAACGCAGTTTTACAGAGGTGTCGTTATTCAAATCAAAGGGACTGGCTTATCCAAAACCTTTACGATTAGAAAAATGTCTGGAGAAATTGGTGTAGAACGTATCTTCCCAATCAACCTTCCAGCCCTTCAAAAAATTGAAATCAACAAACGTGGAAGCGTTCGTAGAGCTCGTATCTATTACTTTAGAGAATTACGTGGTAAGAAAGCACGTATCAAAGAGCGTCAATACAAATAAAATTTCAAAGGTCGCAATAGCGACCTTTTTTATGAACTGAATTTAACCCTCTTTATTCTTGGGGTACTTTCCAAGGATAAAATTATAAAACACAAAATATGTCAAAAATAAAAGTTGCCAATCCGGTAGTTGAAATTGATGGAGATGAAATGACACGCATCATCTGGAAATTCATCAAAGAACAGTTGATTTTACCTTATCTAGATGTTGAATTATTGTATTATGATCTCGGGATCGAAAAACGTAATGAAACTAACGACCAAATCACTGTAGATGCAGCTGAGGCAATCAAAAAACATAACGTTGGAATCAAATGTGCGACGATTACTCCCGATGAAGATCGTGTAGAAGAATTTGATTTAAAAAGAATGTATCGCTCTCCTAACGGGACCATCCGAAATATTGTCGGTGGAACGGTATTCAGAGAACCCATCATAATGAGTAATGTACCGCGTTATGTTCAGGGATGGACAAAACCAATCTGTATTGGACGTCATGCATTTGGAGATCAATACAAAGCAACGGATACTGTAATCAAAGGAAAAGGGAAACTTACAATGACCTTTACCCCAGAAGACGGAAGCGAAGCACAGTCTTGGGAGGTGTATGACTTTCAAGAAGCTGGAGTTGCCATGTCTATGTACAACATCGACAGTTCTATTTACGGCTTTGCTCGTTCTTGTATGACCCGTGCATTAGACAAAGGATGGCCGCTATATCTGTCTACAAAAAACACCATCATGAAAGCGTATGATGGGCGTTTTAAAGACATCTTTCAAGAAGTTTTTGATGCAGAATTCAAAGACCTTTTTGATGCTGCCGGAATTACGTATGAGCACCGACTAATCGACGATATGGTAGCAGCATGTATGAAATGGAGCGGAGGTTTCGTTTGGGCATGTAAGAACTACGACGGAGATGTTCAATCGGACACCGTAGCCCAAGGATTCGGTTCTTTAGGGCTTATGACTTCTACTTTAGTAACTCCTGATGGAATTACAATGGAAGCGGAAGCTGCTCACGGAACAGTAACCCGTCATTTCAGACAACACCAACAAGGTAAAGAAACTTCAACCAACCCAATCGCATCCATATTTGCATGGACACGTGGTTTGGCACATCGAGGGAAACTAGATGAAAATCAAGCGTTAATTGATTTTTGTACCGCACTTGAAGAAGTTTGTGTAGCAACTGTTGAAAGTGGAAAAATGACTAAAGATCTAGCTGTTTTGATTCACGGAGAAAAGTTGAATGAATCCAACTATCTAACAACACAAGGCTTCTTAGCCGCTTTAAAAGAAAATCTCGATAAGAAACTTTCTTAAAACATTTTAAAAACTCCACAATGTGGAGTTTTTTTTTGCTTTGTTTTAAAATAAACCACTAATTTTAAAAATGGCTTTTACAAAAACTACAGAGCAAGATTCCTTACACGATAAGCTCGAAGAAAAATCGGTTCCCGAATTACTTCAAGGCATGCATCAAGAAGACCAAAAGGTTTTGACTGCCGTAGAATTGGTGTTACCGCAAACAGAAGCGTTAATCGCTAAAGTTGTTTTACAACTCCAAGATGGTGGTCGTTTGTTTTATATCGGTGCAGGCACTAGTGGCCGATTGGGTATTTTAGATGCTTCCGAATGTCCTCCTACTTTCGGGAGTGACCCAGAACAAGTAGTAGGAGTAATTGCTGGAGGCAAAACTGCCATCTACAAAGCCGTCGAAAATGCAGAAGACAATACCAATCAAGGGTGGTTGGATTTACAAGCACATGGTATTTCTTCCAAGGATATTGTAATTGGAATAGCTGCATCAGGAACTACCCCTTATGTAATCGAAGCCCTACGAAAAGCTCAAGAACATAAGATCCCAACAGGATGTATTTCGTGTAACCGAAACAGTCCTTTGGCCAAAGTATCTGATTTTCCTATTGAAGTTGTAGTTGGACCTGAATTTGTTACTGGTAGTTCGCGCATGAAAGCAGGAACTGCACAGAAATTAATTTTAAATATGATTTCAACGGCAACCATGATTCAGTTGGGTCATATCCGAGGAAATAAAATGGTTGATATGCAAATGACAAACGCTAAACTTAAAAAGCGTGCCGTCGCTATCATCCAAGAACAACTTTCGATTGGGCAAGAAGCCGCCTCTACCCTCCTTTCTAAACACAAATGCATCCGAAAAGCAATTGATCATCACACAGCAAATGAATAAAGAAAACGTACAAAAGGGCTTTAAAAAAATATTTTGGGGAATTGGACTTTGTTTTATTGCACCCGTTGTAATAATGCAGGCATTCAAAAATGAAGGACACCCGATGTACTGGCCCGTATTGGCGGTAGGCATTGTCTTACTTTTACTTGCCATAGGTCTTGGCTTTTTAGGTATTTCGACCTTGGTATCTGGTCTTTTAGGAAATAAGAAAAAAAAACAGGATTAATGAGGAAGGTTATTGTTTCTAGACCCACAACACATTACCTTTGCAGCTTATAAATTAAAGTATGATCGCAATTACTCTTCCTGATGGATCAGTTCGTCAATACGAAAACGAGCTAACTGTCATAGATGTAGCTAAAGATATTAGCGAAGGATTAGCCAGAAATGTTCTTTCTGCTCGATTTAACGACACTATAGTTGAAGCTTCGACTACTCTGGATACTAGTGGAGAATTAAAGCTCTTTACCTGGAATGATGACGAAGGAAAAGCTGCTTTTTGGCATTCCTCTGCCCACATACTAGCCCAATCGATTTTAGCTCTTTATCCAAAAGCCAAGCTTACGATTGGTCCTTCTATTGAAAATGGCTTTTATTATGATGTAGATTTTGGAGATCTTTCGTTTTCTGAAAATGATTTGAAAGGTCTGGAAGAACAATTTTTAACCTTTGCCCGTCAGAAGTTTGAATTTAAAATGCGTTCGTCAACAAAGGCAGAAGCCTTATCTTTTTATAAAGAGGAAAACAATCCCTTCAAAGTTGAATTGATTGAAAACCTAGAAGACGGAACCATCACGTTCTGTGATCATGCCGATTTTACGGATTTATGTCGAGGGGGACACTTACCCCACACCGGATTCATCAAAGCTGTAAAATTATTGAGCGTAGCAGGTGCTTATTGGAGGGGGGATGAAACTAAGCCGCAACTTACTCGAATTTATGGGATTTCTTTTCCAAAGCAAAAAGAGCTTACTGCTTATTTAGAACTTTTGGAAGAAGCGAAAAAGAGAGACCACAGAAAACTGGGGAAAGAACTCGATTTATTTACTTTTTCTAAAAAAGTTGGACAAGGTCTTCCTCTTTGGTTGCCCAAAGGAGCAGCCTTACGAGAGCGTCTTGAAAACTTCCTAAAAGTCGCTCAAAAAAGAGCCGGCTACGAGCAAGTAATTTCTCCCCACATTGGAAATAAAGAATTGTATATGACCTCTGGTCATTACGAAAAATACGGTGCCGATAGCTTTCAAGAAATTCAAACTCCCGCCGAAGGTGAAACATTTTTACTAAAACCCATGAATTGTCCGCACCATTGCGAGATATTCAATGCCCGTCAGTGGAGCTATAAGGACCTTCCTAAGCGTTACGCTGAATTTGGTACCGTATATCGTTACGAGCAAAGTGGGGAGCTACACGGCCTTACTCGCGTACGTGGGTTCACACAGGATGATGCGCATATCTTTTGTATGCCCAATCAATTGGATGAAGAATTCAAACGGGTGATCGATTTGGTATTATACGTATTCAGTTCTTTGGGTTTTGAAGATTTTACTGCCCAAGTATCGCTTAGAGATCCAGAAAAGCCAGAAAAATATATTGGTTCAACCCAAAATTGGGAATTAGCAGAACAAGCGATTATTAATGCTGCTAAAGAGAAAAACTTAGATTATGTAATTGAAACTGGAGAGGCTGCATTTTATGGTCCAAAACTCGATTTCATGGTCAAAGACGCTTTAGGCAGAAAATGGCAACTCGGAACAATACAGGTAGATTATAATTTACCCGAACGATTTGAACTTACTTACAAAGGGAGTGATAATGAGTTGCACAGACCGGTGATGATTCACCGAGCGCCCTTTGGTAGTTTAGAACGTTTTATTGCCATATTATTAGAACATACTGGGGGTAATTTTCCACTTTGGCTGACCCCTGAACAGGTAATTATCCTGTCTGTGAGTGAGAAATATGAAAAATACGCCGAAAAAGTTTCAAATGAACTGGAAAATCACGAAATTCGCGCCCTCGTGGATAATAGAAATGAGACTATTGGTAAAAAAATCCGCGACGCACAATTGAGTAAATTCCCCTATATGCTCATCGTAGGAGAAAAAGAAGCCGCAGACGGAACTGTTTCTGTACGCGAACGAAAACAAGGCGATTTAGGCAGCATCAGTACTGCTATCTTTATTGAAAATATAAAAACGGAAATAGATAAAACTATTTCTAAATTTGAAGTTTAACTAAAAAAAGAGAGTCATAGCAATACGGAGAAAAAGGACCAATCGTCCAGGACGTGTAATCAAAGTTGATCCCCATAAGATTAACCAAAAAATCACCGCACAAGAAATTCGCTTGGTCGGAGATAATGTGGAAGTAGGCGTTTATAGTTTAAATAAAGCCCTTGCGTTATCGCGTGAATTGGAATTAGATTTGGTTGAAATTTCACCAAATGCAACGCCTCCTGTTTGTAAAATTCTTGAGTATAAAAAGTTTTTATACGAGCAAAAGAAAAGAGACAAGGCGCTTAAATCTAAAGCTACTAAAGTAATCATCAAAGAAATTCGTTTTGGTCCACAAACCGATGAGCATGATTATGAGTTTAAGAAAAAGCATGCTGAGAAGTTCCTGAAGGATGGTGCAAAGCTTAAAGCTTTTGTGTTTTTCAAAGGAAGGTCGATTGTCTTTAAGGAACAAGGTCAAATTCTATTGCTCCGTTTAGCCCAAGATCTAGAAGATCTAGGAAAAGTGGAACAACTCCCAAGATTAGAGGGAAAACGTATGACCATGTTCATCAGCCCTAAGAAGAAATAAGAAACGAGTACTAATTTAATAACAATAGAATGCCGAAAATGAAAACTAAATCCAGTGCCAAAAAGCGATTCAAGCTTACCGGAACTGGTAAAATCAAAAGAAAGCATGCGTTTAAGAGTCATATCTTAACGAAGAAGTCAAAAAAGCGTAAGCTTAAACTGACTCATTCGGGATTGGTTCATGAAAACGATGTAAAAAGTATCAAGCAGCAATTACGTTTGCAATAACGTAGTTCCGCTTAGGTTCAAACAAATGTTAACCCTGTTATGGGCAACAAAATCAGAAAGTGTAGTTTATACTACCGCCTATAACAAAACAGAAAAAATATGCCAAGATCAGTAAACGCAGTTGCCAAAAGAGCACGCAGAAAAAAAGTCCTTAAACTAGCAAAAGGATATTTCGGTCGCCGTAAAAACGTATGGACGGTAGCCAAAAACGCAGTAGATAAAGCCATGCTTTATGCTTACCGCGATAGAAAAACCAATAAAAGAAATTTCAGATCGCTCTGGATTACACGTATCAACGCTGCAGCACGTCTTCACGGATTGTCTTACAGTCAATTTATGGGTAAAGTAAAGAGCAATGGAATTGAATTAAACCGTAAGGTTTTAGCCGATTTAGCAATGAATCATCCAGATGCTTTCAAAGCTGTCGTTGACAAAATAAAATAATTACTCATTATTAGTACTCAAAAAAAATCAGCCACTTGGCTGATTTTTTTTTGGAGTGTACTGAAAAAATTTATTGAAACTAAAAAGGCATATCATCATCGTCAGCTCCAAACGCATCGTCTGGATTTGGAAGCGAATTGGGATTTATCGGAGCTTCGTTCATTTTGGACTGGAACTCAAAGGGGGAGTCGAAACTTTCTAAATTATCGAACTTTCCTAAATGACCAATAAACTTCAAGCGTATATTATCCAATCCACCGTTACGGTGTTTTGCGACAATAAATTCGGCTTGCCCCTCAGAAGGTGTTCTTTCATCATCATCCCATTCGTCTATACCGTAGTATTCTGGTCGGTAAATAAAAGAAACGATATCAGCATCTTGTTCAATTGCTCCTGATTCACGAAGGTCAGAGAGTAGAGGACGCTTAGTCCCACCCCTAGTTTCTACCGCACGTGACAATTGAGACAGGGCTATCACAGGAATATCCAATTCTTTGGCTAGCGCCTTGAGGTTTCGCGAGATGGTTGAAATTTCTTGTTCTCTGTTTCCTGATTTATTCGATGTCCCGGCAGTCATTAACTGCAGATAATCTACCACGATCAGTTTAATTCCGTGTTGAGAAGACAAACGCCTAGCTTTGGCGCGTAAATCAAAAATAGACAAGGATGGGGTGTCGTCAATAAATAAAGGAGCACGTTCTAGGTCACCAACTTTCACATTGAGTTGTTCCCATTCATGACTGGCTAGCTTTCCTGTCCTTAGTTTTTCTGAAGAAAGTCCTGTTTCTGCAGAAATCAATCGTGTGATTAACTGCACCGAAGACATCTCTAAGGAGAAAAAAGCAACAGGAGTTTGTTTTGTTACCGCAATATTTCGAGCCATCGAAAGGGTCAAGGCGGTTTTACCCATACCCGGACGTGCAGCAATAATAATCAAATCGGAAGGTTGCCAACCCGAGGTTAAAGCATCTAACTTTTCGAAGCCGGTAGCAACACCACTCAAGCCATCGCGCTTTGCGATCTCCTCTATACGCTTTTTAGCCTGTATAACTAAGTTTTGAGCAGTTTCCGAAGACTTCTTGATATTCCCTTGGGTAACGTCGTAAAGCTTCGATTCTGCAACATCCAACAAATCGAATACATCAATGGAGTCTTTAAAAGCGTCCTCAATAATTTCGTTTGAAATTTTAATCAAACTGCGCTGAATGAATTTCTGTAAAATAATCCGAGCGTGAAATTCGATATGGGCAGAGGTAGATACTTTCTTGGAAAGTTGAACGAGATAGAAATCACCGCCTACTTTTTCGAGTAAGCCCATTTTCCGTAAACAAGCCGACACGGTGAGTAAATCGATTGGTTCTGATGTTTCGAATAAGGTATGAATCGCAGTAAAAACGTGCTGATTAGCTTCTTTATAAAAAGCCTCTGGTTGTAAGATATCAATAACCTCATCAACCCCTTTTTTATCAATCAGCATGGCCCCTATGACGGCCTCTTCCAAATCAACAGCTTGAGGAGGAAGCTTTCCTCTTTCAAGATTAACAAGGTTTCCAGCAGATACAGCTGGAGCTATAATAGGGTTTCTCTTTTCCATGAATCGAAAGTAATTATAAAACTGGAAAACTCAATTGTAAAAACAAGTGGAGATATAACACGAATTTAAACAAAGGAGGTGTATAACTATTTTATTTTGTTAACAAGCGAAAATTAATCGTTGAAGATGCCCATTTCATTGTACTTAGCTCTACGTGCTTCAATCAATTCTTTTGTTTCTAATTTGTCTAAAACTTTAAACGTTTTTAGAATTTCATCTTGAACAATTTTAAAGGTAAGCTCACGATCATAATGAGCACCACCAAGAGGCTCTTTTATTATTTTATCGATTAGCTTAGACTTTTTCATATCCGTAGCAGTCAATTTGAGGGAATCCGCTGCCTGTTCTTTGTACTCCCAACTTCTCCATAGTATAGAAGAACAAGATTCAGGAGAAATTACAGAATACCAGGTATTTTCGAGCATATACACCCGATCGCCTACTCCTATTCCCAAAGCACCTCCAGAGGCTCCTTCTCCAATTATTACCGTAATAATCGGTACTTTAAGAGACATCATTTCAAAAATATTACGAGCAATCGCTTCTCCTTGACCACGTTCCTCTGCTTCTAAGCCCGGATAAGCACCAGGAGTATCAATAAGGGTAACAACTGGAATTCCAAATTTTTCGGCAGACTTCATCAAGCGAAGGGCTTTTCGGTAGCCTTCTGGATTAGCCATTCCAAAGTTTCGGTATTTACGGGTTGTTGTATTGTAGCCTTTTTGAGTTCCGATAAACATGAAGGACTGATTCCCGATTTTACCGAGACCGCCAATCATGGCTTTATCGTCTTTTACATTACGATCGCCATGCAATTCCAAAAAAGTATCACCACAGATACCTTTAATATAATCTAAGGTATAGGGTCTGGAAGGATGACGGGACATTTGCACACGTTGCCATGCAGTCAAGTTCTCGTATATCTCTTTCTTGGTTTCAATCAGTTTTTTTTCTAACTGATCACAGGTATCAGTTACATCAATTTCGCTTTCATTTCCAATAATTTTACACTTATCGAGCTGTTCGACAATGTCTTTAATCGGAAGTTCAAAATCTAAATATTCCATAATGGTTTTCTTGAGAGCTAAAGTATAAATTTTTAGGAATTGGAACTAGTTTTTTTTGATTTGCGTGCTTTATAAATTCCATTTCCGATTACAGAAACAAGAATAATAAGAACCCCAATGTAAAAATTAAAACTCATGATTTCTTTTTCTCCAAAAATATAAATGGAAAATAAGATGGCATAAATGGGTTCCATATTCAATGAAATCATAATGGTATAGGGTGATAGTTCTTTCATTATTTCTACAGAAGCAATAAATGCATAGGCCGTACAAATCGAGGCTAATAGGAACATCCACAGAGCATCGTACTTTTCAAAAACAAAAAGGTCTTCAGGGATTTCCATTGTAAAAATCAACCACAGGGAAAGAGCCAAACTTCCCATCAACAATTGGTAAAAAGATATTGTAGTTGCTTCATAGTGTTCAATCAATTTCCCGTTAAGCAAAGTAAACAGAACCGACAGCAGGGTTGACAGTAGGGCAATGTAGATCCCCAAAGAAGCATCTTGTTCTGCCTTAAAAACCATGCTCAATCCCAGTACAACAAAGGCTCCAAAAAAGACCTCATAGGGCCGGATTCTTCTTTTATAAAAAAGTGGCTCCAAAAGCGAAGTCATTAAGGATGCAGAGGATAATACAGATAAGGTTACCGATACAGAGGATATTTTTATTGCGTGAAAAAATAAAATCCAATGAATAGAAATAAGCAGTCCCCCTAAAATAAAATAAGGCATTGCCATGGGTGGGACTCTAAATAATTTTCTTTTAAACAATAAAAAGTAGGTCGCGATAAACCCAGAAGCAATTACTACACGAAACCATACGATTTCAAAAGAGTTTTTCTGAATCAATGCTCCTAAAATGGAGGTAAACCCCCAAATAAAAACTAAGACATGAAGGTGGATCAGGCTCTTGGATCTAGCGCTTAGCATTGGCTAATAATACGATTGCAAGGAGTCCGAAAACACCTAAAGGTAACCAAGCTCCAACTGCAGGAGACATGTCGGTTTTGTCTACCAAAACCCCAAAAATTTTATCGAAAAATATAAAGGTAAACCCGGTGATAATTCCAAAGGCGAGATTTATTCCCATCCCCCCTCTTCTTTTAAAAGAAGAAACGGCTACCCCAATAATGGTTAATACAAAAACGGATAACGGGATGCTGTACCGTTTGTGTCGAACGAGTAAATGAACGTCAATCAAAGCTGACCCACTGCGCTCTTCTTCAGCAATAAACTCATTCAAATCTCCGAGTGAGAGGGTTTCTGCCAAATAGTTTAAAGGAGCAAGATCTTGTATTTCAAAACCAAAGAGGGTGTCTTTTCGGTTCTCTTGTTCATAAATCTCATCGTTTGCTGTAAAGGTCCGCTTTCTGTAATTGATTAATCGAAAAATTGAATCACTCTCGACCCATCGAATGGTTTGGGCGAAAATCTTGAATTTCATTTGCTCTCCTTCAAAATGTTCTAAGGTGAAATTGTTTCCTCGCTTTCGATTGGGATCGTAACTGCTTACATAAATGAATTCGTTGTCGTTAATCTGTTTATACAAGTTGGAGGTTGTTCGGTCGTTTTTCTTTCGACTGATGTATTTGTGGCTAAATTCTTTAAAACCTTTACTTGCTTGCGGCACAACATACATTCCTGCTAAAAAAGCAGCAAGCGCAATTATTGAAGCAGCGATAAGAAAGGGTCTTAAATACCTGTAAAAAGAAACTCCTGAACTCAATATTGCAATGATTTCAGAATTATTTGCAAGTTTGGATGTAAACCAAATGATTGCTAAAAATAGAAAAACAGGATAAAGCAGGTTGCCAAAATACCACATGAAATCAAAATAGTAATCGATGATTGCATCGAGCGGCACTTCTTTTTCTTTGAACTTATCAATTTTTTCAGCTACATCAACCATGATCCCAATTGGAATAAATAGGAGGATCATTACAGTGAATGTTCCTATGTAGCGTTTGATTATATAAAGGTCAATTTTTTTTAACAAAACTATAAACGTTTATCCATGTTCTTTACCATTTGCTCTTTCCAGCTATAGAAGTCTCCCGCAATGATTCTTTTTCTAGCTTCGCGCATCAACCACAAATAGAACCCTAGATTATGTAAGGTAGCAATTTGCTTTCCAAGCATTTCATTTACTTTAAACAAGTGTCTAAGATACGCTTTTGAATATTCTGTGTCAACAAAGGTATAGCCAGCTGCATCAATGACAGAAAAGTCATCTTCCCACTTCTTATTTTTAATATTGATGGTCCCGTCTGCGGTAAAAAGCATCCCGTTTCTGGCATTCCGTGTCGGCATTACGCAGTCAAACATATCGACACCCAAGGCTACATTCTCAAGTAAATTGATTGGTGTCCCTACCCCCATCAAATATCGGGGTTTATCTTCCGGTAAAACAGCACAAACAATTTCAGTCATACCGTACATCTCTTCAGCTGGTTCGCCTACAGAGAGACCGCCAATCGCATTACCCTCAGCACCTTTACTTGCAATATATTCGGCCGACTGTTTTCTTAAATCTTTATATACACTCCCTTGAACGATTGGAAAAAAAGTTTGAGCATAATCGTATAATAAGGGGCTTTTCTCGTTTTGAGTCAGGCAACGTTCCAACCAACGGTGCGTCATGTGCATGGATGCTTTTGCATAGCGATAATCGCAAGGGTAAGGCGTGCACTCGTCAAAGGCCATGATGATATCCGCTCCAATTTTACGCTGAATATCAATTACGTTTTCAGGAGTAAAAAAGTGCATTGACCCATCGATATGGGATTTGAATTTGACCCCTTCTTCTTTTATTTTTCTATTGGCTGATAAAGAATATACTTGATAGCCTCCTGAATCGGTAAGAATGGGTCTTTTCCAATTCATGAATTTATGTATCCCACCAGCTTGTTGGATGATGTCAGTTTTGGGGCGTAAATATAAATGATAGGTGTTTCCTAAAATGATATCGGGATTTACTTCCTGCTCCAAATCCCGTTGATGTATCCCTTTTACAGTAGCAGCTGTACCCACAGGCATAAAAATTGGAGTTTCTATAACACCGTGATCCGTAGTAATAGAACCCGCACGGGCTTTACTGTTTGGGTCGCTAGCTGTACGTTCAAATTTCATAAATAAAAAATATGGGCAAATATAGCGAACTTGCCCCTAAGGAAAGGCTTCAATTTAAATTTTAGTGAAATGTTGAAGAAGCCGTTAATAAGTATTTCAGATAAGTTTGTTCGCCGTAAACAAAGGTGTATTTTTGTGCTATATATTATCAAAATTCATGCAAACACAAACAACACTAGAACAAACCGTTTCTCAAGTCCGCAGAGATATTGTACGAATGGTACACAAAGTAAATTCTGGACACCCTGGAGGATCTCTTGGTTGCGCAGAATTTTTGGTTAGTCTTTATAACGAAGTAATGGACCTCAAAGAAGGGTTCGATATGAACGGCCAAAACGAAGATGTATTCTTCCTTTCCAACGGACATATTTCTCCTGTTTTTTATAGTGTTTTAGCCCATAGAGGATACTTCCCTGTAGAAGAACTGAACACCTTTCGCCTGATCAACTCGAGGCTGCAAGGACACCCTACAACTCACGAAGGTTTACCCGGAATCCGCATGGCTTCAGGTTCACTCGGACAAGGACTTTCGGTTGCACTAGGTGCTGCTCAAGCAAAGAAACTAAACAACGACAGTCATTTGGTATACACACTTCTAGGTGACGGGGAACTTCAAGAAGGTCAAAATTGGGAAGCAATCATGTATGCTGCTGGTAAAAAAGTAGATAACCTTATCGCAACCATTGACCTCAACGAAAAACAAATTGATGGGCCGACTGATGTAGTAATGCCGATGGGAGATCTTTCTGCCAAGTTCATTGCCTTTGGATGGGATGTGCTGACCGTTGAAAACGGAAACGATTTAACCGAGATTGTTGCTACTTTGAAAGAAGCTAAATCGATGACTGGAAAAGGAAAACCGATCTGTATTTTATTAAAAACAGAAATGGGTAATGGGGTTGACTTTATGATGAATACCCACGCATGGCACGGAAAAGCTCCAAACGACGAGCAACTGGCTATCGCTTTAGCTCAAAATCCAGAAACTTTAGGAGATTATTAAACACTGCACTGCAGGAATACGAAAGAAATTATTATGATAGAATATATTAATCAAGGTTCAAAAGATACGCGTTCAGGATTTGGTGCTGGTCTTACTGAACTCGGAAGAACAAACCCGAATGTTGTTGCTCTTTGTGCTGATTTGATTGGGTCTCTTAAAATGGATCAATTCATCAAAGAAAATCCAGAACGCTTTTTCCAAATTGGAATTGCTGAAGCCAATATGATTGGAATTGCAGCTGGGTTGACCATTGGTGGAAAAATACCTTTTACGGGTACTTTTGCTAACTTTTCAACAGGAAGAGTTTATGATCAAATCCGTCAATCAATTGCCTATTCTGATAAAAATGTAAAAATCTGTGCTTCTCACGCAGGGGTAACTTTAGGAGAAGATGGGGCAACACACCAAATCTTAGAAGACATTGGCTTAATGAAAATGCTACCTGGAATGACGGTAATCAATACCTGTGATTACAATCAAACCAAAGCTGCAACCATTGCAATTGCAGCCTTTGAAGGCCCCGTTTACCTTCGTTTTGGAAGGCCTTCTGTTGCTAATTTCACTCCGGTTGATCAGCAATTTGAAGTTGGTAAAGGATTGCTTTTACAAGAAGGAACTGATGTCACAATAGTTGCAACTGGTCATTTGGTTTGGGAGGCACTCGAGGCTGCAAAAATTTTAAATGAGCAAGGCATTCGTGCTGAAGTAATCAACATACACACCATCAAACCCTTGGATGATGATATCATTATAAAATCGGTTGCTAAAACAGGTTGTATTGTAACGGCAGAAGAACACAATTATATGGGGGGATTGGGTGAAAGCGTTGCTCGTGTACTTGCATTAAACCACCCTACACCGCAAGAATTTGTCGCTACACAAGATACCTTTGGAGAATCGGGTACTCCAGCTCAATTGATGGATAAATACGGATTAAATAAAGAAGCAATTGTTACTGCTTCTCAAAAAGTTATTCAACGAAAATAAATTACCATGTCTTATAAATCAATCAAAACCTTAACCTTCCTTGCTCTTTTATCAACCTCCCTCCTTCAAGCTCAATTTGAGTTTGGTGTAAAAGCAGGCTTGAATTACGATTCTCTTGGCGATGTAGATTATACTGATCTTGCGGCTACCGATCTTTCTGCTGACTCCAAAACTGGATATCATATTGGTGCTTACGGAAAAATTGATTTACTCCTTTTTTATCTGAGACCCGAAATTCAATTCACCAAGATTAATAGTGGTTTTGACAACAAGAGTATAGGACTTAGTAAAATAGAAGCTCCAATTCTCTTGGGTTATAAAATCCTCGGACCCTTGAGCGTTTTTGCTGGACCAAGTTTTCAATACATTCTAAATGAAGATGTAGAAGGTACAACGCTTACAGATATTGAAGAAAACTTTACAGTTGGTTTACAAATTGGGACACGAATTTCCTTAGGTCGTTTAGGTCTGGGGATACGTTACGAACGTGGCTTTACCGATAACGATGTGCGTATATTAGGACTCAACGGAATAGATGTGGATGGTCGAATTGATGCACGTCCAAACCAATTCATCCTAAGTGCTTCCTATGAACTCAAAGCCCGCTCAGGTGGTGGTGATTAAACGGTTTGTTACTTCTTTTTAGCAATAGGTTCGAACACACCAATGCTTTTGTTTTTCTCAACCTCATCCCAGTTGAATAGCATACCATTCATGGCAATATATACGCCAGGATCAAGAACATGCACATAAGCCATTGCAGAACCCAAATTAAAAAAACCATCGGAAGAACTTCCAAAGGTATAGGGAATCATTGCACCCGTAAGGATAATGGTTTTATCTTCAATTGCATTAGCTTCTGTTGCTATTTTCATAGCCGTATCAACCATACAATCGGTTCCGTGTGTAATTACAATTCGTTTTCGCTCAGAAGTCTCACAGGCCGCTATAATGGTTTTGAAATGATCTGAGGTAAGCTCTAAGCTATCCAAAAGCATGAGCGTTTTTACATCAACATCCAATTTGCATCGGCTACGATCTAACATTTGAGGTAAATGGGTTTCTTTAAAGTCTAAAGTCCCATTGATATAATCATAGGTTTTATCAAAGGTCCCACCCGTAACAAAAACTTGAATGCTTTGGTCTGTTGGTATCATAAAAACAAGTTGAATTTGTCAGTAGTACACGCTTTAGCTATCAGCATCTAAATAATCTGGTATCCCATCATTATCCGTATCGTCGATGACTCCATCATTGTCAACATCAAGCTCTCTCGAAGTTAAAATCCCGTCGCCATCGTCATCAAAGTCGAGTAGATTAGGTGTGCCATCATCGTCTGTGTCGTCATTAAGAGGGTCACCATCACCATCTGGGTCTTCGTCGATAGAAAAGACACCGTCGTTATCATGATCGGCCATGTTGGAGGTATAAACCGAAACAGTAAATACTATGGGTGAATATTCAGGTATATTGCCTCGAGCGGAAGAGAAATACCCTAAGCCAGAGGGCATGAATAAAATCCCTTGCCCATAATCTTGAAAACTAATAGTACCATCAACATCTTGACTGAAAGTACCAGGCGCAAAATTCTGAATACCATAACGAAAACCGCTAACCAATGTTAAATTATCAAACCAAACCGGAGTAATGCTCTGATCGAACATAGTACCCGTTAGCAATTGTCCTCTGTAGGATACATAGGTAGAGTCTACTATGGAAGGCTTTTTATCTAATTCAGATCCTTGTTGTGCAACCAAATAGTAGAGTGTATGGTTCGTTTCAACGCCATTGGCATCAGTAATCGGAACCGAAAGTTGTTGTACTTGTTCAAACAAGGGGGTTTTATCAGCATTATCTCCAGAAATCGTATCAATTGAAATGGTTACCTCAGTACCTTCTGTTCGAGGAAAATCTTCGTAATTGTAAAAATGAGTACTTAAGTAATCGACCAACAAAGCATCATCTACTAAAAACTGTTCCGAAAAATCTCTCAACGCTACTGGTTCAGATGTATTATTATCATCGGAATCACAAGAGCTTAAAGAAACTGCAAGCAGCAACGCAAGTGTACCTGATTTTGAAAAATGAAACATATGGGTAATTTAGGTGCGCAAGATACAATTTTACTTTATTTTTGATCAAAATTTAACGTAGTTTTAAAAAATGAGAATTGATCAATATTTATGGGCCGTTCGCTACTTCAAATCGAGAAGTATCGCTACTAAAGCCTGTAAAAAAGGGCAGGTACGTGTCAACGATCAAGTTGTAAAACCCTCCAGGGAAGTATTCCCTATGGATAAAATCATCTTACGGAAAGAACAAGTAAATCTCAGCCTTGATGTTCTGGATATTCCAAAAAGCAGGGTTGGTGCCAAGTTGGTTGATCTTTATCGAGTAAACACCACACCTAAGGCTGCTTTTAAACAAAATGAACTTCAAAATTTAGCTCAAGACTACTACCGTCAAAAGGGAGAAGGAAGGCCTACTAAAAAAGACAGGAGAGACTTGGATGATTACGCTGAGGGAAGCAATAAAAATGAAGATTAGTTTGTATCCAAACCTGCGCGGTATCGCAAAGTAGAATAGGCTACACCAAAATGATCCCCTACTAAAGCTGCTATGCCCAATTCTTTCAATCCAATTTTGATCAATGCCTGATGGTGAATTGCATGATCCAAACAATACAACAATTCGCGATCGAATGAAGTTATAAAAGGCTTTTCTTTTGCTTCAGTTTCGCTTGAAAAAAGCTGTAGAGTAAAACTGGGCTGAACTCGCATTAATTGATCCGATAAATCAGCAAGTACTTTAATCGCATACCTTCGATCAGTTTCTATTAAAAGATTGCGCTTTCTTTCGTCATAATTTACTGTTTGAGTAGGTACCCCCTCAAATAAACACAAATAAAATTCTGCACTGTGCCTGAGGTGTTGTCCAATGGTTGCACCGTTCAGTAACTTACTCTGATGAATGTATTGTTGATCTTCCAGACTTTCACAAAGATCCGTAAGATCTTGTAGGAGGGTTTTATGTAAATATTTCATTTTTTATATTAAAGGGTTGCAACGCGGATCATACCACTTGCAAATTTTTTAAGCGGGACCGTTTTATGTCCAAGAGTGGAATTCAACGCACTGATTTCATAAATAATTTCCATATGGAAAATGATATCTCGATAAGCCTTCCAAAGGCTGTAGGTTGGCTCGTAAATATGCGCCGGTTCAGAATTCACGCCGTTGACTTCAATGATCTTGAAATTTTCTCCTTTTTGTAAAGCTTCCCAACTAGTAAACTTTATATCGAATCTGCCGTAGTAAAAGCCTGGCAACTGATCCGACCATTGTTTCAATTGGGTTGTTAGTTCAGGGGAGATTAGAATTCGAGCATCACGGAATTCTGTACCTAAATTATGACTCCCAATAGGTTCGATTAATCTTTGTTCACCCAAGGGGAGAATCTGATCCCAATGAGAAGTAAATCTTTCTCGCAAAGTCTTCACTCGGTGATTAATTCATGGGTTATTCTTAATCAGCTCCCCAAAGGTTTGTTTTCCATCTCCTATAACCTCACAAAACTTTTTCTCAGTAATCGAAGTGATTTCGAACCGACTTTCATCTGGGAATTTATAAAATAAAATACCCGCTTCTTTTTCTAGTGTGCAATACTCTTGAATCAAAACTTCCTTAAAACGAGAATTTCTACAATAGATCGCGAGTTCCTCAATAGAATCAATTACGGCAACGTCTTTCCCACGCTCTGCATTATCTGGCTTTGCAACTAAAGGGAATTCCAAACCATGCTGCTGGATCAATAACATCAGCTGTGCACTACTTGAGTTTGTATTTGTTTTAAAGGATTTTGGAATCCAACTCTTGGGAAATTTTGATAAATAGGACCACTTCGAAACTTCGAAGGCGCCGCTGTTATTCATTATGGGGTTGAGTGTTGTAAAATAAGTACATTTTCTTGCTCGGATCGCTAAATACATCCAATAAAAATAGGCCGGAATATAAAAAATCCAAAAAGGCCAAAACTCAAAATTGCTCCATCGTTTGTTTAAAATCATAAGCTACATTGGGGTTAAAAAAAATAGTTTACTGATTCCAATGGGTATCTGCTTTTTTCTGATAATCTTTAGGCGTTTTCTTCCATTTGGTAATGGTATTGGTAAAACGAGTTTTATAAAACAAATACAAACTATCGTCTTGAATCAGATAGGCTTCTGGGTTTATACTAACGGTATCACCTCTGGACATGGCATAAGCACACCAGCCCCCATACTTGGGGATATATCGATTGGGATTTTTATCAAAAAGGGCTTTGTTTTTCTGAGAAGAGAAATAATAATGAACACCCTCAACAGTAGACTGAATGGCTTTGTCTCCCTCTTTTGGCTCATCGTTAAAGTAGGAAAAAACATCATACCCCTGAACGGCTAAGCGGGTCTTGGATAAATTAAAGTCATCAGCTTTTTTATTCTGAGCATAGACAATGCTGGACATAAAAACGAATAACAGGATAGCAGTATTTTTCATAAGTAAATTAAGGTTAAGTTGATTTGGGACTATAAAACTTTATAACTTTGTAAAAGTACAACTCAATTTGTATGCCAAAAATAAATTTATGAGAAAAGATGCAACGCTAATTGTTGATGGACAAACGATAAAACACAGTACTCGTAGAATTGCATATCAAATATACGAAGCCAATTTCAACCATAAAACGTTGTATGTAGTCGGAATCGCAAAAAGTGGGGTTCTATATGCTAAAAGTATTATTGCTGTTTTGGAGGAAATTTCCGATCTCAAAATTCATTTTATACAATTAGAAATCAATAAGAAAAACCCACACCTGCCCATCAAAACATCGGAGGATCTCCATCAACTAAAAGATCAATCGGTTGTATTGATAGACGACGTTTTGAACACGGGTAGCACGCTGATATACGCAGTAAAACACTTACTAGAAGTACCCTTGAAGCAATTGAAAACAGCGGTATTAGTCAACCGTAATCACAAGAATTATCCTATAAAAGCAGATTATAAAGGCATTTCTCTATCTACTTCGATCAACGAGCACATAGAAGTGAATTTGAATTCAGAAACTGAAGGAGTGTATCTAAACTAAGTCTTTAATCTTTAGGGCAAGCAGTTCAGGAGAATCGGTATCAACCGATAGCATATGATTTGCTTTCCCATAGAATGGGAGTCGTTCGAATAAATGCTTTCCTATAAATTCGGTCAACTCTTCTTGGGTTTGAAGATGAGAAATTAGGGGGCGCTCGTCCTTTTCCAAAAACAATCGATCACTCAAAGTTGTAAGGTTAGCTTTCAGATAAATGCTAATTGCATTGGCGTCTACTATATAATCCATTGAATCGTAGTAACAAGGTGTTCCCCCACCTAAAGAAAGGATGATTGGCTCTTTTTGAGTAAGTAATTGTTCTAAATATTGACGTTCAATTTTTCTGAAAAACAACTCTCCTTTACTTTTAAATATACTTTTGATTGCTGTTTTTTCTTGCTGCTCAATAAAAGAATCTAGGTCAACATATGGAATATCAATGCATTGCGAAAGTGCCTTCCCAACTCTAGATTTTCCACAACCCATATACCCCAAAAGCACAATCGTTTTCTTCAAAAGATCATTTTAAAATTCAGCAGTAAATTTAGCGATTTAGAATATGAATTATTAATATTTGCACGTATATTTGCAGCCTTAAAATACCAAACCGATCTGGTAGCTCAGCTGGTAGAGCATCTCCCTTTTAAGGAGAGGGTCCTGGGTTCGAACCCCAGCCAGATCACTGTAATTTTAAGACCTGGTAGCTCAGTTGGTAGAGCATCTCCCTTTTAAGGAGAGGGTCCTGGGTTCGAGCCCCAGCCAGGTCACTAACCGCGCACGTGGCGGAATTGGTAGACGCGCTAGCTTGAGGGGCTAGTGGCCTTTGGGCCGTGGAAGTTCGAGTCTTCTCGTGCGCACTTCATCTTTTAACCCCGGGTTTTACAGCTTCTGATTTTATTTTGTATTTTCGTTTAATCTTTTTTAATAAAGGCTAAACTAATGAGCAAAGTTAAAAACAGTTTTAGTATCAAGAATCTTGAAAATATTTCAGGAATCAAAGCCCATACCTTACGGATTTGGGAAAAAAGATACAACCTTCTCTCACCCGAAAGGACCGATACTAACATCAGAAGATATTCGCTTGATAGCCTGAGAAAACTTCTCAACATTACCTTACTTTACAACAACGGTTATAAAATATCTAAAATAGCAGCTTACGAGGAATCTGAAATTCCGCAACTTGTTCGCCAATTAGCCCTTACTTCCAAATCAGAACAGATGTCAATTAACAAATTGAAACTTGCAATGGTTAATTTTGACAGTATTTTATTCGATCTCACTTTTGACGAAATGCTTGTGGAAAAAGGTTTTGACTTCATCTATATGAAGGTCTTTATACCCCTGCTTCATGAACTTGGGATTTTATGGCAAACCAATGCCATCTGCCTCTCGCACGAGCACTTCATCACAAACCTCATCAAGCAAAAGATACACGCTCAAACTCACCTAGCCCAAAGCGCAATAAAACCGAATGAAGATGGGCCTTGTTTTGTGTTGTTTTTACCTGAAAATGAAATTCACGAATTGAGTATTTTATATTTAAATCAGCTGCTCCTATCCAAAGGTTACAAAACTATCTTTTTAGGCCAATCGGTTCCCACTAACAGTCTGGCTACTCTTTTGAGTTTTAGTTCACAATTGCATTTCGTTACTTTTTGTATTGTAGAGCCAAATCAGGATGTCCTTGCTGATTTCATCTCCAACTTTGATCAACAGATTATAAAAACAAGTGATTCTCGTTTATCTATTTTTGGCCCTAGAATAGATGATTTAGACCCCGAACAACTTCCTGATAGAATCCTTGCCTTCAAGGGTCTTGAAGAATTTAAACATAGGTTCCTAGAACCAACTGTAGTTGTATAATTTTTATGTAATTTTGAAAATAATTCTGGCATAGAATTTCGGAATGTCGGATTACTATTTTTTGCTTGATCAAAAAAAATCAATGAAAACTTTATTTGATAACGTATCGAATGAATGCAGTAAGGTTGTTACTGTATCCTACAGTACCTCTTTTTCATTAGCAACCAAGATGTTACACAGATCGATCCGAAAAGATATTTATAACATTTATGGATTTGTTCGCTTTGCTGATGAAATTGTAGATAGTTTTCATTCATTCAATAAAGAAGAGTTACTGGATCGTTTCGAGATCGACTTATTCCATGCCATAGAACACAAAATAAGTTTAAATCCAATTCTAAACTCCTTTCAAGAAACCTATCATCTCCACAATCTAGACATCGAACACGTTAATGCTTTTCTCAAAAGTATGCGTTGGGATTTGCATAAAAAAAATTACCTCTCACAAGAAGACTATAAAGAATACATTTACGGATCCGCCGATGTTGTTGGACTGATGTGCCTAAAAGTTTTTGTGAAAGGGAATACAGAACAATATGATACCCTCAAGGAGTATGCGATGGCCTTGGGATCTGCTTTTCAAAAGGTAAATTTCTTAAGGGATTTAAAAGCCGATCAAGAGGGATTGGAACGGTCTTACTTCCCAGAAATTGACCTGAAGCGTTTTGATGAAAAAGCGAAATTGAAAATCATAAATGAAATTGAGGCAGATTTCAAAGCAGGTTTGATTGGTATTCTAAACCTCCCAAACGAAGCCCGCTTTGGGGTCTATACTGCATATAAATATTACCACAAACTGTTACGAAAACTGAAGAAGATTCCTTCAAATCATATAAAGGAAACTCGTGTTCGAGTTCCCAACTATCAAAAAATAAGTGTTCTGGCTCAGTCTTATTTAAATTATCGATTCAATACTCTATAGATGGCTACTTTTATTTGGATTTTAATTTACGTTGCTACTTTTCTTTTCATGGAATTCATGGCTTGGTTCTCTCATAAATACATCATGCACGGTTTTTTATGGCATCTGCACAAAGATCATCATAAGAAAGACCATGGATCTTGGTTCGAGCGCAACGATTTATTTTTTATTTTCTATGCCGTTGTGAGCATGTCTCTCGTCATTCTATGGGGAGAATACGGTTTCTGGGCTGGTTTGCCGATGGCACTGGGGATTTTTACCTACGGAATGAGCTATTTCATTGTTCATGATATCTTCATACACCAACGCTTTAAGCTTTTCCGATCCACTAACTCGAAATATGCAAAAGGGTTACGAAGAGCACATAAAATTCATCACAAGAGCATTCACAAAGGTGGGGGTGAATGTTTTGGAATGCTTTGGGTGCCGATGAAATATTTTAAATAATCTGGATCTACTTCTTAGACCAATTGTTTGTGAATTCACAAGCTCGATAATCCTTGCTAATACTTACGTAAGTATCTTCAATTTTTTCCTGGGTCCATTTTTCGATAGCTTTCAACTGCTTATCTTTTAAAGCAAGTTCTTTAATACGGGTGTAGTCTTGTGAATAATCTGCTACATGCTCATCGAAACGATTTGTAATCTTAATGATTTTGTATTTCTTTAATCCCGAACGATCTTCATCCAGCAGAGGAAGCGATATCTCACCTTCTTTCAGCTTACTCACTTGATTGTAAAGTGTCGGATCCATCTTAGTAAGTTCGAATCGCGTATCGCCTGTTACAGGGTTGAGCAGTACACCCCCGCTATTTCTGGTTTCTTTTTCACTTGAAAAATTAAAGGCCGCATCAGAAAAAGTAATTTCCTCTTCAAGAATACGCTTGCGGATCGTATCCAATACTTTCTTGGAATCATTGAGTTGGACAGGATCAACTTTTGGTGTCAACAAAATATGTCGCACATCTACCTGCTGTCCTCTAATCTTATCTACTGTTAAAATATGCCAGCCAAAGTCAGATTTAAAAGGCTTAGAGATTTCTCCTTCTTCAAGACCAAAAGCAACATCTCTAAATTCTTTCACCATTCGGGGACGCTTTCTGTGAAGCGTATATTTCCCTCCTGTAGACCGAGAACCTGGATCTTGAGAGTATAAAATAGCCTTAGATGCAAAACTCAAACCCTTTTCTTCAACATCATTTTTAAAATCTTTTAGTTTTTCAACTACACGCTGCGTTTCTTCATCAGTAACTTTAGGCTCGATTACAATTTGAGCTAATTCAATTTCAGTACCAAAAACAGGTAATTCTTCTTTTGGGATTTGATCGAAAAAGCTTCGGACTTCTTCGGGAGTAATTTCGATCTTAGAAACAATATCAGACTGCATTAAAGCAGCTAATTTTTGAAGTTTATTAATTTCAAAAAGTTGTTCTCTAAAAGAAAGTTCGTCAGGTTTATTATAAAATTCAAGAACCTTTTCAATGCTTCCTAATTGCTCCGTAAAATATTCAATACTCTGATCCACATAACTGTATACCTCAGAATCGCTAATTTCTAAACTGTCTTGAACTGCATGGTGAGCATAGAGTTTGTCTTCCATTAACTTCCCCAAAAGCTGGCAACGTTCGATGCCATCGGTAGGAATCCCTTGCGACTTCATATCGACTAAGGTTTTGTCTATATCAGAATCTAAAATCACATAGTCTCCCACAACAGCGGAAACCCCATCAATCTTGGTTCGTTTGAAACTACTCTTAATTTCAAGAGGGCCTTGAGCAAAAGTTTGTACACTAAAAACAAAAGCTGTGAAAAGCAGCAAAGCAGTTTTAACGGTAGAGTTGAAATTTCTTTGTTTGTATTGCATCTTGTAGTATTTCTTTATCAAATTGTTTAATAAAATCTAGCTTTCTTTTGTTGAAAACGATTTTACGAATTGTGTTTTCTACCGAAACCAGGGGAGCAACTTCGTTTCTTAAAATATAATCGTTTACAAAAAGCAAATATACTTCGAAAGCATCCTCAATAAGAAAAAATTGTGATTTTTTTAGGTAGTCTTCAAAGTTATCTTCGTTGATTATAGGAAGTGTCCGAATTAATTCTCTTTTTGCAAGCCACAACGAGTCTTTGAGTTCGTATGAATTGAATTGGAAGGTGAGCGAATCTAAAAAACGAACATCTTCTTCCTGAAAACGAATCAGCTTATTTTTAATTTCCAATAAATCAATGTTTTCTGAAGGTAAAGCAATGTAGCGGAGGTTGACCATAATTTCATTCAACCGGAAGTTGTTTTGATTTTCTTGGTAAAAAGCCTCAACTTCTGCCTTACTTATCACCGTGTCAATATTCGATTTTACAATAAATTCTTTGTAACTCCTACTCCACAAATCCGAACGATATGAATTCACTAATTCATCCAGTTCCTTTTGAGTTTCAATTTCGAGGTTGATGATAGCTTGATCAAAGAGAAGTTGCTTCCGTGCCCAGTTGTTGATGTAGTTTTCAGATTGAATAATACTATCCGTTTTAGATGAAAAAACAGTGATGTTTTCTCTAAGTTCAGAACGATATAAATAGGAATTACCAGCACGCGCTACAACAACATCTTGCTTTTCACTATACAACTGATCACAACCACTAACAAAAAAGAAAAGGAAGGTTACAGCTCCTATCCAATATAAAAAAAGAGGTTGAACTTTGGATCGAATAAATTGGCTTGCTTTTTGCATAAATTTGTTAAATGATAACAACGAGAAAAAATAAATTTATTGTGTCATTTGACACCTTTTTATGTTAAAATTCTTAATAACTTTATTAAACCACTAATAAACAGCGTGTTAATTGTTTATAAATCCTTTTTTATTAACAACAATATTAATAACTTGCATGTATAATTGAAAGAATGAAAACCAGTACGTATTCTTTATTATTAATTTTACTTCTCGCTTTCCCTAAAGTGTACAGCAATTCCCCTCCGCTAATTTCTTCTGCAAGCTCAATTTCAACTCAAGATATTGTAAAATTATTTTACAGCAATGGCCAAATCCAAATAGATGGTTTAATGGGTACTGGATCGATTCAAATTTACAGTATCATTGGAAATGAGATTGCTCGCTTCTCCAACGAATCCCTAGCAAATTTCAAAAAGCCTGTTGCCTTGGAATCCGGCAATATGTACATCGTGCGTATTGAAACCGAAACCAATGTCAAAACCTACAAGTTAATCGCAAACTAGTCGATTAAATTTCAATTCAACCCAATAAAAATCATGGACTGTAGTTTGGGGCTTCCTTGGTGATTTGAATGTTATGCGGATGACTTTCTCTAATCCCCGAAGCTGTTAGTTGAACAAACTTTCCTTGCTCTCTTAATTCATCAACATTAGCCGAACCACAATACCCCATCCCCGCTTTTAAGCCTCCTAAAAACTGATGGATGCTTTCTACAAGTTCTCCTTTGTATGGCACACGGCCTACAATACCTTCGGGGACTAATTTTTTGATGTCGTCTTCAACATCTTGAAAATAACGATCCTTACTCCCTTTATTCATAGCTTCAACAGAACCCATACCCCGATAAGATTTAAATTTTCGACCTTCGAAAATGATGGTCTCTCCTGGGGATTCTTTTGTACCAGCCAGTAAGCTTCCCAACATCACACAAGATGCTCCAGCTGCAATTGCCTTTGGAATATCTCCGGTATATCGTATACCACCATCGGCAATAATGGGTACTCCACTATCCTTGATCGCTTCCGCGACTTGAAGAACAGCTGATAATTGGGGATATCCTACTCCTGCTATGATACGCGTTGTACAAATAGACCCGGGTCCAATACCAACTTTTACGGCATCGGCTCCCAAGTCAACTAAGTATTTTGCAGCAGCAGCAGTAGCTATATTTCCAACAACTACGTCAAGATCGGGAAACGAAGCTTTAACTTCTTTTAAAACCGAAGCAACACCTTTAGTATGGCCGTGAGCTGTGTCAATTACAATTGCATCAACTCCTGCGTTTACAAGGGCTTGTGTTCGTTCAACTGCATCGGCAGTTACACCAACAGCTGCAGCAACACGAAGTCTTCCAAAAGCATCTTTATTCGCAATGGGCTTAGTGGTATGCTTTGTTATATCTCTGAATGTAATCAAACCAACTAAGTTTCGATTCTCATCAATTACAGGTAATTTTTCTATTTTATGTTTTTGTAAAATCTCTTCCGCATCGGACAACGAAGTTCCTTCCTTAACCGTTATTAGATTTTTAGAAGTCATAACCTCTGTTATTGGGCGTTGATCGTTTTTCTCAAAACGCAAATCTCGGTTTGTTACAATCCCACTCAATTTACCCTCCTCGTCTACTATTGGAATTCCACCAATCTTGTATTGGGTCATGTTTCTATTCGCATCTGCGACTATTGCCGTTAAAGGAAGGACAACAGGATCTAAAATCATTCCAGACTCCGAACGTTTTACCATCCGCACTTTGGCAGCCTGCTCTGCAATGGTCATGTTCTTATGAAGAACGCCAATTCCACCTTCTCGAGCCATAGCAATTGCCATTTGGCTTTCTGTTACCGTATCCATGGCTGCAGAAACTATAGGAATATTTAGCGGGATGTTTCTAGAAAACTTTGTATTGATTTTTACATCACGTGGTAAAACTTCTGAATATGCGGGAACGAGAAGTACATCATCGTAGGTTAGACCTTGTTCGACAAATTTTGGATTATTTGAAATCATAGCAACTGCTTAGAAATTAGTTGCGAGCAAAATTATGGAATAATACGCGTTAAACAGTACTATTCTGTGGTTTTATTTAAAAATATCCTTCAAAACAACAAAAACACCTAAGACATAACTCAAGGTCATTAAGGTCCCAGAAAAAATCACAACATAAGAAAAGAATGAATAGCCTAGCCACAACATATAAATTCCACCGAAAGTAAGCAGGACGGAAACAAAAGGCTCAATCGTTAAAAATGTCTTGAATTTGACGGATTGCTCTGTTCCCCAAACGAGAATTCCCAACATGAAAAAAATAAAGGAAATAGACAGTATGTGCGTATGAATGATGGTCAACATTTCCCGCTTCCCTTTTTTAAACTTCATGGTTTCTGCCTCAGGTACATCTTCATTACCGTTGTAATTTTCTATAACGCCCTGTGGAGTGGTGCTCTCAGTTTGTCTAACAAAATTAAGCCCTGAGAAATAACCAACAGATAAGGCAACTAAAAACGCAAACAAAAACATTTTGACGGGCTTTGGAAGTGTTGCGATATAGTTTGGAAACGTCATTTATGAGGAAGTTTCTTGATTAAACTCTTTTAAGGAATACAGAAAGTGGTTGATGGATGCTGTCATCGATTTAACAGAGATCGTAGCTCCAGAAATTGCGGTGATTTCTTTTCCATAACCCAGGATAGAATCCCGATTCTTCGATATGAACTGAGATAACCAACGTTTGCTTCCAATTTCTCCTCCATAATCCTCTCGATAAACCAATACTTTAGCTTTTAAAATTACAAGGTCTTTATCGAGTAATACGAGGTACTCAAAACTGTCTGTTTTACTGGGAGCAGTTCCAATAAAGGCATAACCTTGGAGCACATCTTGTACGTGTATCTCTTGAAAGGAGCTGGCTTGTAGGAAATTATTAGCTGGAATTTGAAAAGGATTTTCTTCTAAATTGAAGGCTTCAACTTTAAAAACATTCTTGATTTCTTTCTGTACTTTTTTCTGAATTCTTTTGGAAACGGCTTCACTGTGAGACAGGTGTGAAGCACTCATTAAAAGAGTAACGGATAGGCTTAAAAATGATAGAAAACGGATCATGACTGCAAATATATTTTAGTTCTTTCTAAGGAACAATTTTATTTAGATTAATTTTAAATAAACTTTAAAACCAGACTCCAACCCCCATATTGAACTGCCCATATGTGGAGCCTGAAAGGCCGGTTGATTTCGATTGATAATCTACTTTAAAAACAGATCCGGGAGATAAATGATAGGATAATCCCGTAGTCCATTCTTTTCTGTGAAAGGCTGGATTTTGGACCAAAGCACCTGCTGTTGCAGCATGTGTGTTAAAATCCTCATAACGAACGAAGCCGTCTAAACGCTGTACATTTGAAGAAGGGAGTAAATTATAAGCAACTTCAAGATAATATCCAGAAATTTCTTCCCCAAGATCTTTGCCTGTTAAGCTGTTGTATTGATCTGAATCCGCAAGCTTAGCATGAATGTATTGACCTCGGGTAGAAAACTTTCTCAATCGATAACGAGCATCTAGCCCGATCATCGAAACCCCTACCGTACTTCCAAGTATGCCTGCTTGATCGTCTGCAGCCTGTGTTCTTCCAAAGTATCCGGAAAGCCCAAGACGGAGTCCTGGAATCCCGTAGTAATCCACTTTTGAAGAAAAATTAAATTGATCCACAGTAGACTCTGCTCCTTTTTGACGACCACTTCTTAGACCATTACTTCCTTTTAATTTACCCTCAGTTCCATCGTGTGACAAAAATCCATTGAAGATATAAGCTTGATAACGCAAAGCTAAGGCATCCCATCGACCCGAAGCTCCTATCCCAATCTCTCTCCAAGTCGTCGGTACGATTGCATTGTCAAGACTTGGGCGCTCAACACCATTGAAGGTTGTAGGTTCATGAAATTCATTTATAATTCCCATAGGGACAAGCATTAATCCAGCTCTAAGGTTTAGCCCTTCGGTAAGGTTGTAATTAATAAAAGCTTGCTCTACATATACTTCTTTTACGTGCTCAAATTCAATTTCTGTGATGAACTGAACACGTTCGTTAAATTTATAACCAAATAAAAGCACCAATCGCTGTACATCTAATTCTCCGTTTGCATTATCGGGTTGATTGTATAAAATTTCGCCATAACCTCCCAGGGTAACCCCCTGAGGAATTGCATCAAGATTGGACATGATTCTTTGATAACCGTTAATCTGAATCGGAGTCTTTGAAATACTATCTTGTTGTATATTCTGAGGCTGTGTTTGTTGTGCAAAACCAAACGAAAAAACTAAAGTTATTAGGGTTAAAAAAAATGCTCTCATTGAGTTTATTTAGATTAATTAAGAATAATGATGCAAATATATAATGCCGAGAACAATTCACAAAGCTTATTTAGATTAAATTTAAATAAAGATATTAAGTGCTTGATTATAAGCGTACTCAAATTGAATTGGGTTGATATTAAGGGGTGTTTTTTGCTGATTGAAGAATGAAAGTAGTTTTTCTGTGGGTAGGTTTCCCGTCAAATCGTCGGCTGCCATGGGACAGCCACCGAATCCTTTTATTGCACCATCAAATCGAATGCAGCCGGCGTCGTAAGCTGCCTTAATTTTTAGAAATGCATTCTGGGGCTGGGTATGAAAATGAGCGCCAATTTCAATTGCTGGGTACTGCATAATCGAGGTTTTGAATATTCGACTGATGTCGTCTGCTTTGGCAGTTCCTACAGTATCGGAAAGTGAAATGATTTGTACTCCTTTCGCAACCAAAAGATCAATCCAATTCATTAGAATGGGAACCGACCACGGATCTCCGTATGGGTTTCCAAAACCCATGGATAAATAAACCACCAGCTTTTTTCCAGAATCTGCACAAAGCTTTAGCAGTTCATCCAACAACACAAGTGCTTCTTCTTGTGTTTTATGGGTATTACGCATTTGAAAATTTTCTGAAACTGAAAGTGGAAAACCTATGTATGAAATTGACTTGAACTTAACGGCCTCCAGAGCTCCTCTAAGGTTAGCAACAATAACCAATAATTCTGATTTACTTTCTGCTGTATCGATATTACGAAGCACCTCAGCGGTATCTCGCATTTGAGGGATTGCTTTAGGGGACACAAAACTACCAACATCGATAACGTCAAAACCAACTGCCAATAGGGATTGTACATAGTTGATTTTTGCCTCCGTAGGTATCCACTTTTTAATGCCTTGCATAGCATCTCGGGGACATTCAATAAGAACAGGCCTTTTCATTGGATAAAGATACGTTTTTGTCTAGAATAGAAGGTAAATCGCAATGCCTATCAAAAGGATTCCTTGGCCGAAATTCATCCAATATATTGTTTTAGAATTACGTACTATTGGAGCAATAAGCGAAGCGGCTGCTATGGAAACGAATGTGAAAACTACAATTGCTTGGAGTAAAAAAAGCCCCCCTAAAATTGCGTATTGAGTACTGTGAGCAAGTGTCTCGTGAAATAAAAACCCAGGAAAGAAAAGCCAAAAAAACAAGCTGACTTTAGGGTTTAATAGATTCATTAAAAGTCCTTTTTTAAAAACAGAAAAAGGTTTTTTTTCGATTAAAGGGGCTTGATGGACTTCTATTTTTAAATTCCTGAAGGTTTGAATCGCGAGGTATAGAAAATAGAGTGCTCCGCAAATTTTAAGTAGAACAATCAAATTGGGATATAAAGCAATAAACTGGCCCCAGCCCAAAACAAGAACCAAGGTGTGAAAGGGCAAACCACAAACCAATCCTGCAGCTAGCATCAAGGCAGACTTTGATCCTTTGGTTAAACTTTCACTGAGCACCAAAAGAATGTCTGGCCCCGGCGCGAGGGTTAGCATTAGGGATGCCAATAAAAAAGAAAAAATTTCTTCCATAATAATTGAATTCAAAGTTCGATAATTTTTCCCAATAAAAGGATTACAACTATCTTTGCTTAAAATTTTAGAAGAGCATAATGATCGACCGAATTGAAAATGAAATTGAGACTCTAAAGGTACAGTTAATCAACCATCCTTTATACAAAATGATGAAAAGCCAAGAAGACCTTCAAGTCTTTATGGAACACCATGTATATGCCGTTTGGGATTTTATGTCTTTAGTCAAAAAGCTACAAGTAGATCTTACAACTACTACCCTACCTTGGGTTCCGCCCACCATGCCATCGGCAGGACGACTGATCAATGAAATTGTATGGGGCGAGGAAACGGATATCAACAAAGATGGTGTCCCTATGAGTCATTTTGAAATGTACCTCGAGTCCATGGAACAAGTTGGTGCATCGACCAGCGCAATGAACCATTTCTTGAGCACACTTTCTGAATCTTCATCCATTCAGCAACACATCGCATCGGCAGAACTTCCAAACTACATTAAAGAATTTTTAAAATTCACCTTCGAAGTAATTGAATCCAATAAAACCCATGTTGTTGCTGCTGTTTTTACTTTTGGTAGAGAAGATTTAATTCCCGACATGTTCATTGAAATGATCAAAAACATTAATAACGATTCGGATCTTGATTTAAGTCATTTGATTTATTACCTTGAGCGACATATAGAAGTCGATTCTGGAGAACATGGACCTATGGCTTTGAAGATGATTCAAGAATTGTGTGGAGATGACCCCGTAAAATGGGAAGAGGCCCTTGTAGCTTCCAAAACTGCACTAAACCATAGGATTGCTTTGTGGAACGGCATTGCTGACTTAATTTTAAAACCAATAACCAATTGATACTATGAAAAAAATTAATCTACTCGCATTTCTCTTATGTACCAGCATAGGGTTTGCACAAACCCCTACATCGGATGCATATGCTTCGACCATTGAATCGGAAGATTTAAGACAATTATTATACGTTTATGCTTCCGACTTTTTTCAGGGAAGAGAAACAGGAACCCTAGGTCAGAAAAGAGCCGTTACCTTTTTGAAGGAGTTTTATGAATCTCGAGGAATTCAAGCAGCTGCTGGAAGTGAAGATTACTTTCAGAAAATGA
>Ga0233438_10000093_pt1 | contig 120900 bp, 121 predicted proteins | sample SI_123_September_FD_182720 | JGI IMG/M metagenome (GOLD analysis project Ga0233438, IMG submission 182720) | Seawater microbial communities from Saanich Inlet, British Columbia, Canada - SI_123_September2016_10_MG | ecosystem: Environmental > Aquatic > Marine > Inlet | place: Canada: British... | reverse complement strand
GATTATGAATTTGCTTCAAATCAGTTTGAGCAAGTCGTATTTCCTCTTATACTAGGGGATAGTGTTCAGAACACAGATTTGAAAATCCAACAAATTAACGTCAATAAATTCACCTACTTAAATAATAAATTTCCTGTAGAAATTATGACTTCATACACAGGAAATACGGCAGTAGAATCGGAATTAAAAATTGAATCTCAAGGTCAAATCATCCATAAAGAACGTGTTCGGTTTTCAACCTTAAACAACTCAGCTATTATCACACCAAAGATCTCATCTAGTAAGGTAGGGTTTCAGCGTTATAAGGTCAGTTTTAAACCTATTGAAAACGAAAAAAACACAATCAACAATCAACAATCTTTTGCGATAGAAACCATTGATGAATACACAAATATTGCATTAGTAAGCTCTATATCTCATCCCGATTTAGGGGCTTTGAAATCTTCAATTGAAACCAACAAACAACGGCAAATAAAAATTTGTTCTCCATCAGAGTATTTAAAAACGAATGAAAACTATGGACTAGCAATTTTATACCAACCAAATCAAAGTTTTAAAGCTGTTTTTGATTTGATTGAAAAAAGAAAAATGAATAGCTTTATTGTAGGAGGAACTCAAACCCAATGGACATTTTTAAATGCAATTCAGTCTGATTTTAAGCAAGAAACTACGAGGCAGAGTGAAAACTATCAAGGAAGCATTAATCCAGATTTTACTAATTTTTCTATCCAAGACTTCAACTTTAATAATTCCCCACCATTATCCGCTGAATTTGGCACTATTGATATAAATGTCCCCTATGAAACTTTAATATTTAAGATGATCAATGGGACGATTACGCAAGAACCCTTATGGTTTACATATGATAATAACGGTCAAAAAATAGCTGTACTCCTTGGTGAAAATATATGGAAATGGCGTATGCACTCCTTCCGTGAAGATCAAGATTTTAAAACTTTTGATTTGTTTACATCTAAATTGATTCAATATCTGAATATTAAAAATCAAAATACACGTCTGGTTGTAAATTATGATCCTGTTTACGACGGAAACCAACCCTTAATAATATCTGCGCAGTATTTTAATAAAAATTACGAATTTAATGGAAATTCAGAGCTGATAATTAAATTAAAAAACACAACTACAAATCAGCAGGTTGAATACCCTATGTCCCCAGTTAAAAACAGTTATATCGCAAATATAAGCGCACTGGAGCCTGCTAATTATTCTTTTGAAGTGAGTGCTGATAACGGCAAATATCGCTCGTTTGGAACCCTTGAAATTTTAGATTTTAATATTGAACAACAATTTATCAATGCCAACGTTCAAAAATTAGAACAACTCGCAATTCATACAGAAGGAAAGGCATACTTTGATACTCAAATAGACAAATTAACTTCAAATTTAATTTCTGACAATCGTTTTTTAAGTATTCAGAAAATTACTAAAAAAACAGTACCTTTGATTGATATAAAATTCTACTTGTTATTGCTTATATTAAGCTTAGCAACTGAATGGTTGATAAGAAAATACAACGGACTTATTTAATAATTTAAAACAAAAAAAATGCAAAATTTTCCTAAACTCGGACTTCCTATAATTTTTTTAATTGGAGCAATTGTAATTTTAATTTCTAAAACAGCGGTAACAATCGGACCTGGTGAAGGTGGTGTGTTATTTGAGCGTTTTGGAGACGGTATTGATACTGAACAAACATACGGAGAAGGGTTTCATATAGTGGCGCCTTGGAATAGTATGTTAATTCACAAAGTGAGACAACAATCAATTTCTGATGAAATGAATGTTCTTTCTGTGAATGGACTTGAAGTGAAAGTAAATGGTACGATATGGTACGAACCTGAATACGAAAATCTTGGAAACTTGATCAAAACAAAAGGGGAGGATTATGAAAATGAACTTTTAGGCCCTGCTGTCAATGCTGCTGCAAGAAGCGTTGTTGGACGTTATACTCCAGAACAATTATATTCTAGCAAACGTGATGTCATCGAACAAGAAATTCTTGACGAAGTAGTAAATTTATTAAATGGTCAGTTTTTAGTTGTGAAACGTGTTCTAGTAGAAGATGTAAAACTTCCAAACACCATTAAAAATGCGATTGAGAGTAAATTAAAGCAAGAGCAAGAATCTTTAGAATATGAATTTAGATTAGTGACTGCCGATAAAGAAGCTCAAAAAGTACGTATTGAAGCACAAGGAAAAGCCGATGCCAACAGAATTTTAAGTGCTTCTTTGAACGATCGTATCCTTCAAGATAAAGGAATTGAAGCGACTGTTAAGTTATCTGAATCTTCGAACAGTAAAGTCATTGTTATTGGCTCAGGAAAAACTGGCTTACCAATTATTTTAGGAAATCAGTAAATTTTAGATATTAGATAGTTTTAACGACTCTAATTTATGAAATCAATAATTCTTATTAATATGTTAGGTTTAGAGTATTTATTTTCTGAATATTTGTACTCAATAATTAAATAATGATTTTTATAGCGATCCATCATCATCACTTTTTAACTGGCCATCAAGCGAGGTAAGGTTGTGTAGGATACTATTTAAAACTATATATAGACCCGTTTGAGAAATCAAACGGGTCTTTTTTATACTAAATAACAAAAAATGAAAACTTTAAAAATTGCAGTGCAGAAGTCAGGACGTCTTAAAGACGATTCCATGAAACTGTTGAAAGATATTGGAATCTCTATAGACAATGGAAAAGATCAGCTCAAAGCCACGGCTACTAATTTTCCCGTTGAAGTTTTTTACCTTCGAAATGGTGACATCCCACAGTACCTAAAAGATGGAGTTGTAGATGCAGCAATTATTGGAAACAATGTGCTTGTTGAAAAAGGTAACACTATTGAATACATTTCTAAGCTTGGATTTTCAAAGTGCAGAGTTTCCATTGCGGTTCCAAAAACCATGGAATACAACTCCCTCGAAGATTTGAATGGAAAACAAATTGCGACCTCTTACCCTAATACTGTCAATGCTTTTTTAGAGGAACATAATATCTCTGCGAGCATACATGTCATTAATGGTTCCGTTGAAATAGCACCTAATATTGGATTAGCAGAAGCCATCGTTGACATCGTTTCTACGGGAGGAACATTGTTTAAAAATAACTTGGTTGAAAAAGAAGTAATCTTAAAATCGGAAGCTGTTTTGGCAGTCTCACCAACTATAGATGAGGCTCAAAAAGCAATTTTAGATAAAGTTAAATTTCGTATAGAAGCTGTTCTTAAAGGACAGTCCTCAAAATATGTACTGCTCAATGCTCCAAATAATAGTTTAGAAGCTATCATTAATCTTTTACCGGGGATGAAAAGCCCAACCGTTCTCCCGTTAGCAGAATCGGGGTGGAGTTCTGTGCACAGTGTAATTGATAAAAACCAATTTTGGAATATTATTGATGATTTAAAAGACTTAGGAGCACAAGGCATCTTGATATGCCCAATCGAAAAAATGGTACTCTAATGGAATCTCTTGTTAAATATCCCTCCCAATCTACTTGGGAAACAATACTTCAACGTCCCACACAGTCCGTGGAAACTATTGAAGCCATCGTAAACGAGGTCTTTTTGGCAGTCAAACAAAAAGGAGATATCGCTATTGCACAGTATACAAAACGATTTGATAAGGTAGATTTAAAAACTCTTTTTGTATCTCAAGAAGAAATTAAGACCGCATCAGATTTGGTTTCAAAAGATTTGAAAGTAGCCATTCAACAAGCCAAGTCCAATATTGAGGTCTTTCACAACGCCCAAAAAACTCCGAAAGTTGATATTGAAACGCAACAAGGGGTGCGTTGTTGGCAAGAAAAACGCCCTATTGAAACTGTCGGTTTGTACATTCCTGGTGGAACAGCACCCTTGTTTTCTACAGTATTGATGCTTGCTGTACCCGCAACCCTAGCAGGGTGTAAAAACATTGTCTTATGTACCCCTCCAAATTCTCAAGGAGCTATTGCAAACGAAATTCTCTATACAGCAGATTTATGTGGGGTTACAACTATTCTCAAAGTAGGAGGGATTCAAGCGATTGCAGGGATGACCTTTGAAACATCGTCTATCCCTAAAGTGTCTAAGATATTTGGCCCAGGCAATCAATACGTGACTGTTGCCAAACAACTGGCTACCAAATTTGGGGTCGCTATCGATATGCCAGCAGGTCCAAGTGAACTTCTGATTATGGCCGATAAATATGCCAACCCCGCATTCATCGCTTCAGATTTATTAAGTCAGGCAGAACACGGAATAGATAGTCAGGTTGTGTTGGTATCAACAGATGAGAAATTACTTTTAGAGACAGCCGATCAATTACGGATTCAAACAAAACTATTAGATCGTAAATCGATCATTGAAAAAGCTCTTGAAAACAAGAAACTGATTTTGGTTGCTTCTGATCAAGAAGCGGTTGATTTAATTAATTTTTATGGACCAGAACATTATATTATTTGTACTGAGAATAACTCTTTTTTTGTTGACAAGGTCATCAATGCGGGTTCTGTGTTTATAGGGAAATATACTCCTGAAAGCGCTGGAGATTATGCTTCTGGAACCAATCATACCTTACCGACAAATGGCTATGCAAAAGCATATTCGGGAGTGAATTTAGATAGTTTTTTGAAAAATATCACTTTTCAAGAAATCACTAAAGAAGGCTTAAAAAATATTGGAAATACCATCGAGCTTATGGCAGAAGCTGAAGGATTAATGGCACACAAAAACGCAGTCACAATTCGATTAAAATCTATAGAAAATGGATCTAAATAATTTAATACGAAAAAACATTCAACAGATGAAAGCCTATTCATCTGCACGCGATGAATACAAAGAGTTCCAAGCGGATATGGTGTTTTTGGATGCCAACGAGAATCCTTTTGACAATTCCTTAAATAGATATCCAGATCCTCAACAAGCAGCTTTAAAAGCCCTCATTTCTGATCAAAAGGAAGTAGCATTAGATCAAATTCTTTTGGGCAATGGAAGCGATGAAGTCTTAGATTTAATTTTTAGAGCCTTTTGTGAACCCAATTCAGATAATATTCTAACATTACCTCCGACTTATGGGATGTACGACGTCTTGGCAAATTTGAATGCCATTGAGAATATACAAGTGCCTTTGTCATCAGATTTTCAAATAGAGGTTGATTTGGTTATAGAAAACATAAAACCAAATACTAAATTATTATTTATATGTTCGCCAAACAATCCATCTGGAAACACCGTTGATCGTAGTGCCATAGAACGTCTTTTAAAAGCATTTAATGGATTGATTGTTATCGACGAAGCTTATATTGATTTTACAGAAGAAACCAGTTGGACACAGTTTCTAAATGTGTATCCTAATTTAATTGTGGTGCAAACTCTTTCTAAGGCTTATGGTTTGGCAGGGATTCGACTGGGGATTTGTTATGCATCTAAAGAAATTATTGCAGTATTAAATAAAATCAAGCCGCCGTATAACGTCAATACGCTTACACAAGAAGCAGCAGTGAAAGCCCTCCATAATAAGGATGTGGTTTCTGATCAAATAGCTTCCATTTTAAATGAGCGCATCAGATTAAAAAAAGCTTTAACAGCTTATTCATTTATTAAAAAAATATACCCTTCGGAAGCGAATTTCTTTTTAATTAAAGTGGATGATGCCAACAAACGTTACGATGAACTTATTAAAAATGGCATCGTTGTCAGAAACCGAAGCTCACAATTGCATTGTGATAATTGCTTAAGAATCACGGTGGGATCGCCTTCTGAAAACACACAATTATTAACCTTATTAAAGACTTTAAAATGAAGCCTGTATTATTTATAGATCGTGATGGAACTATCATCCGTGAACCTGCAGATGAACAAATAGATTCCTTTGAGAAATTAGAATTCTATCCGGATGTATTTTCTAATTTAAAAAAAATCTGTCAAGAATTGGATTTTGAAATTGTCATGATTACCAATCAAGATGGTTTGGGAACGGAAGTCTATCCAGAAAACACCTTTTGGCCGGTTCATAATTTTATCCTTGATACCTTTAAAAATGAAGGCATTATTTTTGAAAAACAATTCATCGATCGCACCTTTGCAAAAGACAATGCACCGACTCGAAAACCTCAAACAGGATTATTAACGGAGTATTTTACCGAAGCCTACGATTTAGAAAATTCTTTTGTGATTGGGGATCGGCTAACAGATATAGAACTGGCTAAAAATTTAGGTTGTAAAGGAATTTTTATTAATGATGAAACCCATTTAGGAGTCAATGAGATTTCAGTTAAAAAGGATGAATTAACGTCATTTATTGCCTTAGAAACAAACCGTTGGGACGTCATTTATGAATTTCTTAAAGCGAAGCAACGCGTCCAATCTATTGAGAGAAACACCAACGAAACAAAGATTGCGATTACATTAAATTTAGACGGCAAAGGTCAAAGTAAAATTGACACTGGAATTGCGTTTTTTGATCACATGTTAGACCAAATAGCAAGGCACGGTCAAATAGATTTAGATATTAAGGTGAAAGGCGATTTAGAAGTTGATGAACACCACACTATCGAAGATACTGCGATAGCTTTAGGGAATTTATTCCATACTGCCTTAGGTTCAAAATTAGGCATTGAACGCTATGGTTTTTGCTTGCCAATGGACGATTGTTTGGCGCAAGTCGCCATTGATTTTGGGGGTAGAAACTGGCTCGTTTGGGAAGCCGATTTTAAACGTGAATATATCGGTAAAATGCCCACTGAAATGTTTATGCACTTTTTTAAATCCTTTACAGATGGGGCAAAGTGTAATTTAAACATCAAAGCTAACGGCAGCAATGAGCATCACAAAATAGAAGCGATTTTTAAAGCCTTTGCTAAAGCCATCAAAATGGCGGTCAAACGCGACGTGAATAAAATGATTTTACCATCAACCAAAGGAACTTTAGAATAAATGAATGTCATTATAATCGATTACGGTGCTGGGAATATTCAGAGTATTCAATTTGCGTTTCAGCGATTGGGAGTTCATGCCAAACTCTCGAATTCTGTAGAGGAAATTCTTAAAGCAGATAAGGTCATTTTTCCTGGTGTTGGCGAAGCCAGTCAAGCGATGGAAATGTTGAAGAAATCAAAGTTAGACCTCTTAATTCCAACCCTCAAACAAGAGGTGCTCGGAATTTGTTTGGGAATGCAATTGTTATGTAAGCATTCCGAAGAAGGCGATACCAATGGGCTTGGTGTTTTTGATGTAGATGTCAAACGGTTTTCAAATGCTGTTAAAGTTCCACATATGGGCTGGAATACCATTCAAAATTTGGAATCTGGATTATTAAAGAGCATACCTGAAAACAGTTATATGTACTCTGTACATAGTTATTATGCTGATCTTGGTTCACAAACCATCGCAAGTTCAACTTATGAACATGAGTTTTCGGCTGTTTTACAATCTGATAATTTTTATGGAGTTCAATTTCACCCTGAAAAAAGCAGTAAAGACGGAGCTCAATTATTACAAAACTTTTTAAACTTATAGTATGCGAATTATACCTGCAATAGATCTAATCAATGGACAATGTGTACGCCTGACCAAAGGTGATTACAGCACAAAAAAAGTCTATAATGAAAATCCATTAGAAGTTGCTAAAATGTTTGAAGACGTCGGCATCGAACATCTACACCTAGTAGATTTGGACGGTGCTAAAGCGAAACACATCATCAATCATAAAATTTTAGAAAGCATTGCCAATAAAACGAATCTAAAGGTTGATTTTGGAGGCGGGTTAAAATCCGACGAGGATTTGAACATAGCCTTTAATTCTGGTGCAAATCAGATCACAGGAGGGAGTATTGCGGTTAAAAATCCATCACAGTTTTTAAACTGGTTGGAAACCTATGGTGCAGATAAAATTATATTAGGAGCAGACTGCTTGGATCAAAAAATTGCGATTCAAGGATGGCAGGAGGAAAGCGATAAAGAAGTCCTTAGCTTTATAAAGGACTATGTGTCCAAAGGAGTGTCTTATGTGATTTGTACAGACATCGCTAAAGACGGAATGTTACAAGGACCTTCCTTTGATTTATATAAAACGATTTTGAACAGCATCAACCCTGTAAAGCTCATTGCATCAGGGGGTATTTCAACCTTTGATGAGTTGCCAAAATTAGCTGATTTGGGTTGTGAAGGTGTCATTATTGGAAAGGCCATTTACGAAGGAAATATGAGTCTTAAACAATTAGAAACCTATCAACTCAATCAATCTTAATTATGTTAGCCAAACGAATTATTCCTTGTTTAGATATTAAAAATGGGCGGACGGTCAAAGGGGTCAATTTTTTAAACCTTAGAGATGCAGGCGATCCCGTTGCCTTGGCAAAACAATATGCTGAAAACGGAGCGGATGAATTGGTGTTTTTAGATATTTCAGCGACTTTAGAGTCACGCTCGACCACTATAGAAATGGTTCGGAATGTGGCAGAACAAATAGACACTCCGTTTACTGTGGGCGGCGGTGTGAGCACTAGAGATGGAGTTGAATTGCTTTTGAAATCTGGAGCAGATAAGGTATGTGTGAATTCGGCGGCGATCAAACGTCCAGAGCTGATTAACGAACTTTCGAAAGCCTTCGGAAACCAGTGTATAGTGGTGGCTATTGATGCTAAGGAAGTGGATGGAAAATGGTTGGTGCATTTGGCAGGCGGTACCATTCCGACAGAATTAGATTTATTTGAATGGGCTAAAGAAGTAGAAACTCGGGGAGCTGGTGAAATCCTATTTACATCGATGAATAATGACGGTGTCAAAACAGGCTTTGCAAATGAAGCCTTGGCACAATTGTCAGAAACAGTCAATATCCCGATTATTGCATCTGGAGGAGCTGGAACCATGCGGCATTTTGTGGATGTTTTTAAAGAAGGAAAAGCAGATGCAGCCTTGGCAGCCAGTGTATTTCATTTCGGTGAAATTGCCATAAACGATTTAAAACAAGAATTACAATCAAATAAAATAAACATACGACTCTAATGGATATCAAGTATAACAGTGAAGGATTAATTCCTGCAATCATTCAAGATGCAAATACAAAAACCGTTTTGATGCTCGGCTATATGAATACCGAAGCGGTTGCCAAAACTTTGGAAACACAAAAGGTGACTTTTTTTAGTCGTAGTAAACAACGCCTCTGGACAAAAGGGGAGGAGAGTGGAAATTTTCTAAGCTTCAAAAGTTTACAGAATGATTGTGATAACGACACATTGTTGATTCAAGCAAGTCCACATGGACCAACTTGTCACAAAGGAACAGATAGCTGCTGGGGAGAATATAATGTTGAATCTTATGGGTTTTTGTCGGAACTCGAAACGATCATTACAGATCGTAAGGAGAATGCATCTTCAGAAACCTCCTATGTTTCTGAATTGTTTGAGAAGGGGTTAAATAAAATTGCTCAAAAAGTAGGAGAGGAGGCTGTTGAAGTTGTGATTGAAGCCAAAGACGATAACGATGAATTGTTTTTAAATGAGAGTGCCGATTTGTTATTTCATTATTTGATTTTATTGCAAGGAAAAGGATTCAAACTCGATGCGGTCATTGACGTTCTAAAATCCAGACATTAATTTTGTAACTCTTTGAATAATTACGACCTTGTAGTCATGTTGCAAAAACGTTATTATTATTTAATCAAGGTTCAGTTTTTAGGGTATCGTTTTCATGGGTGGCAAAAACAACCAAATACCAAAACAGTTCATCTAATGATCGATCGTACCTTAAAGTACGTTCTGGGAGATCAAAAATTCAAAACATTAGGAGCAGGTCGAACCGATGCGATGGTCTCTGCTAATGAAGCAGCGTTTGAGTTGTTTTTAGATAGACAGCCTTTAGAAGATTTAAAGGTATTTCTAGAACTATTTAATAAAAACTTACCTCAAGATATCCGTGCTTTGAACATCAAAGAAGTGGATTCGAAATTTAACATTATTCAGGACTCAAAATTAAAAGAATACCATTATGTATTTGCGCAGGGGGCCAAATTTCATCCTTTTGCGGCTCCGATAATGACCACCATTTTAGATGCTTTGGATATTGAGTTAATGCAAGAGGGTGCGAGATTATTTGAGGGTAAACACAACTATAAAACCTATTGCTATAAACCTTCAAATGAAGGGATGTATAACAGAGAACTCATCTGTTGTGAGCTTGTAGAAAATACTTTATATACAGCCAGTTTTTTTCCAGAGAAAAGTTATGTTTTAAAAGTCATAGGAAAGGGATTTGGGCGGCATCAAATACGATTGATGATGGGTGCTTTGATCAAATTGGGTCGTGGAGACATTGATTTGGAATACATAAAAAACAGTTTAAAGGCAGATAATCAAGAAGTGATGGATTATATCGCGCCTGCTTCGGGCTTGATTTTACATAAGGTTGAATTTTAAAAATATAAAACATGATTTCTAAAGACGTATTTAGTTTCTTAAAAGCATTACAAAAAAACAATAATCGTGATTGGTTTCATGAGCATAAAGCGGCATTTAAAGAAGTAGAAATAGGAGTGAAGCAGTTTTATGCTCAACTTTTCGAACAGCTAAACACGGTAGATTCTATTGACAATTTTAAAGTTTTCCGCATCTATAGAGATGTGCGTTTTTCAAAAAACAAATTACCTTATAAAACTCATTTTGGTGGAAGTTTTCATCGCAGCAAACCCGAATTAAGAGGGGGTTATTATTTACATATAGCTCCTAATAATGAGAGTTTTATAGCAACTGGATTTTGGGATCCAAATAAAGAAGATCTTCTTAGAATTCGGAAAGAGTTTGAAACTGATGCTCAAGAAATACGTGAACTGATGAATCAACCAACATTTAAAAGCGTTTGGGGAACGTTGCAAGGAGACGAACTAAAATCTGCGCCAAGAGGATTTGACAAACTAGATCCAAACATTGATTTGATCCGAAAGAAACAATTCATTTTCACCAAAAAATTTACGGACAAAGAAGTGCTTTCAAAGGGTTTTGAACAACAAGTGATTGAAGACTTTAAAGTCATTCGGCCTTATTTCGACTATATGAGTTCTGTATTAACTACAAATTTAAACGGAGAATCTATGCTTTAGGCTCCATTTCTGAAAGCAACTGAACATGACTGATGAGGCGTTCTTTAATAATACCGGATATACGTTTGTTAAGGGCAGAAGCATTGAGCGTATAAGCATTGTATTCTTCGACCGTAAACAGCCCTACAATCATATCTTTTAGAATGTTCCTGAAGCTGCTATCTTTAGCAATGGCGTTTTCTATATAGGTGATTTTCTTTTCTGTTGATAACTTAAAAAACACGTTTTTATATTTGTTTGAGAAATTCAAAAAAGCAGCTATTAATAAATCATTTTGAAACTTTATGATCGGTCGCAAAACACTGTTTTGAAAGTGTTCATCAGAAGACATTTCTGACTTGATGGTCTCGGAAATACGATCCAAACGAATGGTATTTAAACTTGAATTTCTAGATTGCATTGCTTATTTTTTTGAAGTAGTAAATACAGGTGTTTCAGAAATTTCCAAATCGAAATCATTAACGGATGCTATCATATGATCAAAAATATCGGCTATGATATATTCGTAATTCGCCCAGCGCTTATCACTGCTAAACGAATAAATTTCAATAGGTAAACCATGTGCTGAGGGTTGCAACTGACGTACCATTATCATCATATCTTTATTGATTGCAGAATGCTGTTCGATAAATGATTCCATATATTTTCTAAAAACACCAATATTGGTCAAGTTCCTACCGTTAATAAGAAGAGATTTATCAATTGAATTTAAATTATTAAATGTATTAATCTCTTCAGACCGTCTTAGAATATAATCCGATATAAGTTGAATTTTAGATATTTTGATAATATCATCTTGGCTTAGGTTTCTTATACTATCCATACGAATATTAAGAGACCGTTTGATGCGTCTTCCATTCGATTCGTTCATACCACGCCAGTTTTTAAACGAATCAGAAATGAGAGCATAGGTGGGAATGGTGGTAATGGTATTATCGAAGTTTTGAACTTTTACAGTCGCTAAATTAATTTCAATTACATCTCCATCGGCTCCAAATTTTTCAAAAGAAATCCAATCTCCAATACGAACCATGTCGTTGATGGACACTTGAATACTAGCAACAAATCCTAAAATAGTATCTCTGAAAACTAAAATAATAATTGCTGAAATAGTACCTAAACCAGCTATAAATTTTAAAAATGAAATCCCAGAAATAATGGCAACTGTTGCAAAAATTCCTGTAAGCCAAACAAAAATCATAAATACCTGAATGTAACTATCAACAGGCTTGTCTTTAAGAAAATTAAGAGTTTTAAAATATATTTTTAGAGAATTTAGAACATTTCTTAACCCCCAAATAGTGAGCGCGATACCAATGATTAAAATAGTATTCTCAGTGAAATCTTTCAATTTCTCGAAATCATAAAATAAATTAGGAATGAGTTTATATGTAAGAATGAAAGGAATTATTTGGGCAATACTACTTGGAACTTTATTTGCCAACATTATGTCGTCAAAATCTGTTTTAGATTTAAGAGCAATTTTGGTAAAGATTGCACGAATTACTTTTTTAATGATAAAGTCTATGATATAGATCAGTAGAATCAATCCTACAAATAATATCGTAATGGCTAGATTAGTAGCAACATTAGATGGGAACCCCCAAGAGCTTAATAACTGAATTATTAATTCGACAATATGTTTCATAAGTGTCTTTATTTATTTTTGATGGATGTTTATTTTAACTGTTTCTTGAGTTTATGCTCAACAATGAACGTCCCAAAAGGCACGATTGAAGCTATAGCAATTAAAATAAAATGTTTTTTGAGCCATGGAGTGTCAAATCTCAGGACAATTATAAATGCGATATAGGCCATAAATAAAAATCCGTGAGGCATTCCAAGCAATTTTACTAGAGTGACATCATTTCCTAAATATTTTAAAGGCACACCAACAAATAGCAATAGGATATAAGATAAACCTTCTAGAAATGCTACAATGCGAAATAGTGTAAGTAAATTCATTTGTTTTGTATATGATTTACAAAATTAGTAAAGATATTTAGAATAGAGGGGATTGGTTGTTGAAATATTCTATTTTACATAATATAAATTATAGAACAATATATGCTATATGAATTTAATATAATACCTTTACAAAATAGATTTGAGGCTAAACTATATGTGTCATGTAATGATGATATTGATTTGAATATTAATTCTAATGTATTTTTTTTAAGGTAATATATAACAACACTTACAACAAAAATTTTTAAATGATTAAAAGTTAAATGATAAGACTATGAAAAACATTTTAGCATTCGCTGTTTTAGTTACAATATACAGTTGTAATATGAAAGCCGATATCAAAGCAGACAAAGCCGCCATTCTGAAAGTAATGAAAAATCAAGAAGTTGCTTGGAGCACGAATGATTTAGATGGTTTTATGGAGGGATACTATAAAAGTGATTCATTAAAATTTTATGGAAAAAATGGATTAACCAAAGGCTGGCAACAGACACTTGACAATTATAAAAAAGGCTATCCATCAAAAGATCATAGTGGTACACTAACCTTTCAAATTACAGACATCTCTCCTATAGAAAGTCAAAGTTATTGGGTTATGGGAAGTTACTTTTTAAAAAGAAACATTGGGGATGCTAATGGTGTTTTTATGGTTATATTTAAAAAGATAAAAGGCAAATGGAAAATTGTATCCGATATCAGTTGTGGATAGTAACTATTTAAATTCCCTTAAGAACCTAGGGATTTAAAGACTCTATAACTCCTAACGCCGCCCGTTCGCCTGAAATCATAGCCGCATTAAGTGAGGCATTTAATTGTGTATCTCCAGCTAAGAACAAACGGTCCGTTAAACGTGTTTCTGAAGGGGTCATTTCGTACTTCAAATCTTTTAATTTTGGTAATGCTCTAGGGATATTGTATAATTTGATAAAAGCTTTAGGAATAATACCACATAGTTCTTTTAGTTCTGTTTGAACAGCCTCAATAAGAGCTTTACCAGAAAGCCCCTGATCGTCTATAACCGTGACCGATAGCACTTCTTTTTTGGGATTTATAGCACACTTTAAACTACTGTTGTAAAAGATATTGTTTATGAAGGTTCCTGATTTTGGAATAAGCCCAATTAACTTTTTTTCAATAACACGTGTTTCAGTTTCAAAATACAAAGTTGTGCAAGCCTTCCACTCCGTAGATTGATTTTTCAAATTGGAAATCAAACCACTCGCCTCGGTAGCCACAATAGTATAATTGCTTTCTAATTTTGTATCATCATCAAGCGTAATCTCTCCATCTTTTAACGCAGTTACTTTCGTGTTATATTTAAAAGTTGTGGTCTTCAAGTTATTTAATAACTGTTTTGGAATCGCCTCAATGCCAGCTTTTGGAATTGTTGCATCGCCTTCACCAAACATTTTATATACAAACTCAAACATTCTACTCGAAGTATCTAGTTGTGTTTCAAGAAAAATACCACAAAAAAAAGGCTTAAAAAAATCATTAATAATTGCATTCGAAAATCCAAAATTTATCAAATAATCAAGAGTTGATTGTTCTGATTCTGAAAAAATGGCATCAACTGATTTGTTTTTTAACTTTTGGTTCAGTTTTAAGATTTTAAGTTTATCAGAAAAAGTGCCAATTCCAGAAAATAAGGTAGGAATTAGTAATGAAATATTTCTTAGAGGATCTCCTACGATCTTTTGCGTTCTTGTTTTAAAAATAGCGGCTCCTGGTAAAAATTCCTGTAATTCTAAAGCGTCATAATTTAGATATTTTTGGGCTGCTGGATAAGCTGTTAGCAACACTTGAAAACCATGGTCTAATTGATACCCATTTATAATATCTGTATTAACACGCCCCCCTACTCGATCAGTTGATTCAATAATAGTTGGATTATATCCGTAATTTTCTAAAACTCTGGCAGCAATAAGGCCACTGATACCTCCACCTATAATGTGTATTTTATAATCTTTTTTCGTCATAAGTCGTTTTGTAATTACTCATTATCATCTTGCATTTACATGCGTTTGTAACAAGCGATTTTTTTCTTTTTGTACAGCAGGATGCTTTTTATGTCCCCAAATCTTATCTCTTGCCAATCGTGCACTTTCTTGTAAATCAACAATTGGAAGAGGATAATTCTCTCCAATAATAACTCCACAAAAGGTCTGCTCCATTACAGTCATATTCCAAGGCTCGTGAATGTGTTCTGTTGGAACGTTTCTCAATTCTGGAATCCATTTCTTGATAAAAACTCCTTCAGGGTCGTGCTCTTGTGAGTTTTTCACAGGATTGTACAAACGTACCGTATTAATTCCTGTAGTTCCGGCTTGCATCTGAAACTGCGGATAGTGTATGCCAGGCTCATAATCTAAAAACTGCCGTGCCAAATGGTAAGTGCCTTCTCGCCAATCTTGATCCAAATTCAACGTTAAAAAGGAAACCACCATTGCACGCATTCTAAAATTAATCCAACCTGTGTTTTCAACAGCACGCATGCACGCATCGATTAACGGAAAACCTGTAGTACCCGTTTTCCAGGCTTTTATAAATCCCTCATTTTTGTCGTGTGCTAAAAGCTCATAGCCTTTGTTGATGCATTCCGTTTCATAGCGACACTCTACTTCAAATTTCTGGATAAAATGACAATGCCAATGCAATCTGGTAAGCATGGCCGAAAAAGCCTTGCTATTTCTAGTACCATTAGGATGTGTACCAATAAAGTGAAAGGCTTGTTTGATACTCATATTCCCCCAGGCGAAGTAAGGAGATAAGCGACTGCAAGACGTCCTACTTTCTGTAGGTTTTGAAATATGCTTCTGATAATTAAAACCTCGTTGATTGGTAAATGATTTCAAATACCTCCATCCATTTTGTTCTCCAGCGGGCTGGTACTGTTTCGGATATTTTTTCAATTGAAATTCTAATTTTTCAGGGAGTAAAAAAGAGTGTTCTAAACGCGCTTCTTTAGATACAGTATAACTGTTTTGAAGCACAGGCTTATGCATAGTGATGTGCCACTGCTTGTTCCAATCATCTCTGTTTTTAATACCTCTTAAAATTCCATCCCGTTGAAATTCTTGCCAATCAATTTGATACTGCTTACAAAAAACAGTGATTTTTTTGTCACGTTTCCAAGTCTCTTGAGTCCCACTCTCACGATAGCTAAAAATACTGTGTATATCAAAACTTTCTTTAAGATGGTTAAATATGTCAATAGCTTCCCCATAAAACACATCAACATTCCTATTGAAAGGTTCCAGTGTTTTATTTAAAGCCGAAATAGAATGGTACACAAACTGCAAATGCCGAGGGCTAGTGTCGGGATATTCAATTCTGGAAGGTTCAAATATATAAACAATCCGATACGGAATTCCAGCTCGCTCTGCCTTTAACAAAGGTTCATGATCTTGTGTCCGAAGGTCCCGTTTTAACCAAACTATATTTACAGATTGTTTTTTCAATATCTAAGCTGTTTTTTACATTTTTTCCAAAACGAAAAGAAAGACGGAAAATATCCCTTTACATCAAACATCCAATCTCTCGATTCTTCAGTTCCTTGATAGTGTTGGCTTAAAGGGTGTTCTTTAAAATAGATGTTTGTAAGCTTATAATCAGTTATTAAATCCTTAAATTCTCCAACATAAATTTGAATTCCATTAATGTTTTCTTTGGAAATATTTAGGATGAAATCAATTGTTTTTTGTGAAACCGGATAGGACTCAAAATGAGACGGTTCTAATAATAATATTCTATTGACGGAATCCTCTTTTTTCCAAAGAGGATCGAGGTTGTAAAAATTATAGATACAAGTTGGAAGTGTTGTATCCACAACTAAATCTGTATGTTTTGGCAGAGGTGTTTTCAACTCAATTGGAGGGGTTTCTTCTAAAACCTCAGGAATTTGCATCGAAGTAAATGCCTCATAAGGCACATCTAAAAAGGTGTTTTTTTGATTCGTGAAACAGTATTTATTAATATTATCTTGATTGGCAACATATTTTTTATTGGCGTTAGACCCAGCAACCCACTGCCAGCTTAGAGCATTACTTGCCCAATCGGCATCTAATAAATGATAATACATCCACTGTGCAGGAACGTTCCATTGACTTTGAGCCATATTACACGCCACTGCAGCAGTGTACATTCGCAAGTGATTGTGCATATAGCCTGTTTCATAAAGTCCTTCAATCCCCTTGTCTAGCGCTTCAACTCCTGTAGTGGCATCTACAATAGATTTTGATATAGAGTGGTTAGAAACGGGTGTTTGAGGGTGCTTCAAATCTTTATCTATAGCAGTTCCTTTTGCAATCCAAACCTGTTGCCAATAATCCCTCCACGCCAATTCTTGAATAAATTTTTCAATTTGTGCTGGTTTATAGCCCTTTTTTAAAACTTCAGAAAGTATGAGACTTGTAGAAATCACACCTCTTGATATGTAGGGTGATAAGTAAGTAACTGATCCATTGATATAATTACGTGTCGACCCGTATTTAACGGGGTCTATACCACGAATACGCTGAAGGATTTCGGCATAAGATAAAGGAAACATCGCAGCATCTTGGTTGAATAATACCATAAATTATGTGCTTAATTCGTTATTGTATACAGATTATAAAGATATAATATGTTTAATTAATATTAGGTATTGTTAATCGGTAATAATTTATCTAAGTTGTTTTCTATACAAATTCAATAAATCTCACTTAAGATGTTCATATAAAAATCATAAAAATTGAAATTTAACTTTTCTATTTATTAAGTTTACAGAACGTATATTTGTCCCAACTTATACTACATGACATTAACCAGTGATCACTTAAATTTCTATGCCTTTTAAAAAATTACATTCTGATATTCAAGAGAAACTAGAGTCTCTAGACATACGAACACCCACGCCGTTTCAAAGCAGTTGTATCCCAGTCATAAAAAGTGGTGTGAATACTTATTGTACTGCTCCAAAAGGAAATGGAAAAACATCTGCACTTGTATGGACCACCCTACAAAAGTTGAAATGTGAAGCCATTGGAAATGCCCCTAGAGCAGTTGTTCTAGTTGAAAATAAAGAACGAGCATTGGAGATATACGATACGTTTTTAGCCTACACAAAGTATAATTCTTTAAGAGTATATGTTGGACATGAACAGCTACATATTGACATTCAAAAATCAGAAATATTTATGGGTGTTGATATTCTAATCTCAACCCCAAAAACTATGAATAAGTTATTTTTATTGAATGGCGTCAGCACGGCTCAATTAAAAATTATCAGCATTGATGATGCAGAATTTTTAACACAACATTCCTTTTACACAGCACTCATGTCAATAGCTCAAAGTATTCAAAAATGCCAATATGTCATCTACTCAGAAAAAATGCATCCCGTTTTAAAACGTTTTGAATCTTATTTTATGGAACGCTCTAAAGTCGTTTCTATTTAAAAAGTGATAACTCGCAATACAATCTTTCAGAATGATACCGAAACTACATTATATCTCACAAGGAAATTCACCCAAAATGCATCTTGAAAATATTCAAAATGCTTGTGCAGCTGGAGCAGAATTGGTAGTACTAGATATTCAAAGTAGTTTTGAAAAAAAGTTTTTAAAATTAGCCACAAAAGCTAGAGAGATTACAGCTCATTATCAAACAAGACTCATAATTAATTCACATATAAAACTTGCTAAAATTCTCAAGGTTGATGGAATACTTATTGACCAAATAGTTCCCTGCCCTACCACTCTTAGAAAGCAATTACATCCTTGGCAGATGATCGGAGCCACCGCAAATACACTTCAAGACTGCGAAAACTATATCAATAAAGATGTTGATTATTTATACCTATCACCATTTAAAGCTGACAAACATAGTAAAGTAGCAGAACTAGGCTTAAACGGTTTTACTGCGATTATGGATATCTTAAAGACCGAAACTCCTATTCTTGGCATAGGAAAAATCGCTACCTCCGACATTAAAGCAATTCTTGAAACAGGTATTTCTGGTGTTGGTGTTTCTGATCAGATTTCTGATGACTTTAATAGTATAAAAGTATTTCACCTATTACTGACCGCTTCTTCCACTGAAGAACAACGGCATTCGTTCCAATAAAAAACATTCGTAATATTAATATAAAGATACTACGAGTTAGGACTGAAATCATCTACCTTTGCCGTTATGCATGCCAAAAACCCTTACAGCGAACGTTACAATCTGAAACGATTGGCAATACACCACCCTCAATTACAAGATTATATAGTTTTAAATCCCTCTGATGAAGAGACCATTGATTTTAGTAATTCAGCTGCAGTTTATGAACTGAATAAAGCCATGTTATTGGCCGACTTTAAAGTTGAAAACTATGAGTTGCCAATGGGCTATCTCATACCTCCTGTTCCTGGTCGTTTAGAGTATCTGTTGCAAATACAGGAATTTTTATCTGAAAAATTTAATATCGATAAAAACACAAAACTTCGAGGATTAGATATAGGATCTGGTGCAAATGGGATCTATTGTATCTTGGGATTACAACATTTTAATTGGACAATGGTGGGTGCTGAATGTGATGCCAGTTCTGTTAAAATTGCAAAGGCGAATATACAACGTACAAAATCCTTGAAAAATAATATTGAAATTCGACACCAAGAAAACAAGAGTTTCCTATTTAAAAACATCATTAAAAAGGATGAGCAATTTGATTTCACCATCTGTAACCCCCCCCCCATTTCATTCCTCTAAAGAAGAAGCTTTAAGAGGATCTCAAAGAAAAATTAATAATTTAGGACGCAAATTTGACAAAAAAGAAATCGTTCTTAATTTTGAAGGACAAGCCAACGAACTTTGGTGTAATGGTGGTGAAGCTCTTTTTATCAAACGATTGATAAAAGAAAGCACCGCATTTATAAACCACGTGAAAGTATTTTCCACACTGGTTTCAAAAAGAGACAGTTTAGCTAGCATCAATAAACAACTTATTAAAGTAAAAGCGAATTCTTATGTGGTGCCAATGGATTTGGGCAATAAGAAAAGTCGTATTGTATTATAGTGGTTTGATTCGGCATTATAAGACCATTACCCGTACTTTTTTCTTTTTGAGTCTTGTATTGTTTAATTTCTCAACCAAGTCGGCTGCGATAACTTTGGGTACTGCTACAAACGCACAATCTTGTTTTAACTCGATGTTTCCGAGCTGATCCTTTGTGATGTTCCCTTGTTTAAAAAAGAGTCCTGCTATATCTCCTTTTGAGATTTTGTCTTTCCTTCCGCCTGAGATAAACAAGGTTTCCCAAAATTGAGGTTTACGAACCGATTTATTAGAAATAGTTACGATTTTAGAATTTTGAATGTAGGCTGGTAAATCCTCTACCTCTCCCTTCATTATGTAAGCCGTTCCTTTTGAATCCACTCTAGCAACGCGCCCATTTCTGTGGATAAATTCTTCTTTAGCGCGAGGCACTTCGTAATGAATAATAAATTTTAACTCGGGAATATCAATACCACGAGAGGCTAAATCTGTTGCTATGAGAATCTGATTGGTGCCATTTCTAAATTTTATCAACGACCGCTCCCTTTCTTTTTGTTCCATCCCCCCAACAAAACAACTGTGGTTGATCTTATTTTTATCTAAAAACCGACTTACAGAATCTACACTGTCTCTTAAGTTACAGAATATGATTCCTGTTTGATTGCCAAGATGTCCAATTAAATCTAAAAGTATCTGCGGTTTGTTTTTTGACGGATAAACCACTGTTTTAATTTCGAGTTTAGAAACCACTTTTTCTTTCAAATAGTTGACCGTATTGGGCTGATCCAATCTTACAAAACCTGGAATGTTGATACTTTGAGTGGCAGAGGTTAAAATCCGTTTGTTGATATGTGGTAACTGACGAATAATTTCTTTCATTTCAGCTTCAAAACCATCCTCAAGCGACTTGTCAAACTCATCTAAAATAAGCGTTTTAATACTTGTTTTAGAGAACCGATCGTTGCTAAAGTGATCTGCAATTCTTCCAGGAGTTCCAATTAAAATAGCGGGGACGTGTTTGATTTCAATTTTATCTTTAGACATCGGACGTCCACCATAGATCGCGTTAACTTTAAATCCAGAGCCCATACTCCGTACCACTTGCTCAATTTGGATGGCCAATTCACGCGAGGGTACAATAATCAAAGCTTGAACCTCTTTATTTTCGGGATCCAAAAGTTTGATAAGCGGCAACAAAAATGCCAAGGTTTTTCCTGTTCCAGTTGGAGATAACAAGACAGTGTTGGTTGTTTGTTCAATTACAGAAATTGCCTCCTCTTGCATTGGATTCAATACATGAATATTTAATTTCATTAAAATATCCTGTTGTTCTTTAATTGTATTTGCCATAATAATTACTTCTTTTTGGATGCCTCAATTTTTGAATTTGCTGCCCTTGTTTGCGTAAGATAATTTGCCAATACTTTTTCGATCAATTCCTCTTTGGTCAAATGATGGAAAATTGTATTTATATTTGTTCTAAATTCATCTGAAATACTACGATTTGGTTTGGTCTTAAATATTTTTTTAGCCCACAACAAACCATTATTCTCTTCAATACTTTGGGCATCTACTTTTTTGAATTTTTTAAATTCAATTCCTAATTCTTGTTCAAATTCAGGAATGTCTTTAACTTCTTCTGTTTGTAATACAGTTAAGGATAAACCCTTAGCGCCTGCTCTTGCCGTACGGCCACTCCGATGCACATAGGCTTCAAAAGTGTCTGGCAAATGATAATTAACAACAAAGGCAATTTCTTTCACATCAATACCTCGGGCTGCCAAATCGGTAGCCACCAAAACATCGATAAATCCTTCTCTGAATTGTCCCATAATTCGATCGCGAATGCCCTGAGACAAACTCCCATGAAGCGCACCCGATGAGAATTTATTAATGGCTAGATTTTTCGCTAATTTATTAACCGCTGCTTTTGTTTTACAAAATATAATTCCACGTTGTCCCTCTTTAGTACTTAAAAAATGCATCAAAACATTTAGTTTTTCAATAGGTTCTACCACAACATATTGATGATCGATTCCTTGGTGTCCAACCGTTGTCATATCGGCCTCTATGTGGATCACATGTTTAGACATGTAATTCTGAACCAATTGTTTGATGGCTCCAGAAAGGGTGGCGGTAAACAACAATGTTCTACGTGTTTTTGGAACCTCTTTAATAATTAGATCTAAATCTTGTTTTAAAGCACTCACCATTTCATCGGCTTCGTCCAATACTAAGAAAGACAACTGCTTAAGGTTGATGGCGCCACGCTTGACCAAATCCACTAAACGACCTGGAGTAGCAATTACTATATGAGTTGTCGTTTTTAAGCGTTCTATTTGAGGTTTTATTGGGATCCCTCCACAAACGGATGCAATAGATATTTCAGGACATTGCGCAGCATAGGCCGTTAAGTTCGCATGAATTTGTTGTCCCAACTCTCGAGTAGGTGCTAATACGACACACTGTACATTCGTTTTTTTAATATCTACGAGCTGTAACAAAGGAATTCCAAAAGCCGCAGTTTTTCCAGTTCCTGTTTTAGCGATGGCTACAAGGTCCTCCGTTTGATTTAGGACTACTGGAACGGTTTTTTTCTGAATGTCTGTAGGAACAGAAATTTGTAAATCGGCTAAGCCTTGTTGCAAGAGGATATTAATTCCTAAATCGGAAAACGGTTTTGACATAACATTATTTTGGACAAAGATAACTATACATAATCCGAGAATCGTGTAAAATGGAACGTGAATTCAATTTTTGAACAAGATAAATAATCAAAATATCTATATTGTCCTAAGCCTCTTGAACGGTGCGTTTAGATTTTCTGTAGATGTAATTCGGGTAAATACTTCGTTTTGCAAAACGGTTCAATTTGTTAGAATTGATCATTTTTATGTAAATTGGTTTGGTGACTCCAAAGTATTCATAAGTAGAACCATCTAAAAAGGTGATTTCTAAGAGCATTCCTTTGTGAGTGTAATCAGCTATTCCAGAATTTGTTATTGTATCTGTATATTCTTCTAAATTTGCTGCAATTGTTTCAGGAGCGATACTAACCAAGAAATGATAACCATCAATAATTTCACGACTTTTTAATTCCGCTTCTTCTGCCTTAGCATCATTTTCTTGAAACTTATCTGGGTGCCATTCTTTCACCAAGTTACGGTAACTCTTTTTGAGTGTTTTAAGGTCAATTTCCTTTTCAACATTAAATAGTTTTTTATATTGACTGATACGCTTCATATACTGATTTTTAGCAGCTGCGAAACTACATCTTTATTATCAACTGAAACTGTAATTAGGTTTATTTATTTTTATCATATTTACAATACTTCATTTCAAATATTAATAATAATTGGGTACAAAAAAAGCCCAACATAAAATGTTGAGCTTTTTATTAAACTTGAAGTATATGTATTAGATAACTTTTACGTTTACTGCATTTAATCCTTTGTTTCCTTCTTGAAGATCAAATTCAACGATATCGCCTTCACGAATCTCGTCTACTAATCCAGAAATGTGTACAAAATGGTCTTTCTCAACTCCTTCTTCTGTGATAAATCCAAATCCTTTAGTTTCATTGAAAAACTTTACTGTTCCTTTACTCATAATAGTGTAATTAAATTTATAATTTTTGCAAACATACAACAATTTAAATAGAAACCTATTATAATTAAATTACTTAATTTAAGGAAGGTAGATGAGAAAATGAAAGATGTACCTTGTCTCAACTCCACCCTTCAAATGATTTTGTGAATTTACACTCATCATTGAATTTATAATTCACTACTACAGAAACTCTAATTATTTTATTTTCTGATATACGTAACGAAGTTATGATTCAAGGTAACCAGAAGAAGTGTTGTTAATTTAGTTTTCATTGTAATTAATTTTAATAAACCTAAACAAAGTAAAATAAATTCTATCTAAGAGGTTGATAACAAATAAACACAGTAAAAATGTTACTTAAGAGAAATACTTTTAATTTTTAAACTAAAAAGCTCTTTAGTTTTATTTCCAATTAAAAAAGCAATTTGCTCAATTTGATCTGCATCAAAATTAGGCATTTCAAAAACTCTGCCTCTAAAACTTGGATAAAAATCTTTTAATGGAATGACAATTTCTTGTTCCAATCCAGTCGTTTTAAATGAATAAATATAAGAATGACGTTGATAATTTGAAGCTTTTAACCTAAACTGGTAGGATTTACCATCTCCAATTAATTTTAAAACAATAAAATCAAAATTTTTTGTTTTAATCCCGTCAAAATTATATCGAAGTGAAGAAAAACCACCGTTGTTTTCTGTAGTAACTAAGCCTTGAAAAACCCCAAAACCTTCTGAGTTAATTGTGAAATCTCCTTGCGACCTCCCTCCCATTACACGGTCATCAACAATTTGCCATCCATCAGTAGAACTACCAGGTTCAAATTTAAAAATCAAGTTAGGGGATTGAAACATATTCATAAAAACAACTAAAATCAGTGTATAGTAACTCATAAAAACTTATACTTTGAGAAGCCCTTCAAAAATTTCGTCAAAATTTTCTCTAATGTAAGCTCTTAATTTCTTTTTGTAATCCTCTTTAAGCCAAGTCAAAAAGTTGTGCGTACTTTTACTTATGCATTTAGAATAACGGTGAATTCTAAAATCTATATCATCTGATAAAAGCTTTATGAGAGCCAAGGCATCATACACATCTTCACTGTTTTCTATGCATATAAGAGCATGTTGTTCGATGGAGCGTCTTAAGACAACTTTTGAGGACTCCCCCCTACGAATGGACTGAATATAAGTTTTGTTGACATCAAAATATACTTCTTTAGAGTTAGAGAACGAAACTCTAATGTCTTCAGGCATTTCATAAATAAAATTACTTTCAAGTTCTTCGTCACTTAAAACACCATCTAAATAATAATTAGGATATTTAAAAATACGCTGCCAATCCAAGTTTGTACTTCCCCAAGGACCAAAACGATGAAAATTGTTACCCAAATCTATTACATCAAAGGAATTTTTGTTCTTTAAAATACGAGACCCCCTACCAATCATTTGGTAATAAAGAGTTAAAGACTTTGTAGCACGATTTAAAATGATAGATTCAACAGTTGGTTCATCAAATCCCGTTGTTAATATACTTACCGAGGTTAGGATCGCATTTGGAGTTTCCTTGAACCATTTAAGTATTTGAGTTCGTTCTTTTTTAGAAGCCGTATTATCTAAATGTGCAATAGGATATCCAGAAGTTCTAAATAAATCATACACAAACAAAGACGTATTTATTCCGTTGTTGAATATCAATGTTTTCTTTCCTTCGCAACGTTCGGTATATGCTTCCATTAATTTAGAAAGCATCTCATTATTAGTGTATAAATCTTCTGAGGATTTAACTGTATAATCTCCGTTTGCCCCTACAACTAATGAAGTCAATCCGACATTATAGGAATACATATTGGCTTGGGCTAAAAATTCATTTTCAATAAGAGATTCAATACTCTCACCGACTATTAATTCATTGTAATTATCAGCCATTGGAAGTTCAATATTTGAACTTAAAGGAGTAGCAGTAACTCCTAGTATGAAGGACTTTTCAAAAAACTTAAAAAGTTTGGTAAATGAATTATAATGAGCTTCATCAATAATAATTAACCCAATATCGGAAATGTCTAATTTATCATCTTTTAATCTGTTGTTGAGAGTTTCAACCATAGCAACAAAACAATCGAATTGCGCTTGATTCTCTAAATTGGCTTTGCTATCAATCACTTTGTTTTGAACCCCAAATTCTGTCAAAACAGAAGAAGTTTGTTTACAGAGTTCTATTCTGTGAGTCATTACCAACACTTTTTTCTTGTGGGTCTTAAGATACTGACTCACAATTTCAGAAAAAATGACTGTTTTACCCCCACCAGTTGGCAACTGATATAAAAGATGGTAATCATCCGCAGCAGTTTCAAAACATTGAAAGATTTTTTGAATAGCTCCCTTCTGGTAGCTATAAAGTTCTTTGCCAGTTTTACGTTCTTCTTGTTCTGAAATGGAAAGCATAGTTGGTTTTGGTTGATTTTTGCAAAAATACATTCTTTATTAGGTTTATAAAGAATTATTATGAAATATTTTTTGTGATTTTTCGAATTATACAGTCATTTTAAGTGTTTTAATAAAATTTAAACATTGTGAAAATTTTTGATTTGATTTAATTTTTGTTATTTTCATAAATCTTAACCTAAAAAAATTATGAATAAAACTTCAAACAGTCCTTCAATTAACTTTTGGATCATCAGCAGTATTGCCCTTGTTTGGAACATCATGGGAGTTTTTGCTTATTTAGGCCAAACTTTTATGAGTACAGAAGTTCTATCATCCCTGCCTAAGGCTGAACAATATTATTTCTCAAACATGCCTGCTTGGGTAACTGCTGCATTTGCATCAGCAGTTTTTTCAGGTGTATTTGGATCAGTTGGATTGTTATTCAGAAAAAAGATTGCATATATCCTTTTCTCAATATCAATCATAACCCTTCTAGTACACCAGGCATACAACTTTTTTATTCAAGATTACTTAGAAATTATTGGCATCAAATTAATACTGCCAATATCCACAACTATCATTGGACTATATTTGTATAGGTACTCAGCTAAAATGAGTAAGCAAGGAGTATTGAACTAGTCTTTTTTTGCTTGTAGTTTGTGTGTTTTCTTGGAACCAGCATACATTTCGTATTTAGAAAAACGCGCTTCTAACTTGGCATTGAATAACTTTATTTTTCTTGAAGGTCGCAAACCAATAAACTTAAGGGCTTCTAAATTAGAAGATATCATCCAAGCATGAGTCCCTGGATATTTATGTTTAAGAGTTGATCCTATTGCACTGTAAAAAGTTTCCATTTCAATATCCAAACGTTCACCATAAGGCGGGTTAAATACCATGTGCAAATGCTCCTCACCTCCTTTTTGAGTTTTAAAAAAATCTTCGTGTTTTATATAAATAAAATCTTCCAGCTTTGCATTTTCTACATTTTGAGTGGCTTTCTCTACCCCACTAGGCGATTTGTCAAATCCCATAATTTTATAATGAAAATCACGAGTTTTAGACAATAAAGATTCTTCTATTTTTTCAAATAAATCAACATCCCAATCTTCCCAACGTTCGAAGCCGAATTCGTTACGCATTAAATTTGGAGGAATATTACAAGCAATCATGGCGGCTTCTATCAAAACCGTTCCAGAGCCACACATTGGATCCATAAAATCACTCTGTCCATCCCAACCAGATAGGAGAATCAAACCAGCAGCTAAAACTTCATTTATGGGGGCGATATTTGTTGCTATTTTATATCCGCGCTTGTGTAAAGACTCTCCAGAACTATCCAAAGAAACTGTACAATAATGACGGTCAATATGAATATCAATTTTTAAATCTGGAAACCTTAAGTCTACATTTGGACGTTCTCCAGACTTGTCTCTAAAACGATCCACAATTGCATCTTTTGTTTTGAGTGATACATATTGAGAATGCGTAAAAGTATCACCATTTAGGGTTGCTCCCACAGCCAAACTACCATTGGATTTTAAATAATTCTCCCATGGGATGGCTTTTATTTTATTATATAAATCATTTTCGTTTATAACCTTAAATTTTGCAATAGGTTTAAGTATTTTAATCGCTGTCCGTAATCCAATATTTGCTTTATACATAAAACCCTTATCCCCTACAAAACTCACGTGGCGTACGCCTGTAGTGACGGCCTGTGCTCCTAATTGTTTCAGTTCTTTAGCTAAAAGTTCCTCAAAACCAAACAAGGTTTTCGCAACCATCTTAAAATTATTATCCATCAAAATTATTTAGTACATGCAAAAATACAGTATTTTTGTTTGAGTTAGAAGTAAATAAATGACAAAAGAACATCCAAAGTGGTTTCAGTCTTGGTTTGACACCTCCTATTATCACCTCCTTTATAAGCATAGAAATTTCAAGGAAGCTGAATTTTTTATTAAAAATATAGTAGCGTATTTGAATCTAGAAAAAGGAGACTCAGTACTAGATTTAGCATGTGGTAAAGGAAGGCATTCTATTTTTTTGAATTCTTTAGGCTTTCACGTTACTGGATTGGATCTATCAAAAAACAGTATTGAACACGCAAAAACTAACGAATCAAATTCTCTTCATTTTAAAGTTCATGATATGAGAGATCCTTTTAAAAGTAAATTTGAAGTGGTTTTTAATTTATTTACAAGTTTTGGGTATTTTGAAAAGGATGAAGATAATTTTAAAGTCATTCAAACGATTAAATCGAGTCTAAAACATAACGGAATTGGAGTCATCGACTTTATGAATAGTCCAGTTGTCATAGATAATTTAGTTGCTCACAATACATACGAAGCCAATGAGGTAAAATTTGAGTTAAAACGGAACTACAAAAACGGTTTTATCACGAAAGATATTCAAGTAAAAGATGCTGGGAAAACATTTCATTTTAAAGAAAAAGTAAGAGCATATACCTTTGAAGATTTTGAAATAATGCTTTCAAATGTGGGGCTTCATTTGTTAGACTGTTTTGGAAGTTATAAATTAGATCCCTTTAACATCAAAACATCCGAACGTTTAATCTTAATTTTTATGGCGAATGATTAGTTTTTTAGCACCTATAATGGCTGTAGTATTTGGGGTGGTTATCGTTTTAATATACAGTAAATCTAAACCCCTAAATCAAAAATTGTTTTTAGCCTTTAGTGGGGCATTTTTGTTATCAAGCACCATTTTTGAATTGCTTCCAGAAGTGTATTTAAATGTTGAAACCAAACAAATAGGTGTATTTATTATGGGCGGTATTTTGTTACAGATTCTTTTAGAGTTTTTCTCCAAAGGCGCTGAACATGGCCATTTACATCACCATGATACCAATGAGAGGTTTCCTTGGTTTTTGTTTGTTAGTTTAGGAATTCATGCTTTTTTTGAAGGCTTTCCACTCAAAGATCACCAAAATATTATTATTGGAGTAGTTATTCATAAAATACCCATAGCGATTCTTATCACTACCTACCTCCTAAAATCTAAACTTCCAAAGTTTCAAGTCGTTTTATTTTTGATTGTTTTTACAATAATGACCCCTTTAGGATCTGTTGTATCAGAAGTATTAAGTATTTCAACGAGCTTAATATACAGTATAAATGCGATTGTCATAGGGATGTTTCTACACATCTCTACTATCATTTTGTTTGAAAGTTCTGAAGGACACCATTTTAATTTGAATAAAATTCTAATGATTATCAGTGCGGTTATTTTGGCCTACTTTATATAAAAGTCATGTTTAGTAAAAATGAAGCTAAACGCCTAAGACAAGAGTTTTGGACGAGTTTCGGAAAATCATTCCCCAAAGAGTGGATTCTGTATAATACCAACGTCAAAGGACTTAGTTTTAAATTTCATTTTGATACTAGAACCGCCTATGTGGCGCTTTGTGTCGATATGGATCCAGTCAAAAAACAAGCCTATTGGAACCAAATCCTCTCTCACAAAACGATTCTTGAAACGGATTTCTTACCACAAGTTAGGTTTAAAGAGTTTTTTGAAGTGTCACAAGATAAAACTGTGTCTGTGGCCTATGTATCAATTGGCAGCAAAGTTTCAATTCACGATAAGTCTACATGGCAATCTGTGATGGAATTTTTAAATGAAACCATGCTGAAATTTGAAGCATTTTATTCCTTATATGAAAATACGGTTAAGATTTGAGTCTTAACCGTATTTAGTAGGTTTAAAAAATAAGGGCAAAAAAGATGATTTTTATAACTTTTTAATTAAATAGAAAATTTATTTTCTTATTCAAATTAAGTTCAATTAATTCATAGCACAAAGCACTAAGTAACAAGCGGTCATTTTGTGTAATAAACGGTATATATTTAGTAATAAGCGGTTTTGAAAACTTCAGTTAAAAAGTCAATTCACCACTAAAATCAAGGATTCCACTGCTCCAACAGCTCATAAAGATCAAAATCGAAGAAAGATTTTTGATATTCTAGACGTCCATATTGGAACTGACGCTGTAGGATGTCTTCAATTAGATAATCTTCTTCTGAAGTTTTAGGATCAAAAGGAAGCTTCAAAGACATATTAAATAGACTTGCAGTGTTGTTATACCAAAAGGCACGCCAACCACTCCTCAAATATTTGATAAGTTCAAAAGCAGATTGGCCTGTTTGACGGTGAATCAGTTTGATTAATATTTGCCCTTCAGTGATCGTAAATTTTTTGAGTGTTTCAGCAAACTCATCCTCTATATACTTTTGAACCATACGAGTATACTTTTTACGTTTACGTTGACTTCTAAGTGACGAAATCCGCTCATTTAAACGTTCCAACCGCTCTGCAGCTAATTTGGCATAGGGGTATACTTTGATGGTTTTTCGCTGTAAAATCAAATACCGACGTCTGGATTCAGACGAATCGAATTTTAATTTAGGAAGAATATAAATTTCATTTAAATTAATAGCATTGTTTGTAATAGTATCTCCAACGATAATATAATAATTATCTGAAATCGAATCATTTTGAACAGCCGGTGTTTGTCCAAAAACGAGAAAAGGAAATAAAAAAATAAAACAACGAATGGACTGCATAACTGAGTTTACTTGTGCACACCCAAACTTACAAAATATGACTTAATCTATGAGTGATTATCGATCATAATTGTTATTTTTAACCAAAATTAAATTCGAAATGGCAAAGAAAACTATACTAGATAAAGACGCACTTACATTTTTAGAAGATTATCTCAACAATGCTGCACCAACTGGCTACGAATGGGACGGTCAAAAATTATGGATGGATTATTTAAAACCTTATGTAGACACTTTTATTACAGATACTTATGGAACCGCTGTAGGAGTTATTAATCCAGAGGCGCCATTTAAAGTGGTAATCGAAGGTCATGCCGATGAAATTTCGTGGTATGTCAACTATATTTCAGATGATGGTCTTATTTATGTTATCAGAAATGGAGGAAGTGACCATCAGATAGCACCAAGTAAAATTGTGAATATTCACACTAAAAAAGGAATTGTTAAAGGAGTTTTTGGTTGGCCAGCCATTCATACACGAACTTTAGCAAAAGAACAAGCGCCAAAACCTGATAATATATTTATTGATGTCGGATGTAAAACCAAAGAAGCAGTTGATAAATTAGGGGTGCATGTTGGTTGTGTAATTACCTATCCGGACACATTCCATATACTAAACAAAGATCATTTTGTCTGCCGAGCATTGGACAACCGAATGGGTGGATTTATGATTGCACAAGTAGCCCGTTTACTTCATGAAAATAAAAAGACCCTTCCGTTTGGACTGTACATCACTAACTCCGTTCAAGAAGAAATTGGCTTACGTGGTGCTGAAATGATCACCCATACCATACAACCCAATGTTGCTATCGTAACCGATGTGACGCACGATACCACCACCCCTATGATTAACAAAAAGAGTCAAGGACATTGCGAAATGGGCAAAGGCCCTGTGATTGCTTATGCTCCAGCGGTTCAACAAAAATTACGTGATTTAATTACAGAAACTGCCGAAGCGAATGAAATTCCATTCCAACGTGCAGCACTTTCACGAGCAACTGGAACCGATACCGATGCTTTTGCTTACAGCAATGGCGGTGTGGCTTCAGCTTTGATTTCATTGCCCTTAAGATACATGCATACCACCGTTGAAATGGTGCACCGTGACGATGTTGAAAATGTGATTAAAATGATTTATGAAACCTTATTAAACATCAAGGAAGGCGAAACATTCTCTTACTTTGACTAATTTGAAGTGGAAGAATATTTAGACATTTGGAATTCTGAAGGGCAACGAACAGGCAAAATAGGTACAAAAGATGAAGCCCATCAAAAGGGTTGGTTCCATCCCACGGTTCATGTTTGGTTTTACACCTCTGCTCCTGCCCTTTTACTCCAAAAACGAGGTCTATCAAAACAGACCTTCCCTGGCGATTGGGACGTTTCTGTTGCGGGGCATGTGAGTGCTGGAGAATCCATCTTAGAAGGAGCGCTTCGTGAAGTCAAAGAAGAAATTGGCTTGGACATTCAACCCTCTGATTTAGTTCCCTTAGACATTCGGAAAAACACCAATCGTTTTGATAACGGTGTTATAGACTGTGAATTTCAACATGTGTTTTTAGTGAAATTGGAAATACCCGTTTCTCAATTGCACATTCAAGAAACGGAGGTGGATGCCGTACGATTGTTTTCTTTTGAAGAACTCCAAGACTGCATGATTGGAAATCACTCTACTTACAACATTGTCCCTGCAGATATGAGCTATTACCAATTTGTGATGGATGCGGTGTTGAATATTCTCTAATTAACACTAGTTTTGCGGGATGCAAAACCAACCCGTTCTCAAAATAGAGTTTGTGGCCATCATGGCACTGTTAATGTCTTTAGTGGCTCTGTCTATTGACGGCATCCTTCCTGCCCTTACCGTCATAGGGAACGACCTAGGCGTGACGGACACCAAAGACCACCAATTACTAATTACCATGATATTCCTTGGATTGGGGTTTGGACAATTAATTTTTGGTCCATTATCCGATAGTTACGGTCGAAAACCGGTTATCTATATGGGGTTTTTGGTCTTTGCCGTAGCAAGTATTATTTGTGTAAACACAAACTCTTATGAAGTCTTAATTTCAGCACGCATTCTGCAAGGGATTGGATTGGCATCGCCACGTACTTTAAGTATTGCCATGATTCGCGATTCGTATGAAGGCGATTATATGGCGAAGGTCATGTCGTTCATTGTTATGATTTTCATTCTCATTCCAATCGTCGCTCCCACTTTAGGACAGTTTTTAATGCTCGCTTACAATTGGCAAGCCATTTTTAATGTACAGTTAGGACTTGGCATTTTAGTGATTGTTTGGTTTTGGAAACGCCAACCAGAAACCTTGGCACTTTCAAATCGGATCCCTTTTAGAACCGCGACCTTAATTTCTGGATTCAAAGAATTTTTTAAACAGAAACAAGCGGTGGCATTTACCTTAATATCTGGATTTATTACAGGATCCTTTATGGTGTATTTAAGTACCACTCAATACATTTTTGAAGTTCAGTACGACTTAGGAGAGGACTTCCCCTTGATCTTTGCCAGTTTAGCGGTGGGCGTGGGATTTGCGACTTATTTGAATGGCGTATTTGTATTCCGTATCGGAATGAAACGAATTGCCTTGGTCTCCCTTGCAGCCTATTCTCTAAGCTCTCTTTTGTATGTGGTTTTATTTTTTAATCAACTAAATCCACCTTTATGGGTACTACTCATATTTTTTGCCTTACAATTTACTTCAGTTGGATTTTTGTTTGGAAACCTTAGAGCTTTGGCAATGCAGCCGATTGGGCATATTGCCGGCGTGGGTGTAGCAATCAATGGGTTTATTTCAACCGTTATGGGTGTATTAATTGCCCAAGTTATAGGTGCTTATGTGAACACCACCGTCTGGCCGTTGTTTTTAGGATTTACAGGATGTGGGTTTGCATCTATGGTGATTTTCCTTCTCAACAAACCTATGGAACGTACAATTTAAAACGTACCAGCATCCACATCTTTGATAAACTTAATCAAGCCTTCAAAATAGATTTTTTGATCGTCAAATTGAGATAAGTGACTGCCATTTGGACACAATAAAAAACGACCATTTTGAACTTCTTCTGAAATGAATTTCATTTGTTCGGGGTCCATCGTATCATGTGTGGCTCCAATACTCAAAGTGGGCACTGTAATTTTATGTAAATCTGCCTTGACATCCCAATACTTCAAGTTGGCATCGCCCTTAATCCCAAATTCACTTGGGCCTTGCATGGTTACATAGACATCGTGATTGATATGTTTAAAGCTTCTATTTAAGGGTTCTGGCCATTCTTCTATTGGCAAACGAATGATGTGTTCGGTATAGTAGTTATTGACCACCAATTCCATATAACGAGCGTTGGTATAATCTTCCTTAGCCTCGTACACCATAATTTCCTTCAATACCTCAGGATCTAATTTAGGGGCTAACACTTCATCTGAATACTTTTGATAATCAGGTATTGATGGCACCATATTAGATATGATCAATCCTTTTAAATGTTCTTGATATTTCAAGGCATATTGCATCCCTAAAATTCCGCCCCACGATTGTCCATACAAATAAAAATTATCGTTGGTTAATCCCAAAGCAATACGTACTTGTTCTACTTCTTCCACAAAACGGTCCAAATCCCAAAGTGACAAATCTTTGGGCTGATCGCTATAATAAGACCCCAATTGATCGTAGTAGTAATATTCGATGCCTTCGTTTGGGAAATAGCCGTCAAAAGACTCATAAATCTCATGTGTCATTCCTGGGCCACCATGCAATAACAAGACTTTTATTGTAGGATTGTTACCTACTCGTTTGGTCCAAACATTAAAATCTCCTTTTGGAGTTGTAATAGGAATCATTTTAATCCCTCCTAAATATTGATCCTCTTTTCCAGAGTTGTCCAAATAGTCCGTGTCCGAAATATTGATAGATGTTTTAATTTCTGATTTACAAGCTGATAACAAAAAAGAAAGTAGAAGGAAGTATAATAAATTGGTTCTCATAAGAAATAAATTTTGAGTAAATATAATTATTTAAAGTGAGTTTTTCATAATGGTCTCTACAACCTCAGGATTTAATAAGGTACTGATGTCTCCTAAATTTGAAGTATCCTTGCTGGCTATTTTACGAAGAATGCGTCGCATTATTTTACCAGAACGTGTTTTAGGCAGACCCGTTGTAAACTGAATTTTATCTAGTTTTGCAATAGGCCCAATTTGTTTACTAATAAGTTGATTGATTTCGATTTTTAAAGCGTCACTTAAATCTTGTGAATTTTTTAAAGTTACAAATCCGTACAAAGCACTGCCTTTAATATCGTGTGGATACCCCACAATAGCGGATTCTGCTACCATCGGGTGTTCATTTATTGCGTCTTCAATAGGTGCCGTTCCAAGGTTATGTCCTGATACTATAATGACATCATCCACTCGACCCGTAATGCGGTAATGCCCATTTTCATCTCTTAAAGCACCATCACCTGTAAAGTATTTTTGATCGTAAGCAGAAAAATAGGTGTCTTTATAGCGTTGATGATTTCCCCAAATAGTACGTGCCATAGAAGGCCAAGGGAATTTTACACACAAACGCCCTTCAACGGAATTGCCTTCAATCTCAATTCCATTTTCATCCATTAAAGCGGGCTGCACCCCTATAAATGGCAGAGTAGCAAAAGTTGGTTTTCCTTCAAAGCTGTTTGGGATGGGTGAAATCATAACTCCCCCTGTTTCGGTTTGCCACCAAGTATCCACAATAGGGCATTTCTTTTTTCCGACATGGTCATTATACCAATGCCAAGCTTCTTCATTTATCGGTTCTCCTACAGTTCCTAAAATTTTTAATGATGATAAATCGTAACGGTTAACCAATTCTAAACCTTCTTTAGCCAAAGCTCTAATAGCAGTGGGTGCGGTATAAAACTGGGAAACCTTATGTTTTTCGACAATGGACCAAAAACGTCCATAATCTGGGTAACTCGGAACCCCTTCAAACATAAGCGTGGTAGCACCGTTTAACAATGGCCCATAAACAATATAACTGTGACCTGTAATCCAACCGATATCAGCAGTACACCAATAGATATCGTTGGGCTCGTATTGAAAAATATTTTTAAACGTATAAGCAGAATAGACCATATATCCAGCAGTGGTATGAACCATTCCTTTGGGTTTCCCTGTAGAACCCGATGTGTATAATATAAAAAGTGGATCTTCTGCATCCATCACAGTCGCTTCACATTCTATAGAAGCATCATCCAAAAGGGGTTGTAGCCAATAATCCCTTCCTGAAACCATAGGAGGATCGCTGTGAATACGTTTGGCAACAAGGACCGATTCAACCCCTGTACAATCCAAAAGTGCTGAATCTACAATCGATTTTAAATCAATCGTTTTGGCGCCTCGGTAACCTCCATCACTAGTAATGACCATTTTACAATCACAATCGTTGATGCGCGTTGATAAAGCATTTGCCGAAAACCCTGCAAAAACTACGGAATGAATCGCTCCTATACGGGCACATGCCAACACAGAAATTGCCAACTCAGGAATCATCGGTAAATAAATACAAACCCGATCTCCTTTTTGGATGCCTTTAGATTTTAATACATTGGCAAACCTATTGATGCGCTTATATAAATCATTGTACGTAATTGCTTCAGATGGATCTTTTGGGTTGTTGGGTTCAAATAAAATGGCAGTTTTATGACCGTTATTTTCGATATGACGGTCAATACAATTCTCGGTAATATTGAGTTGAGCGCCTTCAAACCAACTGACTTTTGGGATGGAAAAATCCCAATCCAAAACTTGACTCCAAGGGCGTATCCAAGTGAAGTTTTTCTTTGCTATTTCTGCCCAAAACACCTCAGGATTTTCAATAGCTTTAGAATAATTGTTGTGGTATTCTTTTGTGTTTTTAATTTCGTATTTGATCATTATCATAAATTAGATTTCTAATATAATAAAATTGATGGAATATTTTTATAGTTTTGAGATGAACAACCAAATTAGAACTATGTAGGAATGAATTCTAAAATTATACTTCAAATATTAACTTAGATCCTAGACTCCGACCTGGTGCAAATGCCCAAAAATTAAATATGACTATCGATGAAAAAAATGCATTAATAGCATTTTTAAGTACATTAAATGGCTCAGATCTTTATACCAATTCTAAATGGGGAAATCCATTTATTGAGTAATCCTTTATTTGTAAAAACCTTTTTTTAGTTTTATTAATTTAACTTTGCGTTCAAACCAATCAAATTTTGGAATTAAAACGGCTTTATTTTATTGATGCTATTAGAGCCTTTGCTATCTTAATGATGCTTCAAGGGCATTTTATAGATACTTTATTGGCTATCGAATATAGAGACCCCAACAATATAGCTTTTACTACTTGGCAGTATTTCAGAGGGATTACTGCTCCAGTGTTCTTTACTATTTCAGGACTCATATTCACCTACTTACTAATCAAAGCCAAAGAAAAAGGTTCCCTTAACCAACGTATAAAAAAAGGAATCATTCGAGGACTCATGTTGATTGTGATTGGATATGCCCTTAGAATCCCTGTTTTCAGATGGCTGTCGGGATCTTTTGGAACTTATTTTATGGTAATTGATGTATTACAAATAATTGGACTCTCCTTAATTTTGATACTGGCTATTTATATTCTTTATCAAAAAAAGACTTTGTTATTTTCTATTACCATGTTGTTTTTAGGAACGTTCATATTTCTTAACGAACCTCTATACAGAACCTTTACTGCAGAAGGAATACCTTTATTTTTTGCTAACTATCTTACAAAAATTAATGGGTCTATTTTTACAATACTACCTTGGTTTGGATACATGGCTTATGGTGCATTTATAGCGACTCTATTTTATCGATACTTGTTACGTCCACGCTTTAAGATTGCCATTGTATCAGGTTTTTTTGCTGTGGGTCTTGGATTGATATATGGATCCTCCATACTCCTTCACTGGCTGACGACAGTTACTGATATTTCACTCTTTTTAGAAGTTGCTAACTATAATTACTTATTTGTTAGACTAGGAAATGTGTTGGTACTATTTGGAGTGTTTTATGCTTTTGAATCCTATTTAAAACACCCTGTAATATTGAAAATCGGACAAAAAACACTTTCAATTTACGTCATTCATTTCATCCTTCTTTATGGAAGTTTTACTGGGTTAGGGCTTAATAAAATATTCGGGAAAAACTTAACTGCTATAGAAGCAATTACAGGTGCCTTGTGTTTTTTAGTTGGCGTTAGTTTAATTTCTATATACATTATCAAAGCTAATACTCAAGTCTATGGTTTTTTTAGGCGTAAAGCAATTAAACTAAAAGCACTTATAAATTCTTTAAATACGTAAGAACATTAGTTTCTATTCGCGTTTGAATATCTGACACATCTGCTTTCACAAAAGTTTCTCCAGTAATATTCTCATACAATTCAATATAGCGTTCACTAACTGTTTCGATATAATCATCACTCATAACAGGAACCGTTTGCCCCTCTAATCCTTGAAAGTTATTACTAATCAACCATTGGCGTACAAACTCTTTAGACAATTGTTTTTGTGCTTCATTATTTGCTTGGCGTTCTTCATATCCATCAGCATAAAAATAGCGTGAGGAATCCGGTGTATGAATTTCATCAATTAAAACAATGACTCCCTCTTTAGTTTTACCAAACTCGTATTTTGTATCCACTAAAATCAGTCCTCTTGACGCAGCAATTTCTGAACCTCTTTGAAATAGTTTTCGTGTATAATCTTCTAACTTCTCATAATCTGATTCAGAAACAATCCCACGTTTTAGGATATCTTCCCTTGAAATATCTTCATCGTGATCGCCCATTTCTGCTTTAGTAGCAGGGGTGATAATGGGGCTTGGAAAAGCGTCATTTTCCTTTAGTCCTTCAGGCATTTCAACCCCACAAAGCTTTCGCTTACCCAAAGAATATTCACGAGCCGCATGGCCAGACATATAGCCTCTAATTACCATTTCAACTTTAAATGGATCACAATAATGTCCGACAGCTACATTTGGATCGGGAGTGGCTATCAGCCAATTCGGAACAATATCAGATGTAGCAGCCATCATTTTAGTGGCAATTTGGTTAAGAATCTGTCCTTTAAAAGGAATGCCTTTTGGCATCACCACATCAAATGCTGACAAGCGATCGGTAGCCACCATCACTAAAAGGTCGTTGTTTATATTATAAACTTCTCTTACTTTGCCTTTGTAAAGATTAGACTGTCCTGGAAATTCAAAATTGGTATCGGTTAACGTATGACTTTTGCTATTCATTTAATCTCTGTTTTCTATATTTTTGTAGGCTTCAATTACTTTTTTTACAAGCTTATGTCGTATGACATCTTTATCGTCTAAGAAGATCATACCTACGCCTTCAATATCCTTCAAAATTAAAAGCGCTTCTTTAAGTCCAGAAATAGTTCGACGTGGTAAATCTATTTGACCTGGATCGCCTGTTAAAAGAAATTTAGCGTCTTTTCCCATGCGGGTTAAAAACATTTTCATTTGAGCATGGGTTGTATTTTGACCTTCATCTAAAATTACAAAGGCATGGTCCAAAGTACGTCCTCTCATAAAAGCTAAAGGTGCAATTTGAATGGTTCCATTTTCAATATAATTATCTAATTTCTCAGATGGAATCATGTCTCTTAGAGCATCGTACAGTGGTTGCATATATGGATCCAACTTCTCTTTTAAGTCACCTGGCAAAAACCCTAAGTTCTCTCCAGCTTCCACCGCAGGTCGAGTTAAAATAATTCGTTTAACTTCCTTATTTTTAAGCGCTCGAACAGCTAAGGCGACTCCTGTATAAGTTTTTCCTGTTCCTGCGGGTCCAATAGCAAAGACCATATCATTTTTATAAACACTGTCCACTAATTTGCGTTGGTTGGCTGTTTGTGCTTTTATCAAACGCCCATTAACTCCATGTACGATGACTTCTCCACTTTTAGAGGAACTGTCATAATCAGCTTTGGAATCACTTGTGAGCACACGTTCAATCATATTATCGTCTAATTTGTTAAATTTTTGAAAGTGACTTAAAAGCATTTTCATGCGTTTGTCAAATTCAGCTAACAAATCTTCATCACCAAAAGCAGTGATTTTTGTCCCCCGAGCCACAATTTTAAGCTTGGGGAAATACATTTTTAAAAGTTCTATATTTTTGTTTTGAGTACCAAAAAACTCTTTTGGTGTGATGTCTGTTAACTCAATTATTAGTTCATTCAAAGGGATCTTAAGTTTAGTCTATTTATGATTATCTACGATAGTATAAATGTAATCAGAATTTAGTATAATATTTAGGACTGTTAATAAAAATTTAAAACAAAAATTGTGTAGGTTTGTATATCTTAAGAAATCAATGATTTTTCGGTTTTTTTAAACTTAACAATACGCTTCGCCAATGGCCATTATCACATTAACGACCGATTTTGGAACAAAAGATCATTTTGCAGGTGCTGTAAAAGGTGCTTTGTTGTCTGAAATTGAGGAAGCTAAAGTGGTGGACATATCTCATAACATTGCGCCATTTAGTATTTTAGAAGCAGCTTATGTAATTCAAAATGCTTTTGAAAGTTTTCCCGTGGGAAGTATTCATATCGTTGGAGTAGACTGCGAAATTAGTGAAGAAAATAAGCACATTGTAGTTCAGCTTAATGATCATTATTTTATTTGTGCAAACAATGGAATCATGAGCATGATATGCGCAGATACCAATCCACAGAAAATTGTAGAGATAAATATTCATGATAAAATTTCTACAAGTTTTCCTGTCTTGGATGTGTTTGTAAAAGTAGCTGCCCACATAGCTCGTGGTGGGACTTTAGAGGTTGTTGGAAAAATTATCACCGAAATTAAACCTATTAAAAACATTGCTCCCATTGTGAAAGATCAAGGAAATCAGTTGATCGGAAATGTCATTTATATAGATCACTATGGCAATGTTATTACCAATATCAAAAAGCGCTTTTTTGAATCGGTTCAAAAAGGGAGACGTTTTGAAATTTCGGCACGGAATCACAAATTTAAACGAATTTACAACCACTACAGCGACATTGTTGATTTTAACATTTCTGCCCATTTACGTAACGACGAAGGACAAGGACTTGTTGTTTTTAATTCATCTGATTATCTTGAGATTGCAGTGTATCGAAGCAACCTTGCCACAGTAGGCAGTGCTTCTACTCTGTTAGGCTTGGATATGATGGATCGTATTTCTGTTAATTTTTTCAAGGATTAAGATCAAAACAGCAAGGTTTAACGTTTAAAAATAATATCAACCCTATGTTAATAAGTTTCTTTTAATAATATGCATCAAAAAGATATATTTGTAGAAGCCCATTTATTAAAATTATAACTCACATCACAGATGAAATTTATAGTCTCCAGTACGTATTTATTAAAGCAACTTCAAGTCTTAGGCGGCGTGATTAACAATTCTAACACCTTGCCAATTTTAGACAATTTCTTATTTGAACTAGAACATTCAAAACTGACGGTTTCCGCAAGTGATTTAGAAACAACTATGGCCTCCACTATGGAAGTCGAAAGTGATAGCGAAGGCAGTGTAGCCATCCCAGCTAAACTCTTATTGGAGACGCTTAAAACCTTTCCTGAACAACCTCTAACTTTTGTGGTTGAAGAAAACAATACAATTGAAATTAGTTCGAATCATGGAAAATATGCCTTGGCCTATGCAGGTGCAGAAGAATTTCCTAAAGCTATTTCTTTAGACAATCCTAGCACCACAGTAATTGGAGCAGACATATTGGCTACTGCCATTTCAAAAACAATTTTTGCTGCTGGAAATGACGATTTGCGCCCTGTTATGAGTGGCGTCTTTTTTCAATTTTCAACTGAAAGCTTAACCTTTGTTGCTACAGATGCTCACAAACTAGTTAAGTATTCTCGGACAGACGTAACTGCCAATGAAACAGCTGAATTCATCATGCCTAAAAAACCGTTGAATTTATTAAAAAGTATATTAGCAGGAAGTGATGATGATGTAACAATTGAATACAACGATTCAAATGCTAAATTTTCCTTTGAAAATTCTGTATTAATCTGTCGTTTGATTGATGGAAAGTATCCAAATTACGAAGCAGTAATTCCAAAGGAAAATCCAAACCACCTAACGATTAGCCGCAACCAATTTTTGAATTCGGTACGTCGTGTGTCTATATTCTCCAATAAAACAACCCACCAAATTCGCTTAAAAATTGCGGGGGCAGAACTCAATATTTCTGCTGAAGATATTGATTACAGCAATAAAGCAGAAGAACGCTTAACTTGTGATTATCAAGGCGATGATATGCAAATTGGGTTTAACTCTCGCTTCTTGTCTGAAATGCTAAGTAATCTCAATGCAGACGATATACAATTGGAAATGAGCATGCCCAACCGTGCCGGAATCCTCACTCCTATTGATGGGTTGGACGAGGGCGAAACTGTGACCATGCTGGTAATGCCAGTGATGCTTAATAGCTAATTTGGTATTCCATTTTAATGAAAAAACTACTACTAGGATTCTTTAAATTTTGTTATCAATCTTTTTTTGTACCAATAGTAAAGAAAGGAAATTCTTTTATATCATCTAACATACCTATAACTGAACTCTCCAAGATTCATGTGGCCCACACAAGATTGTTAACGAGTCGAGAAGAATTGCTGTCCGTATTACCTACTGGTGGTACCGTTGCAGAGCTAGGTGTTGATGAAGGTGATTTTTCTGAAGCCATTTTGAATATTTCCAAACCATTGAAACTACATTTAATTGATTTGTGGGGTAGCAAACGCTATAATCAAAACAAACGCAAGTCGGTAGAAAACCGTTTTTCTAAGGAAGTAAAAGAAAATTCTGTTGAGATCAATGTAGGATTATCAACAGATGTTGTTACAAATTTTCAAGACAATTATTTTGATTGGATTTACATAGATACAACACATTCCTATAAAACTACAATTGAAGAGTTAGAAACTTACAGAACCAAAATAAAACCCAATGGATATATTGCGGGTCACGATTTTATATTAGGAAATTGGGATGGGTTGGTTCGTTATGGAGTCATTGAGGCTGTATATGAGTTTTGTGTGAAATACGATTGGGAGTTGATGTATATAACCACCGAGATTGAAAACAATCCAAGTTTTGCAATCAGAAGAATCGCACAGGACTCTAATAACAATTAGTTCTCACCACAAATATATCGTTATGAATTATAGAAAAGCAACTCCAGAAGATTTAAACTATTTATCTGAATTGTTTGATGCTTACAGAAAGTTCTACGGCAAAGTCACAGATTTAGAGGGTGCCAAAACGTTTTTGAAAAACCGCATTTCAAATGCAGAATCTGAAATTTATGTATCTGAAAACTCTGCAGCCAAACTTGTAGGATTTGTACAGCTATACCCCCTTTTTTCTTCGACACGAATGAAAAAGTATTGGTTGCTCAACGATTTGTTTGTGCATCCAGAGTTTCGAGGCAAAGGGATTTCAATAGGCTTGATAGATAAGGCAAAAGCCCTTGTGAAAGCATCCAATGCTTGCGGGATGTATTTAGAAACCGAAAAATCAAATATAATAGGCAATCATTTGTACCCCAAAACAGGGTTTGAACTAAATACAGAGTGTAACTTTTATGAGTGGGAAGCAAAGTAATTTACTAGCTCCGCAAAGTCTCCTGACTTAACGGGATAAAAAAAATAAATTTAGAACGGATAAGCACTGAAAAATAAACTTATCTCCTACCCATACATCTTCGCTCTCAGTTCCTTAATCTTAGGATCTTGCATATACTCATCAAAGGTGGTGTAGCGGTCAATTACGCCCTTAGGCGTCAGCTCAATGACTCTATTGGCCAAGGTTTGTGCAAACTCGTGATCGTGAGTGGTAAACAATACGGTGCCTTTAAAGTTTTTTAAGGAATTATTAAAGGCTGTGATACTTTCCAAATCCAAGTGGTTGGTCGGTTCATCGAGCATGAGGACGTTGGCACGCATCATCATCATACGAGAGAGCATACAACGCACTTTTTCGCCACCCGACAAGACGTTGGATTGTTTGAGGGCTTCTTCCCCAGAGAAAATCATTTTTCCTAAAAATCCTCTAATGTGTACTTCTTCGCGTTCTTCTTCTGTTTTTGCCCACTGTCGCAACCAGTCCACCAAATTCATGGCATTCTCAAAATAGCTGCTATTATCTAATGGTAAATACGATTGAGAGGTTGTCACACCCCATTGGAAGGTTCCGTTTTTAGGATTTAAATTTCCGTTTACAATATCATAAAATGCAGAAGTCGCTCTGGAATCTTTGGAATAGACTACTACTTTATCTCCTTTATTGAGATTAAAATCGAGTTTGTCAAATAGGGTTTCACCTTCCAATTCGTACGCTAATTTTTCAACATTTAAAATCTGATCTCCCGCTTCACGATCGCGTTCAAAAATAATCGCTGGATAGCGTCTACTTGATGGACGAATGTCTGCCACATCTAATTTATCTATCATTTTTTTTCGGCTCGTGGCTTGTTTTGACTTTGCAACATTGGCCGAGAAACGACGTATAAATTCTTCTAATTCTTTCTTTTTGTCTTCTGATTTTTTGTTTTGTTGTGCCCGTTGTTTTGCAGCCAACTGAGACGACTCGTACCAAAACGTGTAATTTCCAGAAAAATGGTTGATTTTATTAAAATCGATATCTGAAATATGGGTACATACTGCATCCAAAAAGTGACGGTCATGCGATACTACAATCACACAACTGTCATAATTGGCTAAAAAATGCTCCAACCAAGAGATGGTTTCGTAATCTAAGTCATTGGTAGGCTCATCCATTATTAACACATCAGGAGTCCCAAACAAAGCTTGCGCTAGCAAAACTCTTACCTTTTGTTTTCCGTCCAAATCTTTCATCATGGTATAATGATGCTCCTCTTTGATTCCTAAATTTGACAACATAGATGCTGCATCACTATCGGCATTCCATCCGTTCATTTCTTCGAACTTCACTTGAAGTTCACCAATACGGTCTGCATTTTCATCAGAATAATCGTTGTATAAAGCATCAATTTCAGCCTTAATTTTGAATAAGGGTTTGTTTCCCATGATCACGGTTTCCAAGACAGTATGTTCGTCGTAAAGGTTGTGATTTTGTTCGAGAACCGACATGCGTTTACCTGGTTCTAGATGTACATGTCCTGAAGTGGGTTCTTGTACTCCTGCTAAGATTTTTAGAAATGTAGATTTCCCAGCACCATTGGCGCCTATAATACCATAACAATTTCCGGTATTGAAAGACGTATTTACTTCATCGAAAAGAATTCGTTTTCCAAATTGTACTGATAAGTTTGATACTGATAGCATGCTTAAAATAAATTTTTTGCAAAAGTAAATAAATCAAACCATTCATCAAATTAAACCGCCTCGTAATTTAACAACGCCTTAACAAGAATAAATCATTTCATAGCTTACTTTTGATTGAGTTAAGATATTAGATATCAAATTTTTATAAAAATGAAACCAATACACCTCCTTTACGGGCTCTTAATCTTTGTGGGTTGCCAAACCAACTCAGAAGTAATGAAACCTGTTTTTGTGGGGGGAGATATTATCAATCCCAGTAATAATTATGTGGTTTTATATGACAACCAAAACAATATAGATACCTTATTCCTTAACGAGGACAATAGATTTTCACACTACTTTACCAACTTTAAACCAGGTATTCATTCACTTGTTCACGGAGGAAAACACCAATCTCTTTTGCTGGAAAATAACGATAGTGTTATGATGCACATTAATACGCATGATTTTGACGAATCGATTGTATTCAATGGCACTGGAGCTAAAAAAAACAATTACCTTATTAATCTTTTACTAAAATTAGAAAAAGAAGGGAGTGAAACAAATGGTGACTATGCAAAATCACCCGAAGCCTACCATCAAAGTATTGAATCTTATATATCTAAAAACTGCCGTGACTTGGAATCGTTTTTAAAAATAAATACAAATTCAGATCTCTTTAAAAAAGTTGCGTTGTCGAGTATAAAGTACCATTATTTCACACGTAAAGAATTGTATCCATTTCGTCATTTTGGAGTTAATAGTTTTAGTAATTTCAAAAAACTTCCTTCCAGTTTTTATGAATTCAGAAAAGAGATTGTTTACAACGACATCGACTTAAAAGACTTTTATCCTTACTATAATTTTTTATTCCCCCACATTAACAATCTAGCTATAGAACAACTAACAACATCCAATAAGGAGTTTAACTTAGATAAGCATAAATTAGACTACACCACTCGTAAACTACAGCTCATTGACAGTCTGGTGACGAATACGATGATTAAAAATAATTTATTAAAATACACCACGCGTAACTTTATTTCCAACTCAAAATCAATTGATCAGAGTTATATTTTGTATCAATCTTTTTTAGACAAAAGTACCAATCAGAAAGATAAAAAATACATCAAAGACTTGTTTAAAAACGCACAAGGATTACAACCGGGCTATCCACTTCCAGCGATTGAAGTGATCAATCACACAAACGAAACTGTGAATGTTAATACGATATTTGACAAAACAACGGTGATCTATTTTTGGGACAATGCCAGTCGTTACCATTTTGAAAACAGTCATATTAAAGTTAAAACCTTACAAGAAAAGTTCCCTACTATAGATTTCGTTTCCATAAATATCAACTCAATGCATACCTATGTTTGGAAAAATATGATTTTTGGAAATCAGTTTAAAATCAATAACGAGTACCGCTTTGCAGATCCTTCTTATGCGAAAAAGCGTTTGGCAATCAACTATATCAAAAAGGTATTGATTGTAGATTCTAAAGGGATGATTCTAAACGCAACTGCGGATTTGTTTGATCCTGAATTTGAAACACTTCTTAAAACTTATAAATAAAAAAGCTGAAGTTTCCTTCAGCTTTAATGGTATCAATTGAAATTAAATAATTAATTCCCTTTCTTATAATCTTCTAAAAATTTAGCCAAACCACTATCTGTAAGTGGGTGTCTTAACAAGCCTTCTATAGAACTTAAAGGACCCGTCATGACATCGGCACCTAATTTAGCACAGTCAATCACATGCATCGTATGACGCACAGAAGCCGCTAAAATTTCAGTCCCAAAGCCGTAATTATCATATATTAGACGTATTTCGGCAATTAAATTTAGACCGTCAGTAGAAATATCATCTAACCGTCCAATAAACGGCGATACATAAGTTGCACCTGCTTTGGCTGCCAATAAAGCTTGTCCTGGTGAAAAGACCAAGGTTACATTGGTTCTAATTCCCTTATCACTAAAATATTTACATGCTTTGACTCCATCTTTAATCATTGGAAGTTTAACCACAATTTGGGGGTGAAGAGCAGCAAGCGCCTCCCCTTCCTTAACCATGCCATCAAAATCTGTAGAAATAACTTCTGCAGACACATCGCCTTCGACAATCGCACAAATCGCTTTGTAATGGTTTAAAATGTTTTCTGCCCCAGTAATTCCTTCTTTAGCCATCAAGGATGGATTGGTAGTTACTCCGTCCAAAACACCAAGGTCTTGTGCTTCTTTAATTTGATCTAAATTAGCTGTGTCAATAAAAAATTTCATGATTATTTTTGGTTTATATTAATGATTGTAAAATTACTATATTATTCACTCTTGAAGGCTTTTTATTGTAAAAAAATAATAGAGGATACTATATATTATAAAAACTACTTAAGAGTTTTTCATACCATAAATCAGGTAAAATACGTTTTAGCACCACAGAAAACTTCTGCAGAAAAGCCCCCACTTTATAATGTATTTTTGGGTTTTTAGAAATTATAATTCTATGAATGACCTCCGCTAATATCAATGGGTTTTCACCAGAATCGACATGGGAATCCATCGTTTTTAAAGTGGTTCCATAGGCTAGTTTATAAGGGGAATCTTCTAAAACAGGCGCGTGGTAACGTCCAGCAGCAATATTGGTTGCAAAATCGCCAGGTGCAATATTACTCATTGATATATTAAAGGCTTTCAGCTCCATACGATACGATTCTGTAATCAACTCCAAAGCGCCTTTACTCGCACTATAGACTCCTCTAAACGGCAATCCCATATAGCCCGCTATTGAAGTGATATTTAAAATTTGTCCCGATTTTTGAGCACGCATATGTGGTAACACGGCGTTGATCATATTTATAGGTCCAAAAAGATTTGTTTCAAAATTCCGTTTCATTTCTTCCATCGGAATTTCTTCTAATGGTCCTGTAATCCCAACGCCTGCATTATTAATCAATACATCAATTTGACCCGTTTTAGAAATTAATTCAGAAACACATTCAGAAATAGATTCTGTATTGGTGACATCTAATTTGATCATTGGAAACTTTGAATTGGTATGATTTTCAGAAAATCGACTGGTTCCATAAACCGTATATTTTTTATTGGTTAGAAACTCCCCTACCGATTTTCCGATTCCTGAAGAACCTCCCGTAATTAAAACAACTTTTGCCATTGAGTTTTGTGTTATAAGAAGATAAAGATAGGAAGATTTATGGAAACAATGAGGTACAAAAAAAGGCAAGCTACCTACATCACACTGCTACAACCATTTACCTTTGCTGCGTTCCCGCCCTGGAGGATTCAACAGGAGCTAGTTGTGTAGGACTTGCCTCTGCAAAGATACAAAGTTTTAATATTCACACAATGATTTTTTTAACTGAATATAAATAAATAAATTGCTGAAAAATTTAATTGCACTATGCATTCCTACAAACTATTGACATTCATTGGACTTAGCGTTTTGATCGCTGCTTGCGGCACAACTACCAAATCTAACTTTTCAATCAAAACAAACAGTGAAACAAACATTATCTCCAATGCTGAAACGCTTTCTATTGAGCTACTAAATCCAAATAACAGAGATTTTGACTCTATACAATTGACTTTGGATACAAAAAAAATAAATACCTCTGTAGACCTATCAGCAATGCCTTTAGGAGAAAAACTCATAAAAGCCAAAGTATTTTATGATGACAAATTTGAAGTTGTACTCAAAAAAGTCATCGTAGTAAACTCATTTTCACCAAAAATATATACTTATGAAATTGTAAACACCTATCCACACGACATCACGTCTTACACCCAAGGACTTGAGTTTCACAAAGGGGAACTTTATGAAAGTACAGGGCAATACGGTGAATCTAAACTGAGAAAACTCGATTATAAAAATGGAGCCGTTCTCAAAAACATACAATTAAGCAACGCTTATTTTGGAGAAGGTCTTTCGGTATTAAATGATAAAATTTATCAGCTTACATGGAAAGAAGGCCGTGGTTTGGTGTATGATGTCAATAGTTTTGAACAGATAGAAACCTTCAATTATGGACAAAGTAAAGAAGGTTGGGGACTGTGTAACGACGGACAAAAATTTTACAAGTCTGATGGCTCTGAATATTTGTGGTTTTTGAACCCTAAAACGCTTGCCGAAGAAGGCTCTTTACAAGCCTACACTAATAAGGGAAAATTGACAAACCTCAATGAATTGGAATGGGTGGATGGAAAAATTTATGCGAATCGCTATCAAAAAAATGGAGTGGCCATTATCAACCCACAAAATGGAGCCATTGAAGCGGTCATTGATTTTAAAGCCTTGAAATCCAAGGTCACCAAACACCAAGGTTTGGATGTTTTGAATGGTATGGCCTACAACCCAAAAACAAAAACCTTGTTTGTGACTGGTAAACGTTGGGATAAACTGTTTGAAGTTAAGATCATTGAAAATTAATGAAACTATTTGAAGCCACTCGGACTGTAGTTGCAGACGATTTAGACGACTTAATGCATGTAAATAATGTGCGCTATGTGCAGTGGGTTCAAGATATTGCCAAGACGCATTGGGAATCTGCCACTACTCCACTCCAACAAGAAGAGCATATATGGGTGTTATTGAGTCATCATATTAATTATAAATCTGCTGCCAAACTCAACGATAAAATCCACCTCAAAACCTATGTGACGCGATCGGAAGGCGTGACCTCTACTCGGATTGTTGAAATGCATCATAAGGACAGTCAAAAATTGATTGTCAAATCTGAAACCACTTGGTGTTTATTGGATACACTGAGTAAAAAACCAAAACGAATTACGTCAGAAATTGCTGCGGTGTTTAGATAAATTAAATAATCACAACAATATATATTAGTTTGAAAAGTTATATTTTTACCGAAAACAGTACACCACATGATTCGCTCCCTATATTTTATATTCAGTTTTTTTACTCTCATTTTCTGGAGTTCTTGCCGTCAAGATTTTGAATTTACACCTAGTACAGGTCAATTGAGCTTCTCTAAAGACACCGTTTATTTAGATACTGTTTTTACAAATATAGGCTCTAGCACCTATACCCTTAAAGTGTATAACAACTCTGATAATGATATTCTTATTCCGTCACTAAAATTAAGTAAAGGGCAATCGTCCAAATACCGCATGAATGTCGATGGCATGCTTGGCACTGGAACTTTGGTCGGAAAAGAATTTGAAAATGTAGAACTTCTGGCACAAGACAGTATGTTTGTGTTTATAGAAACGACCATTGATATTCAGCCTTTAGTAACTAATGAAACTCAGTTTTTATACACCGATGCCATTGAATTTGGAACAGGTCCGAACACTCAAAAAGTAGAATTGGTCACTTTGGTAAAAGATGCTGTATTTATCTATCCAAACAAAGATGCCAATGGTGTCGTGGAAACCCTCATTTTTGATGTCGATGGCGATGGTGTTGACGATGAAACCAACGTGCAAGGTCGTTTTTTAGAAGATACCGAACTAACATTCACCAATGAAAAACCTTATGTTATTTATGGCTATGCAGCTGTTGCAGGCGGAAAAACACTGGATATGAACCCTGGTGCCCGTGTACATTTTCATGCCAATTCAGGACTTTTGATTACAGATAATGCTTCTATACATATCAATGGATTGCCAAGTTTAGATGCCGAAATTTTGGAGAATGAAATCATCATTCAAGGCGATCGTTTGGAACCTCTGTACGAAGACATCCCTGGACAATGGGAAGCGATTTGGTTATTAAATGGCAGTACCAACAACAGCATCAATCATGCGACCATAAAAAATGGAACGGTGGGTATTTTAAGTGATGGCAATCAAGACGACCCTACAAAACTCGTGATTACTAATTCACAAATTTATAACTCCAGTAATTTTGGAATTTTAGGTCGTGGGACTTCCATTAATGCAGAAAATGTTGTGCTTAATATTAGCGGAGTGTCCTCTTTTGCAGGGACCTACGGTGGCAATTATAATTTTACACATTCGACTATCACCAATTATTGGTCCAATAGTTTTAGACAATTTCCAGCACTCTTACTGAACAACTTCATTATCGATGCCGAAAACAACGTTTTTACAAATCCTTTAGAATCTGCAAATTTCACCAATTGTATTGTTTATGGAAATGACAATCCAGAACTGTTGTTGGAAAAAGAAACTTCAGACGTTTTTAATTTTAAATTCACCAACAGTTTGATTCGTTTTGACGATCCAACAGGGTTTTATTCAGAACCCCAATACGATTTCAGCAATACAGATCACTATGAAAATGTGCTATTTAACAACGCCCCTCAGTTCTTAGACCCCTCTAACAACCAATTGAACATTCCAATTGGATCTCCTGCGGAAGGGGCTGGAATTACAGCTGGAAACCTGAACGTGGACCTCACAAACACCACACGCACCTCCCCACCCGATTTAGGCGCTTACAATGCCACGGAGTTTGAGGATTAATCACAAATCGAAAACTCCTTCTTTCATTTACACCTACATTGTGGACTACCAACACATTCTCTTTTAAGGATCAGCAGGCGAAAAAGTTGAAAGCACAAAAAAACCTCCCAATACAAATTAAGAGGTTAGATTTTATATGATTTATAAGTGCTTACGCAAACAAAGGACGGTGGCTCATCAGTGCGTTCACTTCTTCTGAAATCGCTTCGAGTTTTGCTTCATCTTCATGGTTATTAAGTACTTGATCAATAAGCTCTACTACTGTTTCCATATCGGATTCAACCAAACCACGAGTGGTAATGGCAGGCGTTCCTACTCGGATACCAGACGTTACAAAAGGGCTCTGCGTATCAAACGGCACCATGTTTTTATTCACCGTGATATCTGCTTTTACAAGGGCTTGTTCGGCATCTTTTCCAGTAATATTTTTATTTCTTAAATCAATCAACATCATATGGTTGTCGGTGCCACCAGAGATTAAATGATAGTCTCGTTTTACAAATGCTTTTGCCATGGCGTCTGCATTCTTTTTAACTTGTAGGATATAATTTAAAAACTCATCGGTCAATGCTTCTCCAAAAGCAATCGCTTTTCCAGCAATCACATGCTCTAAAGGCCCGCCTTGGTTTCCAGGAAAAATAGCAGAATCAAGTAAAGAAGACATCATGCGTACTTTTCCAGATTTTAGTGTAATTCCAAAAGGGTTTTCAAAATCTTTCCCCATCATGATCAATCCACCTCTAGGCCCTCTTAAGGTCTTGTGTGTGGTTGTGGTCACAATATGACAATGCGGTAAAGGATCGTTTAAAATACCTTTAGCGATCAATCCAGAAGGGTGCGAAATATCGCCTAAAAGAAGTGCACCAACGCTATCCGCAATTTCTCTAAAACGTTTGTAATCTATATCTCTAGAATAAGCAGAGGCTCCAGCAATGATAAGTTTTGGTTGTTCTTTGGTTGCAATTTCTTGAATCTTGTCATAATTCAAAACCCCTGTTTCTTTCTCAACACCATAAAAAACGGGATCGTATAAACGTCCAGAAAAATTAACAGGCGATCCATGAGTTAAATGCCCTCCATGAGAAAGATCAAAACCTAAGATTTTATCACCTACTTTCAAACACGCATGAAATACCGCGGTATTGGCCTGACTTCCCGAGTGGGGTTGTACGTTTGCCCAAGCTGCACCAAAAAGTGTTTTGGCTCTATCTATGGCAATAAGCTCTACTTCATCTACTACTTCACAGCCTCCATAATAACGCTTCCCAGGATACCCTTCTGCGTATTTGTTGGTCAGTACAGATCCGGTAGCTTCCATCACTTGGTCACTTGTAAAATTCTCAGAAGCAATCAATTCAATTCCGTTGATTTGACGATCTCTTTCAGCTTCAATTAATTCAAAAATTTGTTCGTCGCGTTGCATGTATATTTTTTTTCAAAAAGTTATGATTGCAAAATTAACAATAAGATTGCTGTAAACATATAAAAAACAAGTATTTCAACAACTATTTATTAAACAGTCATGAACATTTAAATCACTTGGGAATAGATTAAAAATTGTATTTATTAAGCTATTGATAAAAATTCAATAATAGTTGGTTTTAACTTTATTATTAAAAATATATACCCTCTAAATTCCATAATTTGTAAAATTAATGTATTAATTTTTTATTGCATCTGAAATTGATACTTTTGAGAGTTATTAAAAAAACATATAATGCAACACTCAACGAGTTCTACAAACTTTTTTTCCATGGAATCTTTCCAAATGAATTCACCTTTTGTAATAATTTGTACGATTATTATCACCCTTATGGGGTTTGTTATTATATAATTCCGCTTCTATTTATATTGTTTACACCAAAGCAATAGTTTCCAATAAAAATAAAAAATAAAAACAATGAAAGTTTTAAAATTTGGAGGAACATCTGTAGGTTCTTCAAAAAATATATCCAAAGTCATAAAGATCGTTAAGCAAGAATCGGCCTCTGAAAATATTGTAGTAGTCGTTTCTGCCGTTGGAGGAATTACGGATAAATTACTCATTGCAGCCAATAAAGCCATTCATAAAGACCTCAGTTACAAGGAAGACTTTGAAGCCTTACGATTAAAACATATTGAGGTGATTGATGGCTTACTAAGTGGCGAAGTCCATGAAGCCACCACCGATATTGTTTTAGAGCATTTATCAAGACTGGAAAAACTATTAGATGGGGTGTATTTAATCAACGAACTGTCACCAAAAACAACCGATAAACTTCTGAGTTTTGGAGAATTGATTTCGTCTTTAATCATATATGAAGCCATCAAGTCTAAAGGAGTCAATGTTCAACTAAAAAATTCACAGAATCTAATTGTAACCGACTCCAATTTTACGAATGCAGCGGTTAATTTTGAGGAAACAAATGCCAATATCACGACCTATTTTGAGAGTAATCAAAAAATAGTGACCATCTTACCAGGATTTATATCAAAATCTGAAAATGACGAAATAACAACTTTGGGACGTGGAGGATCAGATTTCACTGCTGCAATTCTTGCGGCGGCACTCAATGCAAGTGTTTTACAAATATGGACCGATGTCAGTGGAATGTTTACAACCAATCCTAAAATGGTCAAACACGCAAGACCTATTAACAAACTATCCTATTTAGAAGCCATCGAATTGTCGCACTTTGGAGCCAAGGTATTATATCCACCCACTGTGCAGCCTGTCTTAAGAAAAGACATTCCTTTACTCATAAAAAACACCTTGGCACCTGAAGATCCAGGTACATTGATTACTAAAATTGTAGAAAATGGGTCGCAGTTCCCAATCAAAGGAATTAGCAACATCAATAATGTATCCTTACTGACACTCCAAGGAAATGGAATGGTTGGAATTCCTGGGTTTTCTAAACGTTTGTTTGAAACCTTGGCACACTCCAAAATAAATGTGATCATCATTACTCAAGCGTCTTCAGAACATTCCATTTGTATTGGAATTTCAGATAACGATGCCCTGTCTGCTAAAGCAGTGATTGATAAAGAATTTGAAAATGAAATTTCTTTATTTAAAATTGACCCCTTGGTGATTGAGCCTAACTTGTCTATTGTTGCAGTGGTGGGCGATAAAATGAAAAGCCATCAAGGAATTAGCGGAAAAATGTTTAGTACTCTAGGTAAAAACAACGTTAATATAAGAGCCATCGCACAAGGAGCATCCGAAAGAAACATTACAGCGGTAATTGCCGAATCGGATGTAAAAAAAGCCTTAAACTCTTTACATGAACAGTTTTTTGAAGAACAAACCAAGCAAATGAATTTATTTATTGCTGGGGTTGGAAATGTAGGAAAATCTCTCATTGATCAAATCAAACAGCAAAAAAAATACATAAAGTCTAACCTTAAAATCAATATTAAAGTTGCAGGACTTTCCAATTCAAAAAAAATGGTGTTTGACGACAGTGGAATCAACTTATCCAACTGGGAGTCTGATTTAAATAACGGACAACCAACAGAGCCGTTGGCCTTTTTTGAAGCGTCTAAAAAATTAAACCTAAGAAATTCTGTTTTTATAGATATTACAGCCAATGAAGCAGTAGCCAACACTTATGCACATTATTTAAAACAAAGCATCGCTGTAGTAGCCTGTAACAAAATTGCCTGTTCCGGTGCCATTGAAAACTACAAAGAATTAAAACAACTTTCACATAAATACAATGTGCCATTCTTATTCGAAACAAATGTTGGAGCAGGTTTGCCAGTCATTGATACCTTGAAAAATTTAATTATGTCAGGAGATCAAATTACATCCATCAATGCGGTACTTTCTGGAAGCTTGAATTTTATCTTTAATAATTTCAATAAAAACACGACCTTTCACGATGTGGTAAAACAAGCACAAGCAGAAGGGTTTACTGAACCAGATCCTAGAATTGATTTAAGTGGTGTTGATGTTGCCAGAAAATTATTAATTTTAGCTAGAGAAAGCGGAGAGATGTTAGAAATGGACGCCATTGAAAATGAAGCGTTTTTACCAAAAGAATGCATGGAAGCTAAAACTGTAGATGCTTTTTATGAAACTCTAAAAAAGAACGAATCTTTATTTCAAAAATTATTTCAATCTGCAGAAGCGAACAACTGTCAATTGAAATATGTTGCAGAATTTAAGGACGGTGCGTCTAAAGTAGGATTGAAAGAAATACCTGTCGGACATCCTTTTTACAACCTAGAAGGAAAAGACAATATTGTAATGTTTTATACCAATCGCTATAGCGACCAACCTATGATCATCAAAGGGGCTGGCGCAGGTTCTGAAGTAACAGCTTCTGGATTATTTGCAGATATTATTAGAATTTCAAATACGCATTAATGAACGAAATTAAACTATTTTCTCCGGCAACTGTTGCAAATGTATCTTGTGGATTTGATGTTCTTGGGTTTTGCCTAGATTCTATTGGTGATGAAATGGTGGTTCGTAAAACCGAAGAAAAAGGGATTAGAATTACAAAAATTGAAGGCTATGACCTTCCGTTTGAAGTTGAAAAAAATGTTGCTGGGGTGTCGGCTTTGGCTATGTATGAGGCAGCAAACCCAGATTGTGGTTTTGAAATTGAAATATACAAACACATCAAACCCGGAAGTGGCGTTGGCAGCAGTTCTGCGAGTGCTGTTGGGAGTGTGTATGGAATGAATGTATTGCTTGGAAACCCCTATTCTAAAACAGAGCTGACAGCATTTGCCATGAAAGGTGAAGCCGTAGCCAGTCAAAGTGAGCATGCCGATAATATTGCTCCTGCCCTTTTTGGAGGTTTTACACTTGTGAAGAGTTTAAACCCTTTAGAAATTCTTCAAATACCAACACCACCTGATTTGTTTGCAGTGGTTATTCACCCTCAAATTGAAATAAAAACAGCAGATGCTCGAAAAATACTTCCCGAGATAATTACTTTGAAAAAGGCCATTACCCAATGGTCTAATGTTGGGAGTTTTGTTCATGGATTGCATACCAATGATTACAATTTAATCAGTCGCTCTTTAAAAGATGTGGTAGTGGAACCATTTAGAAGTCAACTCATTCCGGGATTTGAAGAGATTAAAAATACAGCCTTAAAAAATGGAGCTTTAGGGACTGGCATCTCGGGTTCAGGACCCTCTGTGTTTAGTTTATGTAAAACAGAATCTAACGCTAAAGAAATAGAAAAAGCGATAAGACAAACCTATCAAAACCAAAACATACCGTTTGAAATTTATGTTTCAAAAATAAATTTAGAAGGTATCAAACACTTAAATTAAAAGTCAACAATGAACTATTATAGTTTAAATAATATAGCCCCGGATACCACTTTTGAAACGGCAGTCATCAAAGGTCTTGCTCCAGATAGAGGCTTATACTTCCCGGAAAGCATCACTCCTTTAGAAGCTTCTTTTTTTGAGAATATCGAAAATCTTTCGAATGAAGATATCGCGTTTCAAGCAATCAAACAATTTGTAAGTCCAGAAATTCCTGAAGATGTTTTAAAAACGATCGTCTCGGAAACCCTTAATTTTGATTTTCCAGTTGTAAACCTGACAGAATCTATTTCGACACTCGAATTATTTCACGGTCCAACGATGGCTTTTAAAGATGTTGGAGCACGTTTTATGGCGCGTTGTTTAGGTTATTTTAATAAGAATAATTCCAATGAAGTCACTGTTTTAGTCGCTACTTCTGGCGATACCGGAGGCGCGGTTGCCAATGGATTCTTAGGAGTTAAAGGGGTTCGAGTGGTGATTTTATACCCAAGCGGAAAAGTCAGTAATATCCAAGAAAAACAATTGACAACTTTAGGTCAGAACATTACCGCCCTCGAAGTGGAAGGAACTTTTGACGATTGTCAGGACATGGTGAAAAAAGCATTTTTAGACGATGAACTCACTTCTATTATGCAATTAACATCAGCAAATTCTATCAATGTGGCACGATGGCTTCCCCAACTGTTTTATTTTATGTTTGCATACAAGCAACTTAAAAACAGTGCAAAAGATATAGTATTTTCGGTTCCAAGTGGAAACTTTGGAAATGTATGTGCCGGAATGGTTGCCCAAAAATTGGGCTTACCCATCAAACATTTTATTGCTTCAAATAACGAGAATAATGTGGTGACCCGATTTTTAGAATCCAATTCTTACGACCCAAAACCGTCGGTTCAGACAGTGAGCAATGCGATGGACGTTGGGAATCCTAGTAATTTTATCCGTATTCAAGCCATTTATAAAAACGACTTTGAAACTTTAAAATCTAATCTATCTTCTTACAGCTTCACAGATGACGAAACAAAACAAGCATTGGATGAGATTTATAAAACCACTAATTATATTGCCGATCCACATGGTGCTGTTGGTTACTTAGGGTGTCAATATTATTTAAAGACCAATCCACAAGCACATTGTGTGTTTTTAGAAACTGCCCATCCAACCAAGTTTTTAGATGTTGTTAAGGAAGTTATTGATGCTGAAATTCCGTTGCCTCCACAAATACAATCTGTCATAGACAAACAAAAAGTGGCTACTGATATTAAGGACTATTCAGAATTTAAAGCATTTTTAACACAGCTTTAAACCATTTCGGTTCCTATTTTTGATTAGATTTGTCATGCTATAAATTTAATTAACTATGAAAGGTACTGCACTCCAATCAACTCACGAAGCTTTAGGCGCCAAAATGGTGGCTTTTGCAGGATTCAATATGCCCGTTCAATATGAAGGGGTTAATGCAGAACATGAAACTGTTAGAACCGGCGTTGGTGTTTTTGATGTTTCTCATATGGGGGAATTTCTTATCGAAGGCCCACATGCATTAGATTTGATTCAATTGGTTTCTTCCAATGATGCCTCGATACTAACAGTCGGAAAAGCGCAATACAGTTGTTTACCAAATGATAAAGGCGGTATTGTCGATGATCTAATCATATATAAAGTTAAAGAAGAAACTTATCTACTAGTCGTCAATGCCAGTAATATTGAAAAAGATTGGGAGTGGATTGCGTCCAAAAATTCAATGGGTGCTGAAATGAAAAATATGAGCGACGCCTATTCACTCTTAGCCATTCAAGGCCCCAAAGCAGTGGAAGCAATGCAGTCATTGACCAGTGTTGATTTGGCTTCTATTGGGTTTTATAATTTTGAGATAGCCGATTTTGCAGGCATTGAGCATGTCATTATTTCTGCAACAGGATATACTGGGAGTGGTGGCTTTGAAATTTACTGTAAAAATTCAGAGGTCAAACAAGTATGGCATCGGGTATTTGAAGCAGGAGCTTCTTTTGGAATTAAACCGATCGGATTAGCAGCTCGTGATACCTTACGACTCGAAATGGGTTATTATCTTTATGGAAATGATATTGACGACCATAGCTCTCCTATTGAGGCTGGATTGGGGTGGATTACTAAGTTTACAAAACCCTTTACAAATTCTGAAGCACTAAAATTAGAAAAAGAGCAAGGTCCAAAACGACGATTGGTTGGTTTTGAATTATTAGAGCGTGGCATTCCAAGAAAGGATTACAGTATTGAAGACGCTCATGGAAACGAAATTGGAAAAGTTACTTCAGGAACCATGGCACCTTCGCTAGGAAAAGGAATTGGAATGGGGTATGTCTTGTCGGGTCATGCATCTGTCGGTACTGAAATTCGCATCGCTATTCGAAAGCAAAAAGTGCCAGCCAAAGTTGTAAAACTTCCTTTTTACAAGAAATAACTAAAACTTAAATATGGCTACATCAAAAAAACACCGCATTTTAATATTAGGTGTCAGTGGCTATTTAGGAAGTGCCATTTATAAAGAACTCCACTCCTATTATCAAACATTTGGAACCTATCGGACACCGCTTTTAGCACTAGAAAATAATCAACAATTTTTTAATTATGATTTTGAGGAAGATGATGTTTTCGAAATCCTGAATCTGGTAAAACCAACCATTATCATTTCTGCTCTAAGAGGGGATTTTTCGGCGCAATTAACTGCACATAAACATGTTTTTGAGTATGTGTCTTCTCAAAAAAAATGCAAAATACTGTTTTTATCATCTGCAAATGTATTTGATGCCTACAGTAAATTTCCAAGTTATGAGAATGACACCACTCTTAGTAACAGTATTTACGGACATTTTAAAATTAGACTTGAGCAATTGTTCTTAAAACTTCCTCCAAAAAAAGTGGCGATTTTACGCTTGCCGATGGTTTTTGGAGTACCGTCTCCAAGGATTGATGAACTTAAATTACATCTCGAGCTAGACAGCCCTATAGAACTTTTTCCAAATCTGATAATGAATGTCATTTCAGACAAGAAGGTAACCCAACAAGTACATTATATTATCAATCGAAAGAAATATGGTGTTTTTCATTTAGGAAGTAAGGATTTGGTACATCACGACGAATTTATCAAAGATTTAGTTTCAAAAATTGGCGCTAAAAATCCACGCTTTAAATTGGTTTACACAACCAATGACGAGCGATACTTGGCTGTTTTACCAAAAGAAAACCCTCTTCCAAAACACCTTCAAATGTATAGTTTGGAACTCTTTGAAAATATGTTTTAATGTTTTAAGTGTGTTTATACTTGTTTTTCGTTCTATCATTTTTATTTTTGTTACACAATATTTAGAATATACTAAAACCTATGGGAAGAGCATTTGAATTTCGCAAAGCAAGAAAAATGAAACGCTGGTCTGCAATGAGCAAGGCGTTCACACGAATTGGAAAAGACATCGTTATGGCTGTCAAAGAAGGGGGGGCGGATCCAGATAGCAATTCTCGATTAAGAGCAGTCATTCAAAATGGTAAGGCTGTTAATATGCCCAAAGACAACATTGAACGCGCTATAAAGCGTGCTAGTGACAAAAGTCAAGGGGATTATAAAGAAGTGTTGTTTGAAGGCTATGCGCCTCATGGAATAGCGGTACTAGTTGAAACAGCCACAGACAATAATACGCGTACAGTAGCCAATGTTAGAAGTTATTTTAACAAATGTAATGGAAGCTTAGGGACATCAGGCTCAGTAGTTTTTATGTTTGATCGTACTTGTAATTTCCGAATCAATTCTGAAGGGTTAGATGTTGACGAAATAGAACTTGAATTTATCGACTTTGGTGCTGAAGAAGTTTTCATCGATGATGATGGTATTTTGATCTATGCTCCTTTTGAGAGTTTTGGAGCCATACAATCTGAGTTAGAAGCACGTGATATTGAAATCCTATCTTCTGGATTTGAACGAATTCCTCAAGTTACCAAACCCCTCAATGAAGATCAAATCGCTGATGTTGAAAAACTTTTAGAGAAATTAGAAGAGGACGATGACGTACAGTTTGTGTATCACACCATGCAAGAGTAACTAAGAGAATTCTGGTATTTTTCCTTTAATCCCTTCAAAAAATGCCCGCATAAATTTAAAATCTGCCTCCACATCATCTGTAGGATAAAAGGGTTCTGAAAACCTATTTTCTTTGTTTTCAAAATCAAAAGATAACATTACAACAGGAACATTAGCTTTTTTGGCAATAAAATAAAAACCTGTTCGCCAAGTTTCTACTTTTTTACGGGTGCCATCTGGTGCTAAAAGCATACGAAATACCTCTCTATTTTCAAACAATCGTGCAATAGTATCTACCTGTTTTTCATTTGCATTACGCCTTACAGGAGCACCACCAAGTGCCCTGAAAAACCAGCCCGTAAACGGGTTAAATAATGCTTCCTTTCCAACAAAATGAGATTTCAACTTTAATGAGGCTCTTAAAAGTATCCCAATATAAAAATCATGCCAACTGGTGTGTGGAGCCGCAATAATGACCGCTTTTTTTACAGAATCAAAATTTTTAAAGCCTGTTAATTTCCACCCTAATAAGCGGTGGTATATAAATTTTGATAGTCTCTGCATTGTTACATTTTTGAATATAGTTCCCTCAAACGAGATCTTGTTATTTTAGTTTTCCAATCATTTCCTATAGCATTTTCCCATAGTGGCTCTAGACTTAAAGAAACATCAATCATGATGTTAAATTGTTTGTCTGTCAGGTTTGCACAAACTCCTTGTGGTAATGAAATATTATGTTTAGCCTTCATCATCTTAAATAATTTGACCCCTTCAGGATAAAATTCAGAAAGATGATCAAAAACAATACAATTTCCAATCCCATGTTTGATACCTAACAAAAAAGACAATCCGTAACTTAGTGCATGGGCAACACCAACCTGAGAATATGCTATACTCATTCCTCCATGCCAAGAAGCCATCATTAGCTTGTCTTGACTTTCTTCTAGACTCAAAGTATCCAAAAAGACTTCTTTACAAAGATTCAAAGCGGTTTCTCCATAGGTTTTGCTAAATGAATTGATGTACTTGCCTGTGAGCGATTCTATACAATGAATAAAACAATCCATCCCAGTGTAAAACCATTGATTTTTTGGAACTCCATATGTAAGTTCTGGATCTAAAATTACTTGATCAAAAGGGGTGAAATCACTATTAATTCCCAATTTCATCGTAGGCCCTGTCAATATCGCTGTTCTTGATACTTCAGAACCCGTTCCAGATATTGTGGGAACTCCAACATGATAAATTCCTTTATTTTTAATCAAATCCCAGCCTTGATATTCTTGACTAGAACCGTTATTAGTAAGCATCAACGAGACTGCTTTGGTTAAATCTAAAAGGGTTCCTCCTCCTATTCCTATAATACCCGAAGGTAATATACTCGAACTTAAAATAATATCTTCAACTAACTGATCTACTTGTGTTGTTTTGGGTTCTTCTTTGGATGAAATAAAAATAATTTGATCTTTATATAGCAAAGGGATCTTTGCAATCATAAACGTATTGTGTTCAAATACATCATCTACAAGAAAAATAAAAGGAGCACTTTCATTTTGCCGCTTAGGGGTTATTATCTCACCTAATTGGGTGAAACTTCCACGACCAAAGACAACTTTGGAAACCATTGGGAAATTTTTAAAATTCATATTCATAACATGGTAGTATTTATCCACAGTAACTTACTATGGGAGGTTAAGGTTTTTTTGAAATAGTTCAGCAAATTGACCAACGTGATAGCCATCCATTAAGGCATGGTTGACACTGATCCCTACATTCATCAATAATGAATTATTGTCTTTGTAGGTTTTACTAAATGCTAATTTGGGTATAGAGTCTTTAACTCCAGAAAAGGGTTCATTTTGGGACGTAAAAGAAAACCAAGGCAGTGTAGAACAATGAATACAATTCAATCCATTAACTGGGGGATAAAGATCTGTAGTCTCATTAATACGTTGTTTTTCTTTTTGAATATTGGCATTAAATTCGTTAAAGTTTTCTGAGAAATTAATAAAGCTAAAGCCAAAAGTGTTATCGGCTCTTAATAGAGTTGCAGAAGCATGGATTGTATCGCATTCGAAGACTTCGTTGTCTATAATCCTATACTTGAAATTTTCAACGGCATTAATTGCTTTCATACATTCATGCAAATAAATGGCAAAGAAACTTGAGTCAGTCGCCTTTGATTTCTTATAAGCTAAGGACACATCAAAAGGAATAGTCACAGCAAAATAAGGGTTTAATAATGCATTAAAATGATTAAAATGGTTTTTGCGATTCCAAGTGGTTAAGTCTATCTTTTTCAATATTAATTTTATTAATTAATTTGTCTTCCAATAGTTGTTGGCGTTTATCAAATCTTCGGGTGTATCTATCTCTATCCCGTGAACATCAGTTTCAACCATTTTGATTTTTTTTCCAAATTCTAAATAACGAATGCATTCAATTTTTTCAGAGGCTTCCAACATTTGCATTGGAAGTTTGGTGAAATCCAGCAGCGCCTGTTTTCTAAAAGCATAAACGCCTTTGTGTTTAAAATATTTAGTGTCAACTGTTTTATCCCTAGAAAAAGGGATTGGACTTCTTGAAAAATAAAGCGCAAAATGACGTTGATCTACAATTACCTTTACAGCGTTTTTATTTTGGATTTCTTCAGGGTCTGTAATGTGGATCATTAAAGAAGCTAAATCAATTTCTTTTTCAGGATCGTTTTTAAATTCGTTCAAAACTTTTTGTAAGCTCTCTTTATCTGTAAAAGGCTCGTCCCCTTGAACATTAACTACAATATCACAATCCATAGCTTCAGCAGCTTCTGCAATACGGTCACTTCCAGATTCATGAGTTTTCTGACTCATAAATACTTTACCTCCGTGAGCTTTGATTTCTTCAGATATAATTTCACTATCTGTTACTACATACACTTCACTAAACAAGTTGGTGCTAATGGTGGCTTGGTAGGTTCTAAGAATAACACTTTTACCGCCTAAATCCTGCATTAGTTTTCCTGGAAAACGGGATGAATCGTAACGAGCAGGAATCATGGCTATTATTTTCATTTAGATTCAGGTTATTTATATTGATTAATTGATGAACAAAAATACATTTTTTTTTGCAATTTGAATAATGGCGAATCTTCTGAAGATTAGCTTTCAAAATAATTGTCTTGAAATCCTATAAGATACAATTTTTCTTTAGCACGTGTAATGGCTGTATAGAGCCATCGCAAATAGTCACGATCGATGCCATTTGGCAAATAGGGCTGCTCTACAAATACAGTATTCCATTGCCCCCCTTGTGATTTATGACAGGTGATAGCATAAGAAAATTTTACTTGTAACGAATTGAGGTATTTGCTTTTTTTCACCCCAAGGAATCTTTTGTAAGAAGATGGTTCGTCTTCAAAATCTTTTAATATTTCTTGATATAATTTATTGGATTCTTCGTAGGGCAAAGAGGGTGTTTCTAAAGTTATAGTATCTAACATTAAAACCGTTTCAAAGGGACGCATTTTAGGATAATCTACCATGCGTATTTTAACTTCTGCAAAACGAAATCCATACAATTCTTTAACACTAAAAACTTCTAACACCTCAATAATATCTCCATTGGCAATAAACCCTGCCTCACTGGTGGGGTTTAACCAGAAGTAGTTATTTTTTACAATCATCAAAAAATCACCCGCAGTTAATTCATTTTCATTAAATAAAATACGGGAACGAATTTGCTCGTTATAGAGGTTGGCACGTTTATTAGATCGCACTATCAAAGCGGTTTCTTCATTTCCTAAATTACTATAAGCATCATTTATGGCGTCCATAATTTCGTAGCCATCGTTTAAACGAACAATATCCTTGAATCCATTCAAATTGAATTCAAAAGAATCAAAAAATGAATTTGAAATGGCTTCTCTTAAATGAGTTGCGTTAAACAATATCCCAGAGTCTTCTCCTTGCCTCACCACTTCATCCAACTCTAATCGAAGGACTTCTTTATTATAATTCAGTTCTAAATTTGATTCGTTTAATGCGGGACTCAAATCTAACTTTACTGGCGGCAACTGGGCCGTATCTCCAATTAATAACAATTTGCACTGAAATCCAGAATATACATATTGGATCAAATCATCTAATAATGAACCTGTTCCAAACAATTTTGCTTGATTGGAAATATCTGAAATCATGGACGCTTCATCCACGATAAAAAGCGTTTTCTTATGTTTATTTGGAGCGAGTACAAATGAAATTTTACCGTTTTTTTCAGAGCGTGGAACATAAATTTTCTTGTGGATAGTAAACGCTTCTTTCTGTGAATAGTTGCTAATGACTTTTGCCGCCCTTCCTGTTGGCGCTAACAAAACTGCATTTTTCTCAGCTTTCCATAAGTTTTTCACAAGAACCCCTATAATGGTTGTTTTTCCTGTGCCAGCATACCCTTTTAAAACAAAGAGCTCATTAGCAACCTTACTAAAAATAAAGTTAGAAAGTTGCTGCAAACCAATGTCTTGCTTAGCAGTTGGAGTAAAAGGAAAACTAGTTTTTAGTAACCTAAAAAAATCATTTGTATCCATTGGATTATGTGAAGATATATAATTATTCAAATATAGAAATGATTTTTAGTAACATTCACTTTATTGAACAAAAAAAAATTGTAGATTTGTCAAGTCTCATTACAATTTATAAAAAATATGAAATCTTTTGTAATAATCATTCTCGCCATTATTTTGGCAATTGTAATAATTTATCTAATTGATAAATACAACCCAAAAAAATATAAACCATTAATCCTCGTAGGACTTTATGGACTTAGCTTTTACTTGGCTTACATTCTCATTTTTTCAATTTATGGGAAAATTAATTTTAACAAGCTAAAAGAAAAGCGTTACAAAGTAGTGATCGAAAACCTTAAAGACATTAGGGATTCTGAACTAGCACACAGAACTGTAACAGGTCAATTTCAAGCAAATTGGGACAGTCTGGTTAAATTTATTGAAACAGAAAAATTCACCATCACCCAACGAAGAGATTCTACTATCATAGATGAAAAACTAACACGTCTTTATGGTGTTGACACAACTAAAGAAATTGTAATTATTGACACACTTGATTTTGTTTCAGTAAAAGATTCTTTGTTTGGAGCTGATCCTCGTTATAAGACAATGATGAATATTCCGACCTTAGAAGATGGTCAGAAGTTTGAATTAAAAGCAGGTCTTTTAGAGCAAAACGGTGTTAATATCCCCGTATTTGAAGCATCAGTTTCTAAAAAAGTACTTTTATTTGATCAAGATAAAAACTTTGTAGATCTTGAATGTGAAGTTAAATCTGTAGAAGGCGTCAATGGACCAAGTCTTAAAGTAGGGTCTATGGATGAAATAAACACAAATGGAAACTGGCCAAAAAATTATTCTAACGAGCAATAACATATCAGATTCTATATATGAATTGTCCATTCAGGTAAACTTGAGTGGACTTTCTTTTTTTGTTTTAAACTCGATGGATTCAAAAATTGAATTTTTAGAGTCCGTTCGTTTTGATAAAAAACAAACCCCTCAAGAACTTTTAGACCGCCTTATTCATAATTTTAATCGCTTAGAAGGACTTCAAAAACAATTTGGTAGAGTTACAGTCATCCACGATAATGAATTAGCGACTTTAGTACCTAAGCCTTTATTTGATGAAAGTAATTTAGTGGATTATCTAAAGTTTAATACTAGAATATTAAAAACAGATTTTATTACCTATGATGCTCTAACAATCGAAGATATAATGGTTGTCTATGTCCCATTAGTGAACATCAATAACTTTATTTTTGAGCGTTTTGGAAGTTTTGAATACAAACACAGTGCTACCATCCTCTTAAACCGTTTGTTAACGCTTGAAAAAAATTCAAATTTATTAAAAATGTATATCAACATTGAGGATTCACATTTTGAAATCGTTGTGGTTGAAAATAATAAATTAAAGTTTTTCAATCGTTTTGAATACAACACAAAAGAAGATTTTATCTATTATCTATTATTTACTGCGGAACAACTACAACTCAATCCCGAAGAATTCCCGTTAGTCCTCATGGGCTCTGTAGACGAAAATGATGCGCTTTATCAAATTGCATACAAATATGTAAGACACGTTAGTTTATTGCCAAATGAGTCAATGCTTTACAGCAACAATGCGAGTTCAAAACATTTCACTCTTCTAAATAGTTTATAATGCGAATCATATCAGGAATGTTTAAAGCCAGACGGATAATGGCTCCAAAAAAATTACCTGTTCGGCCTACCACTGATATGGCTAAAGAAGCGCTATTTAATATCCTTAACCACCGCTATCATTTTCATGACATCTCTGTACTAGATTTGTTTTCTGGCACTGGAAATATTAGCTATGAATTTGCTTCACGAGGAACGGAATCTATTGTGGCTGTAGATCAAAATTTTCATTGCACGAAGTTTATTTCGCAAACCTCTGAAGAATTTGAAATGCCTATTCAAGTAGTGAAAGCAGACGTCTTTTCGTTTTTAGAAAAAACAAAACAACCTTCAACAATAATTTTTGCCGATCCTCCATATGAAATTGATCTAGAACAGTTTTTAAGAATTGTGGAACTTGTATTTGAAAATGAGCTCCTAGAAGCCAATGGTGTTCTTATTATAGAGCATTCAAAACACACGGACTTATCTTCTGCATCTCAATTTACAGAAGTGAAAGGCTACGGTGGGAATCGATTTAGTTTTTTTGAAAATTAAAAAAAGCAGATCTATAAGCCGGATCCTGTATCACATAAATGTGACCCTTATCATTTATCTATGTTTACTGTTACCAGCAAACTTTAGCTGCCTACCCTTCAGCATCGCACGTGTCGCGCTCAAGCACTGATATACATGACATTGCACCTTATAGAGTTTACCTGGTTTCACTACAGCTTAACCTGTACATTCTTTCTGTTGCACTTTTCCTAGCCTCACGACTGGTGGCCGTTAGCCACTATAATACACTATGGTGTCCGGACTTTCCTCCCTTCGTTTAAAACGAACAGCGATAAGGCGATCTGCTTTGCGGCAAAAATACATAAATTGTTAATAACTCCTTTTAATTTTCAAGGGTTTAATTTACACAGTCGGCTGTGAATTTTTAAATTTGTTTGAATAAGATTTTTATGGAACCATTTATTGTATCGGCATTAAAATACAGACCTCAAACATTTAAGGATGTGGTTGGTCAGTCGGCTATTACCAATACATTAAAAAATGCCATCGATCAAAATCACTTGGCCCAAGCTTTATTATTTACAGGTCCAAGAGGGGTTGGTAAAACGACCTGCGCTCGAATTCTCGCTAAAATGATCAACAGTAAAGGTACTGATCATGAGAATGAAGATTTCGCCTTTAATATATTTGAACTAGATGCTGCTTCCAATAATTCTGTAGATGATATTAGAAGCCTGACAGAACAAGTTCGAATTCCACCACAAGTTGGAAACTACAAAGTATATATCATTGATGAAGTACACATGTTATCTCCTTCGGCTTTTAATGCCTTTCTAAAAACCTTAGAAGAGCCCCCAAAACATTGTATTTTTATTTTAGCAACTACTGAAAAGCACAAAATCATTCCAACAATTTTATCCCGTTGTCAGATTTTTGATTTTAAAAGAATCACCGTTACGGATGCTAAAGATTATCTTAAGGTCATTGCTCAAGAACAAGGAATTACAGCCGAAAATGATGCCTTGCATATCATCGCTCAGAAAGCAGATGGCGCCATGAGAGATGCACTCTCAATATTTGACAGAGTAGTTAGTTTTTCAGGAAAAAATCTAACTCGTAAAGCAGTAACAGAAAATCTGAACGTTTTAGATTACGACACTTTTTTTGAAGCGACTAATTTAATTTTAGCCAACAAAATACCAGATTTGCTACTGCATTTTAACCACATTCTTTCCAAAGGATTTGATGGCCATCATTTTATTACAGGACTGGCCTCTCATTTTAGAGACCTATTAGTATGTAAGACCCCTCAAACAATTGAATTACTCGAAGTTGGTGACGATACAAAAATAACATACAAAACTCAATCAGAGACGACTTCTCAAGCTTTTTTAATTCAAGCCATTGAAATTGCAAATGATTGTGATCTCAAATATAAAACGAGTAAAAACCAGCGACTATTAGTCGAACTTTGTCTCATGCAGCTTGCCTCTATCACTTTTGATGGAGAAAAAAAAAAGCCTAGCGGATTCATAATTCCTGCCTCTTATTTTAGATCTAAAAATATTTCTGATGTTAAAGTCACTCGACCGGTTGAGACTTCAGAAACACCGTCTGAAGAACCATCAAAAGAAATCCCTTCAGTTACTCAAAAAGTAGAAGAACCAAAAGCACCTTATCCTAAAAAGGAACTAGCTGTTCCCGTTATTAAAAGTGCACAACGTCCAACTTCGGGACTGTCGCTCAGCAGCATTCGAAAGAAAAAAGAACACCAAATTAAATTGATGGAAGTCAAGGTTGATGAAGAAGACCTGCCAAACGATCCATTTACCTTTGAAACACTTATTAAATTTTGGAATATTTTTGTAACCAAATTAGAAGCAGACGGAAAATACAACCTAGCAGCAATTCTTCAGATAGATACACCAAAGCTCATCAACGAAAATACCATTCGATTGGAGTTTCCAAATACGACTAATAAAATCGAAGTAGAACGCCAGCAGTTTGAATTGTTACAATACTTACGAAAAGCCGTTAATAATTTTTCAATAACCCTAGACATTATTGTCAATGAAACTCTTGAAAAACAATACGCCTATACCCCAGAAGATAAGTATCAAAAATTAGTGGAAAAAAATAAACACGTTGAACTTTTACGTAAAACCTTTGATTTAGATTTATAAAGTATGCTTGGATTAAAGTTACCTTCGGACCCTAGATGGGTAAACATCGCTGAAAAAAACATTGAAGAAATTTTATCAGACCATGCCTTTTGCGAACAAAAAGCAGCCAGTACTGCCATTTCATTGATCGTAAGTTTTCCTGAATATACGGAACTAGTTCAAGAGATGATTGGGCTTGTTGAAGAAGAAATGAGCCATTTTAAGATGGTTCATGACCTGATTTTAGAACGTGGATTCACTTTAGGTCGCGATCGTAAAGATGCTTATGTGTCTAAACTATTGCAGTTTTTTCCAAAAGGAGGCAGTCGCAGCACTCAATTGGTGCATCGCTTATTACTTGCCGCATTGATTGAAGCTCGAAGTTGTGAACGCTTCAGACTCTTGTCTGAACATTTAGAAGATAAAAAACTCGCTAAATTCTATAGAAAATTAATGATTAGCGAGGCAAATCATTACAGCTCTTTTTTAGGCTTTGCAAGACAATATGGCGAACGAAAAGAAGTAGACCAAAAATGGGAGGCTCTCTTGGAATTTGAAGCCGAAATCATGAAAACATTGAGCGTCACCAAATCCATTCATGGATAGTTAGTCTGCTAAGGATTTAGATTTTTAGGAAATAACTTATATTCAACAATCCCATCTGTACAGTCCTTCCAGTCGATCGTATCGAAATTAATTTTCACAACCCCGCAAGTAGGAATGTTTACTATGTACTGATCTCCTTTGTGATTTACAATGCTCGTTAGTGCGTTGTTATGTCCAAAAATAAATACGTTTGAAAGACGAGGATCTATCGCATTAATAAAAGCTTCTAAACCTGCCCCACTAAAATCATATAACTGATCAGAATAATGTACTTCTGTTTCTGTAGAAATGGCATTTTTTAAGAACAACTCACAGGTTTGTCGAGTGCGTTTCGCAGTACTACAAAATACAGCTTGAGGTTGAAATGATTTTACAATATCTAAAGAAGACATAAATTCAGCATCAAACAGACCTCGTTTGTTAAGCGGACGTTTTTCATCTGGGAGTTGGTATTCCCATGAGGATTTTGCGTGACGAATAAAAACGATAGACTTCATAATTAAATTAAGGCGATAAACGCTCTATTTTCCAAGAACAATCTGCTTGTAATTGATAGCGAATGCGGTCGTGTAGTCGGTTTGCCCTCCCCTGCCAAAATTCAATTTCAATGGGTTTCACCATAAATCCACCCCAAAATTCGGGACGAGTAATTTCTTTATTTTCGTATTCCGCCTCTAAAGATTTTAATTTTGTTTCCAATACTTCTCTGTTCTCTATTACAGAACTTTGATTTGAGGCAATCGCTCCCAATTGACTTCCTTTAGGACGCGATTCAAAATAACCATCACTCAGATTCTCCGCAATTTTTTCGGCAGTTCCTTTAATAATGACTTGACGTTCGGCAGCTGCCCAATGAAACGAGAGACAGACATTTGGATTGGCAGTGATTGCTTTTCCTTTTTCGCTTTCGTAATTTGTATAAAAAATAAAGCCTTCAAAAGTATATTTTTTTAATAGAACCACTCTGTTTTTGGGATAACCATCTAAACCAATCGTTGAAATGGTCATGGCATTGGTTTCATCTTGTTGGAAATGCGTGTCTACTTCGTGAAACCATTTTTGAAACAACTCCATTGGATTGTCTGAAATAGCTGTTTCTAAAAGTGCTCCTTTATCATAGGATTTACGGTAGTTCCCTAAGTCTTTTTCCATAATATAATAATCAAGTTCAAATTTACATAAATATAAATAGTTTTTACGAAGTTGAAATATTAAATTTGGAGATATAATATTTATTGTGTTATGATTTATAGTAGTCTAATTACTGGGGTGATTTTAATTCTAGCAGGGCTTCTTGTTAAAAATAACCCCGATTTATTGGCTGGATATAACACCCTATCAAATGAAGAAAAAGAGAAAATTGATACGGATAAATTAACGCATATCGCACGAAAATATTTAGTATTAACAGGGTTGAGCGTTCTTATCATTGGAGTGGGATTATCGTTTGTAAACGTTCCTGAAAAAATACATTTATATGTAGTTTGTGGGATCGTTTTATTAGGAGTTACAGCTTTGATCATTGAGTCCAATCGCTTAGAACCAAAGAACTAAAAAATACACAGAACTTAAATATACTAGGTGTAAACTATTGTTAAAAACAAAACAGTATCTATATACTAGGATAAACGTTAGTAATTTGTATTTTTGTTGAAACCTCCGAAAGAGCAATGGCGAGAAAATCAACAACTAAAACTACCCATAAACGGTTCTCAAAATTTAATCTTACCCTTACCAATTCTCAGAGATTGGTGTTGGGAAGTTTTTTAGTAATTCTTGGAATCTTATTATTTGTATCCCTACTCTCCTATTTATTTACAGGTGAAAATGATCAAAGTATTCTTAAAGAATTTACAAATAGAACTGTAGAAACCAAAAACTGGCTCAGTAAAGTTGGAGCTTGGACAAGTCATTTACTCATTTACAAAGGGTTTGGAATCTCCTCATTTATATTTTCTGGTTTATTGTTTTTATCTGGAATTTCGGTTCTAGCAAATTCTTCCAAAAAACGTTTACATAGAAATTGGTTTTGGGGAACGCTTATAATTATTTGGGGATCTATGTTATTTGGATTTGCATTTGAAACGGCTCCAAAATTAGGCGGGGTTATTGGTTATGAATTAAATATATTACTACAAGATTATATAGGTAAAATAGGAACTGCTCTATTATTAGTGTTTTGTTTTATAGTGTATATCGCCTTGCGTTTCAAAGTTGGCCCACAACATATTGCACGCTTGTTTGTACGGACTAAACACGAACTTAAATCAGAAATGTCAGATGAAAACCATTCATCAACTTCAAATACTGAAGTGTTATCTCAAGATGATGCTCCTTTAAGATCAACATTTGAAGTCCCTTTAGAAAACCTAGAACCCACAATATCAAACCACTCAAGTATTGATGCACCGAGTACTTTAGAAGTGAATGTGCCTGCTAAAGAGCAGAGTGTTGAAGAAGAGCCCATAGAAATGAAAATTGAGGCCAATGTAGAAGAACTGTCTGAGACCGATAATCTTGCTGCTAAATTAGTAGATGACTTTGGAGAGGTAGATCCTACTTTAGAGCTATCAAAGTTTAAATTTCCTTCTTTAGATTTACTTAAAAAATACGATACAGAAGGCATCACTATCAACCAAGAAGAGTTAGAAGAAAATAAAAATAAAATTGTTGAGACTCTCAATAATTATAAAATTGGAATTGCAAATATAAAAGCAACAATTGGTCCGACAGTCACTCTTTATGAAATCATACCTGAAGCTGGTGTCCGGATTTCAAAAATTAAAAATTTAGAAGACGATATAGCACTTTCACTCTCTGCCTTGGGCATTCGAATCATTGCACCAATCCCTGGACGCGGTACGATTGGTATTGAAGTGCCAAACAAAAATGCAACAATTGTTTCCATGCATTCTGTTATTGCCTCTCAAAAGTTTCAGAAATCAGAAATGGAACTTCCAATTGCTTTGGGAAAAACAATAAGCAACGAAACCTTTGTCGTAGATTTAGCCAAAATGCCTCACCTTCTTATGGCAGGTGCTACAGGACAAGGAAAATCCGTTGGATTGAATGCAGTCCTTACATCCTTACTATACAAAAAACATCCTGCAGAAGTAAAGTTTGTATTGGTGGACCCAAAGAAAGTTGAACTAACGCTTTTTAATAAAATTGAACGTCATTATTTGGCAAAACTTCCAGATAGTGAGGATGCCATTATAACCGACAATACTAAGGTTATTAATACCTTAAATTCCTTGTGTATTGAGATGGACAACCGTTATGAGATGCTTAAAAATGCGTTTTGTAGAAATATTAAAGAGTACAACGAAAAATTTAAGGCACGAAAACTCAATCCTAATGATGGTCATAAATTCTTACCTTATATTATCTTAGTAGTTGATGAGTTTGCCGATTTAATTATGACTGCTGGTAAGGAAGTTGAAACCCCTATTGCACGTTTGGCACAGTTGGCAAGGGCAATTGGAATTCACTTAATTGTAGCGACTCAACGCCCATCAGTAAATGTAATTACAGGAATTATAAAAGCTAATTTCCCTGCGCGTATAGCATTTAGAGTGACCTCTAAAATTGATTCTAGAACTATTTTAGATAGTTCTGGTGCGGATCAGTTGATTGGACGTGGAGATTTATTATATACACAAGGAAACGACATGATTCGTATTCAATGTGCCTTTGTAGATACTCCTGAAGTCGAAAAACTAACAGATTATATTGGATCTCAAAAAGCCTATCCGAATGCGTATCTACTTCCTGAATACATTAGTGAAGAGTCTGGCACAAGTCTTGATAACAATATCGACGAAAGAGATCAACTGTTTAGGGAAGCTGCAGAGGTAATTGTGACTGCTCAACAAGGATCCGCTTCTTTATTGCAACGTAAACTAAAGCTTGGATACAACAGAGCTGGACGTTTAATTGACCAGCTGGAAGCTGCAGGAATCGTTGGCCCATTTGAAGGCAGTAAAGCACGGCAAGTCCTTATCCCTGATTTTATAGCATTAAATCAATTATTAGATTTAGAAATTGAATAAAAAGATGAAGAATTTTATAACTTTAATATTGACTTTGATCGTTGGATTTGGTTTTGCACAAAACCGCGATCCTGAAGCTCAAGCCCTTCTTGACGAAGTAAGTAACAATGTCAATGGTTACGATAATATGGTATTGGAGTTTAAATATGTTTTGGACAATAGCGAAGAAAATATACATCAAGAAACACGTGGAGACGTTATACTCGTGGGTGACAATTACGTATTGAATATCCTAGGAATGACTAGAATATTTGATGGAAAAAAACTGATTTCTATAAGCCCCGAAGATGAAGAAGTGACGATCTCTACACAAAATACGGCTGATGAAAACACCATCACTCCTAGTCAACTGCTCTCATTTTACGAAGATGGCTATAATTATAAAATGGATATTGTTCAAAATGTAAGAGGACGAAAAATTCAATACATTAAATTAATTCCCATCGACTCAAATACAGAAATAAATTATGTATTGTTGGGAATTGACACAAACACAAAGCATGTTTATAATTTAATTGAAATTGGTGATAATAATACAAAAACAACATTAACAATCCTTTCTTTTAAAACCAATCAACTATTACCTGAAAATTTATTCAGATTCGATGCTTCAAAATATACGGACTACTTTATAAATAATTTAGACTAAGTATTATTTTGAAAATTTTAGACCGATACATCCTGACAACTTATTTAAAAACATTTTTCAGTGTATTCACGATACTGATGATGATTTTTATATTACAATCAGTATGGGTATATATTTCGGAACTTGCAGGGAAAGATTTAGAAATAGAAGTTGTCCTTAAGTTCTTACTCTATGTTTCACCTCGTATTGTAGTCTTGGTTTTACCCCTAACAATTCTTCTAGCATCTATAATGGTATTTGGAGGGTTTTCAGAAAACTATGAATTTGCAGCAATGAAATCTACAGGGATTTCTCTTCAACGTGCCATGAAAAGCCTGAGTGTTTTTATAGTGTTTTTAGCAGTCATTAGTTTTTTCTTTGCAAACAGTGTAATTCCATTCGCTGAATTTAATTTTTACAGTCTGAGAAGAAATATTGCTAAAGTAAAACCCGCAATGGCCATCGCTGAAGGTCAGTTTAATCAACTGAACGAAATTAATATAAAGGTAGCCGAAAAGAGTGGTGAAAATGGAGAATTCTTAAGAGACGTGATCATTCACCAGAAAAAAGGTTCGTTTTCAGGAAACTTTACTGTGATCAAAGCAAATACTGGAGAGTTTATTAGTAATGAAACATCTGACGTATTACAACTCGTCTTATTTGACGGAAATTATTACGATGAGATTCAGCATAAAGACTATACAAAGCGAACAAAGAACAGACCGCTGGTAAAAAGTACGTTTGAAAAATATATTATTAATATTGATGTATCTCAATTCAACAATATAGATTTTGAAAGTAAAGAAAGTATTACCAAGCATACGATGTTAAATGTAGTAGATTTAAAAACTGCAATTGACTCCCTAAACGTGAAGAGAAGTGAAGTTTTAACAACGTTTTCAGAAACGATGTTAAAGCGTACCAACCACCACACTTTAAATCAGAATTACAAAGTAAGCGAACTGGATTCTATTACTGAAAATGTGGATATTTTAAAGTTGTATGATGAACGCAAAAGTATTCAATTGATAGATTTAGCGTTAAACACGACTAAAACAGCTAAAAAGGAGTTGACCTCCAAATCAAAAACAATGTTAGACTCTCTTGTGACAGTCAACAAACATGTCGTAGCCTTACACGATAAGTTTGCTTTAGGCCTGTCATGTATAATTTTATTCTTTGTGGGAGCACCTTTGGGAGCATTAATCCGCAAGGGCGGTATTGGATTGCCATTAGTCATAGCTATACTTATATTTTTGACCTATCACTTTATTGGACTATTTGCCAAAAATAGTTCGGAAGATAGCAGTGTAGATCCTGTATTAGCTGCCTGGCTATCCTCTTTAATACTACTACCTTTTAGCATTTATTTAACCAACCGCGCGACAAAAGACCGCGCATTGATTGATTTTGATAGTGTTTTGATCCCTTTGAAGCGTTTAGTCACTTCAAAATCAGATACAGAAATTGTAGATACCCTACAACTTTCTTCAGAAAATACTTCCGAATTAGATGGATTTGATAATAAAAAATTGATTGATATTATTAAAAATTTTAGACAGTTTGGACTTTCCTTAAATTACAGACAAACTGCTATAAAAATCTTAAATTCTAGAGGTATTAGTGAATTAGAACTAAAATTGGGAGGTAATTTGTCTAACCAGAAATATGAAAATGCCTTACGCCTTTTTATCGATTTCAAAGAAAACTCTAAACTAGCCCTTGTTTTAAATATACTTACAATTATTCTAGGCTTAGGAGGTTCAATTTTAGCTGAAAATGGGATTCCAATAATTGGAAAAATAACTAGCGGATTTGCCATTTTAGGTCTGATATTTTTTGTTGTGGTGTTCCAAAAATCAACTTCAAATCAATCTGATTTTTACAAATTATTATCTATTAAATTTTTAACAAACTCTTTCGTCTTCATTATTTTAGGAATTCCTTTATTTTTTCTTTACAGACCCTTTTTCATAAAGAAAATGAAAGAAGATTTATTGAAAATATCCTAACGATTGAATTAGTTGTAATATCTTTACCAAAAATAAAAACACAATGTCAATTTCAGAGCAAAAAACAAAATCAAATACCAACTTAAATAGTATTGAAGATGCTATTAATGACATTCGATTAGGCAAAGTAGTAGTCGTTGTTGATGATGAAAATAGAGAAAATGAAGGTGATTTTATTGCCGCTGCTGAAAAAGTTACTCCTGAGATGATTAATTTCATGGCATTACACGGGCGTGGTTTGATATGTGCTCCTCTAACTGAAACCAGATGTGATGAATTAGGTCTTAACATGATGGTACAAAACAATACGGTATTGCATAACACGCAATTTACAGTTTCTGTAGATTTGATTGGAAATGGATGTACGACCGGAATTTCTACATCAGACCGTTCTAAAACAATTAAATCATTAGTTGATCCAAATACTAAACCGCACGATTTAGGACGTCCAGGTCATATTTTTCCTTTAAAAGCAAAAAATGGTGGAGTTCTACGTCGTACAGGTCATACAGAAGCTGCAGTAGATTTAGCACGCTTAGCTGGATTGGAGCCTGCAGGAATTTTAGTAGAAATTTTGAATGATGACGGATCAATGGCACGACTTCCAGAGTTAAGAATAGTCGCTGAAAAATTCGATTTAAAAATAATTTCTATTGAAGATTTAGTAGCCTACCGAATGGAGCATGATTCTTTGATCAAGAAAAAACAAGATTTTCAAATTGAAACACGTTTTGGTGATTTTAGATTGAGAGCTTATCAACAGACTACAAACGATTCAGTTCATATTGCATTAACTAAAGGCACTTGGAGTACAAACGAAACGGTTCCAACACGAATTAATTCTTCACTTGTCAACAACGATGTATTAGGGACGCTAACAAACGATGCTGACCAACAACTAGACAGTATGTTTCAGTTGATTAATAAGCACAGAAAAGGAGCCATTCTATTCATCAATCAAGTGAGTCAGCCCGCCAACCTTTTAAAGCGATTGGAAATTGTGAAAAACATGCAACAAAAAGGAAAGGTCACCAAATCTCCTAGCATTGTAATGGACTCAAAAGATTTTGGAATTGGTGCACAAATCCTTCACGATTTGAATATTCACAAGCTAGGTCTTATTTCTAACAGTGAGCGGACTAAACGTGTGGGTATTATAGGGTATGGATTAGAAATTGTTGACTACATTAATTATTAAGCAATTGCTTCTGAAATGAGTTTAGCCATGGTTTGAGCTCTTTGTTTCACCTCTGATTCTGTCCAAGACAGTTTAATTAAACATGATAAATTTCGTCCTATAAAATGGTCAGATTTATCAAAATTTTTATCTTTTAAATACGCTAATCCATTTTTGACTTCTTGACTTAAAGGGAATAAAGATTTTTGTGTTTTTAGATGTTCCCATTTCCGGATGTAATGCCAGTTGTTATCAAAATAGTGAAAACATACATCTATCCCATTAGTTTTAAATGCCTTATTTACATTTCGAGCCGTTTCTAAATCCTTTAAAAAGAAATTCAAAAACGCATAACTTTCTTCACCTCCTTCTGGAACGGTTCTGAAACTGACACCTGCGATGTTAGACAACTCATTTCTTATTATTGTATAATGCTTTTTTTGAATTGCTAAAAATTCATCTAAACGACCAAATTGTGCAACACCCACGGCAGCATTTAACTCTGAAATACGAAAATTATAACCTAAAATTGGATGGGTTTCTGCACCTCTATCATTTCCTTCATGATCGTGTCCATGATCGCTATATTGATCGGAATGAGTGTAAAATTCTTTATTGTTAGTAATAACTACCCCTCCTTCTCCACAAGTAACGGTTTTAACAAAATCAAACGAAAAACAACCCAAGTCCCCAACGGTACCAAGAGCTTTTCCTTTGTAGGTCCCTCCTATTGCTTGACAGGCATCTTCGATAAGAAATAGATTGTGTTCATTACATATCTTTTTTAAAGCGTCTAAATCTCCCATACTTCCACACATGTGCACACACATAACAGCTTTGGTTTTAGGTGTGACAGCCGCTTTGACAGCCTCAATATCTAAAGTCAAAGTATCGTCAATATCAACAAGAATAGGGGTCGCTCCCAACATAAGAATGGCTTCGAAACTTGCCACAAATGTAAAGCATGGCATAATAACTTCATCACCAGCTCCGATGCCTGCAGATGCGAGTGCAAGACTTACCGCAGCGGTTCCGCTCGAAAGTAATTGGGCATGGTTTACTTCAAAACGAGATTGAATGGCTTGTTCTAATTCTTTTGCTTTCCAGTGGCCTTGTCGCATACCGTCAAATCCATAGCGCATTAAAACGCCACTGTCTAATACATCATTTACTTCGTTTCGTTCGGCAACGCCAAAAAGTTCAAATCCGGGCATAGTAGGTTTATTTAAGTTCTATTATTGATTCATTTAGGGGTTTACGTACTTTTTTCATTGTGCCAAACATATCATCTGATGCACGGTATCCAATGGGCATCACAAGTACTGAACGTAGGCCTTGCTCATTAAGCTTTAAATAGCGGTCGTATTCAGCAGGATTAAAACCTTCCATCGGACAAGCATCAATTTCTTGAGTAGCACATACAGTGAGCATGTTCCCCATCGCTAAATAGGCTTGTTTAGCACCCCATTTAAAAATTTCATCTTCTGATTTTTGTTCAAAACTACTTATAACACTGCTTCGAAATGGATCTAAAACTTCATCTGGAGTATTGTTAATAGAAATGATGCGATCAAAAAAGGCTCTGATATAGGCTTCATCAATATTGGTTTCAACACAAAATACACACAGATGCGACGCCTGACCTACTTGCTTTTGATTCATAGACAAAGGAACTAAATCATTTAAAATTGATTTATTACTAACCAGTAGTAATTTAACCGGTTGAAGTCCGTAAGAACTTGCCGTTAGGTTGAAGGCATTTTTTAGTAAAGCAATCGTTTCTTCTGGAATAATAGCTTCAGAATCAAATTTTTTTGTTGCATAACGCCATTCAAGGGCTTTTAAAATATTCATAGGTAAGGTTTTTTCCAAAAGTAAATAATTTTAAAACGGTTCGGTAAAAAATAATCTTAATAATTGCTTAAAATAGATGAATTTTTTTTTAAAAATAATTACTAAAAGTATTTGATAGAACTAAAAACCCTTTTATATTTGCAGCCCGTTGGAGAATTGGCAGAGTGGTCGAATGCGGCAGTCTTGAAAACTGTTGAGGGTCACACCTCCGGGGGTTCGAATCCCTCATTCTCCGCAAAAAAAATCCGAAACTTATGTTTCGGATTTTTTATTTTATGAGTGTTGAAACATTACTTTCTATGGTATGGATAGATAAAATTAATTATTTAATCCCACACAGTTTCTTGATTTCTTTCCCTAAAATTTAACCATCAAGAGCGTTAAAAAACACACCCAATATTCGCAGCAAATTCTTTTACTCCATTTTATAATATCTATGGTTAATAGCTTAAAATTAATGAATCACAACTTGATTTAAAATGTTTTTATAATTGTCAAACAAAAAAGTAATGACGATTTATTATTTATGAATGATTAACAACAGAATTGGTTTTTTTAGACCAAGGCTGTATTTATAAAATACCTTTGTTATATTTGTTTACAGGACGTGGGCAATTACAATCAAATTAAAAATATTTAAAAAACAGTCTAATGAAGTGGAATAATGCCTTAAAAGATTTTGCTTTATATCTAAAAATTGAGCGCGGCATGTCCATACACACTGTAAACAACTATACTCATGATGTTCATAAGCTGATACAATATCTTGAAACAAACGATATGCAGCTTAGTCCCCTTCAAATTACAACAGAACACCTACAAGGATTTATCTATGAAATGGCAAAAGAACTGAATCCAAGAACTCAATCGAGACTCATTTCTGGTTTGCGTAGTTTTTATGATTATCTGATCTTTGAAAATTATACTGAGTCCAATCCTTTGGAACGTATTGAAGCCCCTAAAATAGGTCGTAAATTACCCGATACCCTATCGGTTAAAGATATAGATCGTATTGTAGAAGCAATTGACTTAAGCAGCCCTCAAGGCGAACGCAACCGCGCCATTATCGAAACTCTGTACAGCTGTGGACTTCGTGTGAGCGAACTTACAGAGCTTAAGATTTCAGATTTATTTTTTGATGAAGGCTTCATAAAGGTCACTGGAAAAGGCAACAAACAACGCTTTGTTCCAATTGGACCATTGACCCAAAAATACATCAATTTATACAAAAACCATGTCCGAGTACAAATGAAGATTGCTACTCCATTTAACGATACCTTATTTTTAAACCGTCGTGGCAAGCAACTCAGCAGGGCAATGATTTGTACTATTGTAAAAACCTTGGGAGCTAAAGCAGAAATTAAAAAAAATATTTCTCCGCACACCTTCAGGCATTCCTTTGCAACCCATCTTCTAGAAAATGGGGCTGATTTGAGAGCCATTCAGATGATGTTAGGGCACGAAAGTATTACTACAACCGAAATCTACATGCACGTTGATAAGAGCCATCTTAAAGACGCCATGTTAAAATTTCACCCTAGAGCCTAAAAAAGCAACCCGAAAGCTGCTTTTTTTAACTCCTAAAATACCTATTATTTTATTTAGCAATATTCACCGCACGTGTTTCACGGATGACTGTGACTTTTACTTGTCCAGGGTAGGTCATATCTGTTTGAATTTTTTGAGAAATTTCAAAAGATAAGTTTCCAGCTTTTTCATCGCTTACTTTTTCACTTTCTACAATCACTCGAAGTTCACGACCTGCTTGAATTGCATAAGCTTTTTGAACTCCACTAAATCCGAAAGCGATTTCTTCTAAATCTTTTAAACGTTGAATGTATGAATCTAAAACTTGACGGCGTGCGCCTGGGCGTGCTCCTGAAATAGCATCACAAACTTGTACAATTGGAGATAATAACGATTTCATTTCAATTTCGTCGTGGTGCGCCCCAATAGCATTACAAACCTCTGCATTTTCTCCATATTTCTCAGCCCACTGCATTCCTAAAATAGCGTGAGGAGTTTCCATATCAGCTTCTGCATCTGGTACTTTTCCAATATCATGAAGGAGTCCCGCTCGTTTAGCTAGCTTAGTGTTAATCCCTAATTCGGCGGCCATCACTCCACATAATTTGGCAACTTCTCTTGAGTGTTGTAATAGATTCTGACCATATGACGAACGGTATTTCATTCGTCCAACAGTCTTAATTAATTCAGGGTGTAAGCCATGAATACCCAAATCGATAACAGTTCTTTTTCCAACTTCAATAATTTCTTGTTCAATTTGCTTTTGCGTTTTCTTTACAATCTCTTCAATACGTGCTGGATGTATACGACCATCAGTTACTAATTTATGTAAGGATAAACGAGCAACTTCTCTTCTAACGGAATCAAAACAAGATAAAATAATTGCTTCTGGTGTATCGTCCACAATAATTTCAACTCCCGTTGCAGCTTCAATCGCTCTAATATTACGGCCCTCGCGACCAATAATACGCCCTTTTACATCGTCAGACTCTATGTTAAATACAGACACACAATTGTCAACCGCTTCTTCTGTACCGATGCGTTGAATGGTATTAATGATAATTTTCTTAGCATCCTGCTCCGCTGTAAGCTTTGCTTCTTCCATGGTATCTTGAATAAAGACCATGGCATCGTTTTTTGCTTCTGATTTTAAAGATTCTACTAGTTGATGTTTAGCATCTTCGGCAGACAATCCAGAAATCACTTCCAGTTGCATAATTTGACTTTTATGGGCTTTGTCGACTTCTTCTTTACGTTTGTTTAAAATTTGTAGACGGTGATCATAGTCTTTGATTTTAGATTCAAAGTCAATGGATAGTTTTTTGTTTTTAGAAAGTTCAGAAGATATTTGCGATTCTTTATCACGAGTGCGTTTTTCAGCTTCACTCATTTTTTTCTCTCTAGACAAAATAACTTGTTCATGTTCTGTTTTTAACTCTAAAAAACGTTCTTTCGCTTGAAATATTTTATCTTTTTTGATTGAATCTCCTTCGAGTTTAGCTTTTGAAATAATTGAGTTTGCTTCACGTTTTGCATTTTTAGTAATTTGAGAGGCATTGCTTTTTTCACGGACTTTAGAAATCACTAATCCTAGGACAAATCCTAAAACAGTGGCACCTAAAACAATGAGTATAGTGTTGGATTCCATAGTTGATAGTTTAATTTATAAAAAAAGCCTATATCAATCTGGTCTTTGTATAAACTCCATAAATACAAGATTTAGAGTTGAAAAGCTGATCAAGGATCTGTGACTGGACAGCATGCTTTTACAACTTAAACGCACTCCTTTTTAAAGAATTTCCGTTGAGTTTATCAAAAAAATGATCAATATAGGCAGTAACCTAATGTTATTTAAAGAACGTTGTTGTTTAAATGGGATTCTAATAATTCGTCTACAGCAATCAGACGGGATTCTAAGTCTTCATTTAAACTTGTTTTATCTATATTTTTTTGTTCATTTTGAGTGGCAAATTGAAGGGCACACATGGCCAACACATCTTGCTTATCTTGAACAGAGTAACTTTTTTCAAATTGTCTTATGGTCGAATCAATTTTTTGAGCGGCTAATCGAAGCCCTTCTTCTTGATCGGGAGTAATAGTCAATGGATATACTCTATTGGCTATGGATAATTTTATTTTTAACCGTTCACTCATGGACTGTAAACTTTAATCTGATAGCTTAGAAATACAATCATCAATTTCTTTGATTAAAGTATTAATTTTAAGCTTAGTTTCTCTTTTACTTTCGTCACTGCCTAGGATTGAATTTGCAAATTTGAGCGTTTTAAAATCGTCTTCTTTTTGCTGAAGCGCAAGCAATTGTTTAGAATTTAAATCATTTGCTCTGATTAGCTCGTCTTTTAAAAACAAATTGTCTTTTTTTAATTCAGTGAGTTCACGCAAAACGTGTTGCACTTTTTGCTCCAAAGAATTGACAATTAGCTCGATTTTGCTCATTTACAGTTTCAATACCTATTTCACAAATTTAACATTCCATATTAAATATCGCAATTGTTTTTGCTTAATTTTTTATTTATTTGCTAAAAGCTGTTCATGTTTTTATTTATTTTTCTATTTACCTTCAATTGTATAAATTAGCGTTCTATCCTGTTTTATGAAAGTAGTATTATTTTTAATTGTATCATGTTTTTCTTTTTGTAACGCTCAAACGCCTTATCCTCAAGACTATTTCTCTAGCCCTCTAGACATTACATTGGTCTTATCTGGAACGTTTGCCGAACTAAGATCGAATCATTTTCATTCTGGACTGGATATAAAAACAGGCGGTAAACAAGGGTTAAAAACATATGCCGCTGCGTCTGGTTATGTGAGTCGAATCAAAATATCACGATATGGTTATGGAAAAGCATTATATATCACACATCCAAATGGCTACACTACAGTGTATGCTCACCTTCAAAAATTCTCATCCACAATCGAGGCTTATGTCAAAAAACAACAATACAAGCAAGAAACTTTTGAAATTGAACTTTTTCCTAAAGCTGAAGATCTGAAAATTTCTGCCAAGGAAATCATCGCTTACACAGGGAACACAGGAGGCTCAGGTGGCCCGCATCTTCATTTTGAAATTAGAGATAAGCAAGAGCGCCCAATGAACCCCATGTTATTTGGTTTTGATATTAAAGACACAACCAAACCTATGGTGTACGAATTATTTGGTTACTCATTGTCTGAAGGAAGTCATATCAATGGTCAAACGTCAAGAGTCAAAATTAGAGTTATAAAACTCCCTAACGGGGATTACAAAACAGAACAAGTTACAGCTTTTGGGGATGTTGGATTTGGTATTATTAGCACAGACAGACAAGACTTTGCTTCAAACAAAAATGGTGTGAGTCTAATTAGTACACAATTTAATGGAACTAAAAGTTTAGAAGTAGATTTCAAACGTTTTTCGTTCTCAGAAACCAAACACCTAAACCGTTATATTGATTATGCCTACTTTTTTGAAACAAAGAAGCGCATTCAAAAATTATTCATCGAAAGTAACAATCCCTTACAACTACTCAAAAACCATGCAAGACAAGGAAGGGTTTTTATAAAAGAAGACACAAATTCCATTTATAAAATATCCATAAGTGATTTTAAAGGCAATCAATCAAATTTAACCATCCCAATCATAGGACTAAAAAAAGATCTTCCTCAACTTAAGTCACCCCCATTTAACCTAAGACAAATTACTGCAAACGAAGAAACTTTATTAGAAAAAGACCGTGTCAGTGTTCAAATTTATAAAGACTCTTTCTATGAAGATATTGCAATCAGTTTTGAAGTGACTAACGACACCTTAAAACTACACAAACCAATCATTCCCTTAAAAAAATCAATGAACATAAGTTTTGACATCAGTCAATATGAAGAAAGTGATAAAGACAAATTATATATTGGAAGCGTCTCTCGCTACGGCAATATACTTTACTATACCCCTACTAATAAAAGAGGGAATATATTGATAGCTCGCACAAAGTACTTAGGCAATTACACCCTAGGAATTGATGATGAAAAACCGAAAATTAAAGCAATAAATTTTAAGGACGACAGTTGGATAAGTAACTATCGCTACTTGAAAGTAAAAATTTCAGATGAAATTTCTGGAATCAAAAATTACAGAGCAACTATCAACGATCAATGGGTTCTAATGGAATACGATGCTAAATCACAAACGCTCACTCACGATTTTAATGATGAAGTTATTACAGATATAAAAAACAATTTAAAAATCATTGTAACCGATAATGTTGGAAATAGTTCTACATTTGAAACTACGTTTTACAGAAAATAATACCATATCAATTTGAAATCAACCACTGCATCCTCGATATTTTTCTTTATTTTAATTTTACCTTTAATGGTTATGGGGCAATCTGCTACCCTGCACGGCATAGTTCTCAACGAACTAAACGAGCCAATTCAGGGTGTGAATGTAGTTGCAGAAAATAATGGAACGACTACTAATATAAATGGATTCTATACTCTAAAAATACCAGCCAATACAGCTGTAAAGATTAGATTCTCACATATAAATTACAAGTACTTAGAAGCTCCTTTTGATTTAAAAAATGGAGAGGAACTCGAATTTAATCCTGTTTTAAAAAGTAGTTACGAACAAATTGAAACCGTCATCATTACAGGTTCTAAACGAAAGGAATTAGAAGGAATTACCACTATTTCACCTCAAATTATACGCACCATTAAAGGGGCACAACCCGGAGTAGAAAATTTATTAAAAACACTACCAGGTGTAAATATTTCAAATGAATTAAGCACTCAATACTCAGTAAGAGGAGGGAATTTTGATGAAAACCTGGTTTATGTCAATGAAATCGAAGTTTACCGTCCTTTTTTAGTACGTTCTGGCCAACAAGAAGGTCTCAGTTTTGTAAATACAAATATGGTACAAAATTTAGATTTTACAGCCGGGGGGTTCCAAGCAAAATACGGAGATAAGCTTTCTTCTGTTTTAGATATTACTTATCGAACTCCTATTAAGTTTGGGGTTCAAACAGATTTAAGCTTATTAGGAGGTAGTCTTTCTGTTGAAAGCATAAGTAACGATTCAAAGTTTTCAGCCTTGCTTGGTCTTCGCTACCGAGATAACAGCCTTTTAGTGGATTCAAAAGAAACTGAAACTAGTTTCACTCCTAAATTTGCAGATATACAAACGTATCTTACTTATAAATTTTCTGATAAATTTCATTTGAGTTTTTTAGGAAATTTGGCCATCAACGATTACAACTACCAACCAAAAACCCGCCAAACAAATTTTGGAACCATACAAGATCCCTTAGCTTTATTGGTTTTTTATGAAGGCCAAGAAAATGATAAATACAATACTTATTTCGGTGCATTCAAAGGGAGTTATTTTGCAAATGAGAACCTAACCCTAAAGCTGATAGCTTCCACTTTTCACACTACCGAACAAGAGTATTTTGATATTTTAGCCCAATACCGTTTAGGAGAAGTGAACAGTAATATTGGAGACGAAAGTTTAGGGGAAGTTGAGTTTTCTGAAGGCATTGGATCACAAATCAACCATGCTCGAAACGATTTAGATGCTTTAATCACTAATGTTGAACACAAAGGATATTTAAATTCCGGAGAAAATAATTTTGAATGGTCTGTAAAATACACACATGAAGACATCCGAGATCGTATAGTTGAATGGGAAGTGATTGATTCCGCTGGGTTTTCTATCAACCCTCCAAATTTAGACAGTTTTAATGACCAACCTTACACGGCTTACGAAGGCCCTCTAGCTCCTTATAAAAACATTCGAGCCACTAACAATACACAAATAAACCGTATTCAAGCCTATGGACAATGGAACCGACGAAGTATGATCGGAAATCATGAAGTCTATGCCAATGCTGGAGTCCGTTACCATGCATGGACGGTACAAGGCGATGGCATTAAAAACGCAACACAATCGGTTTTTAGTCCACGTGTACAGTTGGCAATTAAACCCGATTGGAATAAAGATATGTTGTTTCGTTTAAGTGGGGGATTGTACTACCAACCGCCGTTTTACAGAGAACTAAGAGATAGTGATGGTATAGTCAATAGCGATGTCAAAGCACAACAATCAGTTCATGTGGTGCTTGCAAACGAATATAGCTTTGAAATGTGGGAACGTCCTTTTAAACTCATCTCAGAAGTCTATTATAAAAATCTATCTGATGTAAATCCTTACACAGTCGAAAATGTCCGTATTCGTTACGATGCTTCAAACATTGCAGAAGCTTACGCGTATGGACTTGATTTGCGCTTAAATGGTGAGTTTGTTCCAGGAACAGAATCATGGTTTTCTTTTGGATATTTAAAAACAGAAGAAAACATCAACGGACAAGGTTTTATTGCGCGACCTACAGATCAACGCCTCAAGTTTGGAATTCTTTTTCAAGACTATGTACCCAAGTTACCAAAGATGAAAATGTATCTAAACCTGGTGTATAACACTGGGGTCCCTGGGGGATCCCCTAGCTATGCCAGCCCTTACAATTACCAAAGTCGTTTGCCTGATTATAAACGTGCCGATGTTGGAATGTCTTATGTGATTGTGGATACTAAAGATTCAAATAAAAAAGGGTGGCGAAAAGCATTCGAAGAATTGTCCATCGGACTGGAAATTTTTAACATGTTTGATGTTCAAAACTCCATCACAAACACTTGGGTTCGCGATGTTTATTCAAAACGTCAATACTCAATTCCTAACTATTTGACTCCAAGAGTATTTAATATAAGATTAGGGATTCGATTTTAAGAAGCAATTGGATGAATGAGACTACAAAGTGTTTCAACAACTCTATCAATTTCTTCTTTGGTATTATAAATACTAAATGAAAATCTTATGGATGGTTTTTTGAGATCCTCTTCAGATAGAATCTGAGTCAATACATGAGAGCCTTTATCACTACCGCTTTGACAGGCACTTCCTTTTGAGCATGCTATGCCTTTTAAATCCAATTGAAAGAGAAACATCGGAGCATTAGCTTCAGATACTGGTAAGCAGACATTTACAAGTGTGTAGGTGCTATGCTCAGAGTCGCTGCAGCATCCATTAAACTTAACTCCGTCTATTTTGGATTTTAATTGGTCAATAAAATAGGTTTTCAGAGTTTTAACCTGAGCCATTTCATCCTCTAAGTTTTGGTATGACAAAGCTAAAGAAGCATCTAAACCTACGATATCATGAATACTTTCGGTTCCTGCTCTCACTCCACGTTCTTGCATTCCTCCATGAATTAATGGTTTCAGTCCTGAGTTTTTTCGAATAAACACAAAACCAATTCCTTTTGGTCCATGAAATTTATGGGCACTTGCCGCTAAAAAATCAATCGGAGTTGTTTGTAAATCTAAACGATAGTGTCCAACAGATTGCACCGAATCACTATGGAAAAGAGCACCCTTAGATTTGCATAATTCCGCGACTCTTTGAAGGTCTAAAATAGTTCCTATTTCGTTGTTGATGTGCATCAACGAAACTAAGGTTTTTTCTCTGGACTCTAAAAGTGTTTCAAGGTCTTTATAGTCAATTGACCCATCGGCTAAAATAGAGACATAACTTACTTTTATTTTATAATTCTTCTCCAACTCTTCCACCGTATGAAGCACCGCATGGTGTTCTATTTTGGAAGTAATGACGTGTGTTACTTTTAAATCTTTAACCGCAGATTTCAGGACCAAATTATCTGCCTCTGTACCGCCAGATGTAAAAACAATTTCGGAAGCCAACGCATTAAAATGAGATGCAATGCGTTTGCGACAACTTTCAATAATTGATTTAGAAGAACGGCCAAAACCATGCGTTGATGAGGCATTACCATAATTAGATTTTAGCACTGAGGCCATCGTATCTATTACCTCATCTCTGACTTGGGTAGTTGCTGCATTATCTAAATAAATTGAATCCATGTAGCTTTAGTTTGATACAAAAATAACCAAATAAAATTATTAGCAAATTATATTCAAACTAATTAACAAATCCTGTACTTTTGTGTAAAATATGTTAGGTATGCGATCTTTATTAATATTACTTTTTTGTTCTAATCTTCTTTTATCTTGTGATGATGGAGACGTTTTGAATGTTGAATTAGACTTTGATAAAAACCTCAAACTTTGTGAATCTCCCGCATCAAGTAATTATATCTTATACGATACTAAAGAGAATCCTGCTGAATCTCTTATGCTTCTATTTCCAAACAACACGCAGGCGGAAAGAATTTTTAACCCAGATATTTCTGGGAGTACGGAAACCATGGCTCTCAGCAATAATATAAAATTTATTTACAGAACATACACAGGCAATCCTACTGACTATATTTGTCAAGACATCCCAGATGCATCTGTATCTGTAAACGAGAATTATGAATCGCAAAGCGGAACTGCTAATTTTATATCAACTTTTGTAGATGACGATAATGATGGTGTCCCAAACAACCTTGAATTTGATGGAGATACAGACGGCGATGGCGTTCTAAATTACAAAGATTATGATGATGACGGAGATAATGTTCCGACACTAAATGAAAGGCCAGACCCTAACAGCGACGGTGATCTTTCAGATGCCCAAGACACAGATGGTGATGGAATTCCAGACTATTTAGATACTGATGATGACAACGATGGAACACTTACGTATTATGAAGACGAAAACAATAACGGTAACTTATTCGATGACTTAGCTACAGGAGCAGCCGTTGCAAGATTCCTAGATGACACCGTTTCGGAAAGTTTCGTTGTTACTGTTGTGAAAGCCAATACATACACCCGTACAATTAGTATTAATATAACATTAGAAAATATAGATCTGACGATCTTAGCAACAGATCGACTGGAACTAGGAACTTACGAGAAAACCGTTGAGTACTAAGATGTTTTTGACTGAAAGATATATATCTCAGTCGCCCCTTGTCCGTATTTCTGGTAATTGGCATCGTAGAATTTAATACCTTCATAACGCTTAAAAAGATATTCTAGTTCTAACTTTAGGACTCCTTCTCCTACTCCATGTATAAATACAATGCGTTGAATGCGATTTTTAATTGCAAATTCTAATCGTCGCTTGGCAGTTTCAATCTGTAAATTAAGCATTTCATGGTTTTGCATCCCTCGAAAATTTTGGACTAATTGATGAATATGCAAATCCACTTCCATTGCAGGCTGTGTGCGTTCCTTAGAAGAAACTTTAGGAGGATTTTGACGTTTTTTAGTTTCCTTCTCAGATAAAACACTTTCTAATGATTTACTTGAAAATAACGAGCGGGTCATCAGTTGACTGTCGTTGATTTTTACCAACTCATTCGCTTGAAATGCTAACTCAAATCCGTTGGCAGTCGCTACCGTAATTTCAGAACCTTCTATTTTAGTAATAACACCTGACAGGTTATCATCCAAAATTGCAACCGAATCATTGACTTCAAACTTCATTCTTCTTCTTCATTTTCAATATAAGAATCCTTTGCTGGAAGCTCATTCACCCCTTTTGACAGCTGATACAATGCGAGCATTAACAAACTAAACCCTCCAATTTGAAGAATCAAATCTGGGTTATCTTGAAATTCTGTAAAGATCACAAGGAAAATTCCCAGTATTAAGCATACATAATAAAGGCTTCGTTTTGACATCCAGTCTTTGTTTAAAAATCAAAATTACAGCTTTTGAATCTATGATAAATAACAATTTCAATTTTTTATTTCGAAAATATTTCTATTAATTTGAATATCCTATTTATTAAAAATGATAATGGCTTTAGAAAACTATATGATTCCGTGTTTAAGTAAAACTCTTTTTGGGTTTGAATGTATGGGGTGTGGATTTCAACGTTCTCTTGTTTTAATATGGAGATGTCAATTTATTGAAGCTTTTTATATCTATGCCGCCATATATCCTTTACTCATCCTTTTAGGGTTTATAATTTTCACCCGGTTTTATAAATTCAAAAACTATTCAAAATTAATCAACTGGTTATCTATTATATCTATCGCAACAATTATTATAAGTTATACAATTAAACAACTCTAAAATTAAATTTAATGAAAAAACAATTAAACACTACCCTTATTTATGTACTCAGTATTTTTGGCTTACTCTGCTGTTGTTTTGGTGGCTTTGGATTTTTACTTTCAGGACCTGCCTATCTTATTGCACATAACAAAATTAAGAACGCAACCGAACATCCTGATAATTATGAAGGGAATATCAATGCCTTAAATACTGCAAAAACTATAGCTTTAATAGTATTAATTATCAACCTGTTGTATCTTACATATGCAATCTATTTGTTCTTTTCTGGTGGATATGACGATGGATTTGAAACATGGAACGAACTAATTCAAGAAATTCAAAACAACCAATAAAGAAATATCACCCCCAGTATTTAGGGGGTGTTTTAAATAATACTATAAAATTTATTATTCATTCCCCCTTCCCAGTTAATGGTTTTTAACAAGATTAACGTTTCGTTAGGAGAGTTAAGTGTAATATTTCATTAGTTTTATCAAACAATCTAACTTTTAATTTTATGACGTTTAAAAACATTCCTAAAGCCTTTGAAATCAACACACTTGTTGAACAAAAAACATATCTGGTTAATGGCGAAATAAAAGAATGGACTGGTAAAATGACCGAGGTCTATTCAACCATTTCATCTACAGAAAATTACCAACCCACACTTTTAGGAAGTGTTCCTGAACTCACTAAAAATGAGGCATTAGAAGCCTTAGATGCTGCTTCAAGTGCCTACAACAATGGACAAGGGAAATGGCCAACTATGAAAGTTGGAGATCGCATTGCTTGTATGGAGAAATTTGCTGAGCAAATGAAAACCAAACGTGATACTGTAGTAAAATATTTAATGTGGGAAATTGGAAAAAATCTATCGGACTCTGAAAAGGAGTTTGACCGTACTGTAGACTACATATACGATACCATTGATGACTATAAACAGATAGATCGCAACTCAGCTAAGTTTCAAAAACATTCTGGAGTCTATGCACATATAAGACGAGGACCCATCGGAGTTGTATTGTGTTTAGGTCCATATAATTACCCATTGAACGAAACTTTTGCGTTGTTAATTCCTGCGCTTATTATGGGAAATACTACGGTATTTAAACCGGCAAAACTTGGAGTGTTGTTACTCTCTCCATTATTAGAAGCATTTCAAAATAGTTTTCCTAAAGGGGTTGTTAATGTATTATACGGACGTGGCCGCGTCTTAGCAACACCCATCATGGAGACAGGGAAAATAGATGTTCTTGCGTTGATAGGACATAGTAGTTCTGCCAATGCCTTGCAAAATAGTCACCCTAAAGGAAACCGTCTTCGATCGGTTTTAGGATTGGAAGCTAAAAATCCTGGAATTATTTTACCCGATGCCGATTTAGACCTCGCTATTAACGAGTGCATTGCTGGAACACTCTCCTTTAACGGACAGCGTTGTACAGCTCTTAAAATTCTCTATGTTCACGAGAGTATTTCAGAAGAATTTAACAAGCGTTTTTGTGAGAAAGTAGACTCACTTCAATTCGGAAATCCTTGGGAAAACGGCGTACAACTGACTCCTCTTCCGGAACCTAATAAGCCTGCGTATATCCAAGAATTAATCAAAGACGCTCAATCAAAAGGAGCAAAAATTTTGAATTCAAAAGGAGGGCAGCTTTCAGAGAATTACAGTTATCCAGCTGTACTTTACCCTGTAACCAAAGACATGGAAGTGTACAAAGAAGAACAGTTTGGCCCAGTCATTCCAATCATTACATTTACAGATGTTCAACAAGTGTTGGATGATATGGCAGAATCCAATTATGGACAACAAGTCAGTGTCTTCGGAGAAAATGCAGACACATTAGCTCCGTTATTTGATGTGTTAGTCAACCTTGTATGTCGTGTCAATTTGAATAGTTCATGTCAAAGAGGTCCAGACGTATTTCCGTTTACAGGAAGAAAGGATTCTGCGTTTAGCACCTTAAGTGTACGCGACGCATTGCGCTCTTTCTCGATTCGAACTTTTGTAGCCACTAAAGAAAATGAAGGCAATAAAGCAATATTAAAGGACCTATTGGAATCTAGTAAGTCCAACTTTATCAGTACTGAATATCTCTTATAAATAAGTCTTCAGGATTAAAACAACGATCAATCCTTACTAAATCTTAGTAGGGATTGTTTTTTTTATTACATTTATACTGAAATACCCCAAAGTAATAACCTACTCTACCATTCAATTTTACTGAATGGGGTTAGCAGCGGGGACTAAAAACCCAAATCAATGAAAACTCGCTTATTTAGTAAACCAATTTTCACTCTTTCGCTTATCAGTTTAATCAGTGCCTGTTTTGGAGGCATTGGAATTGTTTTTTCTATCACAGCATTTTATATCGCTAGTAAAAAAATTAAAGAAGCACAGAAAAACCCATTAGGTTTCACGGGATCTTTAAACACTATGAAACTTGGCAAAACAGCTGCTGTGGTATCTTCTGCAGTAAACTTAATATATTTTATTTTTACAGCTGTCTGGGTTTATAATCATGGATTTCAGGATTTTAAAGATTATTGGTTAGGAATGTTGTTTTTAAGGTAATCCATAAAACTTCAATCCTTTGAATTTATAACAAAAAAACCACTCCAAAATTAGAGTGGTTTTTTATTGAGTTCGGTACATTAAATTATTTTATCTCAAAATCCTTTAAGGTTTTGATGATGATATTCACACAATCGATCAATTGGTCTTCACTCATCACCAATGGCGGAGCAAAACGAATAATATTTCCATGAGTGGGTTTGGCTAACAAACCGTTATCTCTAAGCTTCAAACAAATATTCCAAGCGGTATCACTGTCTTCATGATCATCAATAACGATCGCATTTAGCAATCCTTTTCCGCGAACTAATTTTACAACTTGACTCGTTTCAATATATTCATTTAAAAGAGATCTGAATAAGTTACCGAGTCGATCTGCAATATCGGTCAGTTGTTCGTCTTTAACAACTTCTAAAGCTGCCATCGCAACGGCAGCTGCAATAGGATTCCCTCCAAACGTACTTCCATGAGATCCTGGTGTAATCACGTTCATAATGTCATCATTAGCTAATACAGCAGATACTGGATATACTCCACCACTTAAGGCTTTCCCTAAAATTAAAATATCTGGTTTTACGTCTGGTGTTCCAGAACAATCTTTATTTTCACAATCACAATTGCCACAAGTGGCTAATAAGCGTCCTGTACGAGCAATACCTGTTTGCACTTCATCAGCAATAAACAACACATTGTAAGCTTCACACAAGGCTTTTGCTTTTGCTAGATAGCCTTCAGTTGGGACATATACCCCGGCTTCTCCTTGAATTGGCTCTACGAGAAACCCTGCGATATTCGAGTTGTTTTTGAGTGTATTTTCTAAAGCCTCTGTATCATCATATGGGATTTTAATAAATCCGTCGGTAAAAGGTCCAAAGTTTTCCCGAGCTACAGGATCATTTGAGAATGAAATAATCGTCGTAGTTCTTCCGTGAAAATTATTTTCACATACAATAATTTGCGCTTGACCTTGAGGAACGCCTTTCACTTCATAGGCCCATTTACGAGAAATCTTAACAGCCGTTTCAACAGCTTCTGCTCCAGTATTCATGGGTAACACTTTGTCAAATCCAAAATATTTGGTGACATATTCTTCGTAAGGTCCTAATTTGTCGTTATGAAACGCACGAGATGTCAGAGTCAACGTTTGCGCCTGCTCTATCATCGCGTTCACAATTCGTGGGTGGCAGTGCCCTTGGTTGACTGAGGAGTAGGCCGATAAAAAATCGTAATAACGTTTTCCTTCAACATCCCAAACATATACACCTTCGCCTCTGGCTAATACGACAGGAAGTGGATGGTAATTGTGAGCTCCATATTGGTTCTCTAAGTTAATAGCTTCTTTGGGGGTAATCTGATTTAAAATAGCCATTTTAATGAGAATTTTAAAATTATAAAATAACTATTCCTTCTTATTGGAGAGAAATCATCCATAATATCATGCAATTTAAGAATTCTAAATAGAATTCTTAGAATTATGCTCTCATTTATTCTATTTTTGCCCTATGGGTAGAAGAAATAAAAACAAAGTGTTTTCAAATTTAGAAGTGATTGATGCAGGCGCTAAAGGCAAAACCATTGCAAAGGCTCCAGACGGTAAAGTCGTCTTTTTGCCAAATGCCGTTCCAGGAGATATCGTAGATGTGCAAACGTTCAAACAACGTACAGGCTATTACGAAGGAAAAGCAACGGTTTTTCATAAATTATCAGACAAACGTAGCGAACCAGCTTGCGAGCATTTTGGAACTTGTGGCGGCTGCAAGTGGCAACATATGGACTACTCACACCAACTTTTTTACAAAGAAAAAGAAGTGGTCAATAATCTTACCAGAATTGGACACCTTGAATTGCCAGAAATCACCCCTATCTTAGGTTCTAAAGAACAATACTTCTATCGCAATAAAATGGAATTTTCCTTTAGTGATAGCCGTTGGTTGACCGTCGAAGAAATTGCCTCAACAGAAGATCTAGGAGATCGGAACGCTTTAGGTTTTCATATTCCAGGAATGTGGGACAAAATACTTGACGTTAAAAAATGTTGGCTTCAAGGCGATCCTTCCAATGCTGTCCGAAATGCGGTGAAGAATTTTGCGATTGAACATAAAATTCCGTTCTTTAATACACGACAACAAACTGGGGTGCTCAGAACCCTCATGATTCGAAATACAAGTATTGGCGAATTGATGATTGTCATTCAATTTTTTAAAGAAGATACCGAAAATAGAATTGCACTTTTAGAGCATTTAAAAACAACCTTTCCAGAAATCACCTCTCTTCAATACATTATTAATAGTAAAGCCAATGACACCATCTACGATCAAGATGTTATATGCTACCATGGTAGAGATCATATTTTTGAAGAAATGGAAGGTTTGCGTTTTAAAATTAATGCAAAATCTTTTTATCAAACCAATTCAGATCAAGCTTTTAATTTATATAAAATAACCCGTGACTTTGCGGGTCTTACAGGGGAAGAATTGGTATATGACCTGTATACAGGCACCGGAACCATTGCCCAATTTGTTGCTAAAAGCGCTCTGAAAGTTATTGGAGTCGAATCTGTACCCGATGCGATAAGTGCCGCGAAAGAAAATGCGATCTTAAACAATATTGGTAATGTAGAATTTTTTGTGGGCGATATGAAAACTGTATTTAATACCCAATTTATAGAAACACATGGACAACCTGATGTAATTATTACCGATCCCCCTAGAGATGGAATGCATAAAGATGTAGTGGCTCAAATTTTGAATATTACCCCTGAAAAAATTGTATATGTGAGCTGTAACAGTGCAACACAAGCAAGAGATTTAGCCTTGTTAGATGAAGTCTATAAAATTAGTAAAACACAAGCCGTAGATATGTTTCCACAAACGCATCACGTCGAAAATGTTGTACTTTTGGAAAAACGTAACCCTAAAAAATAAGCCATGAAAAAGTTTATTTGTTTATTTTTAATTGTCATTTTTAGCTGTGAAAAAGACGACATTTGTCCTGAAACCACTCAGACCACTCCCCGACTTGTCATCGAGTTTTATAACCTGAGCTCACCTGATGAAATTTTGGCAGTCCCCGGACTTTTTGCCATCGGTCTTGATGCTGATGGTCTGGAAGTTCCAATCTATAATGAAATCGTTACAACCCGCTCTTCCATTACACTCCCCTTAAAAACAAACGATATCATAACAGAATTTAAACTATACAAAAGCTATGATGTTGTAGATGGTGTAGTCAGTGGAAATCCAGATACAATAAAAATTACTTACGAAGCTGAAGATGTATATGTTTCGAGAGCCTGCGGGTATAAAACAATTTTTGATATTCAAACGTTTGCTATCACATCCGATTCCGATCAGTGGATGATTGGTTCTGACATATTAATAAGAGAAATAACAAATGAAAATGACATCCATGTTAAGATACTTCATTTATAGCCTTATTTGCTATTTAAGTCTGTGTATGAATCTTCATGCGCAAGAAGAAGACACTCAAACTCCTGACAGTTTAGTTGTCAAACAAAAATACGGCTTGAGGGTTGGCGTTGACGCGAGTAAACTTGCACGCACCTTTTTAGAAACTGACTACAGTGGATTTGAACTCAATGCAGATTACCGCATTGCATATAAACTCTATGTTGCTGCAGATCTCGGTATTGAAGAACGCACGTCGTCCACAGACTATTTAAATAGCACTGCAAACGGATCATATCTAAAAGTAGGAGTTGATTATAATATGTACACCAATTGGGCTGGAATGGAAAACATGGTGTATTCAGGACTTCGTTTTGGGCTTTCGAACTTCAATCAAACTTTAAACAGCTATACAATTTATGATACCAACAATCCAACTTGGGGACAAACTGAAGTGTTAGAAGGTAAGGAATTTACAGGGTTAAGCGCTGCATGGCTGGAACTTGTTTTTGGGTTTAAAGCGGAAGTATTTAACAATCTTTTTGTGGGGCTTAATATTCAAATCAAAGGACGTTTATCAGAAACACAGCCCGATAATTTTGAAAATATATACATTCCAGGGTTCGGACGCACTTTTGACAGTGGGAATTTTGGTGTTGGTTTTGGCTACAACATCAGCTATTTAATTCCTTTACTAAAAAAAGCTAAGAAGTAATTTTTTTAATAGGACGTTTCTCAAAAGTTCCGCCACAATTTGGGCACTTATTGTTTAAAATGGTTTCAACGCAGCTCTTACAAAAAGTACATTCGTAAGCACAAATCATTGCTTCTTCACTGTTGTGTGGAAGTGCTCTGTTACAGTGCTCACAAACAGAACGCATTTCTAACATACTTATCGTATTAGCTTCTTATATTTGATTCGCTTAGGCATCAAGTCACCTCCCAAACGTTGTTTTTTGTTTTCTTCGTATTCACTAAAACTCCCTTCATAAAAATAGACTTCAGAATTGCCTTCAAACGCAAGAATGTGTGTACAAACTCGATCTAAAAACCAACGGTCGTGACTGATCACTACGGCACAACCTGCAAAATTTTCAAGTCCTTCTTCTAAAGCACGTAAAGTATTCACATCCAAATCATTTGTTGGCTCATCCAAAAGCAATACATTTCCTTCTTCTTTAAGAGTCATTGCCAAATGCAAACGGTTCCGTTCACCTCCAGAAAGCATATTTACTTTTTTATTCTGTTCACTTCCTGAAAAGTTAAAACGACTTAAGTAAGCTCGCGAATTTACTTGTCGACCTCCCATCATGATGAGCTCTTGCTCATCACTAAAGTTTTGCCAAATCGATTTTTCAGGATCAATATTTGAATGACTTTGATCGACATATGCGATTTTAGCCGTTTCACCAAGTTTAAAACTTCCTTTATCAGAAGTCTCCTCACCCATAATCATTTTAAAAATGGTGGTTTTTCCTGCTCCGTTAGGGCCAATAATTCCAACGATTCCTGCTTGGGGAAGATTAAAGTTTAGGTTGTCATATAACAATTTATCATCGTATGCCTTACTGACACCCTCTGCTTCAATCACATTTGTTCCCAAACGAGGCCCATTAGGAATGTATATTTCTAATTTTTCATCAAGTTGTTTTTGATCTTGATTCATTAATTTATCATAATTTTTCAAACGTGCTTTTTGCTTTGTTTGACGGCCTTTAGCCCCTTGACGTACCCAATCCAATTCACGCTCTAAGGTCTTTTGACGTTTGGAAGCGGACTTACTTTCTTGTGCCAAACGCTTCGATTTTTGATCTAACCAAGACGAATAATTCCCTTTCCAAGGAATCCCTTCACCCCTATCTAATTCTAAAATCCAACCCGCAACATTGTCCAAGAAATATCGATCATGCGTGACCGCAATCACAGTGCCTTTATATTGTGCTAAATGATGCTCTAACCAGTGGACTGATTCAGCATCCAAGTGGTTGGTAGGCTCATCTAATAATAACACATCTGGTTCTTGTAGTAACAAACGGCAGAGCGCTACACGACGGCGTTCACCACCTGATAAAACAGATATTTTTTTAGAACCCTCAGGGGTTCTCAAAGCGTCCATCGCTATTTCTAATTTGGTATCTAATTCCCAAGCATTTGCCGCATCAATTTGATCTTGAAGCTCTGCCTGACGGTTCATAAGCTTTTCCATTTTGTCCGCATCAGAATACACTTCTTCCAACCCAAACATATCATTTATCTTGTTGTATTCATCTAAAATAGCAACTGTTTCCGCCGCTCCTTCTCGAACAATTTCCATCACTGTTTTAGATTCATCAAGCTTTGGTTCTTGTTCTAAATAACCGACTGAATAATCTTGTGAAAACACAACATCCCCTTGATAATTTTTATCAACACCAGCAATAATTTTTAGTAAGGTAGATTTTCCAGAACCATTGAGTCCTAGAATACCAATTTTAGCTCCATAAAAGAAGCTTAGATATATATTTTTTAAGACAGGTGTATTTGCACTTTGGTAGGACTTAGTTACCCCTGACATTGAAAAGATAATTTTTTTATCATCACTCATTATACACGTCCTTTTAAAGCATTAAACACCCAAGCATTTGCAAAAAAACCAATACCTACTGCTGCAAATCCCCATCCAGCAACCTCATTGTATCTAAAAGCACCCAAGGCGATTAGAGATACTCCAGTAAATATCATTATATAAGTGGCCCAAGCCAATACGGTATTTTTATTCATTGCCATAGTTAAAATTTTAGAACAACAAATATCGTAAAATTAGAATGTAATTTGTTTAACTTTCACCAAAAGTTACGGGAACTTCAATAAATAATAGTTGTGAATCTTCTAAAACATCAACTTTAAATTTATCAACTTCAGAAATTCCAACAGCATCTCTTGTATTGATTTCTTGAGAATCAATTTTTGAAATTCCAAAGACTTGCATCATATAAACTCCGTGATTTGGCGATTTTAGAGTGTATTCAAACGATTTATTTGCTGATAAATTGATTCTAGAAATTTGAGCATCTTGGTGAATTTTTAAGCTAGAACTTGTGGATACATCCGCTATTGACGTTACCAAAACTTGCAACTCACCGTCTTGAGATTGCTCAAAATAACGTTGATCGTAGCGTGGAGTGACATTTTTTTTGTTTGGAACAATCCAAATCTGAAATAAGCTTAAAGATTCTGAAGTAGAGCCATTAATTTCAGAATGTTGAATCCCTGTACCAGCTGACATGACTTGTACTTCGCCTGCTTTAACTTCTTCCCATGAATTTCCCATAGAATCTTTATGCTTCAAAAGACCCGAAAGTGGAATAGTGATGATTTCCATGTTGTCGTGAGGATGGGTTCCAAATCCCATACTTGGTGCGATTAAATCATCGTTTAGAACTCTCAATGCTCCAAAATTCATTTTTTTAGGGTCATAGAAGTTTGCAAAACTAAAAGAATGATTGGCTTGCAACCATCCATGATTGGCAAATCCTCTTGAAGAGGCTGTATGAAAAACGAGTGTCATTTCTTGTATTTAAAATTGTTCATTAAACAAAAACATAAAAATCAAAGAATAATGTTATTTTTGTTTTAACAAAGATAAGCACCATGGATTTAAACTTCAACAAAAACGAGGATTATAATAAACTACTCGTAACAGATTTAAATAAACGTTTATCGCAACTTAAATTAGGGGGTGGAAAATCCAAAATTGAAAAAGAACATGCCAAAGGCAAATTGACCGCTCGCGAACGTATTGATTACTTATTGGACACTAAATCAAAATCCATTGAAATCGGTGCATTTGCCGGTGATGGAATGTATGCTGCTCATGGTGGTTGTCCATCAGGTGGTGTTGTGGTGAAAATTGGATATATCAAAGGAAAACAATGTGTTGTTGTTGCTAATGATGCGACTGTAAAAGCAGGAGCTTGGTTCCCAATTACTGCTAAAAAAAACCTCAGAGCACAAGAAATTGCTATTGAAAATAAATTACCAATTATTTATTTAGTCGATTCTGCTGGGGTCTATTTGCCAATGCAAGATGAAATTTTTCCTGACAAAGAACACTTTGGACGTATTTTTAGAAATAATGCTCAAATGAGCAGTCTAGGAATTACTCAAATTTCGGCAATTATGGGAAGCTGTGTTGCCGGGGGCGCATACTTGCCTATTATGAGTGACGAGGCAATCATTGTAGATAAAACTGCGAGTATTTTTTTGGCAGGGAGCTATTTGGTAAAAGCAGCTATTGGAGAAACTATTGATAATGAAACTTTAGGAGGTGCGACAACCCATTGTGAACTCAGTGGAGTTACCGACTACAAAGCCAAAGATGATGCAGATGCTCTCGAAAAAATCAAATCCATTATGGATAAAATCGGGGATTTTGAAAAAGCTGGTTTTAGTAAAATTGTTTCTAAAAAACCAAAAGAAAATCCTGAAGACTTGTACGGACTTCTTCCAAAATCAAGAGCCGATCAATATGATATGTATGAAATAATCAAACGTTTGGTAGATAATTCTGAGTTTGAAGAATACAAAGCTGATTATGGCAAATCTATTATTACTGCCTATGCGCGTATTGAAGGTTGGGCCGTTGGAATTGTAGCAAATCAGCGTAAACTTGTAAAAAACGCCAAAGGAGAAATGCAGTTTGGAGGAGTGATCTATAACGATAGTGCAGATAAGGCGACTCGATTTATTGCAAATTGTAACCAGAAAAAAATACCATTGGTATTTTTACAAGATGTCACTGGATTTATGGTGGGCAGTAAAAGCGAACATAGTGGAATTATAAAAGACGGAGCTAAGATGGTAAATGCTGTGAGTAACAGTGTAGTTCCAAAGTTCACTGTTATAATTGGCAACAGTTATGGTGCTGGAAATTATGCCATGTGTGGCAAAGCGTACGATCCGCGCCTTATAGTTGCTTGGCCTAGTGCTGAATTGGCTGTTATGAGTGGAAATAGTGCTGCGAAAGTATTGTTGCAAATCGAAACCGCTTCCTTAAAAAAGAAAGGGGAAACAATAACAGAAGAAAAAGAAGCTGAATTGCTGGACAAAATTAAATCGCGTTACGACGCACAAGTATCTCCTTATTATGCGGCTTCTCGAATCTGGACAGATGCTGTCATTGATCCAACAGACACAAGAGACTGGATTAGTATGGGAATCGAAGCTGCCAATCATGCACCTATTGAAAAAGCGTTTAATATGGGAGTTATTCAGGTTTAATTAAATCAAATGTTTCTTGACGTTTGATTTTCCCAGAAACAGTTTCCTTAAACATGTCCACATAATAAATTCGTTTAGGACGTCTCCTCGGCTCTAAGATTTCAAAATTTAAAGTCTCATAGGGAACTGATCGTTCTATTATTATAACAACAATTTCTCCTAAAGTATTGTCTTTTTGAGAGCTAATAAAAAACCGTTCTTTAATAAAACCTTCCAGTTTTTGTTCCAATTGTTCAGGAGCTATTTTTATTCCTCCCGAATTTATAATTGTGTCATATCGACCAATCCATTCAAATGAAGTGCTGGAATTAAGTTTTACAATATCGTTTGTTTGAATTGGGTTTGAAACTAAATGAGGTGCGTAGATCTTTAGGCAGTTTCGATTATCTATCTCAATTGAAACAGAAGGTAATACCTCAAAAAAAGAAGAAGATTTACTTATGTTTTTAACTGCAATATGTGAGACCGTTTCTGTCATCCCAAAAGTTTCATAAATAGTAGATGGTGATTTTGTGAGTTTATATTTCAAAGCTTTCGAAAGCTTTGTACCTCCTACAATCAGTGTTTTAATGTGATGTAAATAATCGATAGAATTTTCTAATTGCAGGGGAACCATCGCACAAAAATCATAGTTTTTTGAAACGGTTTCAAAGGGGTTTGAGCTGGGAAGTATGCAGTCCAATTCCAACCCTAAAACATAGGCTCTAACAAACATCATTTTAGCTGCGATGTATTCAAACGGCAGGCAAGACAAGGCTGAATTACCTGGGTTTAATTTAAAATATTTACCAGTGGCTATGGCTGAATTCACCATCGCTTGCTTGGACATTAAAACCGTTTTAGGCGACCCAGTTGAGCCAGAAGTTTGTAATGAAATTTCAGGACTTGAATCTATCCATTGCGCTATAAAAACACCTAAAGAAACTTGATAGTCTTCTCCCTTAGATATCAATCGTTTGGCAAGACTTGAAAGCCCTATCCTATCATAAAACACACCTTCCAACTTAAAGGCACTATGTGGGTGTTTATATGAATTGTTTTGATTCAATTACTTTTTAGTTTGTTTTTAAAAACTCATTATTAGTTACTGGTCCTGTTAACTTATCTTTCCAGTTGTTCCATTTATAGACTTTAGCAAAAACAAAAATCAGAATAGGATATATAATAAGAACCGATGCAAATATTTCTGTCGACCCAATATCTGGATCTGATACATCTCTAAGAACCGAATTGGTTTGAAACGCCGTCCAATCTGCAGTAACCAAGAGCGCCGTAAACAAGTTGTTAGCAGCATGAAACCCTAAGGCCAATTCTAAGCCCTCATCCATTAGCGTTATAATTCCTAAAAAGAACCCTGTTCCAATGTAATGTACCAACAATACGTAACCAATTTTCTCGATTTCTGGATTGGCAATATGAAGGAGTCCAAACAAAACAGAAGTGAAAATTAAAGGCACCCATCTATTTCTACATAACACACCTATACCTTGCATCAAATACCCTCTAAATAGATATTCTTCAAAACTTGTTTGAAGCGGCACCAACAAAATGGCAATGGCTGCCAAAATCAGAAATGGCACTAGTTTAAAATTAAATACATAATTTTCAGGGGATAAATAATGGTCCACCAACACCAATCCACTTGAAATAATTCCCCAAAATAAAAAAGCAAACCAAAAACGTCTCCAATCTATTTTTAATCGAGAGGTCGTTAGACTTCGAATCGATTGGCGATGGAGTGTTTTGGCTACAAAAAAGACCCCTAAAAAACCTGCTGCAAAAGACAGTAACATGAGAAATAGATTCAAATTAGAATCAATTAATCCCATGGTTTGGCTTAAATTGAGATTTTGAAGATCCAAACCGGCTTCAGTAGCTTTTGCGATTAAAATTATTGTATATGGTATTTGTCCAAGAACAACTGCTATAACAATGATTGCTAAACCAGCAATATAGAGCCACCAGTCGTGATTAAAGTTAAATGCTTGTTTGATATACATAAATTAAAATTTTAAATTCCACTTTGTTTTTGAATCATAAAATAATTGCCCCGAATCGACTGCTAAAGGAGCTTGAATGTTATTGGAAAACAGCCTTCCTGTTCCCAAGCCTTGAGGGAGTGGACTCTTTAACGTATAAGTCCACTGTGCAATCGCATTCAGTCCAATATTACTTTCCAAGGCACTGGTCACCCACCAACCAATATTAATGGATTCGGCGAGGTCAATCCATTCTTGACTGCCTTTAAATCCTCCAACTAAAGTCGGTTTTAGGATAATATACTGAGGCTTGATAGTTTGTAGCAATAAATCCTTTTTTGTTACAGAAAATACACCTATTAATTCTTCATCCAAAGCTATTGGCAGTGGCGTCTCTGCACACAAGTGCGCCATTTCGTGAAGCTGCCCCTGTTGAATTGGTTGTTCTATAGAATGTAAATTATAATCTGAAAGGAGTTTTAGTTTTTCTAAAGCTTCATTTGGCATAAAAGCACCATTGGCATCTACTCGAATTTCTATGGTTTCTGAACCGAATTCTTGTCGTATGGATTTGAGAAGCTCTAATTCTTTCTCAAAATCGATCGACCCAATTTTAAGTTTTATACAAGTGAAGCCGGTCGAAAGTTTGTCTTTGATTTGTTGTTTCATAAAAGACTTGTCTCCCATCCAAATCAATCCGTTTATGGGGATTGAATCTTTACCTTTTGTGAATTTAGATGGAAATAATTCAAACGAATCTTTTTGGTAAAACGACTTAAACGCCATTTCCAATCCAAACTGAATAGATGGGAATTCAATCAAATTATCCAACAATGCATTAAGTCCTAAGTTAATATTTTGACAAGTCCACGCTAATTTGGTTTCAAAATCAATGCGATCATCAATGCTCAACCCTCTAAACATACCACACTCACCAATGCCTTCAACTGAATCGTGTTCAAGTTGAATAAACCAGGTGTCCTTATAAGTTAATACCCCTCTAGAGGTACCACTAGCTTGTTTAAATTCTAACTGGTATTTGAAATATTTTGCTTGCATCTACAGAGTTAAGGATTCACCAATTGCAAGTAGCATAAGGTCTTTATCTTTTTCAAAAAATGTTTGTACAGATTTTTGGTGGTCAATCTCGATATATCCAAAAGTATCAAAGTGGTAACCTAAAATTTTATCACATTCAAGAAATTCACTCGCAAGTAAAGCATCCTCTACTCCCATTGTAAAATTATCTCCAATAGGAAGAATTGCTAAATCTAATTTAAATTGAAGCGGAATCAATTTCATATCATAAGTCAAGGCAGTATCTCCTGCAATATATATAGTTTTTTGTGCTGCCTTAATAATAAATCCACCTGGTTGCCCCCCATAAGTTCCATCTGGAAATGAAGAGGTATGAATAGCATTAACGTATTTGACTGTTCCAAAATCAAATTCCCAACTGCCCCCATGATTCATCGGGTGTCCATTGAGTCCCTTTTTCTGGTAGTAAGAGACAATCTCAAAGTTAGACACAATGGTGGCACCACAACGTTTTGCAATCACCTCCGCATCTAAAATATGATCCTGATGGGCATGGGTTAATAAAATATAATCGGCTTTTATATCCTCCAAAACAATATGAGACGCTTTGGGGTTTGCTGAAATAAAAGGATCTACAAGAATATTGATTTCATCAATCGTAAGAAGTAGACTGGCGTGACCTAAAAATTGAATCGTCATTTTAATTTTTTATTTAAAATTACAAAATTATTGCATAACCTCTATAAAAGTGAAACGCAAAAAAGAATCGCTAAGACTACAGTTGACAAAGCCAAAACTTTTAGCTGTGGGTCGTACTCTACGGGCGATTTAACTTTACGAACAACGTTCAGATGTACTAAAAATGGTACGAAAGCAATAAATACTATATAGATGGAGCTATTTATTGTTAAAGCCGAATAAATCGCTATTAAAAACATACTAGCCACGATTAGAAGTTGGTGGTATAATTTAGCACGTTTAAGCCCAAAATAGCCAGCTAAAGTATGTTTTTTAGAAAGCTTGTCAGATTCTATATCACGCATATTATTTAAGTTAAGGACTCCAGCGCTCAAGAGTCCAATGCTACTTGCGGGCAAGAGCATCGAAAAATCGATTTGTTTTGAATACAAAAAATAGGTGCCTAACACACTCAACCATCCAAAAAACAAAAACACCATGATATCGCCCAGTGCTTTGTAACCATAAGCAGAAGATCCAACAGTGTATTTTATTGCAGCAATTATCGCTAAAATTCCAAGAACTATAAATACAAAAGACGTTAAAAACTGCTCCGCTCCGAAGGCGGTATAAATCAAACTAACTACCAAAACAAGGCACAGTATAATATTGAAAATAATGGCATTACGCATTTGAATAGGGCTGATGACCCCACTTTGCAAGGCGCGTTCTGGCCCAATACGGTGTTCGTTATCAGTACCTTTAACTCCATCTCCGTAATCGTTGGCGAGGTTTGATAAAATTTGTAAACTTAGAGTTGTAAGAATTGTCAAAGCAAATATCGGACCGTCGAAAAGCTCTCTTGAATATGCAATTCCAGAACCTACAATTGCTCCAGAAATTGATAAAGGGAGTGTTCTTAATCTACAGGCGGAAATCCATGATCCAAATTGTTTCATATTATGGAATCCATTTTTTTTCGAAGTTAGGCTTTCGCTTTTCCAAAAAGGCATCACGACCTTCTTTAGCTTCATCAGTCATATAGGCAAGTCGTGTGGCTTCTCCTGCAAAAACTTGTTGTCCAACCATACCATCATCGGTAAGATTCATTGCAAACTTGAGCATTTTAATGGATATAGGCGACTTTTCTAAAATTTCTTGTGCCCACTCATAAGCTGTTGATTCTAAATCCTTGTGGGGAATTACCGCATTAACCATTCCCATATCGTAGGCTTCTTGTGCATTGTAATTTCTGCCTAAGAAGAAAATTTCACGAGCTTTTTTCTGACCGACCATTTTTGCTAAATATGCCGAACCATAGCCGCCATCGAAACTGGTAACATCGGCATCGGTTTGTTTGAAAATCGCGTGTTCTTTACTTGCCAAGGTTAAATCGCAAATAACGTGTAAGCTATGACCTCCACCCACTGCCCAACCTGGAACAACAGCAATAACTGCTTTTGGCATAAACCGAATAAGGCGTTGTACTTCTAATATATTTAATCGGTGATAGCCATCATCGCCAACATAGCCTTCATGCCCTCGAGCTTTTTGATCGCCGCCACTACAAAATGAATAGACACCATCTTTGGAAGAGGGACCTTCCGCACTTAACAATACTACGCCGATACTTGTATCTTCATTAGCATCATAAAACGCTTGATATAACTCAAGTGTTGTTTTAGGTCTGAATGCATTCCTTACATCTGGACGGTTAAATGCAATACGAGCGACGCCATTGCATTTTTTATAGGTAATATCTTCGTATTCTTTAACAGTTTTCCATTCGATACTCTGCATAAGGTGTCGGTTTTAGGTTGTTAAATAAATCCCATCCTTTTCGATACGGATGCGACGTTGTTTGTAAAGTGTTCCAACCGCTTTTTTAAAACTTTTCTTGCTCATTTGAACGGTGGATTTAATATCTTCTGGTGAGGATTTATCTGTGAGCTTTAAACATCCGTCCTCGTTGTTCTCTAAAAACTCTAATATTGATTGTGAATTTGGCTCTATATTTCTATAGCCAATTTTCTCTAGAGTAATGTCTAATTTATTTCCTGGTCGAATTTTCTTAACGATTCCCTTGAGTTTATCTCCTACACTAATATCTTTAAATAAATCTTGATTGAAAATTAACCCTAAATGGGTTTTATTAACTATCACATTCATTCCTAAATCGGACGGGTGGGATACGATCAAGTCGACTTCGTCGAAGGCCTGAACTGTCAATTCTTTGTTGTCAAGAAAACGATTTGTTTTACTCGATGCCACTAAACGTTCCGAAGCTTCGTCTAAATAACAATAAACCAAATACCAACCTCCTGCTTTCATAGGAAATGCTTGTTCTCTAAAAGGACAGAATAATTCTTTTACAAGTCCCCAATCGAGAAAGGCACCGATATCGGTAACGTTATTACAACGCAACAGGGCAAATTCACCTTTTTTGATATACGGATGATCTGTCACCGCAACGAGGCGTTCTTCATTGTCTAAATAGACAAAGACCTCGATTTTATCATCGATTTCAAATTCTTTGGGAACATAACGGTTGGGCAGTAAGACTTCTTGATCTTCGTCATCTCCCAAAAACAATCCTGGTTCTGTATCTCGCAGAATTGTAAGCTTATTGTAGTCTCCTATGTGTATCATGCCACAAAGGTACGGATAATAGAGGGAGAAAATAAAAAAAGCGACACAACAAATTGTGCCACTGAATTAATGTTTAAAATCGACTATTCATACACCGATTCTTTTCCAAAACGCTTTACTAATAAGTAATAAAACACTGCGCGGTATTTATGACGGTTTGAGCGTCCGTACTGTTCAATAACAGCATCAATACCTTCGTTTAGTTTGTCATCAGTTGACAGTCCTAGTTTTTTGATTAGAAATTTATTTCGCACCGTAATTAGTTCTGATTCATTTGTACCTGAAATCGTGCTAGAGTCTGAATTATAAATTGCTGGACAACACCCTATGGTCACTTTTTTTAGCAAATCCATATCTGGATTTATGTTGCACTTCTCTCTTAAATCACTAATGTACTTTACAATAAGTTTTTCTCTTGCATTCATAATGAGGTTTATTTTAAATAGATTCGGTAAGATGCAATAAACACCTTTCATTTATTAAGACACCTTAATTATAAAAAAGTCACAGAAGAAAGTAAACAAATGTTATTTGATGAAATCGAAGTAAGAAAGTAAAATTCGATCGTTTTCTGAAGAGGGTGTAAATACTTCTAATATTTTTGGACGCAAACTTTGTTTATAAAAGCTTTTTAATTTCAATTCTAATTCTTTTTCTGAATTCGCAGAAACATACTCCAAATCAAATAGATTAGCAATTGGTTCGGCAGTGAGTAAATGATTGGTTTCTACAAACGTGCTGAAATTCTCAGAATCTTTATTTCCTGGTAAAATTCTAAAAATGCCTCCACCCCTATTATTGATAATAATAATGCGAAAATTTGAAGGGATGTAATTATTCCATAATGCATTACTATCGTAGAAAAAACTTAAATCTCCCGTGATAAAAACCGTAGGTTTTTCTGAAATAAGCGCAGCCCCAACAGCGGTACTAGTAGAACCATCAATACCACTCGTACCCCGATTGCAAAAAACGGTCAAGGTTGGGTTGAGATCAAACAACTGCAAATATCGGATTGTAGAGCTATTACTTGACTGTAACATATAGTTGTTTGGCATCTGTTTCAGAATACAGTCAAAGGCTTTAAAATCACTGAAGGGTATCGATTTTAGATATTTCGAATGTTTTTGGAGTCGGCGAGTTTTGACATGGTTACATGTTTCAAAATAAGTGCTTACTAGGTATGAATTAGTGGAGCTATGGAGTTGTTCAAAAAACGTATTGACGGTGCATTTAAAGTGTTTTGTCAAACAAAAAAAGGTGTCATTTGCAATAACCTCATCTATATGCCAATGTGTTTTTGGAGGATTGGTTCGTAAAAATGTTTTGATTTTTTTAGACACAATCATTCCTCCAAATGTGAGTAATAAATCTGGCTGAAGTGCCTCAAAATCCGTTGCATCCAAAGGGGTAATTAATTGATCGATACTGGCAAAAAAATTCGGATGGTGTAGGTTTGATGTTGTTTCTGTAAGCACAATTATTGAGGGGTCTTCTGCAATGAATTTCAAATAAATTTCCTTTACACTATCCGGTGGGTTCACTCCTACCAATATCATTTTTCTCTTGGAAGACTGCCACTTTTTAAAATCTGTTTTTGAAAGTAAAAAAGAAGATTTATTTGTTTTAGATTTGATCGGATTTGTTTTGGATGTAAATTCTTCTATGGTTTCGTATAAGGGTTCCGAGAAAGGAACATTTATGTGAACAGGGCCTCGCTCTGATTTTGAAACCTGAAGTGCCTTTTCAATAAGGGAATCATTATTTTTAATCGCTTTTAAAAAAGACTTTTTAAAATGTTCTTTTAGGTTGGCTTCGTACAAAATATGCGAACCAAAAACATGGGGTTGAGTAATGGTCTGTCCGTCCCCAATATTGATAAGGTGTTCTGGACGGTCTGCAGAAATTACAACCAATGGGATACGGCTATAAAAAGCTTCGGTCACCGCAGGATAATAATTAACCAAGGCGCTTCCTGAGGTACATACCAAGGCCACCGGTTGTTGGAGTTGCTGTGCCATACCTAATGCAAAAAATCCAGCAGAACGTTCATCGACTATACTATAACAATCAAAAAAATCATGGTTGGTAAAGCCGATAGTCAAGGGAGCATTTCGACTCCCTGGAGAGATTACAATATGCTGAACATGGTAGCTTTTACAAAGTTGGATTATCGATTGCGCTAAGGGCTGTTTTGACTGTATCATTCACCCACAAAGTTATTTAATTTTTAGGGTTTAAATTGAAATGAAATAATAAATATTTCCTAAAGGTTTAGAGTACCTTTTTTATGGTTTGAATTTTGTTTTCTGTTTCTTTACATTCTTTGTGAGGGTCAGAATCTTTAGTAATCCCTCCTCCACTGTAAAGAATTGCAAGATTATCTTTTAGTTGCATACAACGTAAATTTACAGCAAGTTGAGTCGATTTACGAACAGTTTGATAGGCTCTGTTTTCAATATTTCGTTTAGAATTTCTAAAAGTAGGATCTGAAGGGATATTCAATTCACCAAAAAAACCAGCATAAAACTTTCTATCATAAGACTCCTGTGATTTAATAAATTCCAATGCTTTAGTTCTAGGTGACCCCCCAACGGCTGGTGTAGGGTGCATTGCCTTTAAGAGCTGACTTAGGCTATGATGAGTCGATTTTAAGCGTCCAGTAATAAGCGTTTGAAGATGTAATAAATCACCCGCTTTGAATGTGTTAGGTCCTGAGATTTTAATAAAATCTAGATAATCTGTTAAGACTTCGATTAGATAATCTGTAACAAAGGTATGTTCTTCAATATTTTTTGAATCCCATTCAACTTTATCAGAAGATTTGAAAACTTGAGTTCCCGCTAGTGCCATTGTGGATACTATTTTTCCCTCTACTTTTAAAAGGCTCTCAGGTGAAGCTCCTAACCAAAATCCTGTTTCAGGGTGAAACCAACAATAGGTAAACGCTGAAATGTAGTTTTGGGCTAACTTTTTAAAAATATCAAGCGGATTCGAAAATTCTAAATTGAATTTAAATTCTCTTGAAAGAACGACCTTTTCCAAATCTGTTGCATTGATTTCATCAATCGCTTTTGAAACAAGTTGCAAATGATTGTTAGTAGCATCAGTTGAACGTAACGAACTTTGTTGAGAAGAAACTTTAAAGTCTGGTTGTTTAACGTCAATCACTATCGAATTTTCTAAAGGAATGTAGTAACTGTCTTTTGTAGAATCAAAAGGTGCAAACACAAACCCGCTTTCAGAATAATCCTTAATAATGTGAGTCTCTGTACTTCTTTGAATATAAGCTTTTACAGAATGACTCTCTGGTTTAGAAAAAATTATAAAGGGTTTTTTTGATTGAATCGCTGTATTGATGTGATCAAAAAAATCAGTCGAATTCATCTTTTAGCGTTCTTTAGGAAGTGAAACAGTAGTGAGTTTACAAGAAGACACCAATTGGTTTTGATCATCGGTCACCTCAATATTAAAAATTTGCATGGTTCTTCCTCTATGTATAAAGGTTGCTTTGGCATATACAAAACCTTTTTTCACACTCTTGATATGGTTGGCAGAAATATCAATACCTCTTACAAAATAGTTTTTAGTATCCAAAAAAATATGCGCAGCAAAACTTCCAACGGTTTCAGCGAGAGCAGCTGTGGCGCCTCCGTGTAGTACCCCGTCTGGTTGATATACGCGTTTATCGACAGGCATTTTAGCAATGACAAAGTCTTCTCCTGCATCTACGAACTCAATGTTAAGGGTTTCCATTAAGGTGTCTTTGCAAGCCGCAGTTGCAGCCTTTATAATTTGGTCTTTAGTTGGACTCATTTATATTTTATTTGAGTGTAAAGTTACAAAAATCAAGTATGAAGACAATGATTCAAATACGTTAAAAAAGAGCAAAAAAAAATGACTGTCTTTTCAGACAGTCATTTTAAATATCTACTTATTGTAATCGAATTATTAAGCTGTTTTCTTAACTGCTAAACTATAAATTACTAAACCGAAACCGATTTTGTTGATTGCATCCGCAATGTTATATAAGATATCCATGTCTAATCCTAGATTTGCAAAAGAAGAATACCATTGTCCGTCAGCTGTACCTACTAAGTAACCTAATGGATAGATAATCCATCCTACTAATACAAACCAGCACAAAATTTTGTGAGCTGCTAATACATCTCCACCAGCTTCTTTAGCTAATTTTGCTGCTCCACCAAGCCATATTTCGTAAACAATAGCAAAGTATGCTACAGCAGAGAAAAAGCCCCACATAGCTGCTTGCCCAGAAAATACAGTTTCTCCTAGGTAACCTGTTACTAACATGATTACAGAAAGTCCAATCATTTTAGATAATAATGATTTCTTAGCACCAGCTAATTTAAGGATTAAGTAAAACTCAACACACATTAATGGCACAGTTAAAATCCAATCTACATAACGAAAGAAAGTTGGTGATACTTGATGCTCTCCCCAATAGTCTCTCATGTACATATAATGTACTGCTGCAATAAATGTAATTAAACCAGAAACTAAAACAGAAGTTCTCCATTTTTTGTCAAATTGATTTAATGATAAAAAGAAAAAGGCAGAAGCTGCCATCATTGCCATACATCCAATAAAGAAAGTAAAGCCTACGTAATCATCGTTAGCCATAAGGGCAACTTTGTTTGCAAAAGGTAAAATTAAGTTTGTCATTTTTTAAATGTTTAGTTAGTTTTTTGTTTAAACAAATATATAAAAATTTAAACTAATCGTTGAGTATTTCGTAAATTTGTAGTCTCAAACCATTTATTTAACACTATTTTATGAATAATATTTTCAATTTCTCAATCGTCTCTAGCTTCTTAGGACTGTGGATTACCACCCATGTTCCAGAGAGTTTTGAACTTATTTTGGGTTTTTTTTTAATTTTTACCTTTGGAATGATCCATGGCTCTAATGATTTGCTAATTGTTAATAAAATTTTGAAAAACAACCTAAATTATTCCAAATTTGCCCTTCTGATCGCTTACTTATTTATAGTATCCATTGCAATTTTAATTTTTTATTTGGCGCCTTCCCTTGCTATGATCTTGTTCATAATATTTAGCGCCTACCATTTTGGAGAACAACACTGGGATCACCGTTTATCTAAATCAAATACTTTGATTAAATCTACTTTCTACTTTTCATTTGGGATATTAATTCTGTATCTATTATTTGCTTTTAACGACGCAGGCGTAAAATTGATTGTATCAGAGATTACTGGATATGAAATCCCTAATTTGTACAGCAACACCATACTCATAGTTTTAGGCAGCTTTATAGGGCTTGTACTTATTAATGAGTTTATAAAAAATCGCCTTGCTAAAGAAGTGATTTTAAAAGAACTATTCACTTTAGTTGTTTTGGCAATAATTTTTTCATCTTCCTCATTAATATGGGGCTTTTCTATTTATTTTATTCTTTGGCATAGCATTCCCTCATTAATAGAACAAATTACATTTATATACGGAGATGTAAAAACCGATTCCACTCTAAAGTATTGCAAATCAGCACTTCCCTATTGGGTAATTTCATTGATAGGAATGGGGGTTTTGTATTTGATTTTCAGTAATGAAAAACAATTCTACGCCTTGTTTTTTGCGTTCATTGCAGCTGTGACGTTCCCTCATGCTGTTGTAATGCTGAGAATGTTCTCCAAAAAAAAAGCACAACCATAAACTGATTGTGCTTTATATTAACAAATAGAGTTAACTTTATTTAACTTCTTCGAAGTCAACATCTTCAACATTGTCTTCTTGAGATGCCTCGGCATCTTGAGCAGCATCAGATGGTGCAGCTTGAGCATCTTGTTGTGCCTTGTACATCTCTTCACTAGCAACTTTCCATGCTTCGTTGATTTTCTCTAAAGCTGGGTCGATAACCGCGATGTCTTTAGATTCGTAGGCGGCTTTCAATTCTTCCAATGCAGCTTCAATTGGTTGCTTCTTATCATCCGATAATTTATCACCAAATTCTTTTAACTGATTTTCGGTTTGAAAAATCATACCATCTGCAGCATTTAGCTTATCTGCTGTTTCTTTAGCTTTCGCATCTGAATCTGCATTTGCTTCTGCATCTTGTTTCATTTTTTCGATTTCTTCCTCCGTTAAACCAGAAGATGCTTCAATACGAATATCTTGTGATTTGTTGGTCGCTTTATCGGTTGCAGACACTTTAATGATTCCATTGGCGTCAATATCAAAGGTCACTTCAATTTGTGGTGTTCCTCGTTGTGCTGGTGGAAGTCCATCTAAATGAAAACGTCCAATCGTTTTATTATCTGCGGCCATTGCACGCTCCCCTTGAAGCACGTGAATTTCAACTGACGGCTGATTATCTGCTGCCGTGGAGAATACTTGAGATTTTTTTGTTGGAATAGTTGTGTTAGACTCAATTAATTTGGTCATCACATTCCCCATCGTTTCAATTCCTAATGATAACGGAGTGACATCCAAAAGCAATACATCCTTAACATCTCCTGTTAGTACACCTCCTTGGATCGCAGCTCCTACAGCTACAACCTCATCAGGATTTACTCCTTTGTTAGGTTTCTTTCCAAAGAATTTTTCGACTGCTTCTTGTACTGCAGGGATTCGAGTTGAGCCTCCTACTAAAATAATTTCATCGATATCACTTGTTGACAATCCTGCCGCTTTTAAAGCAGTTTGACAAGGAGCAATAGTTCTTTTTACTAAGTCGTCAATCAGTTGTTCAAACTTTGCTTTGGACAAAGAACGCACCAAGTGTTTTGGACCGCTTGCAGTGGCTGTTACATAAGGTAAATTGATTTCTGTTTGTGCAGAAGATGACAATTCAATCTTAGCTTTTTCAGCAGCTTCTTTTAGACGTTGAAGCGCCATAGGATCTTCACGTAAATCTAAATTTTCATCTGCTTTAAATTCATCAGCTAACCAGTTGATGATTTTCTCATCAACATCATCTCCACCCAAGTGCGTGTCACCATCGGTTGCTAATACCTCAAAAACGCCGTCTCCTAATTCCAATACAGAAACATCATGAGTTCCTCCACCAAAATCAAAAACAACAATCGTTTGGTCTTTTCCTTTTTTATCCATTCCGTATGCCAATGCAGCCGCTGTAGGCTCATTGATAATACGTCTCACTTTTAGACCTGCAATCTCACCTGCTTCTTTTGTGGCTTGACGTTGTGCATCGTTAAAATAAGCTGGAACTGTTATGACCGCTTCTGAAACTTCTTGATCCAAAAACTCTTCAGCTGTTTTTTTCATTTTTTGAAGTACCATTGCCGATAATTCTTGTGGCGTGTATAAACGACCATCAATGTCCACACGTGGAGTATCGTTGTCACCCTTTACCACTTTGTAAGGGACACGACCTACTTCTTGTTTAGATTCTGAGAATTTGTTACCCATAAAACGTTTAATTGAATAAACCGTTTTGGTAGGATTTGTGACCGCTTGACGTTTTGCAGGGTCTCCTACTTTGATTTCACCTCCATCTACAAAGGCGATAACAGATGGAGTTGTACGTTGTCCTTCAGCGTTTGTAATAACAACGGGCTCATTTCCTTCCATAACAGAAACACAAGAATTTGTAGTTCCTAAATCGATTCCAATAATCTTACTCATAATTTATATAGTTTAATTTTTTTATTTAAATATTTCGCTTTCCATAAGTCAATCATTGTGCCAATACAATTTTACTGACACGATGTCATAAAAAAAATAAACCTTTGTTTATTAAAAAACAAACCATAGATTAGTACCTTTAATTGGATTAAAATAAATATTATGAAAAAATTAGTGTCATTACTATCAATAGTGTTATTTATGTCTTGCGTTGTTGAAGAAGGCATAGATGGTAGAGATGGAGGTTTAATTGTATCCAGTGCTTTTGAAATTGTAGTAGATTTTAATGCTCAAAATAACTATGAAATTATTGAACCTTATGGATTTAACGTTTACGACTACGATGTCACCTTAGTCTATATTCTGTGGGAAACCGATAACGGTCAAGATGTCTGGAGATTATTACCACAAAATACTGTTTTTATTGGGGGCGCGACGCTCAACTACAACTTTGATTTTACACAAACAGATGTTAAATTGTTTTTGGAAGGCACGGCAGATTTTGACAATCTAAATACTGTTTGGACACAGGATGTTGTTTTTAGAATTGTTGTTGTCCCTGCAGATAACGTAAGTAGCCTTTATAATCCTGAAATAACAGATTTCAATCTTTCTAATTTACAACAGAGACATTAACGCTAGAAGCCTATAAATTAATTCTAAAGCATATAAAAAACACTACGTTTTTAATATGCTTTTTTCATTCAAGTTCGAGTTATTATATAAAAAATTGAATTTATACACTTATTTAGTACATTTACACCCTATCATAAATTATAACCAATTATGTCTGCATCAAAAAAAGAATATAAGAGAGTGACTGTAAAATCTCTAGTAGAGATGAAATCTTTAGGAGAAAAAATATCTATGCTTACAGCTTACGATTATACCATGGCCAAAATTGTAGATGGCGCTGGTGTTGATGTGATTTTGGTGGGTGATTCAGCCAGTAACGTGATGGCTGGTCATGAAACGACACTACCTATCACCTTGGATCAAATGATTTACCACGCGTCTTCTGTAGTGCGTGCGATTGACCGTGCGCTTGTAGTAGTGGATTTACCTTTCGGAACTTATCAAAGTGACCCAAAAGAAGCCTTGCGTTCTTCTATTCGTATTATGAAAGAAAGTGGCGGACACGCGGTAAAGCTCGAAGGCGGTAAAGAAATCAAAGATTCAATCAAAAAGATATTAAATGCCGGAATTCCTGTAATGGGACACTTAGGGCTCACCCCACAGTCGATCTATAAATTTGGAACCTACACTGTAAGAGCCAAAGAAGAAGAAGAAGCTTTGCGATTAATTGAAGATGCAAAACTTCTAGAGCGTTTGGGATGTTTCGCATTGGTTCTTGAAAAAATTCCTGCTGCATTAGCACAGCAAGTCGCAGAAAGTATTAGCATTCCTGTCATTGGAATTGGTGCTGGAGGTGGCGTTGATGGACAGGTATTGGTATTGCATGACATGCTTGGAATGACACAAGAATTTCATCCACGATTTTTACGTCGTTATTTGAGTTTACATGAAGAAATGACCACTGCAATCAATCAATACATTGACGATGTAAAGTCTTCTGACTTTCCGAATGATAACGAACAGTATTAAATTAATGGATAAGATTGTTTCAAATATTAATAATCTTCAAATTCTTCATGAGGACAATCATTTAATTATCATCAATAAACGTTCTGGAGACCTCGTTCAGGGCGATAAAACTGGAGATATGCCTCTTAGTGATGTTGTAAAGGGCTATATAAAAAAAAAGTACGACAAGCCAGGAGCTGTGTATCTAGGAGTCACGCATCGTCTGGACCGACCCACTACCGGAATTGTTGTGTTTGCTAAAACCTCTAAAGCGCTCACTAGAATGAATGCGTTATTTTTAAACAAAAAAATTACTAAAACCTATTGGGCTGTTGTAAAAAATAAACCTTCAAAATTAAAAGATACGCTCGTTCATTGGCTTAAGAAAAATCCAAAAAACAACAAGTCAAAAGCTTATATCAAAGAAGTTGATCAAAGTAAAAAGGCAGTCCTACATTATGAATTAATTCATAGCTTAGACCGTTACCATCTTCTAGAAGTCAAGCTTGAAACAGGGAGGCATCATCAAATTAGGAGTCAACTATCTACCATAGGAAGCCCCATCAAAGGCGATTTAAAGTATGGATTTGACCGAAGTAACCCCGATGGAAGTATTCACCTACACGCACGAAATATCTCATTTATACACCCTGTAAATGACCAATTAATAAATGTTACCTCTCCCCCTCCAAATGAGGTGATATGGAAGGAATGTATCAATCACATCGACGTATAAACTATGGATGCAAAAATAATTATAGAGACTCAAAAACAGTATTTCCAAACCGGCGCCACTCGAGATGTCGGAGCGCTTAAAACATTGCTCAGCAAGCTTCGTTTAGAGATTCTCAGCAAAGAAGAAGCTATTTACGAGGCACTTTATAAGGATTTCAAAAAATCGAAGTTTGAATCTTTTTTTAGTGAAGTCGGGATCATCATTTCTGAAATTGATGCCACTTTAAAACATATTGATTCTTGGTCAAAACCCAAAAGAATTAGAGCTGCGGGACTTAATTTTCCTTCAAAAGATTATATCTTCAGTGAGCCTTACGGAACTGTAATGGTTATTGCGCCTTGGAATTACCCCTTTCAATTAGCGGTTGCTCCTGTCATTGCGGCCATTGCAGCAGGCAATACGGTGGTTTTAAAACCTAGCGAGCATACAACGCATACCTCCCAGGTCTTAGAAGATATTCTTAGTACTGTGTTCACACCTGAACATCTCAAAGTTATTCAAGGAGGCATTCCAGAAACGACCTTACTTCTAAAAGAACGCTGGGACTATATTTTCTTTACAGGAAGTGTGCCCGTTGGGAAAATTGTCGCCAAAGCTGCAGCGCCTTTTTTAACTCCTTTAACGCTGGAATTAGGTGGTAAAAACCCTTGTATTATAGATGGCAGCATGTCAACACAACTGACCGCAAAACGATTGGTTTGGGGTAAATTTGTCAATGCAGGGCAAACTTGTATTGCACCCGATTATCTATTGGTACATACCTCCGTAAAAGCACAATTGATTTCTGATTTAAAAACTGAAATCACGAAGGCTTACGGAGAAGATCCACAAAAATCTGCGGATTACCCCCGCATTGTTAATTCGGCCAACTTATCAAGACTCACAAAAATGCTTTCGGACTCTAAAGTTGTGTTTGGAGGTGCTTTCGATACAACTGATTGCTACCTTGCTCCTACAATCATTGATGAACCTTCTATGGATTCTGAAGTTATGAAAGATGAAATTTTCGGACCCATATTGCCCATTTTAAGCTATGAAACTGAAAGTGACATCCAATCTGTCTTGAGTCAGTACGACAAACCTCTTGGGTTTTATGTGTTTTCAAACAACAAATCTTTTTACAAAAAGATGATTGAAACTTATAGTTTTGGAGGTGGTACCATCAACGATACAATGATTCATTTTGGAAACTCTAAATTGCCCTTTGGAGGGGTTGGAGAAAGTGGAATTGGAGCCTACCATGGGCGGCTTGGATTTGATACTTTTTCACACAAAAAAGGCATCGTAATTAAAGGAAATTGGTTGGACATTCCACTGCGATATGCACCCTATACTAACAAGCTTAAAAAGCTTAAAAGACTTTTTAAATTTTTAGGATAAAGGCTTCAAAACAGCTTATTTACCATCATAGTTTTTTCTTATAGTAAGTATTTAATTGTATGTTTTTCAAGTTATTATGAATATTATATAAACCAATAGTTTAATAGCTTTGAATCACCCAAGCCATCCCTCTCAATTAAGCTCTGATATTGAATGACTTCACTTATATGAGCGCTTTCTATTGATAATTCTCCTTCTAAATCGGCAATAGTTCTGGCTACTTTTAAAATGCGATCGTAGGCACGGCGGATAAATTTAAACGCTCCATCGCCGTTTTTAAAAGCTGTATAGACGTATCGTCTAGCTTACAGTATTTACGGATTTGTTTGGTGTTCATTTGCGAATTATAATGTAC